>Ga0081455_10000440_pt1 | contig 54606 bp, 58 predicted proteins | sample TabmetS3T2R1_FD_70207 | JGI IMG/M metagenome (GOLD analysis project Ga0081455, IMG submission 70207) | Tabebuia heterophylla rhizosphere microbial communities from the University of Puerto Rico - S3T2R1 | ecosystem: Host-associated > Plants > Roots > Rhizosphere ...
TTGCGCCAACGTGCCCTCTAAGTTCACCCCAATCTGACTCTACTGTAACGACGCCGGCACTGACGGTGTAAAAGCCGGTATATCTCTTTCCCTCGATTTCAACCGTGACAGGATATTCCTGCGATTGCTCTTTTGGCATCGGCGGTCGGTACGGGCTTTCCGTGGTCGAACTCCCGAACCTAGCTCGCCAATTCAAGAATCTGCTTGGGGGTTTCATTGCTCGTCCTAACGGTCAGATGTTAATGGAATGTTACGGTTTTAGGGTTTTTTCGTTTCGGTTAATCCGATTTCGAGGGGCAGGCCGAAGCCCCACTCTCTCTCTGCTTTTTTGACTTCTTCATCTTCTCAAGCTCACGGGCCAATTTATAAAGCTCGTATGGGATTTCAGGGTCATGAGCCTCAAGGTATTTGCGCGCGAGTTCATTCATTCTGTCTTCTATCTGTTCGCGTGTCATAAGGGACACAGATCACCATAGGGAGCCAAATTTGTCTTGATATTCAGCGCCATTTTATTGACAGCTCGCGCTGAAAGACCGCAACGACAACTATTTTGGAGCGCGATGGGTCAACAGCCGCAACTTCCCCGGCATCCGTAACGCAGTCGCGTTCTGCTAGAAGTGCGAATGGATAGACTCGCCCTTAAATTTCACGAAACAAAAGATTTGAAGATAAGTGATGAGATTTACCGGTTGGCGGGGGAGCTTATGAAGCTAGATGAGCCGTGGGTGTTTAGGTGATAACGAAGCGATTGGCTTCGGTTCGTCCCGCTCACGCAAGCCTTAAAGCGTGTAGCACAAGTCTAATGCGCCAATCTGGTGAATAGACTCACCGCAGTGATCAGTAAGCACTTAATAAATGTGGAGGCAAAAAGCGCGTTCATCAACCAGTGGCGTGCGACTACTTGCCAAGAGGGCGCGGAGTTGGCCGTTGTCTTAGGTTGAGCGAGACTAAGAAATTAGCTCCAATAGTTGAAGCAACAAACTCGCTACACTGAATGGTTTGAGGATAAAGATGTTGCAGCCCATCTGTAAGCATTTTCTTTTATCCATGGGAGTACCGCTCATTGCCAGAATGGGAATCGACTTTGTCTTTTCGTTTTGGCGCACAACCCTTGCGACCTCTAAACCGTTCATGTCTGGAAGGCAAGATCCAAGAGAATTACGTCGGGCACTTTGTGTTCGATTTGTTCCAATGCGTCCCTGCCCGAATGCGCCTGAGACGGGTAACCGTAACGACTCAATAGGTTAGTTAAAAGTTCGCTGATCAACGGATGATCTTCTACAACAAGTATTCGCTTGCCTTGAAGGTTTTTGGGGTCCGCTTTTCTTTTAGCGCGTGCCATGCGGCGCCCATTCATTCAAGAAGAACGACTCCATGAAGGTTGCCTATCATAAAAATAACCTCGTTGTCAGTTAAGGTAGGACCAGACGGTCTACCGGGGACTGTAATGGCGAGGGGTGTTGGAACGATAATGAGCCGGGCACCGATGAAAGTCGTGGGGCGAGCGCGAAATACACATACGCCTTTGTACCGACCCGCGTCAAGCAGTTTTCTGACAAATTCAAGCAATTTTCTCTCGCTGAGCCGAGGGGGCTGACCCCTTGTTCTCCCTCCCTTTTCCGCCCGCTGTGGCGGCCAAAGTCTACAGCGTGACGTTTCGGAGCAATGATGACCGCAGGCCGTAAAACTAATTGAGCAAAGTCTTCTGTATCATGGGCACTTTCACGGTATCATTAAACCGTTGTCTCTTGTCTTGCGGTTTGGACTCTTCAAGGTCTTTATAGAGAGGGACGGCAAGAACCCATAAGACAGGCTTATCTTTAAGAAGGGGTTTGCTTTGATAGAATTTTGTGACTGCTTCAGCTAGGTCACCAAAGGAGCGGCCGCCAATCACGCTTTCAATGCGGCCGGAGAGTTTTGATTCTGCCTCTTGAGCAGCACTTAGGCTATCATTGCCAAAGTGAAGTTCTAAACTTTTCGCCGTTTGTTCGTTTATAATTTGGTCGCTAGTTACAGTTAAAAGCTGGCCCAGAGCCAACACAACGTCAGCAACCGCTTTTATATATACAACGCGGTCCATTTGGGTATTTTGTAGCCACCACTTGCCGTCTGCCATACCTACCGTCTGCTTACGACCGACTTTGTGTGCCTCCTCAACAGATTTCTTATCTCTCGCTAACACGCTCTCCATGAGTGATTCAAAAGAGAGCACTACCCACTCGGTGTTTTCAACTTCGATAGGTTTATTCGCTTCTGCCTTTGGGGGAGCAAGTTGAGGAGGGCGGTCGCAACCGACTTGAACTAATAAGAGAAACGCGAAGAATCCCATCAGCTTCATTGGTTTTTTCCCCCTCGGGAGCGGTACTTAATCTCTGTCATGCCGTTTGTCAAACTGCTGGGTAGACAGAGAGACGATTGGAGAATCATTAATCCCACCTTAAAAACTTTGTCCCCGCCTCCAAACTTGCCCGAGCGGGGCCCCAAGCGTGAGCGAGTATCGAAGAGCAGACCCACCAAGGGGTGAGTGCTCACCACATTGTGCCCGTTGCTGTGCCCAAACCATCAAAGGGCACCAACAGGCACGGGCACACACCAGCGACTAAACCCCTGGAAAATCTTATCTTGGGGTTCCCTTGATATTGTTGTGTTAGTACGGAGTGTGACTTAAAATCCCGAGGACCCGGAAGGGTCCGTGCCGGTTCGAGTCCGGCTCCGGGCATCACAGCGACCAAGACAACCCGCTACAAAATCCCCTATAGAAAAAAAACGTTTGGGCAGACTCGTCTTCGCATCCATCCGCTGGTTGGGCCAAGCTTTAAAAACCGATATCGTTGTGTCATAGAGTGAGAAGACTATGGAGCAACCTAAAGTCACGTTAGCTAATATTGAGTCGCAGATTACGGCATGGCTGCACGAGCACTCCGGCTCCGGCAATGAGGCTCTGATCGCCGAAATGATTCGCACGCTCATCAAATTGGCCAGAGATGGAACGAGTCGCGGGGATCTGAAAATTCTCAACCGCGCGTTGAAAGAGCTACGCCAGGCTTTCAAAGTTTTCGCGCCTTATGACGCGGTCCGCAAAGTGAGCATTTTCGGCTCCACGCATATCAAAGAACATGATCCATACTATAGTCTGGCCAGGCAGTTAGCGGACCGCCTGGCGCGAGAGCAATTTATGGTTATTACCGGCGCCGGGCCAGGCATCATGCAAGCTGGCCACGAAGGAGCGGGACGGGAGAATAGTTTCGGGGTTAATATCCGTCTGCCCGCTGTACAGCCGCCGAATCGCTTTATCAAAGACGATACTAAGCTGATGAACTTTCATTTTTTCTTTACCCGCAAGCTCATGTTTGTGAAAGAAGCGGATGCGGTTGTAATATTCCCGGGAGGATTTGGCACCCATGACGAGCTGAGTGAGGCACTCACGTTGGCTCAAACTGGTAAAAGCCAAATCGTACCGATCGTTCTCATGGATCTTTTCGACAAAAAATATTGGCACCAGTGGGAAAATTTCTTACGCGAAGCGATGCTAACTCGTGGCTATATTTCCGGCAACGAGTTTAGCTTCTTCAAAATCATGGATAATGTCGACGCGGCAGTGGACGAGATAAGAAATTTTTATCGAAACTTTCACTCTTATCGCTTTGTGAAGCGGGATCTAGTGATTCGTCTCAACCATCCTCCAGCGCCGGGACTGATCGATAGGTTGAATCAAACGTTTGTCGATATTCTCAAGGAAGGTACCATCACACAGACCGAATCGTTGCCGGAAGAAGCGGACGAGCCGGATACGTTGCATCTATCTCGTCTATCCGTTCCTTTCAATCGCGAGGACTTTGCACGGCTGCGAGAGATGATCGACGTTATCAATCGCGATGGCTAGTGGAAGGAGAGAACTATGGCGTTCGAACGAATTGGCATATTGAGCATCGGTGAGATGGGTTACCATTGGGCTAAGATTCTGACGGGTCGCGGGGTCGAGGTTTTGACCTACGCCAAAGACCGCAGTGAGACCACCCGCAAGCGGGCCGAGAACGTTGCTGTGAAATGCGTACCCTCCATGGCGGCCTTGGTCAAGGATGCTGACCTGATCGTGTCGATTGTCGTCCCGTCTGCGGCGAAACGGGTGGCGGCCAAAGTTGCAACAGCGGCGGCCAAGTCGGGGCGCAGCAATCTTCTTTATTTGGATGCTAACGCGATTTCCCCCATGACCGCAGTTGAGATCGAAAAGGTCCTGCAACCAAGCGGAGTTAACTTTGTTGACGGTTGCATCATCGGATCTGCAACGAAGATGGATAAAGGTGCGATGGTCTACGTCTCCGGAGCGCAAGCCGCAAGGATCCAAGAACTTGCGCCATACGGTTTTTCGATCAGCGTTCTCGGGCCGACCGTCGCTCAGGCTTCGGCTTTCAAAGTCGTCTATGCTGGTTTGACAAAGGGCTTACAGGGACTTTTTGTCGAGCTCTTGATGGGCGCGAGAAAATTTGGCTTGCTCGATGAGATATTAAAGCGCTACGAGCAGAGTTTTCCGGGGTTGTTAGATAAGGTGACGTCGAGCATCGTCGGTTTGCGTATCCATGCGGCCAGGCGGGCCGAGGAAATGGACGAACTGAAGCGGACTTTTACCGCCCATGGGATGAAAGCATTCATGGCGCCAGCGGTACAGAGAGTTCTCCAATCGATTGCTGAGTTGGATATAGGGAAGACCGCTGCCACCGACGGGCGCGAGGGCGATCTCTTGGAAACTCTTGAGCTTTTCTTTAGAAGGGGTTTGTTACAGCAGGAGCAAAAAGAATTGTCGTCCACAACACAGGTTCATGCGGCAGGCTAACTGTCGTTGGGCTCGATTACGATTGCAGTCAGTGAATAGACATCAAAACCCAAGGGAGGATTTGCAAAGTGGCGAAAGCACAAAGCAAGATAGAAAAGAAGCAACCACAATACGGTTCAGACGTCGTCGTCGATTTGATGAAAGCTTTTGATATCGAGTACGCTGCATTCAATCCGGGCGCAACGTTTCGCGGTATTCATGATTCCATCGTGAATTACGGCGGCAACTATAAGCCGGAAGTCATCTTTTGCAATCACGAAGAGATCTCCGTGGCTGTGGCCCATGGCTACGCCAAAGTGACCGGCAAGCCGATGATTGCCATCGTGCACAACATGGTCGGCCTGCAGCACGCGAGCATGGCGATTTTCAATGCCTATATTGATCGGGTCCCGATCCTGGTCCTGGGCGGCACCGGACCGATGAACACCAAGCGTCGCCGCCCGCGCATCGACTGGATTCACACGGCGCTGGTCCAGGGCAACCAAGTGCGCGACTACGTCAAGTGGGATGATCAGCCGTTTACGCTGGCCGACGTACCGGATTCCTTCATTCGCGGCTACCGCATCGCCACAACGGAACCGATGGCGCCGATCTATATCAACTACGATGCGGATCTCCAGGAAGATTCTCTTACCTCGACGCTTGAGGTCCCCAATGTTGGCCGGTATGCACCGCCAGCACCGACTCAGGCAAACCCGGAAGCGCTTCGTAAAGCGGCGGAAATGTTGGTCAACGCCCAAGCGCCGATCATCATTGCGGACACGCTGGGGCGCCATCCGAAAACCGTACCGGCGCTGATCGAGTTGGCGGAGCTTTTGGCGGCTCCGGTTGTCGACAAGGGCGCGCGCTTTAATTTCCCCACGACCCATCCTTTGGATGCCACGGATGGTGCGCGGGAGCTGTTACAGAAAGCCGATGTTATCTTGGCGCTCGATGTGTCGGATCTATTCGGTTCGTTGACAACAGTGAGCAAACAAACTCGAAACTGTGAATATATCACTTCACCAGGCGTGAAACTTATTGGCATCTCGATGAATGATATGCTGGTTCACTCCTGGGCTAACGACTTTCAAGCATTACAGGCCTTGGATCTGCCAATGTGCGCCGACACGTCAGTTGCCGTACCGGAACTGACTCGATTGTGCCGTGAGGCGATCGGCAACGACGGCAAGACAAAAGCCGCCCGCGAGACGCGACAGAAAGAGCTCGCCAACAAACATAACAGCCGTCGCGTCAAGTGGCTTGCGGATGCGCGCGCAAAGGCCTCCCAAAAGGAAATCTCCACAGCATGGCTGGCGCTAGAACTCGGTGAAGTCATCAAGAAGGAAGACTGGGTATTAGTAAACGGCAATTCCAACGGCTGGGCGCGACGGTTATGGGATTTTACCAAGCCGAACCAATATCTCGGAGGCAGTGGTGGTGCCGGTCTTGGGTACGGGCCGGGCGCCGTTATCGGTGCCTCATTAGCACTGAAAGGTACGGGTAAGTTCGCCGTCAGCATTCAATCCGACGGCGACATGTTGATGACTTCGAGCTCGCTTTGGACCGCGGCTAAACATCGTATTCCGTTCCTCATGGTTATGCATAACAACCAGTCCTACTATAACTCGGAGGAACATGGGATCGAAGTCGCGAAATTCCGCAGTCGTCCGGTCGAAAATGCTGGTATCGGGACCCACGTTGATGACCCTCCGGTGGACTTTGCCAAGATGGCGCAATCCTTTGGCGTCAACGGCGAGGGGGCGGTGCGCAACCCGGCAGATCTGCGGCCCGCGCTCGAAAGAGGCCTCAAGTACGTCAAAGAAAAACAATTGCCATACCTCGTAGACGTGATCGCGGAGCCGCGTTGAATCGCAGTCAGGCATTGACCAACGATCCCTACAAAGACTTTCGTCAGGCCGTCGATCGGGAGGAAACTACAATCGACCTCGGTAAGGCGGCCTTGACGATTGCCGTTTCTGATTATCCCAATCTTGACATCGCTGCCTATCTCTCCCGCATTGACGCATTAGCAACCACCGCAGCTGGGCGATTGGGTTCGGATGCCGATGTTTACAGATCCATTACTACTCTGAACTTCGTCCTGTTTCAGGAGCATGGGTTTTGCGGCAACCGCAAAGATTATTTCGATCCTAAAAACAGTTTCTTGAACGAAGTATTGGACCGGAAAACCGGGATCCCGATTTCCCTGTCTGTGCTTTATATAGAGGTAGCGAAGCGGATCGGCCTGTCGCTACGGGGTGTCGGTTTTCCCGGCCACTTTTTGGTTAAGCATGTTGGCGACGAAGAGGAAATCGTGATCGATCCTTTCAATCAGGGAGAGATTCTTTCTCAGCAGGACCTCGAAACGATGCTCCATAGATTGTATGGCGCCAAGATAGCCTTTGATTCCGGCCTGCTTGAACCGATAAGCAAGAAGCAGATCCTTAGAAGAATGCTCAACAATCTTAAGATCATATACTTGAAGCAAAACGACCTAATCAAGGGGTTGTCGATCGTCGATCGCCTGATCCTATTGGATCCAGCTTCCGGGGAGGATATCCGGGATCGCGGGTTGATCTATTTGCAGCTCGAATGCTTTAGGCAAGCGCTGGAAGATCTCGAGACTTATCTTCGTCTTGCGCCGCATGCCGAAGACGCGCAAGCGGTAAGGAGGCAGGTCACAACCCTAACCAGGCAGGTGGCGCAACTCCACTAGAGCTGTTTGATTAACGAATCGAACCTAGCGCTTAGAAAATTCGCGAAAGCGGAAAGCAAAGGATGTCGTCAAGAAAAAATCCTTAACCACCGCCGTGGTCAATTTCCACGGCTGAATTTCCCAGAGCTTCATTTGTCGCAGATTTGTCAGGCTATGCGACCAGATCCGCTGTAACTCTTGGCGCGAATAGACGACTCGATTATTGAGAGCGTCGAACTTGATAAAGCGCAACTGGGCTTTCGACGGAAGCGAATCTCGCAAGCGGGCGTAGGCATCGTGCCAGTCGGGTAGGCGGTCGCCCAGCCGGATACTGGCGTGAATGTTGTACATTTCATCGAGCCCGCGCCGCACTGCCTCGCTTTCGCGCGCGCGCAGCTCTTGAATATGGTCCCGGAGAATACTCCATTGTTTTATGAAGCGGTCCAGGTCCTTGCGTGTGAGGAGAATCCTTGACGATAGCTCCTCCAAGGGATCGAGCAAGGCTCGTACCTTGTCCGGTAGGACTCCCTTTCGTTTGGTGTTGCTATAGACTTTTTGCAGCTCGGCAATTCTCAGCGCCTGCCACACTTCAGCCTGGAGTTTCTGCAGCTGATCGATCCAACGCTCCTCGGTTTCGCTTTTCTTTCTCGTTTGGAGCCACACTTCCTCCATCTCCTTAATGAATTTGGCCCAGGAGATGAAAAGGTGCGTGATTTCCTTAGCGCGTTTCCAAAAATGAACAGGTAGAGGATCGATGGCAAAGCCCGGTCGCCGAGTTTTTCGGTCTTTCAAACGGAAAAACCCTGCAATCATCGGGTGCTCTTTTTCGATCAGAGCGGCATTCTTATACCAAAAAAAGACTGCCATGAGATTCCAATAGGCCTTTGTATCGTCGCTCCAGCGCGACAGAATCTTGATCATGTTCTCCTTGCTATAAAAGGTCTTCCAGGCATCTTTGTAGGCCTCGGTCCATTCCTCGGCCGTCATGCGGGGATGCTTGATCGTGGCGTGAAAAGAATCGCGTTTGTTGAAATCGGGATCCATCCATTCGCCGCGGTTTCTCATTTCACGATGATCGTGGGAGCCCGGCAAAGGGGTCAACATGAAAAAGGACGCCTGATCCGGCCCGATTTCGTTCATCAAGAACCGGATGTCTTTAGTCACTTGCTCTCGGTCATCCCAAGGAAGACCGATGATGTAACCGGTATGCACGACTACCCCGGCATCATGCCACTCGCTAATAATTTCACGATATTCCTCGACGTTGTTCTGTTTCTTCCCTTCGGCCTTCAGGTTTTCCGGGTTTACACTTTCCATTCCAATGAAAACCTGAGTACAACCCGCTTTGGCCGCCAACTCAACGAAGTGTTTTGGCTTGCGTGCCAGGTCGACCTGCATCATGAACGAGATTTTGATGCCTTCTTGCCGAAGTTTGATGATAGCTTCGAAGGTTTCGCGCCAAAGCTTCTTCCGGGCAAAATTGTCATCGGTGAAGAAGTAAAAGGAAACGCCGTGCTCCGAGTAATTTCTCCGTAGGAGAGCCGCAATGCTTTCCGGGCTCCGTTCGCGCATCTTCCGTCCCTGCACATTGATGATGGTGCAAAAGGTGCACGCGAAAGGGCAGCCCCGGGAAGTGTCTGCGGTCCCGAAAGTGGGGTAGGCGAAATGATCCATGGTTTTCGGGCTGGTCTTTGGAAGCGGAGAGGATTCGATATCGACGAGGCTCTGCAGATCTTGGGCAAAGCTATAGATGGGTTTTAGCTTGCCGTCGAGAAAATCTGCGAGGATCTTTTCCCACTTGCCTTCGACTTCGCCGGATACCACGCAGATGGACTCGCGAACGAGTTCCTGGATGTCAGGCTCTTGGTCGCCGAGCATGTTGATGGTCCCGCTGGTATGAAAACCACCGATGATGACTGCGATGTTTTCAGCCCGAAAGCACCTTGCAATGTCGAGAGCGCGTGGAAACTGGTTTGTTTGCACTCCCACTAAGCACACCAAAAGCTTGGTGCCGGGCTCGCGGCTCCATCTGATGATTGTCTTGATCGGGATTTTTTCTGCGGTTTCGTCGAAGGTCGTGACTTCGATTGGGAGCTCGCCAAAAACCCGGCGCTGCTTTACGTCCTCAGTCAATCCGTGGAGTACGTTGAGAGTATTGCTAGGCAGAACACCTTTCCAGAATCGGATGACATAGCCATCGTCGTCATACTTCGAAGGCTTGATCAAAACGATATGAAATTTTTCGATTCGCTCCGGCGTTCCTTGACTGCTCACCCTTGTAAGTCGATGCAACATCCCTTATAGATAGGCCAATAAATTCAAGATTTTGGCAAATGTAACAGCCGCCCATATCCATGTCAAGTATTTTTCAGAGTGGAGGGGGTTTTAGCTGCCCTGGCGGCCGCCTTCATGATTCAACTCTCTAATGTCTCAAAAATATACCCGCCGAACGCTGCAGCTCTCAAAGGCATTAGTCTCCAGATTGAGAGGGGGGAATGTGTTTTAGTGACCGGGCCGAGCGGCGCCGGAAAGACGACGCTTCTAAAACTACTGTGCTGTGAGGAGGAACCATCCGAAGGCCAAATATTTATCAACGGTAAGGACCTGATCGGGCTCAACAATCGAGGCGTTGCTCGGTTGCGGCAGCAGATGGGTCTTTTGTTTCAAGAATTCAAGTTCCTGCCCCACATGACGGCGCTCGACAATGTTGCTTTGGCGGCCTTAGTGATCGGCGCGCCGCGTAAAGAAAGTTACAACAAAGCGTATCGTTTGCTTCATGAGCTGGGACTCCAGAAAAAATGCAATGCCAAACCGCCAGCGCTTTCCGGAGGCGAACAACAGCGGATCGCGATCGCTCGGGCTTTGATCAACGATCCGATGGTTGTGCTGGCTGACGAGCCTACGGAAAACCTGGATGCCGCACTGGCAGAAGAGACGATGCGTTTATTTCTCAAGAGCCAGGAACGCGGAACGACAATTATGGTGGCAAGCCATGATCTTGATTTCAGCCAACGATATCGAGTCCGAGTTATTTCTCTCCACGAAGGTTGCTTGGTGGACGATTCGAATCCCGCCACCAAAAAGGGTCGCACTGGGTGAAGAGTTCACAGCTAGGTCTAGTTGGCCGACGCGTCTGCAGTAGTCTTCGGGCGCGGCTCTGGACGCACGTCTTGATTGCAGGAACGATGGCGATCGTTCTGTTTGTATTTGGCGCGTTTCTGCTAGCTCAGGAAAACCTTCAAAACCTGCTCAAAAAATGGGGTGATCAAATTCAGATCAACGCTTACTTGGTTAAAGACTTGGGTGCCGGGGAGGTTTCGCTACTGCGGGATAAGATCCAGAATTTCTCTGAAGTGGAACATGTTCGCCATATTTCCCGACAGCAGGCTTGGAAAGATTTTCAGGCGGCTCTGGGCGCCCAGTCTCACGTACTGGAAGGTCTGCCGGAAGATATCTTGCCGGCTTCGTTTGAGATTTTCATCAAGCCGGCTTATCGGGACGGTCCGATCGTCGAAGCATTTGCCAATCGGCTGCGGAAAGAAAAAGGATTTACCACTGTCGAGTATCCCCAGGAATGGGTCGACAGGCTAAGTCTCATGGTCCTGGCGCTCCGATGGCTGATGTGGGCCCTCGCTGGAATTCTTTTCGTCGCCATCTTTTTCATTGTACGGAACACGGTGAGGTTAGCCATCTTGGCGCGAAAGGATGAAATCAAGGTCATGCGATGGATCGGGGCACCCGAACAACTCATTCAGGCTCCGTTTGTGGTCGAAGGTATGCTCCAAGGATTTATCGGCGCGGGCTTATCGGTGCTGGGGTTGTGGTTTTCGCTTCGTTTTCTTCGTGATCAAACACCAACTTCAATCGGTCTTTTTGGAAGTTTGGACCGTCTGCAGTTCATCGATTGGGGAAGCATCGCTCTCATCCTTGCGATCGGATCCTTATTGGGAGCGTCGGGCAGTGTTTTCTCTCTGCGGAGATTCATGAGGACATGGCGAGGATAACTCGACGTTTATCGGGTTGCCTAGTCGCGGCTCTGTTTTTCTACGGGTTCCAGCTCGATGCCGCCAGCGTTAACAAAGACCTCGAAGGAGTCAAAAAGAAAATAGAAAGAGAACGACGGGGAATCAACCAAGTACGAAAAAAAGAAAGCTCAGCTCTGCAGGCCCTGGACAAGATCGAGAGAGATCTAGAAAAGAAAAACAAGGACCTGAACACGGCGAACTCTAAGCTTGCTGTAATCCTCAGTGAAATGCAGCAAAAAGAGATCGAGGCGCAGCGGCTTAGATTATCGCTGGATCAGAGACGGGAGCTGCTGATGAAACGGGCCGCTGCGCTTTATCGCTGGCACCGTGGCGGCGGTCCTTTCATTTTTCTTAGCGGCGATGTTTCGCCTGGAGTTTTGCTGCAGCGGAAGCGTTATTTGGAAGCAACAGTTTTCTTCGATCGCGAGCTGGTAAAGAAATTGAATCACGAGAGTGTCTATCAGGAAAGTGTCAAAAGAGAACTGGGACACAAGAAGGAAGAACTGGACCAGCAGAGACGGCTCCTCGCCAAGGTCCAGGATTCAGTCCGAAAGGATGCAGAAAAGAAGAAGCAGCTTCTTGCAAGTCTCCGCCAAGAGAAAGAGAGTCGCGTTGGAGCCCTCAAGGAGCTAGAGCAAGCTGCACTTCGTCTCCAGAAGATGATGGATGAAATGTCCCGACGAAATGTTGGAAAACCGTCAGAACTTCCCGCCGGCGCCGGGCTTGAGTCGATGAAAGGAAAACTCGATTGGCCAGTTCGAGGAGAAATAACCGGCGGTTTCGGCAAAATTAGACATCCAGAATTTTCCGCCGAAGTGTTTCGCAAAGGAATTGATATCGAAGCCCCAGTCGGTGAGGAAATTAAAGCAGTAGAGAAGGGCAAAGTCGTGTTCGCGGAGCGCTTTTCGGGCTATGGCAGAATGGTGATTGTTGACCACGGCGAGCGTTACTTTAGTGTTTACGCGCATCTATCTGAAATTCTTAAGAAAATCGGCGATCAAGTAAAGCGAGGGGAAACCCTCGGGCGGGTCGGGGACAGTGATTCCCTGGCGGGCGCTAGGCTTTACTTCGAGATGCGTAAGGATGGCAAGTCCATTGACCCCTTGCCATGGTTCCGAAAATAATAGATATTTTCAAAGTGTTAGGATAGAATATGTTTCGGCTTCGGCGAGGAGACAAACTATGCGAATGGTAGCAAAGCGCGGGTTCCCGGTCGTCCTGCTGCTCGTTGGGATGGCTCTCGGATTTTTTCTAGCAGCTCAGTGGGTGCCAAGTGTTTCGGCAGTTCCTCGACAGGATTATGAAAGTCTGGAGGCGTTTACCAATATTCTTTCCATCGTTAAGAAGAACTACGTGGAGGACGTGGAAACCAAGAACCTAGTCAACGGAGCGATCAACGGAATGCTGAGCTCTCTTGATCCACACAGCGCTTATCTCACGCCTGAACTCTACAAAGAACTTCAGATGGATACCCAGGGACGCTTCGGCGGCCTCGGAATTGAAATCACGGTCAAAGGCGGGATTCTCACCGTTGTTTCGCCCATTGAAGATACGCCTGCCGCTAAAGCCGGCGTCAAGCCTGGAGATCAGATCTTCAAGATCGAAGATGAATTCACCAAAGACATGACCCTGGTTGACGCGGTGAAGAAGATGCGCGGACCGAAGGGAACCAAGATCACTATCTCCATAAAGCGAGAAGGTGTCCCGGAACTGATCGATTTTACTTTGATGCGCGATACCATTCGTGTCCAGAGCGTGCGCAGCCGAAATTTGGAAGAAGGCTACGGCTATATTCGGCTCGCGCAATTTCAGGAACGAAGTGATCGTGATCTCCAGAAGGCTCTGGAAAAAATGGCCGCTGAGAAGGCCGGTCTTAAAGGATTGGTCTTGGACCTCAGAAACAATCCCGGCGGTCTATTGACCCAGGCGGTGCGCATTGCGGATCTATTTCTCGATTCGGGCTTGATTGTTTACACGGACGGTCGAATTGAGTCTCAAAAACAGAAATACTTCGCGCAGAAAGATGGCTCATGGATGGATTTCCCGATCGTGGTTCTCGTGAATGGCGGGAGCGCCAGTGCGTCCGAGATCGTTGCGGGAGCGCTTCAGGATCACAAACGTGCGATTGTCTTGGGGACGAAGACTTTCGGCAAGGGTTCGGTGCAAACTATTTTGCCTTTGGATGATAATTCTGCACTGCGTCTGACCACGGCGCGCTACTTTACGCCCAAGGGGCGCTCGATTCAGGCGATGGGTATCGTGCCAGACATCATTGTCGAGAGCACGCCGCCGGGCGAGGCGAAGGTCGATGAAAAGCGCCGGCCGAGCTTCCGCGAGGAAAACCTGCCGGGTCATCTGCAGAATCAACAACAGACTCCCAATTCGCAACAGGAGCCAGGTGACAAAGAGAAAGAAAAACAGATACCCTCCTCGGGACCGACGGGTGATGACAGCATTGACAATGACGCGCAGTTAAAGCGGGCTTTGGACTTGTTGAAGAGCTGGGATGTTTTTAAGCAACTGGTGCAAAAGAAGGCCGCCTAAACCGGCTTGCGACGTCTAAACTTTTCAAGAAATTTTTCCATTAGCCCTCCGTCCGGAGGGCTAATTTTTTGCGGGTAGACATTCCCCAGCGGAGCTGGAGTCTAATGAAAAAAGCGGCGGATGACTTACCTTTGTTCGCCCGACAAGCTCCACGATTTTTCACCATCAGTGAGCTCAACCAAATCATCAAGGGGACCCTCGAGCAGGAATTGGGGGGATTATGGGTTGTGGGTGAGGTCTCTAATTTTCGTGTCCCCCCTTCCGGCCATTATTACTTCACACTCAAAGATGACAAGAGTCAGATCTCGGCCGTGATGTTTCGGCGCCAAGGCGTTGGTCTTTCTTTCACCCCGGAAAACGGTATGGAGGTCCTGTGCTTCGGCAAAGTCAGTCTCTACCCAGTGCGTGGAGATTTGCAACTGTACGTTGAAAGGCTGGAGCCGAGGGGGCAAGGAGCCCTCTACTTGGCCTTCGAGCAGTTGAAAAAAAAGTTGTTCACCGAGGGACTATTCGCAGACGATCGCAAGCGGGCGTTGCCATTTCTGCCTGCCTCAATCGGCATTGTAACCTCGGAAAAAGGTGCTGCTCTCAGGGACATGCTGCGCATCATCGGCGACCGTTATCCTGATCGCCGAATCGTTGTGTGGCCGGTGAAAGTTCAGGGCGAAGGAGCGGCCGAAGAGATTGCTAATGGGATCACCGAGCTCGGTCGATCAGGCGAAGTGGAGGTCATGATCGTTGGCCGCGGCGGCGGCTCCTTGGAAGACCTATGGGCCTTCAACGAGGAGATCGTGGCGCGAAGCATCGCCGCATCGCCGGTGCCGGTGATTTCTGCGGTGGGCCACGAAATAGATTTTACCATCGCTGACTTCGTCGCGGATTTGCGGGCACCCACGCCAACCGCAGCCGCCGAGATTGCGGTTCCGAGAAAGTCTGAATTGGTTGAACAGGTGATGGATCTGGAAGAGCAGCTGGTGAGATGTATGTGGCGGAAGTTGGAGTTGGCGAAGGAAAACTGGCGTGGATTCGTCAAACGGCTGGCCGATCCCGATAGGAAGTTGCGTGAAACACAACAGCGCGTGGATGAATTATCCGTTGACCTCTTGCGCCGTTTTCGAGACCGCATGCGCCAGGTCAAAGACCGATTGGTCCAGGACAGCGGACGGCTGGACGCGTTAAGTCCTTTGGCGGTTTTGGATCGTGGTTACAGCATCACTCGCAAGGTACCGGAGGAAAAGCTTGTCAAGGATACAGCCTCTTTGGACATCGGCGATTTTCTTCGCGTTACATTTGCGAAGGGCAAAGCGATCTGCCGAGTGGAACGAAAGGAATGAGATGAAACTTGCGCGCATCCTAGCGATTGCAATGGCCCTGCTGTCCTTATTGGATGGGTACTCCTTCGGCCGTCCAGCAGCAAAGGCCTCGGGAACCAAGCCCACTGAAATTTTTCAAGGTGACATCGTAGAGTTGAGGATTCCTGGCATGGGTTTGACTTCCGTCGAGGGGCGTATGGGAAAGGCGATGGTCTCTTTCTTTTCGAATGGAAGCGGTGATTACACGGCATTTGTCGGAGCGGATCTCGAAGCCAAGCCTGGCTTAGTCACGGTTATCGTCAAAGCTACGACAACGACAGGGATACAACGCGACAGCCAAATATCGCTGCTGATCAAACCCAAGGCATTTAAAAGGGAATCGTTTTCGGTTGGCGCAGAATTCGACCAGTTGAGCCCGGAGTTACTGGAAAGAATTCGTAAAGACCAAGACGAATTTGCTCGCGCTTTTATGACATCCGCGCCGGAGCGGCTGTGGAAAGGGCCCTTTGTTCTTCCGGTATCCAGCGAAGTGAGCTCCCCCTTTGGTTATCGTCGCGTCATCAACGGATCGCCACGCGCGCCGCATACCGGAGTTGATCTGAGAGCTGCGTTGGGCTCAGAAGTCGTTGCTGCCAACCACGGTCGAGTCGTATTGCTCGGCGATTTTTTCTTCAGCGGGAATAGCTTGGTGCTAGACCACGGGGCTGGACTTTACACCATGTATTTCCATCTCTCAGGGTTCAAAGTTGAAATGGGAGCCGCAGTACGCAAAGGGGATGTGGTTGCTTTATCGGGGATGACTGGGCGAGTGACAGGGCCGCACCTCCATTGGGGTGCCCGGATCAACGGCGCGCGCGTCGACCCGTTTGAATTGGTCAACAAGTTGGGCAATTCTCAGAGCCGAATCGAAACCGACCCCACCACCGATGGAGCGAAGTGATAGAATGGCCAATAAAGATCAATCGGACAAGAAATTCGAGTCGGCTTTAGAAGAGCTGGAAGGCGTCGTCGAGCAATTGGAATCGGGGGATCTTTCGCTCGAAGATGCGCTGGCGGCGTTTGAAAAGGGGGTCGGCTTGGTCAAGTACTGTAATCAGAAATTGAGTGAAGTAGAAAAAAAGGTTGAGCTTTTACTGAAGGACAAAGAGGGCAGACTGCAACTTAAACTATTGGATTCTCTGGCCGGTGATGAGGAGAAGGACGAATAGGATGAGCGACAGAGGCATCAGGCTACCGTCCCATCCTATATAACGAACCACTGTTGATGATTGACTGTCAGCTCACGACCCTTTCACTTCCGCAGCAAATGTCCTGGCGCCGAGCCGCACAGCCGGGCTTGTTATTCGATCGAACAAAGTCATGGACAAAAGTTGCAAGCCAAGGACCCTATTGGCTTGCGGTCTCGGATCTGTCCAACGGCTCAAAAATTCCTCCGGCACGTCGCATATAAACTCGGCCTCGCCATACCTGGCGACGCCGAAGAGCACTTGTGATGAGCCGTAGGGCTACGGGAAGATCGAGCAGCGGCGAAAACCAGTATGTCCATGGTCTCCATTCGTATGCCCTGGCGACGCCCATCAAGGCGCCGAGACGAGTCATAGCTAGTGCTAAGTTGACGGCGACGATCCAACCCGAAGCGCCCGCTGCATAGAGGACAGACAGAAGGGGCAATGGCAACGATTGAACCAGCAAAACCTCCAATAGACCTGTAGCTTCATGCCAACCGAAGTACCGATCACGGGTGGATAGCGATCTCGGCCAATTGCGCCAGGTCTCACCATAGCCCTGGTACATTCCCGTCTTAACGAGTCCGTCGCTTTCGTAGAAACCGGTGGCCTCGCCGCATTCAGCAAGGCGTCGAGCCATCGTGAAATCTTCGCACAAGGATAGTTGAGCCGCGCGGAATGCATCGGTTCTTAGCAACGTGTCTCGCAGGCTGATGAAGCACTGCCCGTTCGCTTGAACCTGATGTCGGTTGCGTGTGGCTTTTCCCGGTATGCCGAAGCGATACACCAGGGTCGTTAACAGACTAGGATGGAGGAGGCCCTCCGCCAGACTGGAAAGTTGTTGGTGGGTCGCAACCGAGAAAGTTGAAATTCCGGTTCTTTCGCCATGGGCCAACAAGGAAGGCGCCAGCAAAGGCGAGCAGCGTACGTCCGCATCGATAAAAAGAACCCAGCGTGACCGTGGATCGGTGTTTTTCAAGCCCACATATAGGCCCCACGTTTTTCCAGCCCAATCTGAGGGAACGGGGCTAGCGTCGATCAACCGTACGCGTCGGTCCCGTAATCCGTAGCTCTCAACGATGGCTTGAGTGCCATCGCTGGACCCACCATCGACCACCAGGATTTCTGCCACTGCGTCTGATTGAGTCACGAGACTGTCAAGACAAGCCCTAATTCTCGCGGTTTCGTTGAGGACCGGCAAGATGATGCTGACGCGCTCGGATCGCCGTGCCGTAGCGGCCTCAATCCTGACCCCGCCTACGTTTTGGATTAGACGCAATATGACACGAACACCAAGGATGATCTGCAGCGCGCCTAGAAACCAAAGCACCATATCGATTTTCCTTAAGTTGAGAGTTTCTTGCCTGTGATCGGAGTCCGTCTGTCGCAGCGGTGCACAGTTTTTACAGCAGGATCGGGGCAATAGAAAAAGTAGTTCCCCCTCGTTCGGGTTCGGCGAAGCGAATCTAGCTTGCCCGTGAGCGATTTCTTTCCAGCAGCGCGATTCGCTCAATGTAAGCCTTGCTGTTAAATTTCCGCGACGTGCTTTGATAGGACATGTAACGGACTTTACCGTATACTGGTCGCTCCGGTCCCCAGGGACGATCGTGCTTTCCAACAATCGCCCAGGCGATGCCGGCGTAGCCATTGGGATCACGACCATCGAGTTCGTAGCGATCATTGAGTCGCACAGCGATATCGTAAGCAACTGCGGGAGACGGACTCCATTCGAGGATCTTCTTGGCCCAATACATTCGTAGATAGCCATGCATCCAACCGGTGAGCACCATTTGCTTTTGCGCGGCGTTCCACAAGGGATCATGAGTTTCCGCGTTCTGTAACTGGGTTTCTGTATAGAGAAAACGCCGCTTGTCTTCGGTGTGTTTACGCAGCGTTACCTCCGCCCAAGATTCGGAGGAGGCAAAGTTCTCATAGTTCGGGTTATAGCGGACAAAGTTGACCGCGAGTTCTCTGCGCACGATCAATTCCTCAAGAAACGCCGTCCGGTCTTGAAGCGTAGCATTGGCTTCTTTCACGGCCATGGCGACGCTGTGGGGCGCAATGTGTCCGAAGTGGAGATACGGCGAAAGTTGACTTGTACCGTCGAGGTCGGGCTTGTTTCGCCGCGTGGCATAGCCCGTAAGTCGAAATTGCAGAAACTCTTTGAGTCGTCGACGTGCCTCCATTGCCCCGCCTATGAAGGCGGACACGGGTTGGACGGAACGATCAATGGGCAACTTTTGCAATAGTGAACCGTCAATCGAGGAGAACACCTTCTGCCATGCGACTTTCGCGATTGGATTGTGGACGGGTTTTAAGAATTCGTCCAACAGCACATCGATTTTCGGCCGTATGGTTCTTGCCGCATATTGCTCCTTGCCGATGAGTCTCGTGGGCACGATCACGTCCGAGTCGACGCTCCAGAAAGGAGCGCTAATCTCTGCAGCCGCCTTCCCCTGGACGAGCTCCGACCCGCGTAAGGGATTTTCATCCGCGACAACAAGGCAGGGTTGAACTTCGGAACAAATCTTTAGTATGTCGTGCTCCGGATGACTCCGCAAGACAAAACCGACGTTTCGTTCCCGCAACTCTTGAGTTAGATCGTGCAACCCTTGCACCAAGAATGTGTAGTGTCTGAGATTTGCATGGCGGGCGTTCGGGGTCAGACCGAAAAAAACCAGCACGGGTTTTTTGAGCACATTGCCGGCTTGTATGGCGACATTGAGCGCGGGATTGTCACGGCCCCGCTGCGAGCGGCGCATCCAATAGAGAATGCATTTCGCTTCCGGGTTTAATCCTGCTTTCCTAATCCGCACGCGCGGATCATCGGCAATTCGTTCGAGTAAGTCCATCGAATCCATCATGGATGCGCCTTTTAGGCAAAATTATCGTCCCTCATGCTCGATGGGCTGCAACTTTTTTGGATTGAAGACATGCTCCAGGGCCGCGCGACGATAGTGGAAAATTCTATCGAGATCCGGCGCAACGAGTAATTTCTGAACCAGCTTTCCTCCCGGTACTGCATAGACCACCTTATCGCCCGCAATGGTTCCTCCTTCGTGCTGAGAAAAGGTGTGTTCATGAACCCACAATCGGTAGGGGCCTCGGGTTTGTTGGTCAACGAAGCGTGCGGGCGGCTGCCAAATCATGATCTCGCTCTGCCAACGAATCAGCAGGCCTCGAATCCGTAGGCGATAATCGATCCGTGTTCCGCGATGGACGGCAAATTCGGTTGGGCTGAGGATTTCAAAATGGAGCCATGGAGGAGTAATTCTCTCAAGATTCTTCGGGTCGGAAAAGAAAGCAAAAATCTGCTGCCGAGGTTGCGGCAGCCAAAGACTGGTTTGTAGCTGGTAAGTTCTCATTAGAATCTTTACTGACTCTCAGGTCGGTGAATGCTAGACATGGTTGAGCAGCAAGAGGTCTTTTGGACTCGGTTGTAGGTAAACCTGTCTTTGCAAATAGCCGACATCGTATTTGTTGACATAGTGCCGAATGAGGGTCAGTGGGACGACAAGCGGCACAAGGTTGCGCCGAAAATCGACGATGTGTCGTAATAGCTCCTCCCGCTCGGCGGAAGAAAGCTCTTTGGAAAAGTAGCCCGTCATGTGGCGCAAAACATTACAATGCTTTTTCACCGTGGCATGATTGGCGAGCGCCTCCATAAAAAGCTGGCCGTACTCTTGATACGCGTCGGCGACGGCCAAGTGCTTAACCTCGGCGACGATTCGGCCCAACTTTTTATAATGGCGCTCGCTATGCGCAAGGAGCAGAAATTTGTGGCGGGTGTGAAAATCGACTAACGACGAGATCGACCTACGCCCACGTGCTAGTCGTTGCCAACGATGATAGGCAAACACGCGCTCGACGAAATTTTCCCGTAGAGCCCGGTCATTTAACCGGCCCTCCTCTTCCACCGGAAGCAATGGCATCGTGCTCATGACGGCTGCGGCGAAGAGCCCACGGCCATGGCGGGTCGGCACACCTCTAGTATTGTAAACCCTGACTCTTTCTACTCCGCAACTAGGAGAGTTTTTCTTGAAAATGTAACCGGCTAGATCGAGTTCCATAAGAGCTTGCGCTCGCTTAGCGGCAAAAGCATTGAACTGCGAAGTCCAGTCTTTGCCGGACCGCTCAGTAACCATTCTCGGTTTCACAGAATCTCCAACCAGACGAACAGCCTCCCGGGGAATTCCCATTCCAATCTCAACCTCGGGACAGACCGGTACCCAATCAATGTGATCGCCGAAGGTCTTGATGAGAAAGCGATCCTTTTTTTCCCCGCCGTCATAGCGGACTTTTTCACCCAATAAACAAGCGCTGATCCCGAGCCGCGGTTTCGGGCTTAAAAATTCTTCTTGCATGGTGTTTACTATTTATTACATTTTTGATATAGAGTCAAATTAAGTTGACCAAGCAACCAAACCGGCATTTAGGGAGGCAATCATGAATCTCGTGATAACTGGAGCTTCGGGCTTTATTGGATCGCAACTCGTGGAGCGTCTCGCGGCATCGCACGATCTTAAGCTTCTGACGCGGCAGCGGCCGAACAAAGTGGGGCTCGCTAGGACGCAATGGGTCGTCTGGGAGCCGGGCGGCTCGGGAGAATGGGAAAAGTCTATTGATGGCGCCGACGGAATCATCAATCTCGCGGGGGAGCCGATTGCAAACAAACGATGGTCAACAGAGCAAAAGGAAAGAATTCGATTCAGTCGAGTGAACACGACGCGTGGCCTAGTTAGGGCGATTGCCAAGGCGAAAGATCGACCCAAGTTCTTAGTTAGCGGTTCGGCGGTGGGCTATTACGGACCGCGCGGCGATGAACTCTTAACCGAGAGTAGTCCCGTTGGTGCGGGGTTTTTAGCTGACGTGTGCCGGGAATGGGAAGACGAGGCCAAGCAGGCTCAAAGTCATGGTGTCAGAGTGGCGCTGTTAAGAACCGGTATTGTGTTGGGAAAAGGCAAGGGGGCGTTAGCGAAGATGGTCAAACCATTCAAGTTGTTTGCGGGTGGCTACCTCGGGTCGGGTAAACAATGGATGCCGTGGATTCATGTGGAGGATGAAGTCGGGTTGATCCAGTTCTTGATAGACAGAGAAGATGCTGCCGGCGCCTTCAACGCCACGGCCCCCAATCCCGTAACGATGGAGGAATTTTGTAGCGCGCTGGCCAGTGTATTGAATCGACCTTCCTGGGCGCCGGTGCCGGCTTCGGTATTGACCCTCCTTCTTGGCGAAATGGCCGAGATGCTTTTGACCGGTCAAAGGGCGGTGCCCAAAGCCGCCCAGGACTTGGGGTACAGTTTTCGCTATTCGAATGTATTGGAAGCCCTTAAGTCGCTCCGACTCTGAGGCGAAATGGGAAATTCCCAGGTCCATATTTCTCAATGGTGAGTCAATTTAATCGACTAACGACTGAGCGATGGCTCGCAAAAAAAACATACTTGACATGGACTCATACCAACAGCGCTATTTACAAGCTCTGTTGGACGGAGACCGTGACGACGCAAGCTCGATCGTTAGCGAGTTGATTCCCAAACGCGCGCGGGTTGCCGATATCTATCTCCAGGTCTTAGCTCCGGCGATGTTTCAAATCGGTGAATTGTGGTGCGATGGCAAAGTCAATGTCGCTCAAGAACACCTTGCAACACAGATAACCTTGGAGCAAATGGACAAGCTTCGGCTGATACAAAGCATCCCGCGTTCCTTGTCCTATCGCGTGATGGTTTGTTGTGTCGAAGGGGAGCAACACTTTATCGCAGCCAAAATGGCGGCGGATCTCTTCCAAATGGAAGGCTGGCAGGTGGACTATCTGGGACCAAACGTTCCAACCCCCGCGCTGATCGAAATTGTCAGTGCCCGGCGCCCCAATTTGCTGGCGTTGTCCATCACCATGGAAGCCAATCTCCGGCGGACTCAGACGTTAGTCAAGAAGATCAGGAAACTTCCTGCTGCGCCTTACATTATTGTCGGCGGCAGGGCGGCAGTTGGTGTTAACTCTGGGAGGAATAAGTTTCCAGGGATAGAGACGGCGACAACTGTCATCGAGGGTGTAAGGCTCGCGAAAAAAATTCTGCTGCCTGACAGACCGAAAGCGATTCTCGCAGACTATCTCCGAGAATTGGGTCGCCGTGTTCGCGATCTACGTCGGCAAGCCGGTTGGACGCAGGAACAACTTGCCAAAGTCACGCGCCTGACGCGGGCCTACATCGTGGCAGTCGAGGGCGGGAAACAGAATGTTTCCATGGACGTCGTGATTAGGGTTGCCAACGGGCTAGGGGTAGCACCGGACCAGTTACTCACAACGGAGGAGCTACCGGCGACTGTACAAGACAAGAAGCCAGATTAAATGATTACGGGCTTTGATGGAGGAAGATCATGTTAGCTCAGATGAATTCGATGACCGCAGCGACTGTCAGCAGTCCACACGCAACAAGAGGTGTTGAGCATGGGGCGAACGGCTACGTTACTGAAGAAGAGAAATTAAATGACCTCTTAGGTCTTAGGAGCGGCGCCGCGGTCGACGATATCATCAAAGTTTCGCTGCTGAATCCGGTCAAATATGTAACGTCGAATCACGGCAAGCGCATCAGAGGGAAACTGGTAAACCTAAGTTACCGGCTGCTAGCCGAGGGCAGCACGCCTTCGAATGCTGAGGCCGTGCAGTGTGGGATGTGTGCTGAGGTTGTGGAATTGATTCATGCGGGGTCTTTAGTCGTGGACGATATCGAAGACGGCAGCATGATTCGTCGCGGCAAGGCCGCCCTGCATATCCGTTACGGTCTTCCCACCGCGTTAAACGCTGGCAATTGGCTTTACTTCTGGCCCTTTCAATTGATCAAGGCTCTGGAATTGCCAAATCGAACGGCCTTGTCGGTCTATGAAGACTATCATCGAACTCTTTTGAGAGCTCATGTCGGCCAAGCGATGGATTTAGGCAGTGGCGTTGACAGGCTGCCCCAAAGTCGTGTGCCTGAAGTTTGCCTTGCGACCATGGAGCTCAAGACCGGCGCTTTGATGGGCTTCGCGATGGTGTTGGGTGCAGCGACCGCCGGGGCAACGGAGGCGGTGACTTCCCTGGTGGATGAATTTGGGCGCAATCTTGGAATCGCGCTGCAGATGTTTGACGACTTGGGTAATGTGTTGGGCATTCGCGAGCCCGCCAAGAAGTATGAGGATCTCATGCTACGGCGGCCCTCTTGGGCCTGGGGGTGCGCCGCAAGAACGAGCTCCCGACAGCATTATCAACAGTTCGTAGCCGCCGTGGAAAAGTTGCCGCACACCCAGGAACTCGAGGATTGGACTGACAAGCATCGTCTCGTTCAGCGAATGCGCGAAAGTGCGCGTCATCGGCTCGAATGCACTTTCAGTCATTTGAAGATCGGACTTGAATCAAGGCACGCGCGGTGGTCGGTGAGAGCCCTGGATGAAATCCGCGAACTAGGAAAGGAAATAGTGTTGGCCTATGACTAGATTGAACGCAGCGGTCATTGGCAGCGGTTTTGGTGGTCTCGCCGCGGCGATTCGTCTCCAGGCGGCCGGTTGTAGGATCGTGATCTTTGAAAAGCGCGACCTGGCCGGCGGCCGGGCTTACGTTTACCACGATAAAGGATTCACTTTCGACGCGGGTCCGACAGTCATCACGGCTCCTGATTGTCTGCGAGAGCTTTTCAGCCTGGCCGGCAAATCCATGGAGGATTACGTGGAGTTGTTGCCCGTCAATCCGTTCTATCGGCTCTTTTGGCCGGATGGTTATCGGTTTGATTACTCTGCCGATGTGCGGTCGCTTGAAAGTCAAATTCGGCAGAAATCACCTATTGACCTTGAGGGTTATCGACAGTTTTTAGCCTACTCGGAGAAAGTGTTTCACGAAGGCTATGAGAAGCTCGCCCATGTGCCGTTTCTCAGTCTTTGGAACATGTTTTCCGTTGCGCCACAGTTGATTCAACTGAAGGCTTTCCGCTCGGTCTATAGTATAGTTTCGAAGTATATCCGGGATGAACATCTCAGGCAGCTCTTTAGTTTTCATTCGCTCCTCGTGGGTGGCAATCCCTTCACCACGACGTCGATCTACACTCTCATTCACTGTCTCGAACGGAAGTGGGGTGTGTTCTTTCCGAAAGGGGGAACCGGGGCGCTGGTTCGGGCGCTAGTCCAGTTGTTCCTCGATCTTGGGGGGGAGATCCGATTCAACTCGGAAGTGACCGAGATTACGACAGGACAAAGTGAGGTTACCGGCGTCGTTACTCAAGGCGGTCGAAAAGAAGGCTTTGATGCCGTCATTAGCAACGCCGACGTTTTTCACACGTATGACGTACTGCTGAAGCGCGAACCGCGCGCCGAGGTTATGCGCAGGAAAGTCAGCGCGATGAACTACAGCATGTCTTTGTTTCTGATCTATTTCGGCACAAACCGGAAGTACTCCAACCTACAGCATCACAACATAATCTTCGGAACCAGGTACCGCGAGCTATTGAGCGACATTTTTGAGCGGGGTCGATTGGCGGATGATTTTTCACTTTATCTTCATGCCCCGACCCTTTCGGACCCAACACTTGCTCCCACGGGCTGCCAGACGTTCTATGTTCTTTCGCCCGTGCCTCACCTGGGCAAACTGCCCATGGACTGGAAATCTGAAGGCCCCCGGTATGCGGGAAGAATCCTCGCCTATCTGGAAAAGCACTACATGCCGGATCTGCGCCGTTCGATTATCGTCCGACGGCTATTTACTCCCGATGATTTTAGAACCGAGCTAAACTCTCGCTTCGGCTCCGCCTTTTCTCTCGAACCGAGGTTGCTGCAGAGCGCTTATTTTCGGGTCCACAACCGAGATCGTAAAATTCGCGGCCTTTATTTCGTCGGTGCCGGCACTCATCCAGGAGCAGGTATCCCTGGAGTAGTCAACTCAGCCAAGGCGACCGCGAACTTGATTCTCCACGACTTGAAATTCTCAGTTGGCCCCGGAAGAGGGAGCTGTTAGCGATGTCTCCTATGCGTGAAGGAATGTCCGCCGAGGTTAGAGCGGCGTTGGAACAGTGCGAGTGGATGATCAGAAAGGGCTCGAAGAGCTTCTCGCTGGCAGCCAAACTGTTCGATTGCGACACGCGGGACGCAGCTTTTTTCCTCTATGGTTGGTGCCGCTACTGCGACGATCAGATCGATGACCTTGGAAAAACAGCGAGCCAAGACGAGCTGGCGAAACGGATCATAGCGCTCAAAGAGGATACGGCCGCCGCTTTCTCCTTCGCGAAGCCGCGGGAACCGGTATTTGTCGCGCTGCAGTACATTGTTCACCGCTACGGGATTCCAGCGCACTACGCCCTGGAACTGATTGAAGGTATGGCCATGGATGCCCGCGGTACTCGTTACAACAGTTTGAAGGAGCTGCTGCTCTATTGCTACCGGGTGGCCGGCACTGTGGGACTGATGATGTCCCATGTCATGGGCTTGCGCGACGAGAGCGCGCTCAAACACGCGGCTGACTTGGGCATTGCGATGCAGCTCACTAATATCGCGCGGGACATCACCGAGGATGCTGCTATGGGAAGAATTTATTTACCCCTAAGCTGGTTGCAGGAGGCGCAAATTCCCATTGCCGAGGTTGCTGCACCCGAGTACCGAGAAAAGTTGGCGATGTTGTCTCTGCGTTTGCTCCGAAAAGCTGACCGTTACTATCGTTCCGGCGACGCCGGCTTATGGCATCTTTCGTTTCGCTCGGCCTGTGCGGTCTCGGCGGCGTGGCAGGTCTACTCGGAGATCGGCTCGTTGTTGCTCCGGAGAGGAGCGCGGGCTTGGGATCAACGCACCTATGTCACAGGGTCGCTCAAGCTATGGGTGGTCATGCGCGGTGTGCTGAGTTTGCTCAGATCAGTTCCCTGGCGTTTGTCGAGGCCGTGGTCTGCCGCGCCCTTACGCATCGTGTGGAAGTATTCAAATGTTCAGTGATCAAAAAAAATCAATCGATGGAGGCGATATGCAGTTTGTTCCTTGGATATTTCTAATCGCACAGGCAGGAATCGTGGTTGCGAGCCTGCTTGGTTACGGAATCTTTACTTCACGGCCCGATCTTTTGGCGCAGGTTGATCCACAGGCTCGGTTCTTCACTTGGGCGTTTTATGGCTTTGCTGTCGGCAATATGCTCTTTGGTGGACTGGCGGTCGTGATTGAGTCGATTCTACGTAACCGCATACGGGTGATCGTGGCTTTGGCGGCTATCTATGTTGTCAGTCTGACGAGCGAGTTGCTCGGCACGACCTTTGGGATTCCTTTCGGCTCCTACTCCTATACCACCCTGCTAGGCCTTAAGTGGTTCGATCGGGTGCCTTTGCTCATCCCCTGGAGCTGGGTCACAATGACCTGGGCGGCCTGGATTATCGCGTGCCGCAGAACACGCGGATTTCAGGCGGTGCTGTTGGGAGCATGCCTCTTAGTCGCCTGGGATCTGTTGCTGGATCCAGCCATGAGCAGAGTAACGAGTTACTGGATTTGGGGTGAGAAGGGGAGTTACTACGGGATGCCGTGGACGAACTTGCTGGGTTGGGCGATCACCGGCTTTGTCCTTTTGGCGATGTTGCGTAAGCTTGCGCCTAAACCGAAAGGCGATGTACGATTCTCAGCCTTGGTGTATCTCGTCAATTTTCTTCTACCCTTGGGATTCTGTATTCTGAACGGCTATTGGATTGCCGTCTTCGCAGGCCTTGGGGTTATCGTGGCGGCGCTTTTGGTCTTTGGTTCCGGGAGGGCGTCTCGCCTGCCTCAGGCTTCATCACCGGAACTGTATAGTCAACCCCATACTTTATAGGGATTGGCCCAATTGGACGGCTTGTCTTGATGAACGGTTTGTATTTGAAGATGAGATTCAGTCAATGCTACATTAGCGCCCACGTGGAAAAGGCTCGCAACGGAGATCACAGAGAGCTGTCGCCACTTTGTTTGAGCGGCAGAATTGCTGGTGCTCAGCTGCCGGTTAGTTTTTGCTCGATGCGCATGATGTCGCAAATTCAGGAACGTAGGAGATGAACCTTAAAATGACACGACTGTTGGATACTATCGATACCCCGAAGGATCTCCGCCGGCTCAGTGTCGCAGAGCTCTCTACCCTAGCAACGGAAGTAAGAGAAGAAGTGATTTCCATAGTGTCGGAAGTGGGGGGACACTTCGCATCGACACTCGGCGCGGTGGAGTTGACGCTTGCCCTCCACTATGTTTTCGACACACCGGAAGATCGCATTGTTTGGGACACAGGACATCAGGCGTACGCCCATAAATTGATCTGTGGGCGGCGAACTCGGTTGGCTACTATTCGCCAGTTGGACGGCTTAAGCGGATTTTTGAGTCGTGAAGAGAGTGAATTCGATGTCTTTGGCGCCGGCCACGCGGGTACTTCCATCTCCGCGGCGCTCGGTATGGTGGAAGCCAATTCGCTTGGCGGTCCACCGCGTAAAGTCGTTGCGGTTATTAGCGATGGTGGACTGAGTGCAGGTCTGACTTTTGAAGGACTCAATCAGGCCGGCCATCTGGACAAAGATTTAATCGTTGTGCTTAATGACAACGCGATCTTCATCGACCCCCGCGTCGGGGCTGTTTCGTCCTTCCTGAGCAAACAGTTCACGACAGACTTTGGCGTTCGGATTCAGAAGCAGCTCTCCAGCTGGCTCTTGAGTCTTCCTAGAGGCCAAGACCTGAAACATGCAGCGCGCAAATTGAAGGACTCTTTCCTAGGCCTGGTGACGCCGGGGTTTCTTTTCGAAAGCTTGGGTTTCCAGTACGTCGGTCCCATCGACGGTCACAACATCGCGGAAATGGTCACAACGTTGCAAAACGTTCAGAAAGTTGACGGTCCGACCTTGGTGCACGTCCTGACGACAAAAGGAAAGGGCTATTCACCGGCAGAGAATGATCCAGTCAAATATCATGCGGTTACCCCGTTTCATGTGCTTACCGGCAAGGCCAAGAAAGAGAAGGGTCCGATTCCAACCTATACGGATACTTTTGCTCAGGCTCTGATTCGTTTGGCGAAGGAAAACCCCAAGGTGGTGGGGATTACGGCAGCTATGGGCAGTGGTACCGGCATCGACAAGCTGTCGCGGGAGATTCCCGGTCGGAGTTACGATGTCGGCATCGCAGAGCAACACGCGGTGACATTTGCGGCCGGTATGGCGACTGAAGGATTCATCCCGGTGGTGGCCATCTATTCCACATTCTTGCAGCGGGGCTACGATCAGATCCTCCATGATGTTTGCCTGCAAAACTTGCACGTTGTTTTTGCCCTGGACCGGGGTGGCCTCGTGGGTGCGGACGGGCCCACGCATCATGGTGTCTTTGATTTTTCTTACATGCGATCGATCCCAAACATTGTGGTTATGGCCCCAAAGGATGAAAACGAGCTGCAACACATGTTGAAGACGGCAGTTGAGCACAAGGGTCCCATTTCACTCCGTTATCCCCGCGGCGAAGGTTGGGGTATCCCGATGGATGCTCAGATGCGCACATTGGAAATCGGTAAAGCGGAGCTGCTACGCGATGGTAGTGACGTGGTGATCGCCGCTATCGGCCAAACCGTTATTCCTGCGCTCAAGGCCGCCCAAGACCTGGTGGCGTTAGGCATGGATGCAGCGGTCGTGAACGCACGATTCGTGAAGCCTCTCGACAAAGAGCTTTTGCGCCGATTGTTAGCACGCATACCTAACTTGATTACTGTCGAGGATCATTCCGTGGCTGGCGGTTTCGGCAGCGCCATTTTGGAATTCTTGGCTGATGAGGGAATCAGTGATGTTCGCGTGAAACGACTCGGTGTTCCGGATCGCTTCATTCCACACGGCACGCAAGATCAACTGAGAAAAATTTGCGGCTTCGACAAGGACGCTATCAGTCAGGCGACATTGCAGATGCTTCGCCGCGGAAAGAAGAGAAACCGGGAGGGATGGGAAAGAGGGAGCGCCTAGACAAGATTCTGGTTGCACGCCGATTGGTGGCTAGCCGCGAAGAAGGGCACGGGAGAATCTTAGCGGGCGATGTTTGGGTGAACGATCGGCCCGTTACAAAAGTAGGGACACTCTTTGACGAGAGAGTTGCTATCCAGGTCAAATCGGCTTCACCCTACGTCAGCCGCGGCGGGGCCAAGTTGGAAAAGGCGCTGGATGAATTCTCAGTCGAGGTCGCTGGCAAGATCGTATTGGACGTCGGCGCATCCACGGGAGGATTCACTCATTGTTTGCTCAATCGTGGCGCCGTGCAGGTCTATGCCGTGGACGTTGGTTACGGTCAGCTCGATTGGAAGCTAAGGAACGATCCGCGTGTTCTAGTCTTGGAAAAGAGAAATATCCGCTATCTGAACGTCTCGGATATACCTCGTCCCGCCGACCTTGCAACCATCGATGTTTCATTTATTTCCCTGCGGTTGGTTCTCCCGCAGGTTAAGACTCTTCTGCACGCCGGCGCTCCAGTGATCGCCCTGATCAAGCCTCAGTTCGAAGTTGGAAAAGGGAACGTAGGAAAAGGAGGAGTTGTCCGCTCGCACCAGGAGCATGTGCGCGTGGTTAGCGAGATTTCGGCTGCCGCCCGGGGACTTGGCTATCATGTCGGCGGTGTGATCGAGTCGCCTCTACTTGGTCCAAAGGGCAATAAGGAGTTCTTCATACATCTCAAGTGGCATGAGCACTCCAATAAAATGTTCCAGGACTTTTGAGAAGTTTGCAGTGCCAACCAGCGAAGCTCTATGGTTGCCTTTGTCAAAGTAGCCCATCGCGGCGCCTCAGGCAATTTTCCAGAAAATACCCGCTTGGCTTTCGAAAAGGCCATCGAAGCCGGAGCCGATATGATCGAGATGGATTGTCAATTGACCAGCGATGGACATATCGTGGTGTTTCATGATGAGCGACTTAAACGGACGGCCGGTGTGAGCGGGACCGTCAGGAGCAGGTCTCTAGAGCAGCTCAAGCAACTCGACGTGGGGCAATGGAAGAAGAAATCATTCAGAGGAGAACGGGTGCTGACGCTGGAAGAGGTGTTGTCGATTATTGCTGGCAAAGTCGATCTTTGCCTCGACATCAAACAATTCCACGACTCTCAACCAGGGATCGAGATCAAAATCTTGTTTACTCTCAGTCATTACGACTATCTGGATCAGACGATTTTTTCTTCATTCAATTATCACTGCCTGGACCGTGTTCGGGAGTTTGCTCCGGAAGCGCGCATCGGGGTGATTTACGGTAAGGGCATTAGAGAAGATCCGTTTGGTGCAGCTGAACGGCTCGGTGCTACTTCGATTCACGTTCAAAAGGAAGTGGCTACTAGACCCTTTTTGCATAAGGCGTGGGAAGCCGGCCTCAACATTCATGTGTGGACGGTCAACAACGTTCATGACATCGAGAAATTCGCTGCTTTGGGAGTCCAGGGGATTGTTTCCGATTATCCGGAAAAGCTGTGCAACCCAAAAATCGTGCACAAAATGAGATTCTGATCGGTGCACGAGTATTACATGAAAAAGAGATCCACTCACGTGTTGGTGAGCGTCTTTTAACCTCGAATAACTCAGGCACTGTCTCGCCGGTAGCGCTGTGCCAAAGATCTGCTCCACTGTGCAATTACTGAAAGGACCAGGTCAGCTCGCTGTCGATGTCACGCGCGCCGGAATTTCACTGCCAGCTTCGCACCTGCGCCCTTCCAACCCCTCATTTTTACTGTGAAATACTTGACTTGGCACCCAAATGAGCTAAAATTAACTACCGCGAAAAGGGGGTCGGTTTGGATTGGGGGTGATGTGAGCTATGACTGGAGTTAGAGTCCGAGAAAACGAATCCATCGAGAGTGCCATTCGCCGTTTCAAAAAACTGTGCGAAAAGGCGGGCATACTCGCCGAGCTGCGTAAACGAGAGCACTACGAAAAGCCTAGCGTCAAAAGAAAGAAAAAAGCTATTGCAGCCAAGAAAAGAGCGATGAGGCGCGTACGTCATTCCTTTTAACTAACGTGGGTGAAGGAAGTGTCTGAAAGGGCTAACGAAAAAAGAGCAGAGGTGGCACTCAAGGTCGAAATCCAGGAAGCAATGAAAACGGCCATGAAAAGTGGCGATCGCTTGGCGCTTTCGGCCTTGAGACTGGTCCTTTCAGCGCTGCACAATGAGGAGATAAGGCTCCGCAGAGAGTTGACTGTGGAGGAAATTCACCGAACCATAACAACGCTTTGTAAACAGCGAACTGAAGCCATAGAGCTCTTCAGAAAAGGCGGAAGGGCAGAGCTGGCCGAAAAAGAAGAGGCCGAGCTGAGGGTTCTCCAACAGTTTTTGCCCCAGCCTCTTAGTGAAAATGAAGTGCGCAACCTCATCAAAGTGTCCATTGACGAAGTCGGAGCCAAAAATATTCAGGATTTAGGTAAGGTCATGAAGCAGCTGATGCCAAGAGTCAGTGGACGTGCAGACGGCAAGCGCGTCAATGAATTGGCCAAGGAACTTCTCGGGGGATAAGATGCAATAGCTATGCATGGGATACCCCCTCAAACGAACCGATCCGGCACGCGCCGTAAGGCGAAATGACCATAGCGGTTATAGCGCGCAGTTCAAAACCAATAGCCCAAATATCAGGACAAACAACGGTTACAGATGTCGGTCATACGTCAGACTGACGGCATGGGGTGGAATCTAGGCGGTGGTGTGGGGTCTTTACCATCCTTGATTCAAGTTGTGAGCGATCTCCACATCAATGGTCGACGCCGGTGAATTGGATTGATCTAATTCTCTTGGTTGTACTTTTTCTCTTTGGCCTGAGAGGCTATTTCAAGGGGCTGTTTCGAGAAACTTTTTCGCTCGCCGGTCTGATTATTGGTTTCATGGTTGCAGTTCGGTATGATGAAGCCGTGGCTGCTTGGGCAGGCTTCTACTGGAATGTGTCTTCTATCATTCTCAAGGGTGTTGCCTTCGTCGTTATCTTCTTCTTTGTCTACTTTATCTTTGCTGTTGCCGGTTGGCTGCTTCATCGAGCCGCGAAAGTGCTCTTTCTACAGACCGTCAATCGTTTGGGGGGGATCGCCATCGGTCTGGGCAAAGGCACAGCCGTGGCGGCTTTGATCATCTTCTTTGTGACTTCGAGCGCGTGGATCCCTCGCTCCACCAGAGAGCGCGTCGAAGACTCCTACTTCGGTCGGCCGTTGTCCCAGTTGGCGGTGAAGCTCATCCGCGTCGGCAAGGAAAAGCTATTGCCTGAACAGAGCGATCGGGCGCTTACTCAGCCCGCTCCGTGTTGCTCGTAAATTGGCGGAATGATCAAACAGGAAAAGATCACTGAGATTCGCGATCGCGCTTCCATCGTGGAAGTGATTTCGGACTATGTGACGTTGAAGAAGGCCGGTCGAAACTATCAGGGGTTGTGCCCTTTCCACGGCGAGAAAACCCCTTCGTTTACGGTCAGTGAAGAGAAGGGAATTTTTCACTGCTTTGGTTGTCAGGCCGGAGGAAGTGTCTTTCATTTTCTCATGAAATACGATCAGCTTTCCTTTCCCGAAGCGGTGGAACGGGTGGCCAAACGTTATGACATCAAGATCGAGCCATCCGATGGGGCGAGGGAACCTGGCGCGAGCGGCGAACGTGAAGCGCTATATCGCATCAATGAGCGCGCGGCGGCGAACTATCACCAGATCCTTTTGAGTCAGCCGGCTGGACGAAGGGCTCTGGACTATCTGAAATCTCGAAAAGTGAGCGAGGAAACGGCCCAGCGATTTTTGGTCGGCTATGCGCCTCAGACCGGGTCGGGTTTACTCGGTTTACTGCGTCGAGAAAAACTCTCGGTAAAGGATGCAATACGATTGGGGTTAATCGGCCAAAGGAGCGGACAACAGTTCCACGAAAAATTCTTTGCGCGATTGATGTTTCCGATTATCAACGCGGGAGGAAAAATTGTCGGCTTCGGCGGACGCGTCCTTGACCAAGGCTTGCCTAAATATATCAACTCCATTGAAACACCGTTGTTCCGTAAGGGTTCGACGTTGTATGGCCTTTATCAGGCAAAAGAAGGAATTCGTCGAGTTGATCGTGTCGTTGTGGTCGAGGGGTATTTGGACGTCATGGCACTTCATCAGTTTGGTCTCAGCTATGCCGTGGCGACCCTGGGAACAGCTTTGACGTCGGATCACGTCCGGGTCCTGGGACGGTATACCCGGAACATTGTGGCGCTGTTTGATGGCGATGATGCCGGCCGCAAGGCGGCGGCGAGGAGTTTTGAAATCTTTATCGAAACTGGCCTGTTGGGTCGCGCAGCATTTTTGCCGAAGGGTGAAGATCCAGATACTTTTGTTCATGGCTATGGTCCGGCGCCTTTGGAAAAAATCATCGACGAAGCAGTACCTCTGGCAGACTACTATTTTTCATCGCTCAAGCAACGATTCGGAATGAGCTTGGAAGGAAAAAGCCAGATTGCCAGTGAAGTGAGTCGGCTGCTGACCAGGGTCAACAATCCTGTTGATATGGATTTGCTAGTGCAGCGTGCCGTGGACACCTTGGGAGTACGAGAGGAAATCTTGCGCCGGCCGATCGTGCGCCCGGGTTACTCGCTGGAGTCTAAAAGAACTACTAAAGCTTTGCCTGCGACTGTCTCCCCGATGCGCGATGATATCGCGGAGCGTTCGTTGGTGAGTTTGATGCTGCGTTTCCCTGCCGTTTTGCGTACGATCGAGAAAGAGCAGGAAGCTCGACAAGGGCTCTGCTCAAAGTGGCAAACAGTGGTTGATTTGATACTTGCCGAGTGGCAAGAACGAGGACAGGTGGATGTTTTTCGACTCGCTCAGCGGGTCGATCCCGATCAAGCGCCGGAAATTACTGCGTTGGCAATACAAGGAGAAAGCATCGTTGAAACGGAATGTGACAAAATGGCAGCGGATTGCCTCGCGCACCTTCGGCGCAAGCACCTAAGGACCGTTGAACGAAATCTGCGAGTCGCAATTCGCGCGGCCGAAGAGCGAAAAGATGAGGAAGCGAAGAGAGAAAGGATACTAGAATGGCAAGACGTCGTACGAAAAGAGCGCCAGCTAGAACGCCGAAGGTTCGAGGCGAAAACGACCATCCGATAGCGACGGAAAAATTGGCCTCCGGACGCTCCGGGCAGCCGGTTGAAAAGAAGAATATGAAGGAGGTTAAAAAGCTCATCGATTTGGGCAAGGAAAAGGGCTATCTGACTTATGACGATGTGAACGACATGCTGCCTGCGGAAGTGGTCTCGCCGGATCAGATTGACGATGTCATGTCCATCTTTGGCGAGATGGACATCGAAGTCGTCGATGCTAATCAGCGGGTGTCGTTGGGAGGCGCTGGCGAAGATCTTGTCGAAGATGAGGAGGAAGAGAAGGAGGTCGAGTCCGACATCGATGGAGACATGGTGGGCAAGACGGGTGATCCGGTGCGCATGTACCTGCGCGAAATGGGAACCGTCTCTTTGTTGAGCCGCGAGGGTGAGGTCGAGATTGCCAAGAAAATTGAACAGGGTGAAAAACAGGTGATCGAAGAGGTCCTCTCAAGCCCGCTGGCACTTCGCTACGTTCTGGATCTCGGCGAGAAATTGGAGCAGCGCGAGATTCGGGTCAGAGAAATCATTAAAGATGGGGATGATGATGCCGAATATCTCGAAGACGAAGAGGTGTATGAAAAGCGGCTCTTAGAGCAAATGGCAAAGATTCGTCGCACGGCCAACGAGACGGAAAAAATCAGAAGACAACTGGATGGCAAACGCGTTTCAACGCATCGTCGTCAGTCGCTCTTGCAAAACCTGGCGAAATATCAAGAGAAGATCATCGGTGGACTCAAAGCGATGCAGCTCAACCGTAGGCAGACCGAAGCCATCGTTGACGGCTTGAAAAGGGCAATGGACCGAATGCAAACGCTTGAAAGAAGGGTGAAGGATTTCGAGCAGAAGACCGGCAAGGCTGCGCCGGATATCATCAAGCTGGTTTCAGGGGTAAACGGTCGCAGGAAGGACTGGCAGCGCCTCATCGGCTCGCTTCGTATGGGACATGATGCCATCGTAACCATGGCGGAAGAAATCAAAAATGCGCGGCGCGATATCCGCCACATCGAAAAAGATCTCGAGATGCCGGCTGAAGAAATTAAACGTCGCGTTTGGTCGATCATCGAAGGTGAGACCAGGGCCAACTTGGCCAAGAAGGAGCTTATCGAAGCCAACCTTAGGTTAGTTGTCAGCATCGCGAAGAAATATACGAACCGCGGCCTTCAATTCCTTGACTTGATCCAAGAGGGCAATATTGGCTTGATGAAGGCAGTAGACAAGTTCGAATATCAGCGCGGTTACAAATTCTCGACTTATGCGACTTGGTGGATCCGTCAAGCCATCACACGGGCCATCGCCGATCAGGCTCGAACCATCCGCATCCCGGTTCACATGATTGAGACGATCAACAAATTAATCCGTACTTCGCGTTATCTGGTTCAGGAAATCGGACGGGAGCCGACGCCCGAAGAGATCGCCAGTAAAATGGAGATTCCCCTGGATAAGGTGCGAAAGGTTCTCAAAATAGCTAAGGAGCCCATTTCGCTGGAAACCCCCGTGGGGGAAGAGGAGGATAGCCATCTCGGGGATTTTATCGAAGACAAACGGATCATTACCCCCTCAGATGCGGTGGTGAACATCAACCTTCAGGAGCAAACCCGAAAGGTTTTGGCGACACTGACGCCGCGCGAAGAGCAAGTGCTACGAATGCGTTTCGGCATCGGCGAAAAATCGGATCACACCCTCGAAGAAGTGGGACAGAAATTTACCGTTACCCGCGAGCGTATTCGGCAGATCGAAGCCAAGGCGCTGCGCAAACTCAGACACCCCAGTCGCAGCAAACGACTCAAGAGCTTCATGGAAAGCTAATTGGGTAGCGTACGCGATTCATCTCCGACCCGGAGACAATTCCCCACGGGCCCATAGCTCAGTTGGTTAGAGCCACCGGCTCATAACCGGTTGGTCCCTGGTTCGAGTCCAGGTGGGCCCACCATACCTCTGTGCTAGGCTTTTCAACGACTTCACCAGCTGCAACGGGCCGCTTTCTGCCAGGGTCACGGTTTGGGTCACGGCTCCAGCCAGTTTTGCGAGCTGTTCAGCCGCGTCGCTGCGGACATATTTCCCGTAGTGTTTCTCGATCATCGCCACCGAAGTCCCGCAGTACTCGGCAAGCCACTTGATGTTGACGCCATTGCTCAAGCCGACACTTATAAACGTGTGCCGGGTGGAGTATCGCTTTCGCTCTCTGACCCCGCGCCTCTTAGGATTCGGTAACAGACACCAGCCCGCCAGGTGTGGAAGTTGAGCGGCTTGCCTTCCTGATTAAAAAACCCGAATGTCGCTCTCGACAGCGACAGTATGAACCGGCTTGATTTGCTTTAGGACAGCGACCACAGCGAGTAACAGCTTCAACTCGCGCTCGCTACCGACAGTCTTGGGAGCGCCTTCTTTATCTTTGTAGCGGCTCTTGGTGATGGACAAAAAGACTGCACATAGGTCAACGTCGCCCCATCTCAAACCGCGCTTCTGACGGCCGCATGCCCGTGAAAAATAATGTGTAGACGAACGGGTAATAGAAAAAACTTTTCTGCCGAAAGTAGGCAATGATCGCATCCCGCTCTTCCTCTTCAAACGGATCGGGCTTGTTCGGAAGTTTGCGTGGCCATAGAAGCGCCTCAAAAGGGTCTTTCTCAATGAGGTAATCGACCGTGCGCGCGTCCCTTAATCATTGCCCGGAATGAACCGTCGATGACGTTTTTAACGCTCTTGAGGCTAAGCCTCCCCGTGGGTGTGCGCGCCTCATATTCTTGCAAGAGATAGCTTCGGAAGGCTTCCAGTAACGCCGGTGTGAGATCCGCTATCACGGCATTTTCGAGTTTTGGCAATATATAGATCCTGAAGTGGTCTCGATAATCTCTTTCGAGTCCGGGCCGTACAATCGGAGGCGTCTTTCGCAAGACCCATGCTCGATATATTCACCGATCGTCTTTGGTGGTTCTTCTTTGGACTTGAACTGCTCGGCTCGATTACCTTCGGGAAACCATTTCAAATAATCGAATATACCTTTCTTAATCTCCCGGGCGATCAGAACGGCCCGTGGCCTCCACCAGCTTTCGATTCTCCGGCGTGTCCCGTGGACCAGTGCCTTCCCAACTTCTGGTCTTGTTCCAAAAGAGATGAAGGGCGAGAAATCCGTGCTGATTAACTTTGACTTTGCACCCCATGGTTCACCTATTCGTCTTTCTTTTGGAGTCAATGTGTTCCTTCACAGCGATTCGAATACCACGGGAAAGATTGCCCTCGCCGATTTTGGTCCCTTTGTCGATCGTCTCAGCGTCTAAAGTTAGCTGCACCTTACGGACTCCAATCGACGGCCGGCCAGCGCCTTCTCTTTTGCCGCCGCGCGAGCTTCGAGCATCTTTTATGCCTTTTCGTGGCATTGCTGTTTGATTTCATAACCCCAAAATCAGAAGCCTGTCAAGAAGTACAGTCACTTTTTTCCCAGTTCCAAGTAAGTAACCGCGCGCCATTGGTATCGAATCAGCGGGCTGTTCCGCGACTGGCTTGTCTCGCTCCTCCAACCATGCAACGATTGCACTCCATTTGAACCGTGGACATAGGCCCGCGGGACTGAAGTGATGAATGCCCCTTCGGAAGTGCCGGACGCCATCTTGTTTTTGACGGTCTTCGGCTTGATCTTGAGGCGAGCAGGAGTTCGCTAATGGTCAGGTATTCTTCGCTCATGGTCTTCGGTTTTAAGCCCTTCAAATCCTCCAAAATTGCTCGGTTAAGGGGTAACGGCCACGAGCGCTTTTTGTCACAGTCTAGCCTAAACAAAATCAATTACTTCCGAGACCCCCTCTTGCATGTTAGCGACCTTCCTGCGTGCTATCCTTTGTCGACAAACGGAGCCCACCTTTTGCGGTCAAAAACTGGCGTGCCGCAGCCACAAGCGCATCGTCTGTGCTCCTGGTTTGAGTCTCGGAAGAGTGAAGTTCCTCGCCTTTGTATCTGCAGGTCATTAGCCGCCCGAAAAACTCTGAGGGGGTTTTCTATCTTTCCTCTGAATCTATCCGCCAGTGATTCGGCTGTCTGGCCACGCTTTTTCGCCAATGCGACAAAATCTTTAAAGGCGACTTCTCTCACTGGTATCTGGCCCTTCCGTCCATCCGTTTAAGAGCCTAAGGTTCACCCATCTTCGGCTTCCAAGTTGGGTGCACATAATACACTGCCGGAATAGTCTGTCCTCCTTTGTTCTCCGAAATGGCACCCGGATTGGCCTGGTCTCATCCATTGGGGCAACCGTCGACTCCCTGGATTGGAGTGGCTGAACAGGCATACCGACAACAGATTTGACGCGTTTGGTTTTATCAGCAGAGTTTGATATAAGCCTCACCCCATCGGGAAACGAACTACCACGGTTCGAAACGTAGGAAAGCTTCTGTGAGATCGATTCCTGGCTAACAAAATTCTTCGGACACGACTCCAGATTCTTCCAAAAGCTGGGCGATGATTTTCCTAACCCCCAAGCTCGCTGATTTCTCGATAGACCGGATACAGTGAGGCAATGGAAATGTGCGCTGGAACTAAGGTCTGCAAAAATAGATGAGCCAAGTTCCTCGCCGGCACACTCGTGAAAAGAGAATTGGTCATGAAACAAAAGCAAATCCTCATCGGACCGTTCTTTGCTTTTTTCGTTCTTTCCGCCTGGCCGGCGCTAAGTCAGGAGTTGAAAGCGGTCGGTCAAATCCGCTCGAGCGGACCAAGGACCAGTGTAGCGAGCGAAAAGATTGTCTCTCGGTTGCGGGCACTGATTGCAGACTTTCAATCCCTTGCAATCACGGGGGCAAACGAAGCGGCGCAGGATGCAGCGGGCCGGTTCTCTTCGGAGACGCTCAAGGTGGATGGCGCGGGGAGGGTGCAAATCTATGTCTGGGTGACGGATACCAGTGAACTGGCTCTGGATACCCTCCGCCGCCACGGCTTGGATGTCGAGGTGGTCAACGAAGATTTCGGCATCGTGCAGGGATGGATTGCGGCGGAGAATATCGAGGCGTTGGCTGCAGAACTTGTGGTCGTGAAAGTGCGGCCCCCGAGCTACGCGACTCCTAGGACTGGTAACGTGAACAGCCAAGGCGACAGCATTCACCGCTGTGATCAGGCCCGGAGCCGTGGTTTTAACGGAGCGGGTGTCAAGGTGGGCGTGATTTCTGATGGTGTCTCCGGTCTGGCAACCTCACAGGCGGCGGGTGAGTTGGGTTTTCTTCAGGTCCTCTCATCCGGTAGCGGGGATGAGGGGACGGCGATGTTGGAAATCATCGCTGACTGTGCGCCGGGAGCTGCCCTCGCCTTTGCGGGGGTGGGGACATCTCTTGAGTTTGTCAGAGCAGTAAACTCCCTTCGTGACGCTGGTGCACAAATTATCGTGGACGACCTAGGTTTCTATGGCGACCCTGTCTTTGAAGACGGCACGATAGCGCTCAATGACCGAGCGGTTGGAGCGACAGTGCTTCGCGTCTCTTCGGCGGGCAACGACGGCCTCAGACACTATGCGGGAACCTTTGCTGCAGGAATGTTTGACCCGGAGGTTTCCGGGACGCGCCATAATTTTGGCGGCGGCGATACCCTGCTGCGATTCAGGATCCCCGCAGGGCAAGTCGCCACCATTTTTCTGCAATGGAGCAATCCTTTCGGCGCAGCGGGGGATGATTACGATCTTTGTGTCCGTCGAACCGACGGTTCACTTTCGATTTGCTCCCGCGGGGTTCAGGACGGTAACGACGACCCGATCGAAGCCGTAAGCGTCAACTGTATGGGGCTTACCGGCACCTTCTGTGTGCTTGATGCGCAGATTACGTTATTCTCCGGATCCCCTCAGCAGCTCCAGCTTTTCTGCCCCAGATGCGCCATGTTCGACGAGTTTAACGTTAGAAGCGGTAGCATCTTCGGCCACGCAGCCGTGCCTGAGGTACTGGCCGTCTCGGCCTCTTCGGCAAGCAATCCTGGGGCTATCGAGAGTTTTAGCTCCGCCGGCCCCGCGACGATTCTTTTCCCCTCGGCTGAGACCCGTCTAAAGCCCGATCTCAACGGGATTGACGGGGTAATGACAAGCCGGCCCGGCTTTAATCCTTTTTTTGGCACCTCCGCGGCCGCGCCTCATGTCGCGGCGGTAGCCGCCATCGTGATGCAGAGCAGGGACGTTGGCGCCACGGCCCAGAGCGTGGCCGCCATTCTCAAAGCGACCGCCACGGATCTTGGCCCACCTGGGTTCGATTTCAATTTCGGGGCCGGACTTGTTGATGCTTTAACGGCGATCAACCCGTTGATTTCCATCAATAACGTGGTTGCAAAAAAGGGACAGAATGCAGTCTTTACAGTTACTCTATTACCCGCCAGCAATCAGACCATCACTGTTGATTATAGCACGCAAGACGGCACCGCTATTGCGGGCGCGGACTACATACCTCAATCCAACACATTAACCTTCACCGCTGGACAAGTAGCAAAGACTATCATCGTTGCAATTCCGGCTAACGATACTGCCGGACCCAATAAGTACTTCGTCGTCAATTTAAGTAACCCGAAGGGTGCTAATGCTAGCATATCGGACGCCCAGGGGATCGGTAGAATTAGGAACCGCAATAATGTTCCTATGCTACCCGCTGATTTTGATGCGGATCGCAAGGCTGAGATTGCGGTGTATCGAGACGGGACGTGGTGGATTGTGCGGTCCTCGGATGGGGTTGTGATTTCAACGCTATGGGGCGGAGCGGCGCAGGATATTCTTGTGCCAGGAGACTACGACGGGGATGGGAAGACGGATCAAGGGGTCTACCGAGACGGCATGTGGTGGATCTTGCGATCATCCAATGGAGGCGGGGTCGGAATAATGTGGGGTGGCGCACCGCAGGATATCCCGGTGCCGGGAGATTACGATGGGGATGGAAAGACAGATCAAGCAGTGTATCGAGACGGCGTGTGGTGGATCTTGCGATCATCTGATGGCGTCGTGACGTCAACAACGTGGGGCGGTGCACCGCAGGATATCCCGGTGCCGGGAGATTACGATGGGGATGGAAAGACAGATCAAGCAGTGTACCGAGACGGCGTGTGGTGGATCTTGCGGTCATCCAACGGAGGCGGGGTCGGAATAACGTGGGGCGGCGCACCGCAGGATATCCCGGTGCCGGGAGACTACGACGGGGATGGGAAGACGGATACGGCGGTGTATCGAGACGGGACGTGGTGGATTCTGCGGTCTTCTGATGGGGTTGTGATTTCAAAGTTATGGGGCGGAGCGGTGCAGGATATTCCAGTGCAGGGAGACTATGATGGGGATCGTAAAACCGACACGGCGGTGTATCGAGATGGGACGTGGTGGATTGTGCGGTCCTCGGATGGGGCTGTGATTTCAAAGCTATGGGGCGGAGCGGTGCAGGATATTCCGTTTAACAGTTTCTTCTGGTGATGACCAATTTTGCATGCGCCCAGGTCAGCTCGCCATCGCTCAGTCCGCATGTCGACCTGTCGTCATTCTAGTCGAGAAGGGAACTCGGCTCCCATTCGACGTAAAAGACTTCCGAACGCTCACGTATGACCTCAGAATTCCCAGTTTCACGCGGCGGACTCACTTTAACCCGCTTATCAACATGCTGGAGGAACTCAAGCAACTCGGCTGGCGCGCAGACGATGTCTTCCGGGCACATCGAAGGGCTTCCGATGTACAGTCATACGTCGACGTGAAGTCATATGGCATCGCGCTGGACAAGCCCGACGGGACTGACCGCGTAGATGTTGTCGATCTCGAAGGAAGATTTCAGTTCATCCCTCCTGGATACGCTTCGGTACTACTCACAGAACGACACATTTATTCCGTATGGAGTAGTTGCAATAGATCGAATGGAAAAGACTTGGCGCCTAACGTCGTTCGATATTGGCGGCCAATCTGGCGAGGAACGAGGCATTGACATAGCCATCGCCGGGCCTAACGCAAGGCAGTTACTGGATTATTTTCAAACAGCCAGTCGCTCTCACTGTGAGCGAGGATTGATAGAGGTCTTTTGCAACGAGGATTGCAAGAAAACCTGCCATAGAGCAAACGAAATAAAAAAGCGCATCAGGAAGGGAAAATACAATAACTATTTCCCAATCCTTCCACTTTGTAATAGTCTCCGCCTTTATTACGTCCCCTCGGAATCCAATTCCCAAGAAAACCACGATAAGCATAACCGAGACTTACTACGGACGCTACTATCCAATACCAACATGGAATTTCATTTAGAGGAGTCACCTTACTTGTGATCCTGGCCGGTTTCGGCATTGCATATCACCGGCTTTGATCTCGGCGCAAGATAAAGATGCGTCTTTTGGCGAGTCGGCTACACCCCCTTGCTCTAGCTAGCCTCGTTTTCGGCTATTACCCGCGCGGAAAGGGAGGCTGAACCGCCCGCCGCGATGACATCCAATTCACCGTTGGGCGGGCCTTGAAAGAAAAGCCTGGGGGCCGCTATTTTTGAGGGAACGATTGAGGAAATCGCGATGCTTTATTTTTTGGGCTGAGTGGGTGGATAAACCGCATCGGACGGCACGCACCTATATCGCTCAAGTTTAAAATCTTCGTGTTCCTTTTCCGCCTTAAGCCATCGTGTGGCAATAAAGGTTTCGCACTCTGCCGCAGAATCGAACGCCAATGATTGCTCCCATTCGGTGATTGGCAGCTTTAAGTCCGCTGTAGGGTTATGCATCAGCAGCCATCCACACGCGGCGAGAGAAAGAATTGCTAGCATAAAACCCCCTATTCATGAGTCAACGGATTATCACGGCCGTTGACTAAGGGACAAGGAAGGGTTAAGCGCGAACCCTAAACCCCCCTTGCTCTACCCTCAGTTTTTCGCTATTTTCCGGCCGCTGTGGCTAAGGTCTACATCGTGAGCTTTCGTAGCAATGACGACAGCAGGCCATCAAAGTTCATCGTCTTAGCCGATGGTAGGAAAGAGGCCATTGACTTGGCTTGTAACGTTGGGTTGGAGCACATCAAGCCCACACCCAAAAGTCTGAATGAGATTCTTGCCCAAATGGGAGAGGAAGGGGCCAACGATAACGGCAATGGCATTGTGGGAATCATGGAGGTCCAGACTTCCAATCACGATTCGACAAATCGACAGGACAAGGAGAGGGGATGAAAGAAGGGGGCGCTGCGCGTTCTGTGAAATCTTATGGGAGGTGTCTGGGCGAAGAACCGGATGGCGGAGCATTTCCGCCGCCCCACCGCCGACAATCGGAATCCCCATATTCGCATACCCCGATATCAGGGGCGCCTCCCAGAAAACCGTCGGTCACTCCGGGGATTTGGACTCGGCGTCGATGGCCGAAGAGCCGGCTGTGAGACGGAAATCGCTGGCCGAGGCGTTTACAAAATTGGGATCAGAGGTGAGATTGTTGCTAAGCAGCAATGTGCCCTGCAGGCCTCCGGCATCCACGATATCCCCGCCGGCATTATTGAAAGAAATGTTATTTACGATTTCGGCATTGCTTCCTTCTCCATATTCAATTCCGAAGCCTCCGTTATTGAAGACGGTATTGTTGAACACTTTTGAATTCGAACCGTATATTACAGCTATGCCCGTATGCAGGTTGTTAAAAACTACGTTATTGTATGCCTGCGTATTGTCTCCGCCAGCCAGGATAATTCCGTCGCTTCTCGAGCAGGCTAATCCGTTATTATACACATAATTGCCCGCTATCACGTCATTTCTCGCACTACCGTCGCTTGTATAGTGATGAATGCCCCATCCTCCGTTGTGGTGAACGCGATTGCCGGCGATGAGCATATCGACGCCGGCAATGTACATGCCGTAGCCGCACCACAATCCCGTAGTATCCTGCGGAATCAGTCCGTTGTCATGAACGTTGTTATTAAGGATCGTAATCCTCTCTCCGCCTCCCAAAATTCCATTATTCCTTGGATTTCCGAAAACTTCATTGTTTTGAAAGATAACATCATGTATCCGGGTTTCGTAGCTTTCGAATTTAATACAATTGGTTTCAACGTCGGAACAATCAAAGACCAGCCCGTCTATAACTATGAAAGCTACGTCGGTAACGGCGTATCCCGTAAGATGGATACCGTCCGTCCCGGGAGGGGGTTTAATGACCGCCCTTTCCCCCGGAGCCCCCGCCACAGTTACTGGCGCTACGGACGTCCCCGAAGGTATGACATTGAAATTTCCTTCAGCGTAAGTGCCGGCGTGCACTAGCAGGGTGTCCCCCGGCTGAAGCCGGTCGAGACATTCCTGAACCCCCGAGCAATCCCCTCCTCCGTCCCAGGCGCACATGATATGTTGCCGCATCCGCCGTTACGGAAGATGCAAGAAACAAGATACAAGATGTAAGAACAAACAAATAAGCGTATTTTTCCCTAGGCTCATTTTCACACACAGTCTCGACACCGGTCCGTCCGCAGAATCCGATAACGTCAAGCGCGGCGATTGCAGGTGCACTCAACCTAACGGTCAGATGTTAACGGAATGTTACAGTTTTAGCTTTTTTGTTTCGGTTAATTCGGTTAATCTGTGACCAAGGGGAAGGCCGAAGCCCGACCTTATCTTGCCACAAACACCCAACGGCTCGTCGGCTGTTATCTGTATAGAGGGGTTCTTTCGCAACTCCAGCGCCTCCAGCCGCGATTCCAGTACAGCAATCCGCTCTTCCTTCTGTTTTAGCTCCGCCGTTCGATTGGCCAGCGCCGGCACGGCAATCATGAGAATCCCCGCCATGTCGCCAGAGTTAATCGTCGTCTCTGTGCCGATCCTTCCGACTCCATCGTGGCCGAAGGCCGCAAAGAAGTCTTGCGCCACATCGCATCATCCACACCGGGTATAGAGCCGGCCATCCGCAACCCTTGGGACATCCCACATCTCCTTATGCGGCGACGGAACGTAAATGCACAGGCTGTCTGCAAAGCAGAAATTCTCTGTCAGAAATTCCACGTGGGCCTGATACATAGCCTGGTGGCACTTGTCACAGGTTTGGGCATCCGTCAGAAGTTGGGCGAATCTTGCGGTGATGGTAGAGGCCACCGCCTGACCAGGCGGCTGGCTTTCAGGTCGATAGGGTGATAGTAAATATGCGAAAGGGTAGCTCATCTTCACGGGTGGCTCCTTTCACTGGCTCTTCGGATAAACAGCGTTGCCGCGCTGCCGAAGAGCCTTTTAATTTTCTATTTCTGTTTTTCTCTTCACCTTCTTTTGTAATTCCCGCAACGCTTTTAGATAACCGCCACGAGGTTGATGCTTACCTGCCTCCCACCGCGCTACGGTTGAACGCTGGGCGCTGATCTTTTCGGCGAGCTGTTCTTGAGTCATCCTCAATCGATCTCTTAGCTTGATGATTTCGTCGGCTTTCATGGCTGCAATGCTTTGTAGCAAACGCCACGTTGACTGTCAAGGATTTTCTTGCGGTAACTGACAAAGGAACGATTCGGGATCCTTCAAACGATCAATGAGTGATTTGATAAACCACGCCGGCCCGCTCGCGATCTAATCGAACCCATCATAACCGCATGCCCATGATCCTGCGACCGAAGACGAAGAGCCATGGCTTGACGTTTCCAAATATCTTTCGCCAAGGCCCAGTCGCTGTTGAAGCCCCTCTCCGCAGAGTTAATGGACGCTCACGAGGTCTCGCCAATTGTTAACTCGGCGATGTACGACGGCCCGGAGTGCATTTCGACCTGTTTCAGATGACGAGATGCCAAAAACCGGACAACTGTCCCTGTTGTAAGCAATACTAGAATCACTTGATCACTGATTCGCTCTGGAGAGGAACTCGGGTGAAAGTGTCAGGCCAATCTGTTTCGCTGCCTTAAGATTAATGACAAAATCACACTTCGTTGCCTGCTGCACAGGTAGGTCGGCAGGTTTCGTTCCTTGAGAATTTTATCCACGTAGTGTGCCGACCGACGGAACCGATCGTCGTAGTCCAACCCGTAAAAACATGAGCCCGCCTTCATTGACAAACTCGTTCTGAAAGTAGATCGCCAGGAACCGCTATTTACCGGCAAGCTCGACGGATCCGCTTTCCTTCGGCGGTCCTATGTTTGTCTCCCGGCGGCCGCAGAATCCAACTCGGGCAAGCTTGGGGACTGCGTCCTTGAGTATCGCTAGTCCTTTGGCATTTAGCTCGGACGCTAAACTCGCGTTCCCGGTGACATCGCCTCCCGGCCGCGCCAGACTGGCGATCAGACGTGCACGCACGGGGTCCGTAGAGGCCGCCATTACGATGGATGGTAGAGTTGGTGGCCTTGGCTGCTAATGCCGGTGGTGTCGCTCTAACTACAATTAGATAATTAGATCAACCTTTACACGAACCAGGTCCGCAGAAGCATCCAAAGCCCTGTCTTCTTGAGACTTTTTTCCACGCCTTTGTCGTTTTTCGCTCCATGTCATAGCGGCACTAGCGTTGCTCTGTCTCTTTCAATGGAAGTGCAGAACGATGCCCGGACTCTTTTATTTATTCCTTATTCTCTCTATGTCGCCGGGTTTTGAAATCAACATGCGACAGAAGACAACGGCACTATCCTGGAGGAAATTCAATTCATCATGAGATCAACAAACCTTTGGTGACAGCGAATTCGGTTTTGCTTAGGTTCTCTAAGGAAATTAGAAAGCGCAAATGAGAATTTCCCGGATGGCGGATTTGTAAATGAGCGGGCAGGAATTTCCGTTGATTTTAATCAACAGTTTTTTAAGGCGTTTGAGTCCGAGTCTTTAGCATCCCCGCGTCAAATACAGTATTCCGTTTGGATGTTATGGAAAGGTTCAGTTGCATTTAGAAATTCTATATGCCGCATTTAGAGATTCTATACTTACGTCGAATTTGGGGGCTCAAATCGTGGCAAGACTCTTAGCAGTCGCAGGAAGTTGACGGCTGTGTTAACAGTGGCATCACGCTTGCTGTTAGACGAGACAAATCTCTACAGCTCTGTTCCGAGCTGAAAACGACTGTTTGGATGAGATGGGATGCGGCAATTCCTCCGACAGGCATAACCGGGTACGAACCACTTACAGGGACTGAGAAGCGGAAGCCTAATTGCAGCGTGAAGGATAACAGCAAAACGGAAATCTCCTCAACGACCGATGAACGGGAAAAGCTGAGAATTCCCCTTACCGAAATCTCGGCTCATTCTTTTGCAGAGAACTTTTTTCCCAGGCAAAAAGTTGATGTCAAGAGCCGCTTGGTGGATGGGGAATTGGTAATTTTAGATCGGAATGGGGGACTTGTTCACCAACTTAACAGGACCGCAACATATATCTGGGAGCGATGTAACGGGGCGCATAGCGTCGGCGAAATCGCCAGCCAGGTTTGCGAAATGTTTGAAATCGACCGAGAGACAGCGTTGAGGGATGTCATCGAATCCGTCCGACAACTACGGAAGGTAGGGCTGTTGCAGCCGTAACCTCGCAGAGTTTTTGAGCCGCAGTCATCCAAAAAATCAAGGAGGTTCGCAATGTCCAACGATCAATTCAATCGGAGAACTTTTATAAAAAAATCGGCCTACACCGTCCCTGTGATTCTAAGCCTGGCGGCGATGCCCGGATTCGCCACCGCAGGATCTGGGAACTATGGAAGCCACGGGAACAATTGGAGCCACGGGAACAATGGTGTGGGGAACGGCTTTGACCCGCAGCCCCCAGGTAACCCACCTCTTAATGACGGGTTAGGAACGCGTCCAGGCAATCCTGGAAATCGAGGGGGGAACCAGTCGTAACTTAGGGTTTAGGTTCAGGTTTAAGAAAAGGAACTCTCAGCTCTAAACGCTGCACTCTCGAGTTTCTTGCAATTCAGCCTTAGCCCGAGTATGACCATGCGGGATTTGCCTCACTCCCTTTTCATTCAAGTCTTGGGTTGTAGAGTCAACCTGAACTGTCAGACTCCGCGTGTATTTGAGCTTTTCAGACAAAACTACAGCCACATGGAAGGCGAGAATTCCGGCGTTCCAGACATCAACTATTTAATTCATTCAACCAAAAGCGGATACACCGTTCAGCGCGAGGATTGCAATCCGCTCTCGGCTATGGATGACGGCGAGCTTCTCTACATCGTGGAAAAGGACCTGACCATCGAATTACAAAAGCTGCGCCGGGATCTATACTTTCTACATGCGGCCGCGTTGGCTATTGCGCAAAATGCATTTCTTTTGGTGGCGCCCTCAGGAGGCGGTAAGTCGATAACCACATGGGCATTGCTGCATCACGGCTTAAGCTACCTAAGCGACGAATTGAGCCCAGTGGATTTGACTAGGATAGAGGTTCATTCCTACCCGCACGCGATCTGCCTCAAAAGAGAGCCGCCGCGCGCCTATCCCGTTCCGGCTAACACGGTGCGGACTTCGCGGACACTGCACATTCCAACTCGGGAACTACCCGTTCGCAGCGAGCCCGCAATCTTGAGCTGTATTTTCTTCTTAGATTTTTGTCCCAAGGCAAAACGGCCGCTCGCGCGTCAGTTGAGCAGCGCTGAAGCGGCCGCGCATCTGTACGCTCAAGCCTTGAATCCTCTGGCGCATCCCGAAGATGGCCTCGAGGGAGCTGCTGCTATTGCTCAGAGCACGCCGTGTATTCACCTCCAAGCCGCCGGGCTGGATCAAACCAGTGAAGTCATCAGGGAAGAATTGAGGTATTTCCTGCCAACCAAGCCATCGTTTTCGACCAGCGCCAATACGTCAGTGCTGTCTTCTTGAGCCGGTCTTGGAGTCGATTCTGCCTCTATGTCCGACTCCTCATCGCATCGACGGCCTCAACTGATTTTACTGTTGGAAGCGATCTCCAGCGGGCGCACGGACTTGGCGCTGGATTATTTTAGTCCAAAGGAGATTGACTGGGCGATTCAAAGTGGTCTCGGACCGCTTATGTTTCGCTCCATTCAGGACGGTAATAATGATTCAGCATCTGTCGCTTGGCGCTCTCTCAAGGCAGCAGATCTGACAGTGCGAATTCTAACCTCGATGCAATTGGAGGCAATGGCAGAAATAATTGACGCCTGTAGCGGGCGCGCTCCTATGTTAACTCTCCTCAAAGGAGCTTCGATAGCGGAAGAGTTTTATCCAAACGCGCATCTAAGGCTTATGCGTGACTTGGACTTCTTGGTGCCCAAGGAATATGTGCCAGCCGTGGAAGAAATCCTGCGGCAGCTGGGATACAGGCAACGAGGCGAGGGGTCACCCGATCGATTTGACGGTTATCACCACACAATGCCTTTTTTTCACGAACAGAAGCACGTTTGGGCCGAAATCCACCATGCCCTGTTCTCCGGGATGCAAAGAGCATCTATGGAAACCGTTTTTCATCTCGGGAATATTTTGGGTGAACTCCGACCGTCGAGCTTCCAGGGAAGAGAGGTCTCTCGACTCAGCCATGAGCTGCAACTCGTCTATATCGCGTGCCACTGGGCACAGGTGTTTAAACCAGTTGGCGGTGCCGTCGCAATGGTCGATGCCATTTATCTGTTGAAAGGCACCGGGGATGCATTGTGCTGGGCACGGATCCTCGATTGGGTGAATGGATGCGCAGCGGCAACTTATTTGTATCTCTTGCTCAGTTATTTGGATCGTTATGGATTGGTCAAGATTACGCCCGAAGTTATGCAACAACTTGCTCAGAGCCAGCCGTCATTCGGCAAGTTGCGGCTTAAGGCAGCTCACGCGATCATCGATCATTATTTTATGGAAGGACAGGATTTTGGCTCGGTCCTGAACCGAAGAAATCTAGACATCGCATGGCAATTGTTGACGCTACCGAACCCATTTTTACGAAAGCTCATACTCCGCAAGGTCATGCTTCGAAGTCGTAGGCGTGTGCGCTTTCGATAATTTTGGTCTTCCGGTTTTGAGTGAACGAGGACTTCGACAAACACACAGTAGCAGACCCGTAATTAAAGGATGAGACGAATCCATCATAGCTTCCTGTTCCGTCATCGCCCCTCTCGCCGTATATGTTCAGAAAGGCAGATCGTTGGAGAAAGTCACCCACCGAGTCAACGCTGTGACGGTGGACTGAACATGCAAATCACGAAAGTCAAAATCCGTCGAGCCAACGACGAATTCGTCAAGCCTATGCTTCCATCTGCTTCGACGATTGCTTTCTAGTCCATGACATCAGGGTTATCAAAGCTTCCACTGGTCTTTTATCTCATTTCCTAATAGGACGCACAGCGAGTGCGGTGAGCGCGATATTGCTTTTCCGCTAGACGCTGAAACGCGAAGGATGATCGAGAAGCGGTACTGGCAGAGTACGAGAAGATCGTGCGGAAGCTGAAGCCAAAGACCCCGGCGCAAAATAGCGAGTAAGTTTCTCCCCGGTTGCCCGCCCCGTTCTTTAGATTTCCCTTGACGCGAAAATTTCGCTTAACGGCTAAACTATCGGGGTTGGGGGCGAGTTTGGCGTGCCACAAAAAGATTTGACAAGGTGACACTATAGGTGGATATTACAGCCGCATCGGATTTGACCGTTGGAATCTTGCCATTCACGTAGACCGAGCACCGTTTGTCACGACCTACGAGGTTACTGATTCAGTTATGTCGGTTTGGGAGAAAACATATGAATACTTTTCCAAAAGCTTTCGTAGGCAGCTCGTCTGAAAGCTTGAACATTGCATACGAAATACAAGCTCAGCTTGATGGAACAGCAATAGTGCAACCCTGGAAGGGGCTCATTGGACTCGGTGCTTATGTTCTCGATGCCCTGATGGAACTGATTCATGATTATGATTTTGGAATTTTCGTCTTTGCTGCAGACGATATGGTGGAGATTCGTGGTGAAAATTACTTAGCAGCACGGGATAATGTAATTCTTGAGGCAGGTCTGTTCCTAGAGAGGTTGGGAAGGAAAAGAACATTGCTCGTTGTCCAAGAGGTAAAACCGAAACTCCACTTGCCAAGTGACCTTGCAGGCCTCACGGTTGCCTTGTTCAGTCTTCCCCAAAACATGAAACCTGACGCAGCCGATCCGTCATTTATTCGACAGGCGTTGGGGCCTGCATGCAATGAGATCAGGAATGCTATCAAGACCCATCAGGCGCACGAACCATCTGAAGTCCTTTCTGGTGGTATGGTATATTTACTGCGACACCTTGAGGATCAAGGATACAACATACGAGACTTAACCAGAATCTTAGTGCATATCCAAATTGGAAAAGAATACGACCAGCTTTCTGACGGAGAGAAGAAAAGCTGGGAAAAAGCAACTCAGTATGCATGTCAGTGCCTTCGAGCATTAGACTTAATTGAAATGTATGGCACCATTGACTATGGCATTACTCGTAGCGGCAAGAGATTGCTTGCATCGAGTAAGTTAGCACACAGATTTGCAAAAGAATTCAAGGCCGAGAAGAAATCTGAAATGTCCCTACACCGCTCAACTTCCATCTAGTTTCCAAGAAGCCGCCCCAGTAAGTCCGCCAACCGGTATCCCGCCAAAATTATCCGTCGATCAGCAATCCGGCTCGCGCTAGCAACGTATCCCGCAGGAAGCAAAGGGTCCGCTGCGATCATCGTGCAATCCATAGCCCCACCCTTCGGAATCCCAATCGACGCACCGTTACGGTAAGCAATCGTCGTTGCAATCTCTTGAATAACGGCTAATTTTCACTTCTGCGAGGGAAGAGCAGTTAAAACTGTTGCAAATCCGTTCAAATAATCGGTGTGATTTTTTCGGTGGCCTGTTGGAACATTTCTGGAGTGTACTTCTCATTCTGCTAGTCGCAGCGTTACTCTGGACCCTAATTAAGTTGTTCTACTGGTAAAGACATTGCGTGGCGGCGGCAACGTAACCGGCACTTTCGCACGCTCAAGAATCTCAAGGAGTAGTAAACTCGCAGTCTTTTCGTGATTTGCTATTGTCCGGAAGCTGACAAAAAAACGGCAAGCTAGGCCTTATCGGTGGTCTAAAAGGCCAGTTACCACTGCGTCATCTCTCTCGGCAGTTTTCACCCGCGTTGTCTCGCCGAAGCTGCCGAGTTAAGCTGAATCGTGGCTAAGTATTTCGCCCGAAGTTGTCCCCGCTGTAGTGGCTACCTGGGAATAGTCACGCGAAAACCAGCACGCAATATTCCGCTGCAACGCCGGTGCATTATTCCCGCTGACGGGTTCTATGAGTGGCGCAAAGAAGGAAGACGCAAGGTGCCGATGGGGGTTCACCTGAAGGACCGACAACCGTTTGGACTGGCTGGCCTACGTGTGGCGAAACCTGACGGGAAACATGTGGTGTCATTCGCCATCATCACGACGGAGCCCAATGAAGTGGTACGGCCCGTTCACAACCGGATGCCGGTCATCCTGCGTCCGGAAGACGAAGAGCAATAACTTAATGTTTATCGAATATCTTTCGCCAAGGCCCAGTCGCTGTTGAAGCCTCTTCCTGCAGAGCCGCTGGATGCTCACGATGTCTCACCAATCGTCAACTCGGCAAAGTACGACGGGCCGGAGAGCATCCGACCTGTTGCCCAGGACGATATCCTTCGCGCCGGGCAGTTGTCCCTGTTGTAAGCAATATAGAGTCACTGAATAACTTTATCCGCTCTCGCCAGCACATTGGGAGGAATCGTTAGGGCGATCTGGTTTGCCGTTTTCAGATTGATTACCAACTCGAACTTCATTGGTTGCTCGACAGGCAGAGTTGCAGGCTTAGCCCCTTTCAAAATCTTGTCCACGTGCGTGGCCGCGCGTCGCCACTGATCAGAATCGTTGGCTGAATAGGACATGAGGCCGCCAGCCTCTACATCTTCATTTCCCTCGTGCATTGAGGGCATCCGGTTCTTTATGGCAAGGTCCGCAATCCGCTTCGGGTAACGTACGAGCAGGACAGTTCTAATCGCAACGAGGCCGTTCACGCGTCCCTTCACCGCGGCTTTGAATACTCCCTCGAAATCAGGGTTGGGACCCCCTACCTCCAGGGATTGAAGCGGTATTTTTAGTGCTCGTGCCGCAGTCTCGTAATCTTCAAAAGCAGTAAACGGTTATACTTTAAAATCCCCAAGGACTCCAACGCGTAATCTCGGGACCACCTCTTTAAGCAATTCCAACCGTTTTCCGCTTAGGTCGCGGGTGAGTAAAGTAAGACCCGTGACATTTGCCCCTGGGTGCGCCAAGCTATGGACTAGCCCGGTTTTGACTGGGTCCTGAGTTACCACCATGACAATGGGAATCGTTTTGGTCGCCTGCTTGGCTGCGCGGATCGCCGTGTGAACCCCTGAGACAAGGACATCGACCTTGAGTTGCACGAGTTCGGCCACAAGACCTGGTATAAGGTCCTGATTGCCCTTCATGTAACGATACTCGATCATCATGTTTTTTCCCTCAAGGTAACCGAGATCGCGCAGACCTTGACGGAATGCCTCAATGGGAGGCGCGTTGGAGTAATCAGACCCTGCAGATAAATAACCCATCCTGTAAACTTTCCCCAGCTGCTGCGCCTCGGCTAGATGAATGGTAACTAGAAAAAGAGCCGGGAGAGCATAGACAAGGATTTTTGCCTTCATAGGCTCCTCCGAAATTGGTCAGGCAAAAACCAGGTGTGGCTAGTAGCGTGTGTTATGCTTATTTCACCACCTGCTATGATCTGTCAAGTTCGAGCCTCGACTCCATGCGCTAAGGTGTCGCTATAAGATGTGGCCGCTTTTACGGAGTCGCACATCATGATCGACGACGATACCCTCAAGCAGTTGCTGCGGATTAACGATGAACTGATGCAGTTATGCAAGTGGCTGACCGACAAGCGCGACATGGAAACAATCCGAGAGAAGCGATTATACAATAGACACACGATTTGACGAGCGAATTTGAATGGGAATTTATGAACAGAACATTTCAAAATTGGATAGAGAAAGCTGCTGCGACTCAACGCACCGCCTCGAAGGCCATCGATTCCCAATGGTTGATCAGCCAAAAGTCCGACCCCTCGTTGCGTGTACGAATCTCTGCCTCGCGAAAAACCGGATCGGTCTTCGCGTCAAC
>Ga0081455_10000441_pt1 | contig 54575 bp, 63 predicted proteins | sample TabmetS3T2R1_FD_70207 | JGI IMG/M metagenome (GOLD analysis project Ga0081455, IMG submission 70207) | Tabebuia heterophylla rhizosphere microbial communities from the University of Puerto Rico - S3T2R1 | ecosystem: Host-associated > Plants > Roots > Rhizosphere ...
CGATGGGTGAGCCGGAGAGAGTACGGCGTCCGAAGATCAGGCTGAACGCCGCGACGGCGAGCGGTTTCTCTGGGGCACCGACGAGCGTGAGGGCGCCATCGCGGCGGAGAAGGTTGATATACGCATTGATGTCGTGATCGGCGGAGACCGCATCAAGGATAAAATCGAAACTGCCCGTCTGCTTCTTCATCTCATCGCGGTGGCGTGAGATCACGACCTCGTCGGCTCCGAGCCGAAGCGCATCCTCCTTCTTATTGGGTGACGTGGTGAACACCACCACATGGGCGCCAAGCGCGTGGGCCAGTTTCACCGCCATATGGCCCAACCCTCCGAGACCAACGACTCCGACTTTCTTCCCTTTGGTGACGCCCCAGTGCCGGAGAGGCGAATAGGTCGTGATCCCTGCGCAGAGGAGCGGTGCAGCACCGGCGGGATCCAGCTTCGGAGGGACACGCAGGACGAAGCGTTCGTCCACGACGATGCCTTCGGAGTAGCCTCCGTAGGTGACGCTTCCGACATGCTTGTCCGGTGAGTTGTAGGTGAGCGTCATGTTCGGACAAAACTGCTCAAGGCCGGCCTGGCACTCGGAGCAGGTACGATCGGAATCGACCAGGCAACCGACTGCCGCGAGGTCTCCGGCCTTGAACTTCTTGACGGCGGAGCCCACCCTTGTCACACGGCCGACGATCTCATGACCTGGGACGCAGGGATAGACGGTTGGAAAAACGCTCTTCCATTCATCCCGCACCGTGTGGAGATCAGAGTGGCAGATGCCACAAAACAGAATGTCGATGTGGACGTCGCGTTCGGTTGGTTCTCGCCGTGAAACCGTGGTCGAGGCCAGCGATGAAGTCGGACTGGCAGCGGCGTACGCTTTTGCCTTCCAAGTTGTTGCCATGATGTGCTCCTTCTCGGCGAACGTGAACGCAACCAAGCCTCGTACTATCTGCCGTTTGCTTACGCTTGTCCAGATGCAGGACCAATTAGAAGATGAGGAGCGGTGACCACAAGGGAACACCCTAGTTCCCACGATCAACACAGCCTTTTAATTTAACATTCGGCGCCGTACCTAAGTGACGAAGGGCGCAGCCTGCAACGCTGTGATCAGCGGTTCGATTCCGCTCGGCGCCTCCATCCATTCCCATATAGGATGTACTGGTTTGTCAGGAAGGGTTGGATGCGATGAAATGCCCTCCTGCCCCTGGAGAGCGAGCGTTGGCGGAGAGGGTAGGATCAAAGTCCCTACTAGGATAAGCCCCCAATGCCTTCCTGTGACCCAACACTTACCATTTCACCAGGGCGACGGGTCCTAGTTCGCCCCCTCCTTGCTTAGGCCTTCATCTCTCTGTAGATTGTCCGCCTTCCGAGCGGCCTTTTGGCTCGACAGAGAGGGTTGTGAAACACACGCGTATCATCGTCGCTCACTATGGCGGGCCCGATGCACTTCAAGTACTCCAGGAAGAATGTCCCGACCCGAAACAAGGTGAAGTCCGGATAAAAGTGCTGGCCGCGGGTGTGTCCTTGCCCGACCTCCTGATGCGTGAAGGGGTGCATCCAGAAACGCCTACGCTGCCGTTTACGCCTGGTTGGGATCTGGTGGGCGTGGTGGATCGGCTCGGCACCGGTGTCGCTGGACACGAACAGGGTCAGACGGTTGCCGCGCTACCGATCAGCGGCGCGTACACGGAGTATATCTGCCTGCCTGAACACGAACTCGTTCCGGTGCCATCCGGCTTAGATCCGGCGGAGTCAGTCAGCCTTATCTTGAATTACATCACCGCCTTCCAGATGATGCATCGCTTCGCGAAGGTCAGACCCGGTCAGCGCATACTGATCCACGGCGCGGCAGGCGGCGTCGGCTCGGCCCTCTTGCAGCTTGGGCGTCTCGTCGGTCTGGAGATGTACGGCACCTGTTCGGCGAGAGGAACATCGGCCGTATCCACCATGGGCGGGATTCCAATTGATTACCAGCGTCAGGACTTTGTGAAAGAAATTCACCGCCTCACGCGTGACGGTGTCGAGGCGGTCTTTGACAGTATTGGCGGTACACATATCTGGCATTCCCGCAAGGCGCTGCGTCCTGGAGGGATCGTTGTCGCCTATGGCCTCACTTCCTCGCTGCGTGATGGACGGTTGGCTTCTGGTCGTTCAGGTCGTCGCCAACGATTACACGGCATTCCCATTTTCGGTCTCTACATGATCGGGAGCTGGCTATTCCCGGGTCGCAAACGAGTGGTTCCTTACAGCATCCAGTGGCTCAAACGCCTCAAGCCGGCGCTGTTTCGAGAGGATTTGATCGCCTTGTTCGACCTCCTGCAGCAGCAGAAGCTGAAGCCGCTCATCGCACAGCGATTGCCCCTTGCCGAGGCAAAACAGGCGCATGAGTTGTTGGGCAAGGGAGGTGTGATTGGCAAAATTGTGCTGGTGTCCGGCGAGTGATAGAAGTGACGGCCCTGCCTCCTTGCTAAGCCTGCCCTCCCTCTGTAGTCTAGCGGCTAATCAATAACGCGGCGACTACGTTGCCCGGGAGCATGCATGTTCATTTCAAAATGGTTCACGTGTGTATTGATCGTTGGGTGCTTGCTCCTGAGCCTAGGATCAGACGTTCCAGCCCAGCAGGGCCGTCCTGACGACGAAATCACCAAGCTGGCCGATGACGTGTATCTCTTCCGGCATCAATTCCATCAGGCCCTGTTCATCACGACCTCGGAGGGCGTAATCATCACCGATCCCATCAGCGCCGAAGCGGCAACGTGGCTGAAAGCCGAGATCAAAAAGCTGACGAATCAACCTGTGCGCTATGTGGTGTACAGCCACCACCACAGCGATCACATTACCGGCGGCAGTGTGTTTGCCGAACAGGCAACTTTTGTCAGCCATGCAGCCGCTCGCGGACGGATCGTGGATGCTGCAGATTCGACCACCCCCGTCCCTACTCTGACGTTCACTGACCGGATGTTCATCGATCTCGGTGGCAAACACGTCGAACTCATCTACACAGGGAAAAATCATTCCGACAACAGCCTGGTTGTGCTGCTTCCACAACACAGACTCCTATTCGCCGTTGACTTTATTCCGGTTGAGACCGTGGCCTACCGCACGATGCGGAGCGACTATCCCGACGACTGGATCGAATCGCTCAAACGGGTGGAGCAATTAGAGTTCGACACGCTGGTTCCCGGCCACGGAACAGTCGGCAGGAAAGAGCACGTACGCATGTTCCGCGGCTATCTCGAAGACCTGAGAGCCGCTGTCCTCGAACAAGTGAAGAAAGGCGCCAGTCTGGAGGAGACGAAAAAGGCGGTGCAACTGCCCAAGTATGAACGGTGGTCGCGCTATAGCGACTGGTTCCCGGAAAACGTCGAAGGCATGTATCGGTATTACTCGCAGGCCCAGCGCTGAAAGAGATGAGAGCGGTTGCTCTGGCTATCGGGATACTTGGTCTCCTATCGACAGTCCTGTTACTCCAAGGATGCCCTTCCAAACCACCTTCAGGCGTCCGATTTCCTATTACCAGTGGTTCCCATGGCATCCTGCCAACGACGGACCTGCCCATCCTCATTTGGGCCGATCCACCTCTGGCAGAAGTCGCGTCCGAATGGCTCAGGGCTCATCACTATTTGCAGCTCCTGACGCCTCAGAAGGCTCCCTTGCAAGCGCATCAGATGGCTCATGATTTCTCAACCCGCAAGGCAGCACTCGCGGTCGCACAGGAGATGAAGGCGGCGGTCGTGCTGTTTCTTGACCGGGAAGCGACGAAAGATGGGGCGCTGATCGAGCCGCACTGCGGCACTCTGTACCACGTGAGCGTCGAGTTACAAGGCGTATCGGTGGACAGCGGAGAGACGTCGCTCCGTGGCACTGCCCACTACCCGCAGTGCGTCGATCTCAGCGACAAGACGATTCGGAGCCTCACCTGCCAGGCCTTCGCGACCGCGTGGGGATTCCGCCCATCCGGTCAGCTGGAGATTCCGTCGAGCTTGATGTGTACAACAGGCCAGACTGCTCCGACACCCATCCGCTAGGTTCGTGCAATCTATCAAACGAAAACGGCCTGAGTTCAAGCGATTGTTGACTAACTTGGGCGCAAGTCCATAACGCCGTGGCCCTAACGTTTTCCGAGGGGGAAGCTGATGACCAGTCCTCCCATGACGTCGCCGACCTTGAAATCCTTCTTGGGGCTGCTGGGATGAGCATTGTGGCATTCCACGCATGCCGCCGTGACCGCCATGTCAGCATAGACCGCTTCAAATAACTGTTCCGGGCTGCCTGCCGCCGAAGTGATGCTGGAATAGCGTCGATTGGGTCTCGCCTGAACCTCCTTGAGACCCCGCCGCTCGAATTCAGTGCCTGCCGCATTACCCTTATTGATCGGCCACTCACTGATCAACCGGTAGCGGACGTTCGGCCCGGTCAATTCTGCAATCTCGCTTGTTTCTTTCACGAGCTGTACCGGCAATGGCAAGGAATGCGTGGTCTTCCAGTTTTCCGACACATCGACGATGCGTTCCTGGCGAAGCCGGTTGGCGATCTGGATGGTGTAGAAATGTCGGTGCGCCATGATAACCGCCCGCAGATAGTCCGCGACGGTTTCAGGAGGAACCCCCACAGAAGTGCCGGATGGCTTGTCGACAGCGAAGATATTAGGGGCTGCCAGCGCCGCGGTCGTTGCAATGACGGCGACCCAGGTGATTGCTTTGCTGGTCATGATGCCCTCTCTTTCCTTTCCGTCGGGGATTGATCTACCGGCAATGGAACGGAGTCAAAGCCGTATTTGACAAGCAGTTTCTGGATACGAGATGTCATCAAAAACGAGGAAAACTGTTCTGCCACGGCGCGTAACGAAGCTCGAGAGGTCGACGGGACGGCTTGCCCGAACTGGATCGGGACAAAGGTTCCGAACGGGTCCTCATCGCTAATGCGCACATAGCCGCTGTTGATCGAGTCCACCCGATAGACCAGACCCACATCGGCTTTGCCTGTGCGAACGAGATTCACAATGTCATCACTGTGGGGCGCGTAGAGAATGTTGGGGCGGTTCTTATACGCCGGATTGAGCTTGCTCAGCGCCCGGGCCGTGGCGTCTCCCAACGAAGACGTTTGAGGATCGCCGACGGCCATACGGATGCTTCGATTTGCCAACGCATCGCGCAGCGAAATGTGCGTGGCCTGAGAATCCGATGACATGACGAGGACGAGGGACGTCTGTGCGTAAATGCGAGGGCGACCGTTGAGCGTCAGTCCCTTCTTGTGCAGGTATTCAACTTCTTCTTTCCCCGCCGACAAAAACACATCGATCGGCGCTCCCTTTTCGATTTGTCGAACAAGTGTTTTCGATGGAGTGTACACGATGTTGAGGGGGGCGTCATACTCTCGCTCGAACATCGGAAGGATTTCACTGAACGCCGGCCGCAGACTGGGAGGCGCTCCGACGGTCAATGACTCGCCCCCCACCGCCTGCCCGGCCCCGACAATTGCCAGCAAACCCGCAATGATGGCGATCTCGACTTTGCAAGCTCGAATGCTCATGCAGAACCTCCGCAACCTGGCGAATGTGTAGAGGCAAGATTACAGCAAGGGTTTGGCGGCCTTCAATGGTTGCATGTACATGGCTGGAGCTGGTGCATTTGCCCTAGGTAACATACCGCTGACGCCCTGTTGCGAACCTCAAGCCAATTGCGTACAGTGGCGCGTTGACGCGTGACCCTTACTCCGCGTCGCGCAAGAGGACACACATCATGCTAAAACAGACAACGATGGCGCTTAGTGTGCTATTCCTTTTCGCGGGACTCTCCATTTTTGGCTGCGCCTCGGACCGTCCTGCTTCATCTCCTTCTACCCCCAGCGGACGCGAAGCAAGCGAGGCCAACGCGTCCTCCGCGTCGAAGATCACCCCAGAGAGAGTCAAAGCTGCACTGGCGGAGCTGGATACGCTCGCTAAGTCCAATCTTCAGAAGACCGGTGTACCCGGCACGGCAATTGCGGTGGTGTATAAGGATCAAATGATCTATGCCAAAGGCTTTGGTGTGCGGGAGGCCGGCAAGTCAGACCCAGTGGATGCGGATACCGTCTTTCAACTCGCATCGGTCTCCAAGCCGCTCGGCTCGACGGTCATCGCCGGGCTCGTCGATGACCGAGTGGTGAAGTGGGACGATCGCATTATTGATCTTGACCCGGGCTTTCGTCTGCATGATCCTGCTGCGACCGCTGCGGTCACGATCCGCGACATGTACTCACACCGCAGCGGCTTACCTGACCACGCGGGCGACTTGCTCGAAGACATGGGTTATGACCGCGCGGAAGTTTTGAAGCGTCTTCGCTTTATTCCAACGAAGAATAATTTTCGTTCGCATTACGCCTACACCAATTTCGGCATGACAGAAGGTGCCATTGCCGCCGCGCGGTCCGCGGAAACATCCTGGGAACAACTTTCACAGGAACGGCTGTACAAGCGGCTGGGCATGAGCTCCACCAGCTCGCGCCTGTCCGATTTCCTTGCCAGACCCAATCGCGCTCGAGGTCACGTCCTGCTCGGCGGAAAATGGGTGGCCAAATATCAACGCGAGCCCGACGCCCAATCACCTGCTGGAGGCGCCAGCTCGAGCGCGAATGACATGGCACGATGGATGCGCTTGCATTTGAACCACGGCACATTCGAGGGCGCACCCGTCGTGTCAGCGGAGGCGCTTGCAGAAACGTACAGGCCGCATATCGTCAGCGATCCAGAGACCAAATCTGCCGCGGAACTCTATAGTTTTTACGGTCTCGGATGGGGGGTACGGTCCGATGACTTCGGTCGCGTCGTCTTGAGCCATTCGGGGGCCTTCGCTCTGGGTGCGGGAACAGCGGTGGAGTTGCTGCCTTCCGAACAGCTGGGCATCATCGTGCTCACGAACGCTCAACCGGTCGGGCTGGCGGAAGCGCTGGCACTCAGTTTCGTCGACGTCGCGACATCCGGCAGAGTGCAGCGGGATTGGTTGGCGTTTATTCAACCGTACTTTGAGGCAATGGCGAAGGAAGATTACAGTCCGATCGACTACTCGAAAGCCCCTCCGTCGCGCTCATCTGCTCTACCGAATACGGCCTATGAGGGCACTTACGACAACGAGTTGTATGGCCCGATCGATATTGTCGTCCAAAACGGCAAGCTCACCATGAAACAAGGCCCCCGTAAGTTGGCCTACACGCTGACCCACTATGACCACGATACGTTCTCCTATGAGACCGCCGGCGAAAATGCCGTCAGTCTGAGCGGCGTGACGTTCATCTTAGAAGGCACTGGTAAAGCTTCCCGCGTTGTAGTCGAGAATCTGAACAAGGAAGGGTTAGGCACATTTACACGCGTGCCAAGCAAATAGCTTCCTACAGCCCTGGCAGCGCCAAGAATCATACCCTGATGCCTGTCTGGACCTCCTCGCGCGTAGATTCCAGAGCGAGCAATCTGGCCTTGGTCTCGAGTCCACCAGCAAAGCCGGTCAGCTTTCCTGAGGCACCGATCACGCGATGACAAGGGACGATGATCGACAATGGATTCTTGCTATTCGCTGAACCAACCGCCCTTGAAGCCGAGCCATTGCCTATCGCAAGCGCCAGACGGCCATAGGTCCAGGTTTGGCCATACGGAATGCGCTGAAGTTCCTGCCACACCTGTTTCTGAAAGGCCGTTCCGCGGAGGTGAAGGGGCAATTCAAAAGTCGTCCTCTCGCCCTTGAAGTACTCCGCTAATTGACGTTCGGACTCACCGAGCACAGGGTGATGACGATCTTCCCACATCTCGTCCAGGTTGATGCGAAGCGGCCTGTCGTTTGGCCAGAGCACGGCGATGAGGCTCGACTCGTCCGCCACCAGCTTGAGTCGACCGACCGGAGAGTCCATATGTGTGTACGAGAGCATGCCCATTCTTCCTTTCTGGTCGTGAGACGTGTGAGTACTGATGCCAGAGATACACCGCTAAATAGCCACGCCATGGCCTGACCGCGTCCGGATCGACATTCGGATTGGCATTCATGAAACGCTGCAAAACCAAATCCGTCGCTGGAAAGGCGTCGGTATCCCCCAAGGCTCTGAGCGCCATGTATTCAGCACTCCATGCCCCAATGCCCCTGACCGTTCGTACGGTGGTTTTGAAATCTTCCATGTCCTGGATACCTTCAAGCTGGATCGTCCCCTGAACAACACGCGACGCGAACTCCCGAATCGTCGCTCGTTTCTGACGCGTGATGTTGAGTGCGTGCAGATCGGACTCTGCGACCCGACGTGGGCTGGGAAAGATACGAATACGTTCGCCGGAGAGGGGATGTGCAATCTCCTCACCATAAGTCGCCACCAGCTGACTCATCAGACGCGAGGCGTACCTCACGGAGATCACTTGACCGACTATCGTGCCAACGGCAGTTTCAAAGGGATCAAATCCTCGAACCAACCGTGCCCCGCGATGGGTAGCCTGAAGCGATCTGAGAATTGTCGATGAACCGAACACCCTTGCAATCAGGAGTGGGTCGGAGTCCAAATCAAACATGTGCCTGATCCGTTGCACAGCGCGTAACAGCTGCCTCGTATCCGAGATGGTCATTTCAACGCGCAGTTCCGGCTTCGTCCCGTGGGGTTTGGCGCTAAAAAATCCTATCGTGTTCGTCTCTTCAAGCCTGAAGACTCGGGAGTACACGTTATGCTCAATCGCTTCGACGCCGGTCACCTGATGTCTCCGACAATAATCGAGCACACCGCCCCAATCGAATGGAGGTCGATAGGGTAACGACAGGCAGATCGTCGGGGTAGGTTGAGCACCGTTCCGCAACGAGCGGAGCGCTGACGGTGGACGATGAAATCGCCTTTTGACGGCATCGTTAAACCGGCGCAGCGAGCGAAAGCCTGCAGAATAGGCAATCTCCGTCATCGGAAGGTGTGTCTCGACAATGAGCTGCCGGGCGAAATTGAGCCGCGTGTGGTCATGAAGCTGCTTGGGAGTTTGCCCGAATTCGTGTTCGAACAAACGCCTCAAGTGTCGCGCCGTGATGCCGAGTCGGTCGGCCAGTACATCTTCAGTGTGATCGTGAAGGTCTCCCTGGGCAATGAGCTTCAATGCGCGCTGGACCGTGGCCCGCTTACCGCTCCAGGCAGGAGAACCGGGAGCAGACTCGGGACGGCATCGTAAGCATGGCCGATAGCCGGCCTTTTCTGCCGCTTGCGCCGTTTTAAAGAATTCGACATTCTCGCGCTTGGGACGGGCCGGACAGATCGGACGGCAGTAGATGCCAGTCGTTTTGACGGCCACGAACACCGTTCCATCGAAACGGCCGTCTCGCGATAATAGGGCTTGATACAACGTTTCGTGACTTTTCATCAGTTGGCCGACTCAGGCTCCCCGCTTCTCATGGTTTGCTTATCCTAAGACAACCATGACGTGATCACTCGCCAGATCCGGACCTGAACAAGGTCCGCGTGGGACACACAGCTTACGCCGTAGCACACCCTCAAATCGAGGGACATCGCCATGGACCGGCCGGGTTGAAAACACGTAGAATGCGCATTCGCTTTTCATCTATAAACGGAGGATGGGCTCTTATGATTTCTGATCGGGTACGGCAATGGAGTACCTGCCTTCTATTAGTTGCGATTGCGTCCGTTGCACTCTTGGGCTGTTCCTCTGTGCCGCGCCGCTATCTGTGGATCGCTGAGCGGGACGTCACACTGACCATGCTGAGCGCAAATTCGCAACCCTATGTGGGGAAGGTCGTGCTGCTGGGAGGCACGATTACGGAAGAGGAAGACGATGATCAGTGGCTCATGTTGCGTCTCAAAAACCGCCCATTGGATCAGGATTACAAGCCGCATCGGCCTGCCGACTCCGACGGTCCTGAAGCCGGCTCGTATTGGTTGATGGTGTCCAAGAAACAGGTCCCACCCAAGTTTCGAAACTGGGCGCGAGCGACGGTGGTCGGACGGGTGACAGGTTACCAGCGATATCGAACCGAACCGGTGCTGATGCTTCTCTACATGCGTGGTTGGGGAGCGAGCGGTGACCATGCCGGGCTGTGGGAGAATGTTGACCCGAATTATGTTCCTGGAGTTCCTGGCGGCATCCATGGGGAATAGTGCAGGTGACGAGAACGCCCGTCGCTTATTCAGCGGCATGAGCGTCCAATGATTAGACGAAGTCCTACGAAGAGTAGGAGAATCGAGCGCGTCGACCCGATGACGCCAAGAGCATACGCCGTATTATCTCAATCGTATTCTCTGAAGGAAGGTGGATTTGAGCCAATTCAAACTTAATGAGAAATTGCTAATTCGCTTGATCGTGCATTGTTGGAAGTTCATTGTATGGACAAGAAGCCACCGCAATGAAGACCCTCCTAGAAAGGCGTACGTTGACCTCCTTAGACAATCCTTCGACTTCACAACATCTTTCGGATCGATTAATCTTCGTCGCGTGTGATGTTGCGGCTCGAATGTTCAATTACATCCCTTTCTGTATGCATTTCGCTTCCGTCCATTTATACCTGGTGAATCACGGGATATCTGCAGAATACCTTTTTTCCCTGCACTCGCTTCCCTACAACGTCCATCTGGCAAAACGGCGGAAACCGTCGTTCGCCTCGCGTTTTTCTGTTTTTTGTGTGAAGGTATCCGGCATCAACTTTGCTCGATCAAGGTCATATGAAAGTTGTCTGCGCCTGGTGTGAACATGAAGGGAAAGAGACGCTGATCGGTGAACTCGGCCTCTATGACGTCGAGAGCACCTCTCACGGGATTTGTCTTGATCATGAAAAGGTCCTGTTACGGCAAATTGAGGACCTCAAGATGCAGCAGAACCCGAGACGGAGAAGGTCAAGACGTCCCCGCGTGGTATTGAGGGTGTCGGGCTCCCCAACGGTGCAGCATTGTGTGACCGCTTGGCGCCGTCGGCGCACACATCGCTTGTCCGCTGCGCAATTGAGCCTTCCGTTTGATGACAGTGAGGCCCCTCTACCGGCAGATCAGGAGTTGGAGCTCACGCCAACCTAATGCAAGCGGCGCGACGGACGCCATGTCAGGTTGAACGGCTGGGGAATTCCCCAGCTTCATGAGCAATCAAGACGGCATACGATAGCGTTGTTTATCATGTCGTAAGGTGCGTCTATGACTGTCACTACCCCACCCGATAAGGCCGGTTTCTACTGGTTCCGTTACGATGACATGTCCTCGCACGTCCACTTCAAGGTTCTGCTTGAAGTGATCCAAATGCAGCCCAAGCCGACCGAGATCGGGGGAGCCTTCGTCGTTCGCTGGTTCAATCAGCTAGTTCCACTCGAACAGGTACCTGAAGGTCTCTGGCGCGGCCCCATCAAGGATTTGAGGTGAAGCCGCGGCCCTCCTTTGTAAGAACCTCGGCTGAGGCTGCTTACTGAGGAAACGCTTTAAGCGCCTTGCGCACCGCACCCCACCAAGATCAAACAACCTAGCCGGAGGAATCTGCCCACGATCCCACCTTGCGCCCAAGCTCGGCGAGTACCTCGGCGTCAGTCCTCCCCGATCGCTTCAGCACATGGAATGAATGGTCGGCACCGTCCACCACATATAAGGTGGCAAGAGGCACCAGTGTCTCGCAGAGCGGACGCAATAAAACGAGGTCGGCCAGCGCATCACGTGTGCCTTGCAGGAACAGCATCGGAACCTGCACGCGTGCCAAATGCTCCGCTCGTTGGGTGCCGGGGCGGCCTGCCGGATGCAACGGGAAGCCAAAGAACACAAGGCCGCGGAGGGGAACGATCCCCGACCCTCCAACCGATCGCTCTCCGGCAAACGCCAGAGACGTCATGCGACCGCCGAGTGACTTTCCTCCCGCCAAGAGTGGCAAGTCCGACGCCGCTTCTGAAGCCGCTGCGACGGCCGCGCGTACCGTCGTAGTCAGTACGCCCGGAGGGTCGGGCCGCTTTCGTCGCTGCTGCAGGTAGGGAAACTGATATCGGAACGTCGCGATCCGGCAGCCAGCCAGCTCACCAGCGAGATGTTCCATGAAGGGGTGGGACATCCCCGCCCCTGCACCGTGCGCAAGAACAAGCAGCCACCTGGCATCGTCTGGTCGCAGCAGCAAAGCTTCAACGTCGCCTGCGGAGTCCGACACATGGACGGTGAGTGCTTTCGTCGAGTGGTTCATGTGACAGGCAGAGGCGAACGTCTCAACGGAGATGCTGGGTCGACGCATCCAAATGCGTCAACGGTTGGCCCTTGCGGCCGATTGCGGTCACTTCGAGGGCGCTCCCATAAGGCGTTGCGGTACCGTATCCTCGGACTTCTACGTCCATATCCTTGTGTAATGATGCGTGAAAATTCTCGCCGACGTCCGGGGGCAAGCGGACCTGCGTCCCGTCGGACAGGAGCGCACCGTTGACAATATCTTTCAACGGGTCGTAGAGCAACACTCTGATGGTTCCGGCGGCGTTCATCTCCGTGACCGCCGGCCGTTCTTCCCTCGGAGGCATTGGAAGATCAAGGCGGTAGGGAACCGTAAAGGACGTCCCGTCGGTCACATTAACGATCACGTCGGGTTTCACGAGAGGTGTGTCCGAAGCGCGGCGTCCATGAACCCGCACGTGATCGCCCGGCTGGATGCTCTTGATCAAATCTTGGCCCGCTCGGAGCGTGATGTGCATTTGGGAACCGTCACGCAACAGCAATCCATTGACATCTCCGCGGGGATTCAACAAATAGCGATCAACGATACCGTCCGCCACCGGTGGCTTCTCCATGGAGGGAGGATCGAGCACGAGAACAAATGATTGAGGATGGGAAACCACGTCGCGCCCGTAGGACACAGCAGAAAACGCGAGACCCGTGAGGAGGGTGACCCCAAAGACGTCAAAGAGTAATGTCTGATGTATTCCCACTGGCATTGGTTACCGGCCCGCGCTGCATCAGATCCGTGCTCATTTCCATTCTGAAAGAAAGAGTCGGCGGACATCAAGGTTAAACACCCTAGAGGTTGTGGGAATAACGCCGACGCCCTTGTATTTAGCTAGGGAGAGCCCGACTGACGACCCGGATCAGTCGAACGCCAGGCGATCACGACGGCAGTGACGAGCAACAGTGAGGCCAAAAGAAACGGTGCTCCCGGCAGGTGCCATGCCACGCCGGCACCAATGAAGTAGGCGAAGACTTGGCTGAAAAGTGTCGGACCGACCAAGCCGGTCACGCCGTTGATGCTGGCAATCGCGCCTTGCAATTGGCCCTGCTCTGATAGGCTCACACGCCGGCTCATCAGCGCCTGTGTCGCCGGCCCGGAAAGTCCCCAGAAGGCCATGACCGGAATGCCCAAGCAGAAGATCCAACCCTCTGGCGCCACTCCATACATGAAGAATCCGGCAGCGCCACTGAGTGAGCCCACCAGCAATGTCAGACGTTCGCCAAATCGCGCCGTGGCCGGACGGATAAGCCCACCTTGGACAATCATCGCCGCGATGCCGACTCCGGCCAGCATCAGCCCGATAGCCGTAGAGCCCCACCCATAACGATGGCTCATATACAGGACCGACGTACTCGGCAGGACTTGATGCGCGAGATAGCCGAGAAACGCGACGCCTGCGAGACCGAACAGCTCATGGTGCGAGCGAAGCAGGACCAGCGAGCCAACGGGATTCGCGCGGCGCCAGGCGAAGGCCATGCGTCTTTCCTGCGGCAGGGATTCGGGTAGAACCAAGAATCCGTAACAGGCATTCAACAGACTGAGGACCGCCGCGCCCCAAAACGGCAACCGAGGATCGAACGCGCCCAGCCATCCACCCAATGCCGGGCCGAGCACGAAGCCCAAGCCGAACACCATGCCGATCTTGCCGTACGCCGCCGCCCGCTGCTCCAGAGCCGTCACGTCGGCAATGTAGGCGCCAGCCGTGCTGAAGCTGGACGATGCCAAACCTGAGATGGTCCGGCCGACGATGAGCCAGACGACGTTCGGCGCCAGCGCCATCACGATGTAATCGAGACCCAAACCGAGATTCGATAACAACACGATCGGCCGCCGCCCGAAACGATCCGACAACGCACCCTGAATGGGCGAGCAGACGAATTGCATCAGCGCCCAGGCCGTGCCCATGAGACCATAAATCACGGCCGCCTGCGCCGTGTCGCCAGAAAGAAACTCTTCGACAAGCTTTGGGAGCACCGGAATCACGATCCCGAACGACAGCATGTCGAGGAGGACCGTTACGAGAATGAACAGCACCGCAGCCCGTCGCGGTGGCGAGACAGTCGAGGTGTCGGTCATGGTCATGGCGCGGGCATCCTACCAGGCTGTGGCACAGGACTGTCGATGGAAATTTATTGCAGGCGAACCGTCTCAGAAAGATTTACAGATTCGGCAGGTCAACTGTTCCGTGCATTCGGCTGGCCAGCAAGGAGCCGGCGCCAGTCGGCCTCCGGCTCCTCGGCGATGGCAGGCGTTACTTGGTTTGGATGTCGAGCTGAAATTGCGACGTGCCGGCCTCAGTCGAAACGGTGACCGGAACAGCTCCGGGCTTGAGATTCGGTACCGTAGCTTCGACAGAGGTCGGATTCAGATAGGTCCAGGCATCGGTGCTCTTGGGACCAAACGACACGCTGTGGAAGCAATGCTTGGTCCCGAAATTCTTACCACTAATCGTGATCTTTTGACCCGGCTTGACATGATTCGGAGTGACCGATGTGATGCTCGGTTGTGCACGATAGTCGCACGCCGCTGGTTTCACGGATTTGCCGCTCGAAGGCGAAGACGATTTGGCATCGGCCAAGGATCCTGAGAACAAGATTGCCATCAGACCACCAACGACCCAGAGACATCTCATCCGCCGCAGCTGACGTGCCATAGGTTGTGTCATGGTCGGTCTCCTTCCTCCCGTTTGAACAAGGGCACCTTCTCTCGTAAAAGTGTAGCAGAGAGCAGGAGGCGAGAAAGCCTACGAAGGCAGCGTACTGAATGAAAACCAAGATTTACGATCCAGGTGATCCGGTTCGCCTACGTGCTTCCCGCTAGCGTCTACCCTTGCCATGCGGAAGTGCGATTTTCCATTATCCTGCTTGTCTGTGTTGTAATAGGACCTCAGAGGAGATCTCGCACGGGCACATTTGTATGCAAGTCTTAGAGCACAAAATTCCTCCGCCGGTTGTCACGCTGCTCTTCGCCGTCATGATGTGGCTGCTCTCAATTTCTGAATCGTCGCTGGCCTTGGCGCTTCCCTGGCGCACGACTATCGCGATTCTGCTGTGGACTGCAGGCTCCGTGATCGCTGTCGCCGGGTTGCTCGAGTTCAGGCGGGCAAAGACTACCGTCAATCCGCTCAACCCCGAAGCGGCCACAGCCATCGTCAGCTCAGGAATTTACCGCTTTAGCCGCAATCCAATGTACCTCGGCTTGCTTTTCGCACTCATCGGATGGGCGGTGTGGCTCTCTCATCTATTGGCGTTCGCACTGATTCCTCTCTTCGTGCTGTACTTGAACCGATTCCAGATTGAGCCGGAAGAACGGGTGCTCACAGCGAAGTTCGGCGGACAATTTAGGGATTATGCGCGTTCAGTTCGCAGATGGGTATGAAGGACAGCGAAACTATCCCGAACGTGAAGTTTATGCGTCGGTGGCGGCGCCGCTGGAGGGTTGGTCAGACGTCAGCCAGGCAAATGCCTGCTCGAATTCACGGAAGGCTTTGACCTGGTAACCGCGATTGGTGGCACAGAGTTCGAGGAATGCCGCCCGATCAAAGTTGTCTTTCGGCCGGTTTAATACTGCCACCCGATTTTCATGACTCACGCCGAGAGAACCAAGATCTCTTGCGAGCGTCCAGACGTCCAGCATCGTGGAATGAGAACTCGCTTCACGAGAGTCGATGAGGATACGGCTCATATTTTCTCGTTTGCATTCCTCCATCAATTGACTCAACATTTCACGGCTGGCATTCAGATCAATCTCACCTGTGATGTTGGTTTTCATGAACTCCCGGATGGGAATCACTCGGACGTCGAATGCCATTTTGAACCTGCCGGATGACAGTCTCGATTGCCTTCGCCCCTACCACCAGCGGGTCAAGGGTAAGACCCCTTTCGTGTAAAGATCAAGAGGCGGGTCAATATTCAAATGCGATCTGATAGAGGGCCGGAACCATCTCGACTCCTAACTGCACCAGTTTCGCCTTCATAGGCATGACGCTCTTCTCGTAGGCCTTCCAGTAGACTTCTTCATTCTCCCATATCGCGACATTGATGAAGTTGTACCGGCTTTCCGCCTTGATGCTCCGATGGAACTTTCCACTAATAAACCCTTCTTGGGCTGTGATATTTTCTTTCACATCTTGCCACCACTTCACGAACTCGTGTTCCTTCCCCCGTGGGACGGAAAAGACGTTGATCAACGTCACTGCCATAACACTCCGTACTTCCGGCGATAGCAACAGCCGTCTCGATCCGAACGTCACATGGCGACACCGCCGCCGGCCTGGATCGTATCGCCGGTAACCCACCCGGCCTCGTCACTGACGATGAACGACACGACCTGCGCGATGTCTGCCGGCGTGCCGAGCCGTCCGAGCGGAGACGCCTGAATCCCGACCGTTCTAAATTGGGGATCGCTGAGCATATCCGTCTCGGTATAGCCCGGCGAGACCGTGTTCACCGTGATCTGCTTGGCGCCTAACTCCTTCGCGGCCACTTTGGTAAAGAACTCGAGCGCCGATTTACTGGCACCGTAAATGCCTATTCCGGGAAATGCCAGCTTCGTCCCGCCAGTGGAGATATTGACGATGCGGCCGCCATCCGCCATGTGCTTAGCCGCCTCCTGCAAGGCAAAAAACTGTCCCTTTGCATTGACGGCAAACATGCGATCGTATTCTTCTTCGGTCGTCTCAATCATCGGCTTTGTCCAAAAGATGCCGGCATTATTGATGAGAATATCCAGACGCCCAAAGGCTTTCTGGGTCTCTTGAAAGAGCCGTCGGATGTCCGCGACCTTACTGATATCTGCCTGCACCGCTATGGCAGTTCCGTCATGGGCGGTGATGCCGGCCACGACCTTCTCCGCTTCGCCTGCGCTCTTGGTGTAATTGATCACAACCTTTGCCCCATCTTTTGCCAGCCGCTCGGCGATCCCTCGTCCGATTCCACGTGATGCACCGGTCACGACCGCTACCTTGCCCTTGAGTGAAGCCATGTTCCCTCCTCTTCCTCCGGACTTTCGATTGCCAGAGACCCAGTTGGGGTCTCTCGCTTCTATACACTTTAACCACGCATAGACCATTCCATGATCGACGCGATGCGCCTCGTTCAGCAAGAGCCCGACAAACCGAGGAAATTGTCATGGACCGGCGGACGGGACCATATGGGCGAGCGCGAGTGACGACAGAGATGATGCCGTCATCTCGGCACGTGCCGAATCTTCGGCTGGGAGAATTGGTGGCCGGTGAGACCCACCGATCGGTCCGCACAAATCGCCGCGTGATCGGATGCCTATCACTCGGGGGTTCCCTTGTGGCAGAGACAACTTCGCAGGATGTACGCTAGTACGGTAGCTGGGGACTTGCGATGTTGAAGTACCTGCGTACGACTCTTATTCAGGGAACGTTTCTCGCGCTCCTGCTTCTCCTGCCGGGCCATCAACTCATGGCCGCGGAGCAGACGCCAAATCCCGACACGAATCAACCTCGTCAATATGATGAATTCAAACCGCTCAGCGGTCTCGATAACACCCCGAAGGGAGGAACACTCCCCGGCGGTACCTTGCCCGGCGGCACCCTTCCCGGAGGAACACTTCCGGGAGGGACTCTTCCCGGCGGAACGTTGCCGGGCGGCACATTGCCGGGCGGAACTCTTCCAGGAGGGACGCTGCCTGGAGGAACACTTCCTGGAGGGACACTTCCCGGCGGAACGTTGCCGGGCGGCACACTCGCAGGCGGCCCGCTTTAAACCCTATTGATGGGGGTAAGGAACACACCGATGAAATCCTTCATGATCGCAGTTGTCATGATCCTGACCCTGCCTTTTTCTGCCTGGGCGGATGAGAACCAGCCGCAGCAGCCTCGGAAAGGGTCTGTGCGAGTGGACGAGTTGCCGAAGCCCATTCCGGAGCTTTTGGACAAGATTCAACAACTGAGCAAGAAAATTGAGCCGGAAATCTCTCGGCTGGGAAGTACGCTCGGGCAAGAGCTCAAAGTAACGGTGAAAAAACTGTGTGATGAACTCCAGTGTCAGGACCGATCCGAGTCGAAGTAAAGCCCTTCCCAGCCCCGCAACCTCTCTACTCTCCTTGCTCCTCCGCTCTCCATGACGAATGTGTTGATTAGGCTCCTCTTGCGGGATTTCTCGTAATCGTTGGAGGAGGAGGCTGCTCCCTCGACCCTTGGTTCCAGTGCATCTTGGTGCAGGCGGTGTCAATTTTCCGCTGTCCGTCCAAGGCGGCGTCCATCCTTGTTGACGGCCTTCTCCGGCTTGCTAAGCTTGATGTGAGCGTTGTTTTGACTCTCTCGACCGGAGGATGCCATGGACAGCCCACGATATGCGTATCCCATCATTGGACTCGCACTGCTTCTGAACGGATGCGGAGGCGGAGGAACTATCTTTGCGCTGAAAGATCCCGCCTACGCTGTAAAACCGACATCGGTGACCGTCATCACCGGCGGATCCGAAGAGTCGGACCTGAAACTGGCGGAATATCTCACCCAGGAACTCAAGGATCGGACAAAGCTGCAGGTCGTCGGTCAGGAAGAAGTGAGCAAAGCGATCCCCAGTTATCCAATCGCGGTCAAGACGGTGGAGGAAAAGAACGGGGAAGTCGAATGGGTCGATCCGTCCGAAAAAGCGCGTCTGCAAAAGATTCAAGCCAAGCTGAAAACCAACTATGTCTTCGTGGTGTGGAGCAAGCGCCTCAAACAAACGTCTTACTGCTCGAACCGCGGCGGATGTTCGAATACTTATTCCGCCGACGTCTACGGGAACATGCTCGAGTATCCGAGCGGGCAGATCGTCTCCCACACGGCCTTTAACCGAAGAAACAGCGACAGCGTATTAGCCCTATTCCGGTCGAAGGGCTATTACGTGGATGAACTCCTCAAGAAATCCGCGGAAGACATTGTGGATGAGTTCATCAAGGTCACCAATACGGGCAAGGGAAAATAGACCGCGGAGGCTTCCATGGGACACGACTCGATGATGCGGTTCTGCACGGTGATCGTCGTCACGCTTCTTTTAAGCGGTTGTGCGACCTTCCATCTCACCCAAGAGCCGTTTCAACCAAAAGGCAAAAGGTTGGCTGTGATCTCAGGGCTCACGAATGCCAGTTCCCTCACTATTGCCCAGGCCTTGGGTGACGAATTGGGCAAAACGAGCGTCTTTCATGTGCTCTCGCAGAAACAGGTTGCTCAGGCCATTCCCAACTATCCGCAGCTGGTCAAAGGTCCCTACAAGTCTGCCTACTTCGAAATTGACGTGGACTACGCCAAGACGGACATGGTTCGTGTGAAAGAGCTGCAGCAGCATCTGGGGGTCGATTATCTCTATGTGCTCTGGGCACCAGCCACCGTTTCACACGGCGGCTCAACGTGGTTTACGAAAAACTATCCCGTGACAAAAATTGTGGCCCAACTTTTCGAATCGCCAGGTGGTAAGGAAGTGGGGCGCAGCCAGTACGCGATCCGCGTTGACGATGACACGCATCAGGTTTTATCGGATGATATGCGCCGGGTGGCGCTGGAACTGGCCGAGAAGACTCACACCCTGAAGTAGCCTGTCCCTTTTGCGGTGCTGCTCCCCTGCTCAATCGCTCGACCGCTGTCGAACTGGCAGTCAACTTGGTGAGGTCTCGACCCTGTGTGCAGGAGGGACGTCATCATTTCCCGGTAGTAACCTGGGAACAACCACTGTGTCACGGCCAGACATTCGAGCCCAAACGGCAAATATCCCATATATCCGAGCAACGGCATCTCAAACAGCTTGAACGCATGCACGGAGGGAATGGCATACTCCCAATGCGCCAGGCTTTTGAAGTTCCACATCTCCCAGCACAGCCCACAGACGAGCGCCGCCACGGCTGCAAGCCACAAGGACGTCCCATCCCCTACTGCGATCCGAGAAAAGATCGTCTCTCTTCCACTGAGGATCTGTAGAGCGGTGATTAACAGCAGCGGTGCCACCCAGACGAGTGGAAACAACAGGTGTGGCCAGAGGCCGATTCCTGTCAGTCCGACGTTCGCAACCATCAACAGCACCCAGCCCACCCATTGCAGCCTCGAACAACGAACCCGCGGCAGACGGTCCATTCCTGCCCTCACGTAAGGCACCGAAGCCAACAGCTCCATCGTGCTCAGGACCGCCGGCAGGACCGTCGAAAACGGAATCGTGGCATGAAGAAAATATTCCGCAGGGGTAAAGGCATGCGGTCCGACGTAGTACCAGTTCTGTACGAAGCGATTGAGATACTCAAAGCACCACCAGAAGGCTGCGCTTGCGGGAAACAGAGCCAGAAAGGGTCTTGGCCGGTCGAGCATCATGCAGCGCCCGGTCCGACGGAACGTCCACCCGTTCACCAATACAATGTAGCCGAGCCACAAGGGCGTGAAGGTATGCGGTTGGAGAGCCGCGAACCAAGAAAAGCGACTCCAGGCCAGCACCCACGAGCAGACTGTCAGAACCACACCCAGCCATCCCCACCAAGGGAATGCACGAACTCGAGCTGCCTTCACTGTCTCTCTAGCGGCAAGCCACGCATGACGCATGTGCAGGACCACCGGGCCGACCGTCAGTGCAATGAGTAGCGCGAGCCCGAGAAACATCGGCCAGGAGAACGGAACAGGATCGACAGCACGAGTCTGCGGTGGGAATTCGAGATAGGGCTGGAGCGGTTCCCCGACAAGCCATACGCCGAGAAGTGGCAATCCGAATAGAAGGAACAGGAACACCACGACCAACACATTCATATGCATCTAATGAAATAACCGCTTAACTTTGGTGCAGCCTTCGTTCAGTATGAGCTTCGAGAAGCGGGTTTCGCAATCACGGCAGGTACGCATCGGAAGCCCCCTGAAAGTGTTCGCAGGGCGATTCCGTATCACGTATCAGCGATTTTCGGAGAACATCCGATGGATATCTTGTCTCACGGTCTCTGGGGAGCCATTGCTTTTGGACGCAGGAATCGTCCCAGCTTTTGGCTGGCCTTCGTCATTGGATTGGCGCCAGATCTCCTATCTTTCGGGATCTTGTATATCGGCGTTGCGCTCGGCCTGGCCGATAGACCAGATTTCAGCAGCGGCACACCGCCCGAATCCTCCATTCCTCCGTACGTGCACCAGCTCTACAATGTCACACACAGCTTTGTTGTTTTCCTTCTGGTGTTTTTCCTGGTCTGGACCCTCTGCAGACGACCGGTATGGGAGCTGGCAGCCTGGGGTCTCCATGTGTTGGTCGACCTGCCGACCCATTCCTACGCCTTCTTTCCCACTCCGATTTTCTGGCCGTTCCTCGATTGGAGGTTCGATGGTTGGCAATGGATGACCCCCTCCATCCTCATTCCCAATTATTTGTTGCTTGTCTTGTTTTACGCTTGGTTTGCGCTCAAAACTGTCCGCGCCAGTCGCTAGAATGAACGACCGATCGAAGCAGACCTGAGCGTCAGTGCGGTGTGTCGTCAGCGAAATGAGCGGTGAAGGTGCAGAATAGCGGTTGATAGGGCCTGGTCGAGCGCCGCATGCATGGCAGGGTGCAATTCGTGATCGCTGGCGTAATCGCTCCACTCCCCCGATAGTGGGATCGGCGTAGCAGTCACCACATCATGGTAGAGCACTTCCCCGCTTTCCAATGAAACGATTTTGCTTGAAACGACGAAGGGCGGCATTTTGCCATACATGCGCGCCAGCAACCGTTCCCTCCAGGTCGGCCCTTCGATGCGAAACACGACCATGCTGTCGGCCCCGATCCATCGTCCTACCCGGACCGCACTGTCGTCGGCGACTCTTCCGGACAGCTGAAAACGCTGCTCATCCGTCATTTGCTCCAAATTGTGCCGATCGACTATTTTGATCCAGGACCGCTGCCGCTTCAGCTGAAACGTCGCTTCCTCAAGTCTGCTATACCCGTACGCAAGATCCTGTTCTCCCGTCCTGGGGTACCAGACCGCCAGGCGCCGGACGTGTTGTGGCACAGCCGGATCGGTCGTCATGAGCTCGAGTGGCATCGGATCAACCGCAATGGGCGTCGGAGGACGGCAACCTGTGTCAAGAGACAAACTGAGGATGGAACCAGCGACCGTCAACCATGGGGATGACACACGCTGAAACAGACATCTCATAGCGCCATGCTACGAGAAGCTGGGCGACACCGCTATCCTACGGAAGGATTTCCTACGGAAGGATGGAAGGCCGACCGATGGTAGGCCGATCCTCAAAGAGGGAACGGGACGCTATCGAGTGGAGGAATCCAGCCGCCGCCACTGGTCATTCTCCAGCATAATCGCTGCGGTATGCGCGGACAGCGTGTTCTGAATGTGGTGCGTGCGGCAGATCGACAAGGGGTAGGTGCATAGGGCCACCACCCGTTCCTTCTTGATTCGGTGATGGACGATTTCCTCGAAACGCCCAAATTCCGTCCAATCCGTCTCGGATTGTAACCAGACGGGATTCCCCGTGATCCGGATGCCTTCGAACCCCTTCGCCTCCGTATGACGGGCTCTGGACATCCAGTTATCGAGAACGAGCTGAGCGTTAAACTTTCCGGTGGGAAGGTACCATTGGCGGGACGGCATGATTTCGAGCTGCCTACCCGCGAGGTACCGGTGGGCATTAGGGAGAACCTCTTCCAGGGCCTTAAACGCCTCGCTTTCTGTCAGAGGTTCTCCCGTAATCCACATGCAGTATTCGTTGTCTTCCAACCCGGCCTTGATGAAAGGCACGACCAAACGGAGGAGTTCCTCCTTCAGGTTAAAAAAGACACAAATGTGTTCGCCCCACGGAGCAGTTCCAAGTCCAGGAACTCCCACGCGCCGCTCAGTCAGATCGTTCATCGCGGCTCATGCTACGAAAATTCTCCTCTCAGCACAAGAGGCCACATGACCGGCTTAGCGTTCGCTAGGCCGTGCCATGGGGCGTGACCAATTCGCTGACCGTGAGACGCTTGCGCCCCACCGCGCGCAGTGATCGGTTCTGTGCCATGGCATGCAGACGGGCCGGGATCGTCGCCATCCGTTCATACACGTTCAGATAGTCCTTGACCATCCGTTCCGCCGTGAAGCGATTTTGAAACGCCTCCCGGCAGTTTCTCCGTTGTATGAGCGGCAACTGTTCGATCTTGGCCACCATTTCCGCCAGGCTTTCGCAGACGAAGCCGGTCACACCGTCGTCGATGATCTCGGGAATTGAACCACGGCGATACGCGAACACCGGTGTGCCGCAGGCCAGCGCCTCGATCAAGACGATCCCGAACGGTTCAGGCCAGTCATACGTGCAGAGGACCGCGGCGGCATTCCCGAGGAAATCGCATTTCTCGGCATCGTTGATCTCACCCACGTATTCGATCAGCGGGTGATTCAGCAATGGCACAATCTGTGTTTCAAAATATTCGCGATCGACGGGATCGACTTTGGCGGCGATCCGCAGCGGAATGCCGACACGCTTGGCGATCTCGATCGCATGGTCCGGCCGCTTTTCGGGGCAGATCCGTCCAAGATAGGCGAAATATTTTCCAGGAGTGGGATGAAAGTCATACAGATCCGGCAATCCATGATAGACAGTCGCCTGCCAGTTCGCATGAGGTAATGGCAGTCGTTGGGCATTGGAGATGGAGACGAGCTGCATATCGTCATATTCTCGGAAAACCGGGACCAGCTCGGGAAGGTCCAAGCGTCCGTGCAACGTCGTGAGCACGGGTGTGGGACAGCGCCGGCTCATTGGAAAACTCAAAAAGTCGAGGTGAGAATGGATGATATCGAACTCATCCGCCTCCGCACCAAGTGCCTGTTCTTGCATGAGGATCAGCGGCGCGTCACGATTAACCAGACCCGTATTGAGACGGAGGGCATGAGGGCAAGCGGGTTTCAACCGCGCTGCCGTCTGCGAATCTCCACTCGCAAAAAGCGTGACTTCATGGCCCTGCCGAACGAGCTCTTCTGTGAGATAGGAAACCACGCGCTCGGTGCCCCCATAGAGCCGCGGTGGCACGCTTTCCCAGAGCGGGGCAATCTGTGCGATTTTCATGTCGACCGTCCTTTCCAAATGAACTGCGTTGCTGACTGTATCAACGAAAAGGCTAGCTGCCTGAAGGAAACTGCACGCGACATGCCATCCATGATGTCGTGCAACACATTGCCAACGTAGGACTTTTCGGCCCACCTCGGGGTTTCACTAGCTGTCCCCGCCTTCGAACTGTAGTGGTAAAGCAGCACAACTTCGGATTTCAGAGGCGTCCGGGTGCTCAAGTGATCCTTTTGCTTGTCTTTGGGGACGTTCCGAGGGCGGATGGCGGACAGTATAACGGTAGAGTCACATGAGAAGGAGGTGCGTCATGCGAACCTCAATAGTCGTGTTGCTCACCACCGTGATGGCCGTGCAGGTGACAACGGCCGGATGCGCGTCCGAGCGACGGGCGGCGTCGCCCACCATGAGCGAGAGAATCTCAAAGGCGTCGGTCAAAGGTCGCGTCGATGCGATCGGCACAAGGTATGTGTCGATCAAGAACGACGACGGAGCGTCGAGACGCGTCCGGGTCGATGACAATACCAAGATGGACCAGGTCGCGGTAGGCGATCACGTCAAGGCCTACGTGTCAGAGGATGGATACGCCTCGACCATCCAGCGAGTCGTCGATTGAACAGCATGGCCTCCCTGTCCTGCATATGTCGTCCGCTGGTCTGTGCGTTGTTGCTCGCAATCTCCGTCGGCTGCACGAACGCTGAATTTGTTCCGGACATCACGCTCCCTGAGATCAGACCCATCATCGACGCAACGGCGGAATTTCACGATCTCTATCCAGCGCCGTCGCTCATGTCCGGAAAGGAAAGTTTCGGCCTGACGGGTCCAGACGCGAAACGGGTACCGCCGAGAATATTGGCTCATCAGCTGCGTGATGAAGTGCTGGACGCCTTCGAACAAGCCGGCGTGTTCTCGAAAGTCACCACGTTCGATCGGGAACCGGATCTGATTCTCACGGGCCGGATCAACTCGCTGTATGAGCATTACCGTCCTCGGGTGTGGACGAGAGTGCCTTTGCCCTATGCCGGGAAAATCGCGGCCGACATCCTGGATTGGAAAACCCACGCCACCAACGGAGAAGCGGATATCACACTGTTTCTCCTGACGGGGGCCGGCAAACTGATCGGTACGTACCGGGGTTCATCGTCCTTTGACGAGAACTTCAATCCGACCGGTGAAGTCGGTCCCGGCGAGCGCCTCAACCGCGCACTCACAGAGGCAGTGCAACAGATTCAACAGAAGATGCTCCATGACGCCCGTCTGAGAACGCTCGCAGCCCGCTAGCCGACGTGTTAGACGACTGGCCCAAAATGGTCGGTCCACCGGCGGGCCATCGGGGCACCGGTTTCGTGGAGCCGCTTGGCCTCCGCGGCGGATAACGGCTGAAAGTTCCTGGCGCGCTGGAGATTTTGCTCGAGCTCCCACGGGGTGGCCATCCCGATCACGGCACAACACACGCTCGGCTGACTTAAGGCATATCGGAACGCCGCATCATGATATTCCACCGGCATGTTGGAGTGACTGAGTCGGGCCGGCGGCGGATCCACGGCACCGCCGTACACTTTCATGGCTATGAGTCCGATGTTTGCCTGCTGGGCCACTGGCCAAACCTGTTCTTCGAAATTATAGGTATGCCGGTCGACAAAATTTACCGCATTCAGGAGGACGTCGACATCGAACTGCCGCAAGGCATGAAGAAAACGCTGGGGACGACTGTGTCCTGACAAGCCGACAAATTTCGTGAGACCTAGCCCCTTGGCCTTCACGAGGGCTGCATAGGTCCCGTGCTTGCCGAACACGACCTGGGGGTCCATTTTGTCGGCCCCCACACTATGGACAAAAACCAGGTCGGCATAACTGGTGCCGAGTTCCTTGAGGCTGTGCTGAAGGAGTTGCAAGGCCCGTTCACCGTCAGGCTCATAGCATTTGGTGACGAGAAACACCTGAGAACGGACATGCTTCAAAAAATGATTCAATTGGACCTGCGCTTTACCGTAGCCCGCGAACTCGGGTGCGGTGTCAAAATACGTGATACCGCTGCGAAATGCGGTCTCATAGAGATGCACCGCTTCTCTCGTATTGAGCCTACGCCCGGAGTGGGCGGTCCCGAATCCCAAAATGGGAAGGTGAACGCCCGTTTTCCCGAGCATCCGCATTGAGAGGGGTGACGGCCGCTGTGTGACAAAGCGAAACACTAGAGGCATTCCTTGAAGGTTATGCAGTGAGCATATCCAAGCAGGTCGTTCCCTGCGACTGGGAAGGAGCCCAGACAAGGCGGATAAGGCGAACGCACCGATTGCATCACGCACATGGCAAGACGATACGATCACATTGACCTCCGCGTGCATAGCCTGGCTGAGGCACGGCCGCTCTACGAGGCCCTTCTGCCCGCCCTGGGTTTCACACGACGCGTCGAGATCGAGGGTTGGCTGCAGTTCGAAGCCGTCTCATTGGACGAATCGACGGAATTTTTCGGAATCACGGAAGCGACTCTACATCAGGCCAACGCCTGTCGGATTGCCTTTTGGGCTCAAAGTACATCAGAAGTGGACCGGCTGGCCGAGGTCGCCCGTCGTGCTGGCGCCTGCAGGATGGAAGGGCCCGGGTATGATGAAGGGCCCGGGTACTATGCTGTGTTCTTCGAGGATGCCAGCGGAAATCGTCTTGAGATTTGCCATCGCACAGAAGGCGCGAAATGAAAGAGGCTGAGCCATCACGCCTTGCAAGGGTCTTCCCTAGCTGTGTCGGCCTTCATTCGCCGCAGGGAGCGAACAGCATGTCTCTGTTCAAGGAATCGGGTCGGTACCGCAACTGTGAGGATCTATTGCAACTTAGGTAGCGGATGAAAGAGGCACGAATTTTGTACTACGGTCTCTCAAGAAGACAGAACCGCTGGTCGAATTTCCAATTTTATCATTACTCGAAATGGCTTAATGAGGAACTGTACTCTTACCGCCGATCGCTGAATGGATCTTGTGATGCGAGGTGCGACCGATGGCAAAATCTCACAACATTTTCGGATGGTCAGTGCACGCGCGACTTGATCGAACTGCGCTATCAAAATCCCCGGCTCGAGGCGGTGGAACAAGTGTTCATCGAAAGCCATCTTGCGCTCATCCGCACGGCCTATGACGGTTGGAAACGCCGCAATACCACCTCATGGCAGTAGGAAATCCCCAATTCAGATCGTGTCACGCTGACGCCCTCCCAATCGCCGGGCCGAGCGCGTTTAGCGGTTGGCGATCTCGGGGAGAGCGACGAAGGAAAGAAAGGTGATGGACTTGGGGTTCTTCCTAGGGCGGGTTCGCGGCCGAGACCTTTATAAAGATTATAGGGCTGTTTTCCAAAGTGACAAACCTAAGGACTTATCCACTCCTCCGGTAAGGAGATTGTCATGCTCGTCTCCCTCGATGGAAACCAAGACACACACAGCGCGGACATGTCACCCGAACAATCGGCCCGGCGACCTTCGGTCGATCAAACGCCACCCTCACAGTTCCGCATTCTTCTCGTTGACGATGATCAGGATACGCGCCAATTACTTCAGGACATTCTGGAGAAGCATGCGGACGTCGCCATTGTCGGAGAGGCCGGAGACGGAAAAGAAGCAGTAGCGATGGCAATCGAGCATAAGCCCGACGTCATCTTAATGGATATTGGGCTGCCCTATCTCGACGGGATTGAAGCCACACACTGCATCAGGAGAGCCTGCCCGCATACGGTCATCATCTGTCTCACGGGAGATTTTTCGCCGCCCAAGTACAACGCCATGAGGACCGCCGGCGCGGCCGCCTTCGTGTGCAAGAATCAAGTCCTCGCGATCCATGAGACGATCATGCACGCGCTGGGGCAATGGACGACCTGGGGGTAAGGCGCAGGTTTATTCATATTCGGGGGAGAATTGGCGATCACAAAACCATCTCACCCGCCCACCCTGCGCACGCCGGGACGTGCGCTCTACCCAGTCATGCCCAGTTCAAAAAACAGGCCGCGATTGATGTCCCCGATGCTCAGCATACCGACGAGCTTCTGCCTGTCGACCACGGGGATGCGGCGAAAATTCTTCAGACCCATATAGGACGCGGCCTCGAGGATGGGGTCACCGGGGCCGACGGTGAGCGGATTTGACGTCATGATCTCTTCAACTTTTTTTCCGAGCACCTCGGGATATCCGGCCTCCATTTCCACAAAGTCCCGGCTATGCACGTTGTCGTGGATATAATCGCCGTAGTTGGGATAGAGCGGCAACAGCACGTCGCGTAACGTGACCATGCCAACAAGACGACCGTCGCCTTCGACCACCGGAATCGCTCCGCAGTTGCGATTCATCATTTTCACCACTACTGACCTGACCGTATCCGATTTCACTGCAGTCACAATCCCAGTGGACATGACATCGTGGACACGCATGGCCGCCTCCTTGAGATCAAACGACACGGGCGACCTTTCACATCCGTTGAGGTCGCCCGTGTGTGGCGCTTATGACGCCGAATGGCCTATGACGTTGTGTCTGCTCGAGACCCGTGTACGCGCGGGAGATTGTGGCCAGTTCGTCAGGGGAGAGTCAGTCAATCCCAGGCGCTTGTGTTCCTCACGCCGACCTTTCTCTACGCACCGGCTACTTATTGTTGGACATGTTCCCTGGGGGAACGGCGGTGACTATGTGGAGATGGTTAGCGTGACTGACGAGATGCCCGCCCGCGGTTCCGCGGGCCTTCGTGGTCCGGTGGATTCAGGTCTGTCATGAAGACCTCCTCCTGGTTCGGAAGGATTGGAGGGAGTCAGCGAACCACTTCACCTGTACGCTTCCTGAACTGAAGTGTCAACCGAGGAATTTCCCCGGTAGCGTCCAAGAGGATCCAGCATAACCCATGCCATCATCGGAGTTGGCCCGATTGGGGCAAGATCGTCAGACGAACAGAAGGGAGGCAACATGAGTCACAATCTCATCGCTAAGGCATCGATCGCCATCAATGCCTCTCGCCAAACCGTATGGAAAGCTCTGGTGAGCCCGGATGCTATTAGAGAATATATGTTCGGCGCGCGCGTCGTCTCAGACTGGCGTGAAGGCAGCCCGATTCTGTGGAAAGGGGAATGGCAGGGCAAACGCTACGAAGACAAAGGCACCATTCTTCAGGTCAAACCCGATCGCAGACTTCAATATAGTCACTTTAGCCCTCTCTCTGGCCTTCCGGACAAGCCCGAACACTATCATACCGTCACGATCGATCTGGCCGGCGACGACACGACAGTGGTCACGCTCGCGCAGGACCGCAATACGAGCGACGAGGCCCGGCTTCATTCAGAAAAGAACTGGAAAATGATGCTCGAGGGACTGAAGAAGTTCGTGGAGCAGTGAACCGGGAGCGAAGCGGGCGCCGGGACAAGACCGACGCCCGCATTATTGATCATTACTTCTCCGGATGTTCCATTGCGCTTTTCGACTGGCTTTGGGTACTGCCCTGTCCGTCGGATCGTTCCTGCGTCTGCCCCGTGCCTTGCTCGCCGACTCCCGATGGCATCTGCGATCCACTCTGAGCAGTTCCGCTCTCTCCAAGGCCGGACCGTTCCATCGAACTCTGCGTCTGTCCGGTACCTTTTTCGCCGATGCCGGACGGCTCAGAGGTCATGCCCTTCTGTCCCGGTCCGCCGGACCGCTCCAGTGTGCTCTGGGTTTGTCCGGTCCCCTTTTCACCGATTCCGGCAGGTTCGGAGGCGAGACCCTGAGAAGTCATCCCTGACCCAGCGGCTCCTCCTCCTGACCCCGATTGAGCCAGCGCAGTCCCCGCGGTAAAAAGGCACACGCCAGCGATCACGAATGCACCGAATGTCGAATTCTTCATGGCCCTTCCCTCCCCTTGCATTGTGATAGATAGAGGCACCACCTCTAAAAATCATACGGGGCTACTTGGGTGGCCACATACTAGGGATACTCCTAAGTCCAGCACGTCGTTCTTCCCAACGCCTTCCCCTATGTGTTGACGAGGTCGGACCTCACTTCATGGTATGGGTGCCATGGGTCACGGCGCCGCCCGCCCGCAACGCGGCGGCGGCCAGGACGGTTTCAGCGATCTCCTCGTCGGAGGCATCGAGCTTTCTCGCCCGCTCCACATGGAGTTCGATGCAATAGGGACATTGCGTGGTCAGCGCCACAGCGACCGCGATCAGTTCTTTATATTTCTTCGGAATCGCTCCGTCATTCCACGCGGCCTTGTCGAAGACGAGAAACGCTTTCATCGTTTTGGTGCGTGCACTTCCAGCAACTTAGACTTCTCAAGATTTTTCATGTCATACATGGCTGCCTCCCTCCCGTCATGAAATGACACTGCTCAGGCTCGAATGCCGATGACTTCAAGATACTCCGCGTGCACGGTGGTGCGGTCTATTCCTGCGCGGTTGTGAGCAGCCCAGAGCGCTTCGAGTTCTCCGCGCAGTGTGCTTCGTCCATCGGCATCAAGCGCCGCGAACGCCTGATTGATCGGTCCATAGTAGAGTCGAAAGAGCTCCACCACGACCGCCGGCGGAAAATCATACGTGAACGCATAGTGACGCCTGAGGAGGCGGAGATCCGACAGTCCCTGACCCAACCGCTCACGCACGGTGGTTTCGTCGCCCCACAAGACCGGCGAGGGCATTCCCGACGGCGCAATGAATTTCGAAACGGCCTTGAACATCTGTCCGACAAAGCCCTGCGCCGTCCAATTCGCCATCGCAATAATTCCACCGGGCTTGCAGACCCGCAGCAGCTCCGCGGCGACAAGGTCGGGCCTCGGCGCAAACATGGCGCCGATCAGGCTCGTCACGACGTCGAACTGCGCATCGGAAAATGGAAGGGCCTCCGCATCGGCTTCTTCGAACCGGACCCGCAGGCCCGCCGCCCTGGCGCGCGCCTGTGCTCGTTCCACTAAATTGCTTGCGATGTCCACACCGGTCACTTCCAGCCCATCCTTCGCGGCCATCAATGCGAGTTGGCCCGAGCCGCACGCAACGTCCAGCAAGGTCCCACCCGGAACGAGAGGCAAACGCTTATAGAATTCGCGAGCGCCGTCCTCCAAATAACGTGAGAATCGGTCGTAGTCCCCAGCCATCCAGATCGCTTTAAGACGCGTCTTCAGGTCTACATCTGGGGTAATCTCAGCGGTCGTCATAAGGTCCTCCTTTGTGATGTGGGTCGCCGCTCACGGCGCATGCGGTGACTCTAAACCACTGACTTGTGGATGGGCTTAGCCGGGAGTCTGGTTCTCTTGACGCAGGCGTGCTAGGCTGCATCCGACTTGACCGGCCGTCCAGTATTCTTTGCCGGTCGGCCGTCCGTAGTGGGGCTTGTCCTGTATGGATGTCTTGTCAGAAGTCCTGGAAACCGTCCGGCTCGACGGTGCCCTGTTCTTCAATGGGGAGTTTTCCGCACCCTGGTGCGTTCGCTCGCCACGCTCAAGCCTGTATGCTCCTTATCTTTCTGACGGACAACGGCACGTCATCATCTTTCATTTGCTGACGGAAGGCCGCGGTTACGCGCATGTCGAGGACGACGGCCGGCCCGTTCCGCTTGGTGCCGGCGACATCGTCATCTTCCCGCACGGCGACCCTCATATCCTGGGAAACGGCCCTGCCGTGACGCCGATGGACAACTCGCGCGAGCTGGAGCGCGTGCTAGCGCTCGGCTTGAAGCTCTCTCGCATGGGCGGAGGCGGAGAACTCACCAAATTCATCTGCGGCTACATGGCCTGTGAACCGCAGCTCAGCACCGTGTTTCTTGGAGGCCTGCCGCCCTTGATGAAGGTGAACATCCGCAATGGTCCGTCGGGGCAATGGCTGGAAAACTCCCTTCGCTATTCGGTGGATAAAGCGGATCCGTCGAGCCCCGGCGCGAAAGCGGTACTCGCCAAACTGTCCGAAGTCCTGTTCGTGGAAACGCTCCGACATTACATCGCCCTGCTGCCGAGCGAGCAGACCGGATGGCTGGCGGGCGTGCGGGACCCCGAGATTGGAAAGGCTCTGGCGCTGCTGCATCGAAAGCCGGCCCATCCCTGGACCCTCGCATCACTCGGAACTGAGATCGGCGTCTCGCGATCGGTCTTGGCGGACCGGTTTCGACGGTATCTTTCCGAAAGTCCCATGGCCTACCTCGCCCAATGGCGCCTGCAACTGGGCGCGCAGATGCTTAAGACCACGAGCCGCAGCGTGGCAGAAATTGCCGCCGAGGTAGGGTATGAATCGGAACCCTCTTTCAATCGCGCTTTCAAGCGGCAGTTTGGGCTCCCACCAGCCCGCTTCCGGAGCCAGTCGCGGGCCGCTAGCCGCACTCCTCCGCTCCAGCCATCATCGAAGAGTCGAGTCGCCATCAAAAGTCGTTGAACGGCTGGAAAGCCACGGTTACGGCCTCCCTTCCTTGACAGCGTAGGGGACGGCCCGTATGCTCCCTCTCACCTGTTCCGTCTCCATGACCCGTCCGTGACGGGAGGACGCCCATGCCGTCGTCCGGTCGACGTGCGTATTCGTTGCACCGCCGTTCCCTCGTTCTTTTCTTTCTCCTCCTCATCGTGATCTGCCCCTGGCCATCCGCGTTTTCGGCCGAAACAGTTGTGACGGTCGCCACGTATGACGGCGTGATCAATCCGGTTGCCGCCGAATACCTGCACGACGCCCTGGCGTCGGCCGAAGCGGAAAAGGCTCAGGCGCTGGTGATCGCGCTCAATACGCCGGGTGGGTTGGACAGCTCGATGCGGCTCATCATTAAGGACATCACAGGTGCCACAATTCCGGTGGTCCTGTATGTATGGCCGTCCAGCGGACGGGCGGCATCGGCAGGCGTCTTCATCACGATGGCGGCTCATGTGGCGGCCATGGCTCCCGGCACGAACATCGGGGCCGCCCATCCGGTCAACATGGGCGGTGGGGAGATGGACAAGACGATGAAAGAGAAGGTTGAAAACGATTCCGTGGCCTACATCAAATCCATCGCACAACAACGGGGACGGAACGTGGCCTGGGCGGAGGACGCCGTGCGCAAGAGCGTCTCGATAACGGAGCGAGAGGCACTGAAACTGAACGTCATCGATCTGATCGCAGAGGATGTTCCGGCGCTGCTGAAACAACTGGACGGGCGCCGGGTCCACCTGCCTTCGGGGCCCACGGTGCTGACCACGGGCGGGGCAAGCCTGCGGGAGTTCCCCATGGGGCTTCGCCTCGAGTGGCTGAAAGCCATTAGCGACCCGAATATCGCCTATCTGCTCATGACGATCGGCACGATTGGCATTATCGCGGAACTCTATAGTCCGGGGGCGATTCTCCCTGGCATCGTCGGCGCTATCAGCTTGATTCTCGCCTTTTATGCGTTTCAGTCGCTGCCGGTGAATTATGCCGGCATGCTGCTCTTTTTATTGGGAATCGTGTTCTTTGTGCTTGAAGCGACCGTCACGAGCTATGGCCTCCTGGCCATCGGAGGCGTGATTTCTATGCTCATCGGTTCCGTGATGCTCATCAAAAGCGACGCAGAGTTTTTCCAGATTTCCTGGGCCGTGATTCTGCCGGTCGTCACCCTTGCGTCATTCTTCACGCTGTTGGTGATCGGCACCGGCATCAATGCCCTACGACGTCGACCAACGACCGGCCGAGAGGAAATGGTCGGCCTGGTGGGCATCGCCAGGACAGCTCTCGCGCCCGACGGCCAATTGGCCGTCCGCGGCGAGCTGTGGGAAGCGGTCAGCGAACAGCCCGTCTCCGCCGGCGATCAAGCTGAGGTCACCGCGGTGGACGGCTTGCGATTGCGCGTCAAACCTTACCTCAAACAGAAAGAGGTCCGAGCATGAATCTCGCGAGTCCGTTTGCCCTCCTGTTCCTTGGGCTGGTCCTGATCCTCATGGGGTTCAATGTCCTGCGTGAATACGAGCGGGCCGTCATTTTCCGTTGGGGTCGGCTGGCCCGTGGACTGGTCGGCGGCAATGGGCCGGGCGTCGTCATTATTATTCCGTTCATCGACAAGCTGGTACGCGTCAGCCTGCGCACCGTCGCCATGGATGTGCCTCCGCAGGACGTGATCACTAGGGATAACGTGACGGTCAAGGTCAACGCCGTAATCTACTTTCGCGTCGTCGATCAGGAACGGGCGATCATTCAGGTCGAGGATTATCTCTATGCCACCTCGATGATGTCACAGACGACGCTGCGTAGCGTCCTCGGACAGAGCCAGCTGGACGACTTGCTGTCGAAGCGCGAACAGATCAATGCCGAGTTGCAAAGGATCATCGACCAACAGACGGAACCGTGGGGCGTGAAGGTCACGGCCGTGGAGGTCAAGAACGTCGACCTTCCTCAGGAAATGCAGCGTGCGATCGCGCGCCAGGCGGAGGCGGAACGCGAACGGCGTGCAAAGGTCATTCATGCCGAGGGCGAATACGAGGCCTCGCAGCGACTCGCCGATGCCGCCAACGTCATCAGTCAGAATCCGGCTGCCTTGCAGCTCCGTTACCTGCAGACGCTCGTCGAGATCTCCGCCGAAAAAAATTCGACGACGATTTTCCCCATCCCGATCGACACGATCGCGCCGTTCTTCAAACATTTAGGAAAGCAGGCAGAGCCTTCTTGAGGCGTTCAGCCTCCGCTGTTGGACGGTGACCGGTCGAGCCGAAGCATGCGTGTGATCCAAGGAATCGGCGGCCCCTGGACGAGCACGGAGGTCAGCGCGATGAAGAACACGAGGTGAAAAATCGTATCGGCCTGTTGGATGCCCGCCAATACCGGAAAGGTCGCGAGCACGATCGGCACGGCTCCGCGTAGACCGACCCATGCGATCAGCGATTGCTCGCGGAATGACAAACGAGAGAAAGCCAGCGAGACATGTACGCTGGCCGGACGCGCGACGAAAATCAAAAAGAGCGAGACCAGTAACCCGATACCCGCGATCGGGAGCAGCCGTGCCGGAAACACTTGTAGACCAAGTATCAAGAACATCGCGATCTGCATGAGCCAGGCCAACCCGTCATGAAACTGCAACAGACTCCGTCTGTGGGCGACGGGCCGTCGCCTTACGAACAGCCCCGCGAGATAGACCGCGAGAAACCCGCTGCCTTGCAATTCAGCCGTGAGGCCGTAGGTCAAGAGCGCGAACGCGACTGAAAGGACCGGATAGATGGCCGTCAGTTCGAGCCTTAACGTATTGAGCGTCCACCGGATCAGTTCGCCCATGGCCACACCGAGCACCGCTCCGACCGTCATTTGAACCAGGAAAAACCACAGGAGCTCCCCGAACGAAGTCGCGGGATTGGTCAGCAATTGGACGAGGGCCACTGTCAGCACGACTCCCATGGGATCGTTGCTGCCAGATTCCAATTCAAGAAGGTTTGCCAATTTCTTTGGGAGCTTCGCGTTTCTGGCCCGCAACACCATGAATACAGCGGCCGCATCGGTCGACGAGACGATCGCCCCCAGCAGCAGTCCTTCAAGAAATGACAATCCTTGAACGATGGAGACAAACCAACCGACCATGAAGGCTGTGATGACTACCCCGATGGTGGACAGGGCCAACCCGCTCCACAGGACCGGCCGCACACCCTCCCATTCCGTGTCCAATCCGCCAGAAAACAAGATCAAGACAAGCGCAATGACGCCGAGCGTTTGCACGAGTGCGGGATTGTCGAAATACAGGCCGCCCAGCCCATCGGAGCCAGCCAGCATGCCGATCACGAGAAACAGCGCCAACGAGGGAATCCCGAAACGGACGGACAGCTTGATCGTCAGAATGCTGAGGATGGTCAGCGCAGAAAATATGATGAAGAGGGCTTCAATCGACGTCGGCATTGTTCGTCCTAAAATCGAGCTCGCTCACGCGCTACCTTGAATGATCTCTTGGTAATAGGTGTGCAACATCGCGGCGCGGGCGGATTCCACAATGACGAGCTGCCGTTGATCGAACGTGTTGGCACAATAGAGATATCGCAGTCCTTCTGCCGTTCCTAATTCGACATGCAGCTGCCGGCCATCGGTTTCTTCGGCGTTATCTTCTCTGAGAACCTTCTTGTCCTTGAGCTGCTCCCACGCGCGCTGGGCTGACGGCCAATGGTTCTCGTAAAGAGGAACGTCCGCTGCCGGCCTCACCGACAACGCGGTCGCCTGGTCGAATGGACGGCCCTCGTCGTGCTCCGGTTGTTCATCCCAGGCAACGGCATGCCCCTGCCCTCCTCTCAACACAAAGAAGGGACCGTCATCGGACACTTCTTCGACTAACGAATAGCGGACCGGCTTTGGCGGCTCTGCCAGATTCAGGCCTCGGGCGGCCAAGGCCCGTTGCAGCGGAATGCGCCGAGCCAGCTGCCTGGTCTTCTCGAAGACGATCATGCGCCCAGCCGGGACCATAGCGGCCACCAGACGATCCAGGCGTGGTGCAAGACCCGTGCGTCGCTCAAACGCCGACTGTGCGGACGCATCTCGTGCCCGTTCAAAACTTCTCCAACTCGAGCTCGGGAGGCCGGGATTCTGTTCGGATTGAACCAACGCATGCGTCGCGACAATACAATCGTATGTTCCACCAAGCAAGCCGGCGTCCAGATCCACACACTCGAACTGCACATTTCCGAGATCAAAGGCATGGGCTTGCTGCTGACCCACATCAATGGACGCGCGTGAACGGTCGAGGCCAATCACGCGCGCACGAGGGTATCGGCGAGCATAATAGGTCGTGAGAATGCCGGGACCGCAACCAACATCGAGAATCGTTGCCGCCTCGGCAAGTCGGGACGCCACGAGGGGTCCGATGGCCAGATAGTAATCGTAGCGCTGGCTATAGAGAACGGGCAGAATGCGAGGAGTTACGGAAAGATCATAGAACGCGACTTCATCCTCGACGGTTCCCTGCCGCTTTTTTTCGACATGCGTATGCAAGGCAGCGATCTCGTCGGTAGACAAGCCCTGGCGCTGCCACTGAAAATACGCCTCGTCGCTGGTGAACCGGCGAAGCCCCCATGCATGGAGATGGGCTTCGAGGTCTTCCTGAAGTTCACTCATCGTCATTTCGGCTACCGCCGCCCCGCCAAAGCTCCCCTGGAGGGCAGAGCTTCCGACTCCTTTGCCAGCGCCGGCGACATGACGGCGCATGGCTGATCTGACGTATTGAGGTGATTCGAGCGACTGAGGACGAAGAGGAAGCGCGTCTTCAGTAGCGGCTACGGTCGCTTCAGCATGATGGCGTCAAAATACGTTTCCGGCACAGGATGGGGCAACCGCAACTGTCCATTGCCGAACACGACATATTTTTCACAGGTCAGCTGCTCAAGTCCCATCGGACCTTTTGCATGGAGCCGCGCACTGCTCAACCCGATGTCGCTGCCAAATCCAAATCCTTCCGCGTCGTGAAGACGAGAGGAGGCATTGACGATCACGGCGCTCGCGTCCACTTCTCGCGTGAACCGCAAGGCGGACGAGTAATTCGACGTTGCGATGACGGCCGTCATGCAGGGTCCATGCTCCGCGATATGCCTCAAGGCTTCATCCATGTCGACCACCATTTTCACGGCTAAGCTCGGCGCCTGGAATTGGCGGTTCCAGTCTTCATCGGTTGCTGGAATAATGGACGTGTGGCCGCTGATGGGCATTTGCCCCATGAGTGCCAGCGTCTTAGGACAGCCTCGCACGTCGACTTTGAACTCGACGAGCAGCCGATTGATCAAAGCAGGGAGAAACTGCCTGGCGATACCTTGTTGCACGAGAAGCGTGTCCAGGGCATTGGTCGCCGCCGGCAACTGCACTTTTGAATTGATCACGACATTCTGCACGAGCGGTAACTCGACGTCCGCATCCACATAGAGATGCGTAAGCCCGCCGTCGTGACAGAGCACCGGCATCTTCGCACCGTCGAGCACGGCCTTGCGCAACCCTACTCCTCCGCGTGGAATGATCGCGTCCAACGCCTTGCCCGCTCTGATCAGTTCCAGCGCCACGTCCTTTTCGGGGCGATCGATGAGCACCCAGGCTCCGTCGGGAATGCCGCTCTCTTGGGCGGCTTCGCGCAGCCCCTTTCCGATGACCTCGTGTGTTTGAGCCCATTCAGGCGACCCACGGAAGATGCTCAGATTGCCGGATTTCAGGCAGAGAGCAATGGACTCTACCGTCACCAAAGGCTTCAACTCGGAGATGATTCCAATGACGCCGATGGGCACCCGCACCCGGGAGACCACAAGGCCATCAGGCCGTTCCCATCGTCCAGTCACCGCGGCGACCGGATCCGGCTGATCGGCGATGACGCGTAGCCGTTCGGCCATTTCCTTGACGTCCTCCGCCACCATACGAACACGCGCAACCGCGGCTTTGAGCCGGTCCTTACTGAGGTCGCTTCCGAACGATTTCCCCAGCGCGTCGACATCTTTTTCATTGGCGGAAAGAATCACCTCTTCGTCGCGAGCGAGTCGGTCCGCCATCGCGCGTAATGCCCGGTCCTTGACGGGCCCGGAAATAAGCCCAAGACGTTGCACGTTGTTCCTACATAATTTCAGTATTTTATCGAGATAAAGCTTAACCGGTACTTCAGGCATTGCCGCTCCTGTTTCACAGGTGGTGTCGGACTATAACACGACATTTTTCGGACAGTAAACTGGACCCTACGCCTGCGGATGCGCCAGCCGTCTTCGTTCCTCCTGCCGTGCCAACGACCACCCGAGCCAGGCCCAGACGACAGCCAGGGGAATCAACGCCCAGGCCATTTGAGTTGCACTCACGCCAACCCCCTTCACGACATTGACGATCCATCCTGTTGCGGCGTCACCCCCGCGAGAGACTGCTGTGTCGATGAAATTCTTGGCCTTGTACTTTTCTTCCCGACTGACGACAGTGAAGAGCACCTCTCTCGCCGGCTTGGCAACCGCATACTCGCCGACGCGCCGGACGATCGTAAACAGAATAAAAGTCAGGAGGATTGGCACCATTCCGATGACCGCAAATCCGACGATGCTCACCGAGGGCAGGAGAACGAGTGCCGCAGCAAAGCCGAACCTGCTGATCATCGGGCCGGTCATGAAGAGCTGAGTCAAAAACGTCAACACGTTCACCGCAAGATCCACGACAGCGAACAGCCTTGTGCGCCCTTGCGCAGAGGTCACCTGTTCGCCCACCAGCCTCGTCTGCTCCAGGTAGAGAAAGGTCGCCGTGGTCGTCAACAGAAACAGATAGGCACAGATGGCTAACAGATACGGCGAGGAGAGTGCCAATCGCATACCGGCCAACATGCTCCCCCCAATCGCTTCTCCGCGTTTCTCCTCCGAACGTTGAGGCTGCTGTTTTGACCACTGGTCCAGGGCTCTGATGCACAACCAACACATGCCGAGCAGCGCAGCCGATATCAGCATCAACGCTGGAATCGGGACGAGGTATGTCAATCCGGTCGTCACCAGTGGTCCCACCATCGCTCCGGTGCTGCCCCCGGCCGCGATGATACTGAACAATCTTACCGCCTGCTCGGGCCTGAAAATATCGGCCATGAAGCTCCAAAACACGGAGACAACGAACAGATTGAATACCGAGAGCCAGACGAAAAAGACGCGTGCGATCCAATGCGGGGCCACATGACTCGACATCAGTAAGAAAAATGCAACGAGGTGGCTCGCGAAAAACGCATAGACCGTGAGGAGCAACCGATCACGCGACACACGCGCCGATACATAGCCGAAGACCGGCATGGCCACCAACATGGTCACAAAGGTCGCCGTCATCATCCATGGGAGATGCTGCACTCCTCCTTCGATCGCCATTTCATCCCGCACCGGCCGAAGAATGTAGTAGCCGCACAACAGGCAAAAAAAATAGAGGAACGACCAACAGAGCGGACGGACCTCCTCAGGCTCGGCGCCGGTCAGCGTTTCGATGGTGGTGCGGGTGCCGGTCATGGGGCGGCATCCTGCCCGGCCTTCCCCTCCTTCGCAAGCAAAAATTTGACGGCCGGGATCTCACCCGCCCAGCCCCGCGCATCTTTCGCACCCACCCACCCGGCCTGCCAAGACAGGCCCAACCACAACGACGTGCGCTTTAGCCAACTTGGACTTTTTCGGTTTACCTCGTTATGGTATGGCCCACGTATGCGAATCATCGATCTACGCAGCGATACCGTGACGAAGCCGACGGAGGCCATGCGAGAAGTGATGGCGCGCGCCGAGGTCGGGGACGATGTCTACGGTGAAGACCCGTCCGTCAATCGGCTCCAGGAAATGGTCGCCGGTCTGCTCGGCAAGAAAGCCGCCCTCTTCGTCCCTTCCGGCACGATGGCCAATCAGCTGGCGATCCGCATCCAAACCCAGCCAGGCCAGGAAGTCATCGCCGAAAGCAAAGCGCACATCGTCCGCTACGAGCAGGGTGCAGCAGGAGCGCTCGCCGGTGTGCAACTGCATTGGGTTGCTGGTGACCGTGGCATCATGCACCCGGAGCAGGTGGAAGCCGCCATCCGTCCCAAAGATCCCCACAGCATTCAAACCGCGCTGATCTGTCTCGAGAATACTCACAATGCGGGAGGCGGTACGATCTATCCGTTGTCGACCATCGAACGCATCCGCACGGTCGCATCCGCGCATGGCGTGCCCATGCATCTAGACGGCGCCAGACTCTTCAACGCCGTCGCCGCCACGACTCTGCCGCCCGCCGCCTATGCGCAGCACTTCGAAACCGTCTCGGTGTGTCTGTCGAAGGGCCTTGGGGCCCCGGCCGGATCCCTGCTGTTGACCAATGACCCGGCAATGATGGAGAGAGCCAGACGGTTCCGGCGGATGTACGGTGGCGCTATGCGGCAGGCGGGTATCCTCGCCGCTGCCGGCATTTATGCCCTCGACCACCATGTCGGACGCCTGAAAGACGACCATGAGAACGCCAAGCGGCTCGCCCGAAAGCTGCAGCAAATTCCCGCGATCTCAGTCAACCCGCAGCACGTCGACAGCAACATCGTGATCTTCGAGGTCGTCGGAAGCCGGTTGTCAGCACCGGCCATCGTCGGCGCGCTGAAACAGGAAGGGGTGTTGATCAACGCGATCAGCGGCACGAGCTTCCGAGCCGTCACACACCTCGACGTTTCGACCAAGCAGATCGATACCGCGGCAGACGCGTTTGCCCGGGTTCTACGCTGACGCCTCTTCGATTCGTCTCGCGGTTCCACCTGGCAGATTTTTTGAACATCCTGCTAGAATGCGAGGCATGACCGCCGGCACGCCTATGGATGTTGTCTCGTTCGCGCAGATCAGCCGCATTCTGGAAGTCACAGACTCGCTCGGTCTGAACCGCGAATGGGTGGAGATTCCGCTGTCTGCCGAGCGGCCGGGGCTCGTCCGACGCCTTCCGAACGGAAAATTGGAGATCATCGTCGACGCGGACCGTCCCTTTGAAGAATGGTTGGGATCTCTTCCAACGCAAATTCATTCAGCCCAAGGAACCTGAGCATGGATACCGACGGAACCCATACCCTCCCAACCAGGGAAGAATTGCAATCAGAGCTGGTGCCCGTTCCGGAACAGTACGAGACACCGGAGCCGCCGAACGAACCGGCGTACGAAGAAGTCGTCAGCCTTGCCCTGCGCCATGCAAAAGGACGCCGCGGCGGCGATCTTGTGAGCGTATTGTTGGTGGGCTCCGGCGCCCGGCGAGGCGTGACGGCCCACAGCGACATTGATCTGGTCGTGCTCGTCAAAGGTCAGGCGGATGGTCATGAAATCGTCCGGATTGCTGATCGCATGGCCGACATCCGGTATTGGGGCCATAAGGAAGTGGAAGAGGAACTGTCCTATTCGGCCCGGCTGCCCTCGCTCCTGCGAAAGGCCCGCATCCTTCATGATCACGACGCCATCGGCGCCAAACTCATTGAGCGCGCCAGCCACCGTTTTCGTCAGGGACCGCCGCCCGCCAACATGAACGAACAAATCCGGATGAAAGCCGAATGTTTTCATTGGCTGGGCAAGGCCCAAGACGTCGCAGATAAGCCGGCCACGGCTCAGTATCTGTTGGTGAATTTTTTTGAGGATTTCGTCAACGCATTTTTCCGCTTGCGGGGTCTCTGGCTGACCTCGCCTGTCGATGTACCTCGATTCATCGCATCGCGCGACGCCGCGCTGGGTGAACTTGCCGGGCACTTCCTCGTTGCCACCACGTTGCCCGAACGGCTGAACTGCGGAAGGGATATGGTGAATCTATTGTTCAAGGATGTGCCCAACCCGGCGCGCATCGATTGAACACCATTGAACCTCCGAGCTGGTGGAAAGCTCCCATGGGCATCAGATAGGGTGACGCCATGCCGTCCACACCACGAATCGACATCCCACCCGCGCAAGAATCCCTGGCGCCGGCAGAACCTTGCACGCTCGTGATTTTCGGCGGATCCGGCGATCTGGCCCGCCGACGCTTGATTCCGGCCCTCTATAATTTGATGCTCGATGGCCTGCTGCCGGCGAACTTTTCCGTGCTCGGGCTCGGCCGCAAATCCATGACCGATGGGGACTTCCGGGCGAATCTTCGTGAGGGCGTGCAGACCCATTCGCGCCAGCCGTTGAAGGAAGACCGTTGGAGTGTCTTCGCGGAACGGCTGTTTTACTTGGCGGGGGGAAACGAGGACCTCCAGACCTACAGCGCGCTCAAAGCGCGCGTCGAAGACATCGAACGCCGGTTTGAGTTGCCGGGCAACCGGATCTTTTACTTGAGCATCCCACCCAGTTCATTCGCCGCCGTGTGCGAAGGGCTCGATCATGCGGGCCTCGCCGCCCACACGCCCCGACCCTACACGAGAATTATCGTTGAGAAACCGGTGGGCCGCGATCTCGCCACCGCTCAGCAAATCAACGCCGTGACGGGGCGCGTCTTCGACGAATCGCAGATCTTCCGGATCGATCACTATCTGGGAAAAGAGACCGTTCAGAATCTCATGGTCGTTCGATTCGCCAACAGTATCTTCGAGCCGATTTGGAATCATAAGTACATCGATCACGTCCAGATCACCGTCAGCGAAGCGGAAGGGGTAGGCACCAGAGCGACCTATTATGAGGAAGCCGGCGCGCTCCGCGACATGGTCCAAAACCACATTTTGCAATTGCTCTGCCTTGTTGCCATGGAGCCACCCTACACACTCGATCCGGACGTCGTCCGGAACGCCAAAATGGAAGTGCTGCGCTGTCTGCGTCCGATTACAGGAAAAGACGTGGAGACCTATACGGTCCGAGCGCAATATGCGGCAGGCATGATCGGGGACAAACCCGTGCCGGGCTACCGCCGGGAGTCGGGAGTGAAACCGGACTCGACCACGGAAACCTACGTGGCCGTCAAGTGCTTCGTGGAGAACTGGCGCTGGTCCGGCGTGCCGTTCTATTTACGCACCGGGAAAGCCCTGCCGGGTCGTGCCAGCGAGGTGGCCGTGCAGTTCAAGGACATTCCGCAGATCCTGTTTAACGCCAATTCCCAGCACCCGCAGCCCCCCAACGTGCTGGCCCTGCGCATCCAACCAGAAGAAGGCTTGTCGCTACGCATCGTGTCTCGCGTCCCCGGCACGAGAGAGCAAACCCACCCGGTCGAGATGGCCTTCAAATATGGGGAGGTCTTCGGCCGGCCCTCGCCGGAAGCTTACGAGCGGCTGTTGCTCGATGTGATGAGCGGTGATGCATCGCGGTTCATGCGGAGAGATGCGGTCGAGGCGTCTTGGGCGTGGGTCACAAAAATCCTGGAAGGCTGGCAGCAGCAAGGCACAAGGTGGCTGCCGGAATATTCCGCCGGTTCCCGTGGCCCTATCGAAGCGGATCGACTCATCCAGCAGGACGGCCGGACCTGGAGACCTTTGTAATCGACCCTTCCGGCAACTGCAACTGCCTGAGAATCTCCTCTTTCGTCCCGAGTCCGCCGATGAACCGCTCGAAGTGGCCTTTTCGGTACAGCGCAAGCGCGGGCAAGGACGCAATTTCCAGTTCAGCGGGGATTTGAAAATTCTCTTCGACGTTCATCTTGAGCACCAGAACCGCTCCGCCTACCTGCTCAACAAGCCCTTCCAGCTGACGAGTGAGAGCCCGACATGCGCCGCAGCCCGGCTTCCAGAATTCGATCAGCACCGGAACGTTCGAGCGTCCCACAACGTTGTCGAAATCCCGGTCCGAGACCTCGCCGATCATGGCGTCCGTCCCGAATCGCTTGCCAGGGTCTTCTCGAACACCCGGTCGTACAGCAAGCGGGCCAGCAGGCGGTAGCCCGCCGTGGTCAAATGGAGTCCGTCGTTGGAATACGGCGCCGCCAACTGGTCCGTTTCCGGTTCGGCGGTCGCAGCAAAGAGATCGACCCATGCCAGATGTTTGGACAGGGCATAGTCTCGAATCAGAGCGTTCAACAGCCGCCGCCGCTCCACATGTTCTTTGAGCCAGGCCTGCACTTCGGTGCCGCTTCCCGTGAAGTCCACCCGCACAGAGGGCACGGTCACCGGTACCGGCGTGATCGCCGATGCCCGGGCCAACTCATACATTTTGACGAGGTTCCTCATGATGTCGTCAGGTCTGGCGTTCCACCCCAGATCGTTGGTTCCGCCGAGGATCACGACATGGCCCGGCCGATGCTCGAGCACGTCGCGCCGAAACCGCATGATCATTTCACCGGTCACTTCGCCGCAAATTCCGCTGATTCGAATGTCGACGGACGGCCCGAGCCATTCGTGAAGAAAGCGGCCGTAAGGAGTCTCTTGTCCATTCGGATTCTCCGGCGTTGGAGACTGGAATCCGGCAGTCAAACTGTCGCCGAAGCACACGATCGTCACAGGAGCCTCCAGGCACCGTGTCCGGAGACACGGATCGATTGTACTGAGTCGGCTCGACGTAGGACAACTACGCGACTTTCATGGCCCACATCTGGAGATGAGGTGGAATCCAAAACTTGTGAATTCCTTGACCAAATGCAGGGTTACCGGTACGACAGATAGTAATGTCTGACCTCAAAGTTGCCCAGGATATGATGGCGGCCGCCATGGCCGCCAAGCCCACGACTGACCCTGAACAGGCGTCCGTCACCCAGCTGTTGAAGTCCTTGGATCGCGCCTCAAAAAACGTCCGGACGTTCGGCCACGAGAACAGTGTCGCGAAGAAGTTTTTTGATCAGTTCTACACCGAACTGATCAACCATGTGGAGCGTTACAACGCCCTGACCTTCATCGTCCAGCGTGAAGGCCTCTTCTTCAAGGACACCTCCGTATACAACTCGCAGGCGGGAGAATCCAGCGAGAATTTCGCCTTCAAGCTCTACAGCGACGGCATTCGGGAATTGACGTTCCATCAGGGCATTGAACAGGAGGACGTCCTGTTCTTTTTTGATGCGCTCTGGAATACGAGCGGTTCAGCCGGCGATGAAGACGACGATATCGTCACCCGACTCTGGTCGAGAAACCTGCCTACGCTTTCGATCGTCACCGCCGACGAAGTCATGAAGCTGTCGGAAGTGGACGATGTGCTCTCCCCGCAGGCAAAAGCTCCCGAGGAAGGATCGCTGAGAGAAATCCTCGATGAAGCGAACGCCAAAAACACCAAGGAAGGAAAAGGAGACCAGCAACGCAAATCCAAACTCTCGACCAGCGTCATGGGCTACGAGGTCACGGAAGAAGAAATGTCGGCCCTGGCGCGCGAGATCGCGGAGGAATCCAGCCGGGACAGCATCCTCTATCTCCTCGACATCCTCGCGACTGTGCTCTCTTCTGAACGGTCGCCTGACCTGCTGAACAAACTGTTCGACATTTTCGACGGCATTCTCCGCTCGCTGTTCCAAGGCGGCCATTGGACCATCGTGGAACATGTCCTGGGACTCTTGTCGGAAGCGGAAGCAGTACGGCCAGACCTGACCGAGGCACATAAAAAGAAACTGCAGAGCATGTTCGATCAGCTCGGTAGCCAGGAATTGGTCACGCTAATTCAACAATACCTGAATACCACCGAAAAGCCCCGTACGGAGGGCCTCGAGAATGTGCTCCTGATGATGAAACCGTCGGCCATGCCCGCTCTCTGCTCGCTGCTCGGCGATCTTCAGCACGCGGCCCATCAGGGGATTATCGCCAATGCGCTGGTCGAACTGGCCAAGGACACGCCGGACATCGTCGTCAAACATCTGACCGACCGGCGGCCGGCCTTTGTCCGCAACCTCTTGGGGATCATCACTCGGTGGAACAATCCGAAGCTGGCAGACGGTGTGGAGAAAATCCTGCGCTACCCTGATCCGCTGATCCGGCGCGAAGTCATCAGGACGCTCGCCGGCCTCAAGCCCAGCGGAAGTGCGGCGAAACTTATTCCACTGTTGAACGACGCAGATGAAGCGGTGCGACTGGCCACGCTCAAGCCCTTGCTGACGGGTCATTACACGGCGACTTTCGCCTTATGGGAACCGATCGTCAATGCCGAGACCTTCAACGAACGTGAGCCGGCGGAGAAGCGGAACATCTTTCACGCCATGCGGGTGACGGCGGGTGATGACGCGGTGCCCTATTGGACCACCCTGCTGACCGAATGGGGATGGACCAACCGGAAGAAGCGGGAAGACCTTGCACTACTTGCAGTCGACGCCCTCGGCAAGCTGGGAACTGCGGCCGCACTGGCCGCATTGGATACCGGCACCAAGAAAGGCACTGCCGCCGTCAAGCAAGCCTGTGCCACGGCGATCGCCGGCGCTTCCAGGCATCAACGGACGGCATAACGTCAGAAGACACTCGAGGATACTTTTCATGGCTGATCCATTACACGCTTCCGATATCGCAGCCGCCGCCCAGCCGATCCTGACACATGAGAAGTCCCTCACCAAGAAGGTCGCCAAAGGCTCGGAGGCCGGCGACATTTATGACCAACAAATCCTGATGCTCGGCACTCAGTTGGTGACGCAGATCAGCATTCTCGTCAAGATGTCAAAACTACACGGTCGCACCAACACGGCGCTGGATAATCCCGTGGACAGTGCCCTGACCGTGATCAAAACGCTTGCCCAAGACGAACCAATCTCCGTGCGATTGCAGAACGACTTTCTCTTCCTGGGCCAACGGCATTTGAAAGTCACCGCGGCACAAATGCCGGTGTTCGCCACGGTCATCGACACATTTAATCAATGGAGTATCGGAGGCGTGTCCTTTTCGAAAGATGTCGAATCGCGCGACTTCCGAGAATTTATTTTTCAATTGGGGACCTTTGATGCGGCGAGCAGCTCCATATCGACGCTGCGTGGGGCGCTGGACTACTACGCCGTGAAAGGCATCGAACTCGAGGAGCGGCGTGTATTGCGCGGCAAAGCGACGGCCAAGAGCCGCTACGCCAATGCGGCCTCGGCGGTCGGCAAGTTGGTGCAGGACTCCAGAGAGAAAGGCACGATCGGCTTCAAACAAGCCAAGCGGGCGATCCAGAGCATCGTCGATCTGATGATGAACGACGAGGCCTCCCTCCTGGGACTCACGACGCTGCGCTGCCACGACCAATATACGCATAACCATTCGGTGAACGTCGCATTGCTGTCGATGGCGCTCGGCAACCGTGCCGGGTATCCCAAAGTCGAGCTCGCAGACTTGGGTCTGGCTGCGCTGTTTCATGACTTGGGTAAAGCCACCATCCCCATGGAGGTCCTCAACAAGCCGGGAGAGTTCACCGAAGAGGAATGGGCCATGATGCGCAATCATCCTACCGAAGGCGCGCTGAGCCTGGCCAAAATGCGCGGCATCACCAACCTACCCGGCCGGATGGCGTCGGCATCGTTCGAGCACCATATGAATCTCGACTTTTCCGGCTACCCAAAATTGAACGTCTCTTGGAAGCTGTCCATGACGGGCCGCATCCTCATGATCGCTGATTGTTATGATGCGATGACCTCCTCGCGCGTGTATCGGCGCGAACCCATGTCGCCGTCAAAAGTCCTGGGCTTCATGTTCAGCAAGGCGGGGAAATCGTTCGACCCCACCCTGATGAAACTGTTCATGACCTGCGTTGGAATCGTTCCGATCGGCAGCCTGGTCTTGCTCGATAGCAATGAGCTGGCGGTCGTCCTCAAGCCGGCCTCGGACCCGGCCGAGGCGGAGTATCCCTATGTGAAGGTCATCACGGATGCCGAAGGCGTGGCTATCGACAATGGCCGCGAGATCGATCTACGTGACAAAGACGAGAACGGAGAATACCTCCACTACATCGTTCGCCTGATCGACAATACTGAGCATAAATTCGACACCAGCCGCTACTTCGTCTGACGGCCGCCGCCGCAGGCGGTGACAAGCAGCCTTCCCACTCCCTTGACAGTGCTACCCTCCACCGCTATTCTCTCCTATTCAAATCAACAACAGCACTGCCTCTCATCCACTTAAGGAGCGGATACTATGCAGATGGCGAAGACCCGTTGGGGTCAAATTGTGGTGGCACTGGCGATCACGGCGGCGTGGCTTATCATCCCGATATCAGGCGCTCGCGCGGCGGATGCTTTCAAGATGGGCGTCGTCGATCCTCAGGTGGTTCTCGAAAAATCGAAGGCCGGTAAAAAGGCGTTGGACGGTCTTAAGGAATACGTGTCGACCAGACAGAAGCTGCTGGCCCGCGACGAAGAAGAATTGCGTAACACGGAAAAGACCCTCAAGGAATCCGCGTCGAAGTTGAGCGAGGGGGAAAAGAAAGAAAAAGAGGCGCAATTCCGCACCAAGATTCAGGAGTATCAAAAACGGGCGCAGGAGTTCAATCAGGAACTCCAGGGAAAGCAGAAGGAACTCGTGGATGACTATATGAAGCGCATCGCCTCAGCGACGCAGACTGTCGCTGAAAAGGGAGGATTCTCCATCGTCGTCGACAAAGGCAGCGAGCAGACCATCAAGATCGTCATTTACAGCAAAGAAACGATCGATTTGACGGACCAGGTCATCAAGGAATTCGACCGGACCAACAGCAAGTAACCAACCTTCTTCGTCCGACGGAACTGCACCGGTGAGTTCCGTCACGATTCCATCGGGTATCCCGCCTCTCTCCAGGCTTTGATACCACCGTCCATCGAGGTCACGTCGGTATAACCCATCTGTGTGAGCGCATCAGCAGCCAGTGCCGACCGGTAACCTCCCCCGCAGTACAGCAGGATTGAGGCCTGCCTGTCGGGGACCAACGTTTCGATATCCCGCTCAATGATACCCTTTCCGACGTGCCGCGCACCCTTCGCATGATCCTTCGCAAATTCATGGTCTTCCCGCACATCAATAAATTGCGCGACCTCGCCGCGATCCAGCCTGGCCTTGGCCTCGGCAATCGAGCACTCTTTCACCCGTGCCCGAGCAGCATCCACTAACTTGAGAAACCCCGGATTATGCTTCATCGTTCCTTCTCCATATGATCAGAACAACTTTGTCTGCTCACGCCCAGGTCGACGGAAGGTGTCGCGCACCGGCCTGTCGTCAGAGTCTGTGAATCCTGCCTTCCGCTTCGCCACGGCAAACAGCCGCTCAATCATCGTCCAATAGGGCCCCTCCCCGTGATGACGCGAAAAGAACGCGCCATCCGTCATGGCGCCTCGGCGAACCTCTTGAATCCGGTGCGTGATCTTACCGAATCGCTCAGGAAAGGCTTCGGCCATGCGCTCCAGAAAGACGGCTTCGACCGATTTGGACAATCGCAGTAGCGTCGACATGGCCTCGCAGGCTCCCCCTTGCCGCGCCCGTTGCAGCAATTCGGGAATATCCTCGTCATTGAGGCCGGGAATAACTGGCGAGATCGAAATGCCGGTTGAAATTCCCCCATCGGACAAGCGGGCCATGGCCTCGAAGCGCTTGCGGGTTGTCGGCGCCTGAGGCTCAACCTGGCGAGCCACGTCATCATCCGCAAAGGGAATGCTGAAATACACCCGGACCCACGCCTCCTCATGAAGTCGTTTGAGCACATCGAGATCCCGCTGTACAAGGATACCTTTGGTAATAATCGCGACAGGATTCCGGTACTCTGCGCAGACCTCGAGACAGGCACGTGTTAATTCTAACGACGCCTCCATCGGCTGGTAGCAGTCGGTGTTACCTGAAAAGACGATCAGTTCGCCCTTCCAACCCGGCTGGTCGAACGCCCGCCGCAGCAGCGAGGCCGCCTGACGCTTGATCACAATTTTCGATTCGAAGTCGGTCCCCGCGCCGAAACCCCAGTACTCGTGGGTGGGTCTGGCATAACAATAGGCGCAGGCGTGAAAGCAGCCGCGATAGGGATTGACGCTCCAGCGGAAGGACAAGTCCGGACTGTCATTTCTGCTGAGGATCTCCCGGCTCGCATCGTCAAACATTGCCAACCGGGCAGCAGGCGCCGGTTCGAGCAAGTCACGATGTCTCGACTCGAAGGGATTTGGTGGATTGGAAATCGGCCGCATGAGCTCATCGTCCCTCCTCCCCACCAATGCTGTCAACCCGTGTGCCGTTCATTGACCTCTACCGAACCTCGATGTTAGATTCCAGCCGCTCATCCGGAACACGCAGCCATGTACGACTTGCGCCATCTCCGAGAGAATTTCGATGTTATCCTCGAGCAACTCGGCGCGCGCGGGCGCGACGTCCAATGGGACGCTTTACGCAAGCTTCTGGATGAACGGCGCGCCCTCACCATGCAGGCAGAAGAGCTACGTGCGGATTTGAACAAAGGTTCCGAAGAGGTGGCCCAGCTCAAACGGCAGAAACAGCCGGCTGAAGAGGCGGTCGTGGCAATGAAACGAGTCGGCGAGCGGATTGCAGAATCTGAAGCGGCACTTCGAACGATCGAAGAGAACCTGAGTAGCATCGCGCTGCGTATTCCAAACCTGCCTCATTCGTCAGTCCCGATTGGACAAAGCGCCGATGAGAATTTCGAAGTGCGTCGCTGGGGTCAACTGCCCTCGTTCACCACTCAGCCGAAAAGCCATTGGGATATTGGGGAGGAGCTCGGCATTCTCGATTTCGACCGAGCAGCGAAAATTGCCGGCGCCCGATTTGCCGTTCTTTCGGGTGCAGGAGCCAGGCTCGAGCGGGCGCTGATTAACTTCATGTTAGACTTGCACACCTCCCAGCACGGATATCGGGAAGTGTTGACCCCTTTCATGGTCAATCGCGCGGCCATGACGGGTACCGGTCAGCTGCCAAAATTTGAAGAAGATCTGTTTCGCCTCCGGGATGAAGATTATTTCCTGATCCCAACAGCGGAAGTTCCGGTGACGAATCTCCACAGGGACGAAATTCTCAGCGAGTCCGAGTTGCCCCTCCGGTATACCGCCTACACGCCGTGCTTTCGGCGCGAAGCCGGTTCCTACGGAAAAGACACGAGAGGATTGATTCGTCTGCATCAGTTCAACAAGGTGGAGTTGGTGTCCTTTACCCCACCATCGCAATCCTACGATGAACTCGAGCGGCTGACCGGCCATGCTGAGGCCGTCCTTCAACGTTTGGGCCTTCATCACCGCGTGATGACCCTCTGCACCGGCGACATGGGATTCGCCGCCGCCAAGACCTATGATCTGGAGGTCTGGCTTCCCTCACAGAACCAGTTCCGGGAGATTTCCTCCTGCAGCAATTTCGAAACGTTCCAAGCGAGGCGCGCCGGTATTCGCTTCAAAGGCGCCGGGGGGAAAAAGGAGTCCAAAACGGATTTCGTTCACACACTCAACGGGTCGGGCCTTGCCGTCGGGCGTACGCTCGTCGCGATTTTGGAAAACTATCAACAACCGGATGGTTCGGTGGTAATCCCTTCTGTCCTGCAGCAATATATGGGAGGGCTGGAACGGATCACGAAATAAAGAACCCGCAGATCAACCACATGTCGGCGTGGTCGTTCAGGCAGAAAGTTGCATCAGGCGGTTCTTGAGTGCCTGAGTCTTGATGTTTCGCATCACATCTCGCTGCTTCAATGTTGGAAAGTGTGGGCCACACCCCAGATTTGGAAAGCGGCTTTCAAATTCATTAATATGGGACTCCACCTCAGACCAGCGATCCGTGCTTGCCAGTAAATGAATAATCTGCAAATACGCCGGAACAAGCAAGCTCAAGTGACGGACTTCCTTCGTATGTTTCACAACATACCCGTAATGACCGATTGCCAGATCCTGCTTTGAGTCTTCATATTCGATAGCCGTGAGCATATACATGCTCAGACGATCCGTGTCTGCGCTGATACTACGTTCCCAGGCTCCATCGAGCAACCCGCGAAACTCTGTCGTCGAAAGCGTTACACAGCCCTTCTTATGATTCAGTCTCAATTGGTCCAGGACCTGCCGAGCTTCTTCCCACGCCCCGTATAACCCCACCATGACCGCCGTGCATGGCACAGGGTTGGGGCATGGCACCTCGAGCGCAGAAAAGCCTGGTTTTGCTACGACGGAAGGGAGATAGACGCGCCCACTAGCTGCCCTGCAGTTTTGACATGCACCTTTGGTGATTGCATAAACATACATGCGAGTGCTCGAGCGATCAAAAATATCGACCGCAAGCACACGGCCTGCAACCACCTGCAACTTGTAATATTGCCATATGACCAACAATACCAGAATGCCAATGATTGATTGTAAGAGATCTGGTCCTGCTAATTCATTGAGCATATGGTCTCCATTAGGTATATTTCTGCCGGTGCCACAAGCTTATCTTTCAATCTCATCACCGTAAATTGATTTTGACTTTCCTGCTTAAATGGGGGCATCTTTTCTTGCGGAACTCGACAAGTCCCACAAGAATCTGACTCCAAATTCGTTATCCTTGACCCACATCACCTCGCAGTTGCTGAGGATGGTCGACAATTGTCCTCCCTCGCCGTGCAGCGCGAGCTGGATTTGAATGCCTTTTCGCAAACCCGTCTGTCCGCGTACACGGCAGCCGCCCTCGCTGAGGTCAACGAGTGTTCCGTAGCCCGTAATCACCGGTTGTTCCCTGATGCTTTGATAAATGACATTGTTTTCAAACACGGTCTTCGGTGCCTTGCGCGGATGCTTCCGCTTTTCCATATTTCTCTCCTCCACCGGGACCTGACCGTCAAACTTTTGATTTCATCAAGAGTGCCCGTAATCGCTCGCGTTGGGCTGGTCGAATGCTGATAAATTCCAGACCGAAAGATTGCCCTTCTACCCAACGCACCACGGCCTGATCGATCCGCAAAGGCCACTGCTGGTCTTGAAGAAAGAGGGACAGCTTCAGCAAGAAGCCGATCCTCACCTCAGTCAGTGATGTGGCACGGCAGCCGTTGGTTGAAATATCGAGCACGGTGGCTTCACCCTCAAATTCGTCATCTCCAAAAAAGAAGAGCCGACGATTGATCATGAGCCGGCGACCGCGCCGTTCATTCTCCACTGCCAACGGATCCGCTGCTGTATTTCTCTGCTGCATTCTCCCCCTTCTTCCCTGCAACCATACTGCTGCCTAGAATGTAGTCGGAAAGCAAGTAAGAAGCATTCCTCGACAGTACTACTCCGAACGACGGGTGGGAGGGTAAGACGGTATTATAATGGCATTCAAACAGCCTAGGTACTTCTTTGTATTTCTCGTCCCACCTACGCCGGATCATCGTTGAAGGCGAATTTCACCCTGTACCTTGGCGCGGTTCTGAAGATAGATAAATAGCGATGCCCGCTTCCATACCTGAGTGCCGGAATGGGTGTTGTTGACACCTTATGGGCCTTGGATGACGACTGAAGTGAACGTTAAGTACATTCAACAGCAGCTTGGTCGTGATAGTATCAAGCATCACGCTGGACCTTCTTTCGCACCTCTTTCAAGGAGACCATCGTCACCCAAGTCCACCGGCTTGATGACCCACTAGGACGGCATGGCCAGTTGCAGCCGCAACCCGCACCGCATGGCGCGGGTTGATAGACATTCAGAAGCTACTGAGTTAAATAAGAATCGGCCTATGGAGGGGTGACGGAGCGGCCGAACGTGCCGGTCTTGAAAACCGGAGACCTCGTAAGGGGTCCGCGAGTTCAAATCTCGCCCCCTCCGCCATGTTTTCCTGTGTAATCTTCGCTTTTTCAGCCGAAACCGTCGCTATTTTGTCGTTAACCTCCTTCAAGGTCACCAGCTAAAGCCTAGCAGCGAGTTCTGCAAGCGGGCCACCGCCGAAATCAGGCTGCCCATTGGCTGACACCGTCCAATTCAACGTCACAATTGCGGCTTTGCCGTTAAACCGTCAACCTGGCCATCCAGGAATCAGTGAAAGAGCGAGAGAGTACCGCAATTCGCTGGTGCCCGCTGGATACTCTAAATGCACGTATTTAATCACCTCCGGTTTTGCTCTCCAAGTCCAGGGCAAATACTAGTAGTAGGTTCTGAGGTAGGGCGAGACCCTATAGATAACTGTCAAGAGATGCGATCGAACCGCGGTGGAGCACTGATATGAGGAAGGTAGGCCACGCACAGTCTAATGATTGGGAAAGGGAAACGCGCGACGAAGTTAGGCTTGGCCTTGCTGTCATCGGCATGTCATTCATGCTGTGTCTGTTATGGTTGCTTGTCATCTTTGC
>Ga0081455_10000443_pt1 | contig 54547 bp, 60 predicted proteins | sample TabmetS3T2R1_FD_70207 | JGI IMG/M metagenome (GOLD analysis project Ga0081455, IMG submission 70207) | Tabebuia heterophylla rhizosphere microbial communities from the University of Puerto Rico - S3T2R1 | ecosystem: Host-associated > Plants > Roots > Rhizosphere ...
CTCGTTGAAACGGGCGCCGGTCGATCCGACCGGCGCCCGTTTTTTTGTGTCCGCGGGCTGTGCCCGCCGTAACTAATAGTCCTCCAGCCCGACTACCTGGGCGTGACAGGCGTCGTCGACGGCCCAGTCCCGCGGCGCCGGCGGGCGGGGCGCCGACGCACGCACGGCACGCAGCTCGGCGGGGATTTCGGCGCAGTCGTCGATCAGTTCGGCGATCGTCTCCGGTTCCGTCACGGTGCTCACCCACCCGACGCTAAGACGGCCGGACCCCGCCGGACAGGTCTACCGGCTAGTAGTGTCGGTGGGCGGGTCAGATTTAGCTCCGACGGGGTATCTCCCGTCGGTAACTCGAGGTCGAGTCAGCCAGAGGGAGCAGGAGCACCGGTGGCCATCAACGCCCGCATCGCCGTTTCCGGCAGCATCGCAACCGACCATCTCATGCACTTCCCCGGCCGGTTCGCCGAGCAGCTCGTCGCGGACCAGCTGCACCGGATTTCGCTGAGCTTCCTGGCCGACGACCTGGTCGTCCGTCGTGGCGGCATCGGCGCCAACATCGCCTTCGGCCTGGGTGTGCTGGGCGCCAACCCGGTGCTGGTCGGTTCGGCGGGCGCGGACTTCGCCGACTACCGGTCGTGGCTCGAGCGCCATGGGGTCGACACGGCCGGTGTGTTGATCTCGGAGCTCGCGCACACCGCGCGGTTCGTGTGCACCACGGACGACGACCTCAACCAGATCGCGACGTTCTACGCGGGCGCCATGGCGGAGGCCCGCAACATCGAGCTGGGCCCGATCGCGGACCGCGCCGGCGGGATCGGTCTGATGCTGATCGGCCCGGACGATCCGGACGGCATGCTCCGCCACGCTGAGGAGTGCCGGCAGCGGGGATACGACTTCGCGGTGGACCCGTCGCAGCAGCTGGCCCGGATGAGCGGTGAGCAGGCGCGCCGGTTCGTCGCCGGGGCGCGGTACCTGTTCACCAACGACTACGAGTGGGAGCTGTTGCTGCAGAAGACCGGCTGGACCGAGGCCGACGTGCTCGACCACGTCGGGATCCGGATCACCACCCTCGGCGAGAAGGGTGTGGAGATCATCGGCAGGGCCGGGCTCGCCCTCGAGGTCGGAGCGGTGCCCGAGCTGGCCAAGGCCGACCCGACGGGCGTCGGCGACGGTTTCCGGGCCGGGTTCCTCGCCGGGTTGAACGCCGACCTCAGCCTGGAACGATCGGCCCAGCTCGGGTCGATGATCGCCGTTCTGGTGCTGGAGACGGTCGGCACCCAGGAATGGACGCTCGACCGGGAGTCGGCGCTGTCCCGCATCGGCGATGCCTTCGGCCCGGATGCCGCAGCGGAGATCACCCCCGCACTGCCCCGCTAGCCACGGCACTTTTTCGACAATGTGCGACTCGGCCCGGGTCGCGTCAGATGCGGACGGGGTAGACCGGCTCCGGGATCTCGGGCTTGATGCGGTGCTCGATGAAGATGCCGTGCCAGATCATGAACACCAGCAGCGCCCAGATGCGCCGGCTGTGGTCCAGCGTGCCTGCCTTGTGCTCGTCCAGCAGGCGTTGCACGGCCTGCTTGTCCAGCAGCTCGCCGGTCCCCGAATCGGCGATGATGCCGCGCGCCCAGTCGTACATCTCGTCGCGCAGCCACAGGCGGATCGGGACGGGGAAGCCCAGCTTGCGCCGGTTCAGCACATGCGCGGGCACGATCCCGTCCAGCGCACGGCGCAGCGCGTACTTCGTGGTCTCCTTGGTGATCTTCTGGTCCAGCGGGATGCCGGCGGCGACCTTGAACACCTCGGCGTCGAGGAACGGCACCCGCAGCTCCAGCGAGTTCGCCATGGTCATCTTGTCGGCCTTGACCAGGATGTCGCCGCGCAGCCAGGTGAACAGGTCGACATGCTGCATCCGCGCGACCGGATCCCAGTTCGCCGAGGTGCGGTAGTGCTCCGCGGTGACGTCCTGGTGGCCGACGCCGTCGGCGAACGTCTTCAGCACGCCCCGCAACTGGTCGTCTCGGAAGATGCGCGCGTTGCCGTAGTAGCGCTCCTCCAGCGGAAGGGCCCCGCGGCGCAGCAGGTCTTTGCCCCGCGTGCCCTCCGGGATCCGCTCCGACACCTTCCCGATCACCCGGCGCAGGCTCCCGGGCACCTTCTCGAACGGCGCGAGCGACAGCGGCTCGTTGTAGATCGTGTACCCACCGAACAGCTCGTCCGAGCCCTCGCCGGAGAGCACGGCCTTGACGTGCTTGCGCGCCTCCCGCGCGATGAACCACAGCGGGACCAGCGCCGGGTCGGCCACCGGGTCGTCGAGGTACCAGACGATGAGCGGCAGCGCGTCTATCATCTCGTCCGCCGAGACGGTGCGGATGACGTGCTTCACCCCGATCGCCGCTGCCGATTCGGCCGCGACGTCGACCTCGGAGTAGCCCTCGCGCTCGAAGCCGGTGGTGAACGCGATCAGGTTCGGGTTGTGCTCCTTGGCCAGTGCGGCGATCGCGGTCGAGTCGATGCCGCCGGAGAGGAACGTGCCGACCGTGATGTCCGGGTCGGCGATCATGTGCTTGCCGACCGAATCGCGCATGACGTCGCGGATCCGGTCGTGCAGGATCTTCGCGTCGGCGTCGCCGTGCACCGGCTTCGCGGTGAACTCCGGGAAGAAGTAGCGCTCGAACTGCGGGGTGCCGCCGGGGGAGACGGTGAACGAGGTGCCGGACTCGACGCGCCGGATCCGCGCGTGCAGCGACTCGGGCTCGGGCACGTACTGCAGCGTCAGGTAGTGCTGCAGCGCCGTCCGGTCCAGCTCGTCGGCGATCCCGAGTACGTCCGACAGCTCCAGCAGCGACTTCTTCTCGCTGGAGAACGCCGTCCCGCCGGGGCCGGCCGCGTAGAACAGCGGCTTGATGCCGAACGGGTCCCGTGCGCCGAAGATCACCTTTTCGTCGGCGTCCCAGATCAGGAACGCGAACATGCCACGCAGCTTCGCCACCGCGGAGCGGCCCCAGTAGTGGTACGCGGCGACGATCGCCTCGCCGTCGCCCGCTGTGGCGAACTTCGCACCGTGCTCGGCGGTCAGCCGCTCGCGCAGCTCGCGGTAGTTGTAGATCTCGCCGTTGAAGTTGAGCGTGTAGCGGTTGGGCGACTCCGGAGGACCCCAGGTCAGCGGCTGGTGGGCATGCTCGACGTCGATGAAGGCGAGCCGGTTGAAGCCGTAGACGACCTCGGCGTCGGTCCAGGTGTCGCGCTCGTCGGGTCCGCGGTGCCGCTGGCATCGCATGGCCTCGCCGACGGCTTCGCGCGCCTTCGCCGCGTCGTTCTCACTGCCACAAACCAGTCCAAGCAGGCCGCACACGGATATTCACACCTCGAGGTCGTGGCCGGATGTCGAGCGCCCAGTATGCCCGCAGGCCCCGCCTCGAACGGTCACCCCTTGGACTGCGGAGCGGGGGAACTCGGCTAGGCTCCCGCTGGTAAGCCAGAATCGTCAAGGAGGCCTGGGTTGAAAGGGCGCTGCGCAGTGGGCAGGGATGAGCGCACTCCGGCATCACGTTCGGCGAAAGTCGGTAAGGTCGCCGCGCTGGCCGGGCTCGTCGCGCTCTTGGCGACCGGGTGCTCCGGTGACGAGGTGCTGCGGTTCGGGTGGCCCGTCGGTGTGACGCCACAGGCGCAGGACATGCAGAACCTCTGGACCTGGTCCGTGATCGCCGCGCTCGCCGTCGGTGTCATCGTGTGGGGGCTGATCTTCTGGGCGGTCGCGTTCCACCGGAAGAAGAAGACCGACAAGCCCGGCGACCTGCCGCGGCAGTTCCAGTACAACGTGCCGCTCGAGCTGTTCTGCGTCGTGTTGCCGCTGGTCATGGTCTGCGTGCTGTTCTTCTTCACCGCCACCACCGAGAGCAAGGTGCTGGCCGACGAGCCGAACCCGGACGTCACGGTCGACGTGGTCGCGTTCCAGTGGAACTGGGAGTTCGACTACCCAAGCGCGCCGCGCGACGCCAACGGCCAGATGATCAGGACCGTCGGCAGCTCGAGCGAGATCCCGATCCTCGTCCTGCCCGTCGGCAAGCGGATCCAGTACAACCTGCGCTCCGCCGACGTCATCCACTCGTTCTGGGTGCCAGAGTTCCATTTCAAGCGGGACGTGTTCCCGGACCCGGAGAAGAACAACCAGGACCCGACGTTCCAGAACACGATCGACCAGACGGGCGCCTTCGTGGGCCGCTGCGCCGAGCTGTGCGGCACCTACCACTCGGGCATGAACTTCGAGGTCCGCGGTCTGCCGGCCGACCAGTACGACCGCTACATCCAGCTGCGCACCCAGATCAACCCGGCCACCGGGCAGCCGAACACGACTGCCGAGGCACTGGCCGCGCTGAACTGCGGCGAGCTGTGCGCGCCGCAGGCGACCACGACGAAGCCGTTCAACACGGACCGCACGCTGCGGTCGCAGTCCGGCTGAGCCGGTAGACGGTAAGCGGGTTCTGCAAATGCTCACAGTGAGGACAGCTTCATGAAGGTCGAAGCCCGGATTTTCGACTTGGTCACCGGTTTCGCGTTCTTCATCGCGATCGTCTACGGCGTGTGGACCGGCCTGGGCACCGACTACGGCGTCGAGCCGGTCGGCCTGGTCGCCCTGATCCTGACCGGTGGGCTCTCCCTCCTCGCGGGCAGCTACATGCGGTTCGTGGGCCGGCGCATCGAACCGCGCCCGGAGGATCGCGACGACGCCGAGATCAGTGACGGCGCGGGCGAGATGGGCTTCTTCAGCCCGGGCAGCTACTGGCCGATCGGCCTGGCCGCCTCGGCCGCGTTCCTCGGCCTGGGCCTGGCGTTCTTCCACATCTGGATGCTCGTCGTCGGCGGCATCCTGATCCTCCTCACGGTCGGCGGCCTGGTGTTCGAGTACCACACCGGTCCCAACCACGAGTAAGCACTGCTTCGACGAGGGCCCGCCGGTGACGACACCGGCGGGCCCTTTTTGTCGCCATGCGCGGGCGGCTTCAGCGGAAGGCGGCCCAGCGCGCCAGCAGATCGGACGCGGCGCCGGAGTCGATGGCTTCGGCGGCCCGCGCAAGACCCGTCGACAGATCGCCGGTCAGCGAATCCGTGAAACCGGCGTGCGCGGCCAGTGCCCCGGCGGCGTTGAGGATCACCGCGTCCCGCACGGGGCCCGGTTTGCCCGCGACCAGTTCGCGCACCACCTCGGCGTTGACCGCCGGGTCGCCGCCACGCAGGTCTTCCGCCGTCGCGCGCGGGATGTCCAGCGCGGCGGGATCGAGACTCTCCTCCCGCACCTCGCCGCCGGAGACGATCCACACCGAGCTGGTCGTGGTGGTGGTCAGCTCGTCCAGACCATCGTCGCCCCGCACGACCAGCGTCGAAGTGCCCCGGCGGGCGAATACCCGCGCCAGCACCTCGGTCTTGTTGGGGAAGGCGCACCCGATCAACCCGGCCCCCGGCTGCGCCGGGTTGGTCAGCGGCCCGAGCAGGTTGAACGCTGTCGGCACCCCCAGCTCACGGCGCGGCGCGCCGGCATGCCGGAACCCCGGGTGGAACACCGGCGCGAAACAGAACCCGATGCCCAGCTCGGCGACGCACCGCTGGACGCCCTCCGGCGGCAGGTCGATCGCCACGCCCAGGGCCTCCAGGACGTCGGCGGTGCCGGCCTTCGAGGACGCCGCCCGGTTGCCGTGTTTGACCACCGGCACGCCGGCGGCCGCGACGACCAGCGAGGCCATCGTCGAGATGTTGACCGAACCGGACCGGTCACCGCCGGTGCCGACGATGTCGACCGCGGCACGGTCGATCCGCACCCGCCGGGCGTGCGTGAGCATCGCGTCGGCGAGGCCGGTGATCTCGGCCGGGGTCTCACCCTTGGCTCGCAGGGCGACCAGGAAGCCGCCGACCTGTGCGGGGGTGGCCTCGCCGGACATCACCTGGTCCATCGCCCACGCGGTGTCCTCCGCGGAGAGGTCGGCGCCGGCGATCAGCTGGTTCAGCAGCGTGGGCCAGTTCTGCGTGCCCATGGTCACCTTTCTGCGGCCGGCATCCGAACCGGCCTCAATCCGTCGCGGCGCGTCAACCCCGGACGACCGGGACCCGGTGGGCCCGCAGCACGTCCGCGACCGTCTCCGCCGCGGTCAGCGGGTCGAGCGGATGGACCAGGACGGCGTCGGCCTGGGACCAGGTGGCCAGCCAGCGGTCGTCCTTGCGCCGCACGGCGATGACGATCGGCGGGCAATCGTCGATCTCGTTCTTCAGCTGCCGGCACAGCCCGATGCCGCCGGTCGGCTGGGCCTCACCGTCCAGGATCGCCAGATCGATCGCGCCCTCGTCCATCTCCACCAGCACGTCGGCCACGCCGGCGGCCTCGACGTAGGAGACCCGGCCCAGGTCGGTGGCGGGCCTGCGGCCGACGGCCGAGATGATCGACTCCCGCACTTCCGGTCGGTGGCTGAACACCAGGATCCGCGTGGACTGTTCGGACAAGTCGACCCTCCGGCTTCGTCGCTGCACTGGTCGTGTCGATGCTAGCCGTCCCGCCCGGTTCCACCCAGGCCGATCGGCTGTAACGCGTCCCAGCCGAGCCAGTCGCCGTCCAGCCGCTGCGCCAGACCGGCCATCCGCGCTCGTTCCTGGGCGCAGTGCAGCGCGTCGAGTTGCTGCACCCGCAACGCGTGCACCCGGACCGGTCCCTCCCCGCCGGGTTCCGGGCGCACCTGCCAGCCGTCCTGACCCAGCAGCGACGCGGCCTCGGTGACCCGATCCGGTGGCAGTACGAGGTAATGGCGCAGAATCGCCGGTTCGTCCGCCCGCCATCGGTGTGATCTGCCCAGCACGGCGGAGTCGGCCTCGGCGATGTCGAAGGCCTCGGCCACCACCACGACACCCTCGGTGTCCACGTCGAGGTCTGCTCCGCCACGCTTTCGCAGCAGCTCACGCACCCGATCGAAGAATCCCACTCCCTGATCCTCACCCTCCGCGTTCGTCACTGTGACCGACACCCCCGGCGCGGAGTGCCGGACCCGACCAAGCAGGTCGCTTCGCAGGGAGACATAATGCGACCCGTGACAACGGCAGCTCCCACCATCAGCCAGCGGGTGCACTCGCTGAACCGGCCGAACATGGTCAGTGTCGGCACCATCGTGTGGCTCTCCAGCGAGCTCATGTTCTTCGCCGGGCTGTTCGCCATGTTCTTCACGGTCAAGGCGCAGAACGACACCGGGATCTGGCCGCCGATCAACCCGGCGACCGGCGAGCCCATCCATCTGGACATCCCGTACTCACTGCCCTTCACGATCATCCTGGTGGCGTCGTCGTTCACCTGCCAGCTCGGCGTGTTCGCCGCCGAGCGCGGTGACGTCTACGGGCTGCGCCGGTGGTACCTCGTGACCCTGATCATGGGTGCGATCTTCCTCGCCGGCCAGGCCGGGGAGTACGCGAGCCTCATTTCAGAGGGCGTGACGATCCCGTCCGGGCCGTGGGGCAGCGTGTTCTACCTGGCGACCGGTTTCCACGGCCTCCACGTGCTCGGTGGTCTGGTCGCGTTCGTCTTCTTGCTCATCCGCACCAAGCTGAGCAAGTTCACCCCCGCGCAGGCGACCTCGGCGATCGTCGTGTCCTACTACTGGCACTTCGTCGACATCGTGTGGATCGGCCTGTTCGCGGTCATCGAAATCCTCCCGTGACCGCGCCAGCCATACCATGGTCCGGCCTGAACTGACAGCAAGGGTTGCCGAAGAATGACCACCAGCAAGAACACCTCCCGGCGCCGCTTCGGCGCCCGCACCAAGCTGCGCCGCCGCCTCGCGGGCGCGCTCGCGCTCGGTGTGGCGCTGGTCGGCGCCGGCCTGGGCTACGCCCTCCTGGTGCCGCAGCCGCAGACCGCGCAGGCGCAGGGTGACCCGGCCCAGCTGCGCCTGGGCCAGCAGGTCTACAACAACAGCTGCATCAGCTGCCACGGTGCGAACCTGCAGGGCGTTCAGGACCGCGGGCCGAGCCTCATCGGCGTCGGCGACGCGGCGGTGTACTTCCAGACCTCCTCCGGCCGGATGCCGGCGGTCCGGCAGGAGGCCCAGGCCGAGCGGAAGCCGCCGAAGCTGACCCCGGAGGAGATCGACGCGGTCGGTGCCTACATCCAGGCCAACGGCGGTGGCCCGGAGCGGCCCGCCGAGACCGGTGCGGCGCTGCGCGGGAACGACCCGGCGCGCGGTGGCGAGCTGTTCCGCCTCAACTGCGCGTCGTGCCACAACTTCACCGGTCAGGGCGGAGCCCTCTCGGCCGGCAAGTTCGCGCCGGAGCTCGGCCCGGCCAGCGAAGACCAGATCTACACGGCGATGCTGAGCGGTCCGCAGAACATGCCGAAGTTCTCCGACCGGCAGCTCACGCCGGAGGAGAAGCGGGACGTCGTCGCCTACGTCAAGTCCGTGTCCGACGGGAACAACAACCCCGGCGGCAACGGCCTGGGCGGCCTGGGGCCCGCCTCCGAGGCGCTCGTCGCGTGGATCGTCGGCATCGGCGCCATCGTCGGCGTGACTTTGTGGATTGGATCGAGGGCATGAGTAGCGCAGACACCCCGGGGCGCGAAACCGCGCAGCCGTCCGAGGCCGAGCTGGCCGAGATGGACCGTGACCAGCTGGTCAAGCTGGGTACGGCCCTGGACGGCGTCGAGCTCGTCGAGCACCCGGACCCGTGGCCCGTCAAGGGCACGCGCGCGGAGAAGCGCGCCGAGCGGGTCATCGCGCTGTGGTTCACCATTTCGGCGCTGGCCGGCCTGGGCTTCCTCGTGACCCTGTGCTGGCCGCAGTGGTGGGAGTACCGGGCTCCGGACACCGGTCAGTACGAGCGTTACGCGCTCTACACGCCAGTCCTGGGCGCCACGCTCGGCCTGTCGATCCTCGCGCTGGGCATCGGCGTGCTGCTGTACACGAAGCGGTTCATCCCGGCCGAGGTCGCGGTGCAGCAGCGGCACGACGGCGACGGCAAGGGCTCGCCCGAGATCGACCGCAAGACCATCGTCGCGCAGCTGGCCGACGCGGGTAACCGCAGCACGATCGCCCGCCGCTCGCTGGTCAAGCGCACCGCCGGTCTGGGCGCCGGCGTGATGGGCCTGGGCCTGGTCGGCCTGCCGGTCGCCTCCTTCATCAAGAGCCCGTGGACGGACTCCGAGGGCAAGGACTCGCTCTGGCACACCGCGTGGCAGCCCGAGTACCCGGGTCAGGTCGTCTACCTGCGCCGCTACACGGGCAGGGCGGACGAGATCGTCCTGCTCCGCCCCGAGGACCTGGACGCGGGCGGGATGGAGACCGTGTACCCGTTCCGCGAGTCGGACCGCGGCGACCACGAGAAGCTGGCCGCGATCTTCATGCGCTCCGACAGCCCGGTCATGCTGATCCGCCTGCGTCCCGAGGACGCCCAGCGCGTTGTCAAGCGGGCGGGTCAGGAGGACTTCAACTTCGGCGACTACTACGCCTACACGAAGATCTGCAGCCACGTCGGCTGCCCGACCTCGCTGTTCGAGCAGCGGTCCAACCGGATCCTCTGCCCGTGCCACCAGTCGCAGTTCGACGCCCTGCACTACGCCAAGCCCATCTTCGGCCCGGCGACCCGCGCCCTTGCACAGCTGCCCATCACGGTCAACGATGAGGGGTACTTCGTGGCGCGGGGCGACTTCATCGAACCCGTCGGCCCCGCATTTTGGGAGCGCAAGTCATGAGTTCACTCACCACGCCGACCCGGGGCTCGAACATCCTCGAGCGTCAGGCCGCCGAGGCCGCGAACAACATGGACCAGCGGTACCGCCTGGCCAAGGGCCTGCGGCACCAGATGAACAAGGTCTTCCCGACCCACTGGTCGTTCCTGCTCGGCGAGATCGCGCTGTACAGCTTCATCGTCGTGATCATCACGGGTGTCTACCTGACCCTGTTCTTCGATCCGTCGATGACCGAGGTCGTCTACAACGGGCCGTTCCGGAACCTGCAGGGCGTCGAGATGTCCCGCGCGTTCCAGAGCACACTGCAGATCTCGTTCGAGGTCCGCGGTGGCCTGTTCGTCCGCCAGCTACACCACTGGGCCGCGCTCGTGTTCGTCGCGGCGATGATGGTGCACATGTTCCGGATCTTCTTCACCGGAGCGTTCCGCAGGCCGCGTGAGGCGAACTGGGTGATCGGCGCGCTGCTGCTGATCCTGGGCATGTTCGAGGGCTTCTTCGGCTACTCGCTGCCGGACGACCTGCTGTCCGGCACCGGTATCCGCGCCACCCTGTCCGGCATCGTGCTCTCGGTCCCGATCATGGGTACCTGGCTGCACTGGGCACTGTTCGGTGGCGAGTTCCCCGGCGACCAGATCGTGCCGCGCATGTACACGCTGCACATCCTGCTGCTGCCGGGCATCATGCTCGCGTTGGTCGGTGTCCACCTGGCGCTGGTGTGGTACCAGAAGCACACCCAGTTCCCCGGCGTGCGGCGCAAGGAGACCAACGTCGTCGGCGTGCGGATCGTACCGGTGTTCGCGCTCAAGGCCGGTGCGTTCTTCGTCATCTGCACCGGTGTCATGTCGATCATGGCGGGTGTCTTCCAGATCAACCCGATCTGGAACCTCGGCCCGTACAACCCGGGGCAGGTGTCCGCGGGCTCGCAGCCGGACTGGTACCTCGCCTGGGCCGACGGCATGCTGCGGATCTTCCCCGCGTGGGAGCTCTATCTGGGCAACTACACGGTCCCGGCGGTGTTCTTCGCCGGCGCGGTGTGGATGCCGATCCTGTTCGTGCTGCTCATCGGCTACCCGTTCATCGAACGGAAGCTGTCCGGCGATACCGCGCACCACAACCTGCTGCAGCGCCCGCGGGACGCACCGGTCCGCACCAGCATCGGCATGATGGCGCTGGCGTTCTTCACGGTGATCGAGCTGTCCGGGTTCAACGACATCATCGCGGACAAGTTCATGATCTCCCTGAACGCGACCACGTGGGCCGGCCGCATCGGCATCCTGGTGCTGCCGCCGCTGGCGTACTTCCTCACCTACCGGATCTGCCTGGGCCTGCAGCGGTCCGACCGCGAGGTGCTGGAGCACGGCATCGAGACGGGCATCATCAAGCGCCTGCCGCACGGTGAGTTCATCGAGATCCACCAGCCGCTGGGCGGTGTGGACGACCACGGCCACGCCATCCCGCTGGAGTACCAGGGTGCCTCGGTACCGAAGAAGATGAACAAACTCGGCGCGGCCGGGCGCGCGGTGCCGGGCACGATGCTGGCGCCGGACCCGGCCGAGGAGACCGCGGCGCTCGACCGCGCCCGCGGCGACGGTCACGGCAACGGGCACAGCGAGTTGCCCGAAGGCGAGGTTCCGGCGGGCTGGAAGACGCCGGACCACCACTAGAAGCGGTACGACCAGGGCTCCCGGAGCGATCCGGGGGCCCGGTTTCGTCGTGGGGTCAGTCGGCGTCCTCGACGCCGATCGCGAAGGCGGACTCGGTGTCGGCGGTCGAGTAGGACCGGAACGCGATGTGCGTGTCGGTGTCGATCACCCCGGTCACCCTGCCGATCTTCGGCGGGATGAGATCGGCGAGGTCCTCGTGGGCGTGCACCCGCACGATCGCGATCAGGTCGACGTCCCCGGCGCACGAGTACACCTCCGCCACGCCGTCGATGTCGGCGATCGCCTGCGCGGTCTCCGGGATGCTGTCCGCCACGGCGTGAATGAGCACGATCGCGGTGATCACTCGCGTCCTCCTCGCTGAATTGGGTAGCGCGGCGATCGTAGCTCTCGCGTCCCCGCCCGGCCTGCTCGAGCGACATCGCCGTGGCGGTCTGTTCCAGCCGGAGGCGTCACGGCACGACGATGGTCACCAGGTCACGGGAAGCGCAGCCAGGCCGCCGGTGAGGCTCGCCCCGGCGGCACGCAGTTGGTCTCTGGGGAGGGCGAGTTCCAGCGTGGGGAAACGCTGGACGACGCGGCGGAGTACCTCGCAGAGTTCGATTCTGGCGAGACCGGCGCCAATGCAGTAGCGAGGGCCGTGGCCGAAGGCGAGGTGCGGGTTCGGCGTCCGGGTGATGTCGAAGGTGTCGGGATCGGCGAAGACGCGGGGGTCGCGGTTGGCGGCGGTGGTGGCGAGCAGGACGGCATCGCCTGTGCTGATCGCGGTGTCGTCGACGGTGAGGTCGGTGTTGGCGTAGCGGGGCAGCCCACCGATGGACGTGATGCTGGACAGGCGCAGGATTTCGTCGACGGCGGAGTTGATCAGTTGCGGGTTGCTTCGCAGTGCCCGGTACTGGCCGGGGTGGTCGATCAGGAGCAGCAGGCCGAGGTCGATGCGGACCATCGTGGTTTCGTGGCCGGCGAAGAGCAGCGTGGTCGCGATGCGCGCGACCTCGGCGTCGGTCATCGGCGGTGTGCCAGATTGCTCGTCCGTCGCGTGGAGCAGGTCGGAGAGGACGTCCTCGCGTGGGTTGCGCCGCTTCTCGGACACGAGGGTGTGCATGAAGCCGGTGAACTCACGCAGGGCGGCCTGGGAGCGGTTCGAGTCGAATGAGGCGAGGTCGGTCGACCACGTCCGAAATCGATCGCGCTCGTCATCCGGCGCGCCGAGGAGTTCGCAGATCACCATGACGGGTAGCGGTACGGACAGCGCCTGGTGCAGATCGGCAGGGGGTCCGCCGATCTCGTCGAGCAGGCTGTCGGCCAATGCCCCGACGCGGGACCTCAGCCGTTCCATCCGACGCGCCGAGAAGGCGGGCGCGAGCAGGCGGCGCAGTCGCTGATCTTCTCCGGAGGGGCCGCCGAGCAGTGCGGAGGGGGAGATCTTCGCGGCCTGTTCGGGACGCGGATGGGCCCGGCCCAGCCGGTCGTCGGACAACAGCGCCTTGACGTCGGCATGGCGGGTGACCAGCCAGGCGGGATCGCCGGCCATCGTGCGGACGGGCGCGACGGCGGTCTGGTCCTGCAACGTCCGGTAGCGCTGGGCAATGGCCAGCGGGTCGTCGCCGCGATCAAAGGGAAGTCGGTCCACGTGAGACTCCTGGGTTGTTTCCGGTGGGAAAGGAGGGCGAGCCGGCCGGGCCGGGCTCGAGTCGCTGCCGCAACGTCCACAGCGCCAGCGGTCCGAAGGCGACCGCGGCCAGCAGAGGTGAGATGACCAGCAGGATGCCGGGCGACACGACGAACGACAGCACGATGCGGGTGGCCGCCTCGGCGATGAGCACCACGCCCCAGAGCGCGGTCATCCGCCGCGAGCGCGCCGGGGTGTGGTCGAGCCGGTCAACCCCGTCGCCGCTGGAGAGCAGCATCCGTTGCAGGACGAGGATCATCGGCCGGCGGGTCGGCACCGACATGAGGAACACGGCCCCGAGTACCCCGGTGACGATGGAGTCCTTGACCAGGAGGATCCGGCCGTCGTGCCAGACGGCGCCGGCGGCCAGACCGCTCATGATCGCCACCAGCGCCAACAGCGCGATCGGGTCCAGGCGGTGGTTGCGCAGCCCCGCGATCGCGATCACCAGCAGTGGAAACCCGGCAGCGCACATCAACGCCGCCGTGCTCCCGACACCGTGCCGAACCAGGAGCTGGTAGCCGATCACCGGGGCCACGACGTTGAGCAGCAGCGCGGGGTTGACGGCGAGACGCACGAGGATGCCCGCGATGTGCCGCGCGCGCTCCCGAGTGGACCCAAAGTGTTTACTCACGAGTACACACTAGCGCGTGTATACTCATGAGACAACACTTGGATGGGACTGTCGCACATGAACGACGACACGACACTGCGAGACCGGCGCAAGTTGCTGCGCCGGGACGAGCGCCGAGATCAGCTGGTGCGCGCCGCGACCGAAGCGTTCGCCCGAGCCGGATTCGCGGCGACAAGCCTTGATGAGATCGCCAAACAGGCGGGCGTGACGAAGGTCCTCATCTACCGGCACTTCGCGTCCAAGGTCGAGCTCTACCTGGCCGCCCTGACCGACGTTCGCGACCGGATCCGCTCCGCCGTCGGCGGGCGGGACGACTACGACAGCGGCACCGTGGGTGCCTTCGTGCGGGCGGCCGGCGACGACCCCGACGGTTTTCGGTTGCTGTTCCGGTATGCCGCGCGCGAGGAGGACTTCTCGGCCTATGCGGCCGACCTCTTCGAGGACGCGACCCGCATCGCAATGGGATACCTGCGAGGCAAGGTCGAGCCGGCGCCGCGACGCCGGTGGCTGGCCGAACTGATGCCCAAGATCACGATCGAGGTCACCCTGTCGTGGCTGGACGCCGGCCGCCCGGTGGACGCTGGCGAACTCAGCCGCACCATCAGGGCGGCCCTGGCGGCCCTGATGCAGGGGCACAGCTTCGAAATCTGAGGGCCCGCCTCGGTGATTGGGCGCGGGCGGGTCAGAGGCGTCCGGGACGCACCCGCGTGGTCGGACACCGTCACCCGGCCTGCTCGAGCGACACCGCCGTGGCGACCTGCTCCAGCCAGCCGCGCCACGGGCCGGCGCCGTGCGCGGGTTCCGACCACGGCACGGCGGTGCGGACCAGCCGGACGCCGGGCCGCGTGAGCCAGCGCAGCAGGATCGACGTCTCCTCCGCAGGGGCCCCGCGCAGGGGGCCGGGACCGGGCTCGACGGTCTCCGCGGCGGCCACGAGCTGCTCGACCACCGGCATTGGCGGCACGCCCCGCCGAGCGACCCCGGCCGAGGCGAGCCGCCCGTGCCGGATCACCGCGAACTCCCAGCCCCGGTTGCCGTCCGGGGCGGCAGCGACGAGTTCGGGGATCGTGGCCAGCGCGGAGAGCCGGTGCGCCCGGTCGACCGCCCGCACCAGCACCGCGAGCTCGTCGCGCCGTCGCGCGGCCTGTTCGAAATGCTCGGCCCCGGCGAGTTCGTCGAGCTGGCGACGCGCTGCGGCCAGCGGCTGCGTGCCACGCCCGGATACGAGATCGACGATCGCGTGCACGCCGGGGGAGTACTCCTCGACGCTCTGCCGTCCCGCGCACGGCGCGCCGCAACGGCCCAGCTCCGCCAGCGCGCAGGGCCGCCCGGACGGGGAGTGCGCGGAGATCCGCTGCGTGCAGGTGCGCAGGCCGGCGGCACTCGCCAGTGCGTCCGCCGCGATCTTCGCCGTCATCTGCGACGAGAACGGCCCGAGCGCGCCGTCCTTGGGCAGCCGCACCACCGACAGGCGCGGGAAGGCTTCGTCGGTCAGCACGATCCACCACGACTTCCGCGGGTTCTTCGAGCGCCGGTTGTAGGCGGGCCGATGCGCCGCGAGCAGCCGCAGTTCCCGGATCTGGGCTTCCAGCGCGTGACTGCACTCGATGCCGTCGACCCGCTGGGCCAGCGCGACCATCTCGCGGATGCGACCGCGGCTCTCCGACCCGGTGGAGTACTGCCGCACCCGGCGTCGCAGGTTGCGCGCCGTGCCCACGTACAGCACCTCCTCGCCCGGGCCGCGGAACAGGTAGACGCCCGGCTGGTCCGGCAGGTGCACGGCCATACCGCGTTTGCGGCGCTGGGCGGGCGTCACCTCGGGCAGGTAGTCCAGCAACTCCTCGAGCGAGTGCACCCCGACGTTGCCGACCCGCTCGAGCAGTGCGTGCAGGACGTGGACGGTGGCGCGCGCGTCCTCCAGCGCACGGTGGTTCGGCGTGACCGGCGAACCGAACAGCGCGGCCAGCGCGCCGAGCCGGAAACTCGGGCTGTCCTGCCGCGTGAGTACCCGGCGCGCGAGCCGGACCGTGCACACGACCGCGGGTTTCGGCCAGGCGTAGCCGTGGTGCAGGCAGGCCGCGCGCATGAACGACGTGTCGAACGGCGCGTTGTGCGCGACCAGGACGGCACCGCTCGCGAACTCGAGGAACGCGGGCAGCACCCGGTCGATCCGCGGCGCGTCGTGCAGCATCGCCGACGTGATGCCCGTCAGCGCGACGATCTGGGGCGGGATCGGCATGCCGGGGTCGACCAGGGTGGCGAACTCACCCAGCACCTCGCCGGCGCGGACCTTGACGGCGCCGATCTCGGTGATGCCGTCCGGGCCCGCCTTGGTGCCGGTCGTTTCCAGGTCGAACACGACGAACGTGGTGTCCCGCAGCGGCGTGCCGAGTTCGTCGAAGGTCAGTTGCGCGCCGTCCGCCCGTTGCATGATCGGCACCCTAAGGAGGAGGACCGACAATCCCGGACGACGACACGACCGGTGATCGTTACCGAAGCGGACTACCCTGAATGGATGTTTCCCTCAGCGCACGCCGAAGAACCCGAAGACCCCGGTCTCCGGGCTCCCGCGGCGAGCGCGCGCCCGGAGCCGGACAGCAGGTCCGTGAACTGGCGTGATCTGCCCGAGCCGGTCCGCGCCCGGCTCGCCGAACTGGCCGCCGAGGCACTGGGGAAGATTCCGCGCATCGACATTCCGCAGCAGCTTCGCCCCGTCGCGAAATTCGCGCCGGCGAAGCGGGCCAAGCTGGGCGGTGCGGCGTTGCTCACCACGCTGGAGGACTCGACCGCGTTCCGCACCGCCGTCCTGGAGTGGGTGCGCGAGTACCGGCCCGACGCGCTCGATCCGAACGACCCGGACCCGGTGGCCGCGGCCGTCGCCGCCGTCCTGCTGGGGGAGGCCAGCGCCGCGACCCGCGTGCGGCTGGTGGTCAAGAACGCGGCGGAGACGGCGTTGCGGGCCGAGCGCGACGCAGCTGTGGCGCGCGCGCAGCGGCTGGAGGCGGAGCTCGCGCGGGTGCGCGAGGAGCTGACTGAGGCGCTGGACGCCGTCGAGGGCGCGCGCCGGGAGCGGGAAGAGGAGCTGACCAAGCTTCGTAACCGGCTGCGGGAGCAGGGCACCCAGCTGCGGCGGGCCAAGGACGGGTCCGCGGAGGCGCGTGAGCGGCTGGCGCAGGCCGACGCGCGCCGGGAGCAGGAGGTGGCCGCGGTGACCGGCCAGCTGGACCGTGAGCGCCAGAAAGCCGGAGCCGAGCGGGCCCGGGCGGAGCGGGCGGTGGCCGACGCGGAGATCGCCCGTCAGTCGGCGAAGGAAGCCCGCGAGGCCGACGAGGTGCGCCTGGCGCTGTTGGTGGACACCCTGCAAGGCGCGGTCTCGGGGCTGCGTCGTGAGCTTTCGCTCGACACCAGCTCGCGGCGGCCCGCGGACACGGTGCACGGCGCCAGCTCGGCCGACGGCGCCGGGCTGCAAGTGCGGGATCCCGTGGTCCTGGACCGGCTGCTGGCGCTGCCGAGCGTCCACCTGATCGTCGATGGCTACAACGTGACGAAGACCGGGTATCCGGAGCTCGCGCTGGCCGACCAGCGCAACCGGCTGGTGCAGCAGCTCGGCGCGCTGGCGGCGCGGACGGGGGCGGAGATCACGGTGGTGTTCGACGGTGCCGACGTGATGTCCGTGGCGACCGTGAGCGCGCGTGGGGTGCGGGTGTTGTTCTCCGATCCCGGCGTGATCGCGGACGACGTCATCCGGTCGCTGGTGGCCGCTGAGCCACAGGGCCGGCCGCTGGTGGTCGCTTCGACGGACCGCGGGGTGGCCGATTCGGTGCGGCGATCGGGGGCGCATCCGGTCGCCTCGGCGGTGCTACTGGCCCGTCTGGGTCGGGTCTGAGACTTTTTTCGGCGGATTTCCGCTGGTCAGCGAGCTATGTTCGCGCCGTTGGACCATTCGTTCGATACGCGCGCCCGAAATTGTCGGTGGTCACTCGTACCGTGCATTCCATCAAGAGCGGACAGGCCGCGAGGAGGGTGGAAATGCACGACAACACCGTGATCATCGACTGCAACCGGTGCGCGCTGCGGGGCCGCGCGTGTGGCGACTGCGTGCTGAGCGTGATCGTCGACGCGCCGCCGGTGGTCGAACTCGACAGCGAAGAACTGGCTGCGGTGGAGTTGCTGTCGGACGCCGGGCTGGTACCGCCGCGACGGCGGCGGCACGTTGTCGAAAAAGTGCCGCCCCTGTCCCGAGCGTGGACTCGGTGACACGCCGAACACGACAAACGGTCGCTCTGGTCGGCAAACGGTCAGTAGTCGAGGTCCTGCCGACTGTTGCACTGGTCACACCCGCAGGGGAACTGCTGGTCCGAACGGGGTTGGAGGTGGTTACGCAAAGTTTTTACCTGATGCCTGGTGGACGCCACGGCGGCTGTTTCGTAACCTAGCCGAGATCTCGCGCCCGGCAGCCGTCGCGCCCCGCGGCGGCGACGCGAGATTGTCGCCGAAGCAGCTTGTCGGGGAGCTGTGCCGGACCCGCGCGTGGACCCAGATGCACTACCCCCTGCGTCTGGACAGGCCGGGTTACCGCCGTAGACCGGAACGGGTGCTTGTGTCCGCCCGTGCCGGTTGCGTGTGGGAGGGATCCCCCGACCTCCCGCGGCGGCCGGCGGCGACATGAGAGCAAAGGAGACACGCGCGGCGTGCAGTCGCAACCCATCAAGCGCGTGGTCGCAGGAGCCCTCGCCGCTGCCGCGGTCCTCGCGGTCGGTGGCCTCCCCACGGCTCCGGCCGGCGCGGTCCCCATCCCCGCCCCCCAGCAGCCCACCAACTCGGCGGACGCCCTGGCGCAGTACCGGCAACTCGCTGCGCAAGCCGAGCAACTGAACGAGGAAGCCCTCCAGGCGCAGGCCGACCTCGACGCCAAGCAGGCCGACCTTAACCGGGCCAACGCCGACCTGGCGGCCGCCAACGCGGCCGGGCAGCAGGCGCTGGCCGCGAAGAACCAGTACCAGGGTGTGGTCGACCAGTTCGCCGACGCCTCGTTCGTCGGCGGCGTGCAGTTCAACAAGTTGTCCGCGTTGCTGAACGGCACTTCGGCGCAGGACTTCCTGGAGCGCTCCTCGGCTCTGGAGGTGCTTGCCGACGAGAAGAACAAGGCGCTCGCCGACTACAACGGCGCGATCCAGGCGGCGGCCGCCGCGCAGGCGGCGGCTACGGACGCGCAGACGCGTTCGCAGGCCGCGAAGGACGCGGCCGCCACGCTGCTGAACGACCTGCATGCCCGGCAGGCCGCTCTACAGGCCCAGCTCGACCAGCTGGACCAGGTACGCCGGCGGCTCACCGCGGCCGACCGGGCGGCGCAGAAGGACACCGGCGGGCTCGCGCCGAATGTGCCGGCCCCGACGGCGGCCGCCCAGACCGCGGTCGACGTCGCGCTCAGCAAGCTCGGCAGCCCGTACGTCTGGGGTGCCACCGGTCCGAGCACGTTCGACTGCTCGGGTCTGACGCTGTACTCCTACGGCAAGGCCGGAGTCACGCTGCCACGCACGAGCCAGTCCCAGGCCACGGCGGGTGTGGCGGTCTCCCGGTCCCAGCTGCAGCCGGGTGACCTCGTGTTCTTCGGTTCGCCGATCCACCACGTCGGCATCTACCTGGGCGACGGCAAGATGGTGCACGCTCCCGACACCGGGGACGTCGTGAAGATCTCGCCGTTGCAGAACGACTACGTCGGTGCCCGGCGCGTGGCCGTCAACTGATCTGCAGCAACACAAGGGCGGCACCGGCTACCGCTGGTGCCGCCCTTCGCTGTGTCGATCACGCCGCCCGCTCCGGCTGTTCGCCCCCTCGTCACCCGCCCGGTCGCCGGTCACCCGTCCTAGTAGTCTCCAGCCCGTGCTTCGGACCCTGCTGGTGACCAACGACTTCCCGCCGCGGCCCGGGGGAATCCAGAACTACCTCAACTCCTTCGCCCACCTGCTGCCGCCGGACCAGCTCGTCGTCTACGCACCCTCCTGGGACAAGCCCTCCGGCTCCCACCCGGAGTTCGACGCCGCCGCACCGTTCGAGGTGGTCCGGCACCCCACCTCGCTGATGTTGCCCACCCCGGACGTGCTGCTCCGCGCCAGGAGCATCATGCGCGCGCACGACTGCCAGTCCGTCTGGTTCGGCGCCGCGGCGCCGCTGGCCCTGCTCGCGCAGCCGCTGCGCGCCGCCGGCGCGGACCGGGTCGTCGCGAGCACCCACGGTCACGAGGTGGGCTGGTCGATGCTGCCGCTGGCCCGGCAGGCGCTGCGCCGCATCGGCGACACCACCGACGTGATCACCTACGTCAGCAAGTACACCCGGGGCCGGTTCGCCTCCGCGTTCGGCCCGTCCGCGGGCCTGGAACTGCTGCCGCCGGGCGTCGATCCGGACGTGTTCAAACCGGACGACGCCGCCCGCGCCGAGATCCGCGCCCGGCACGGCCTCGGCGACCGGCCCACGGTCGTGTGCGTGTCACGCCTCGTGCCGCGCAAGGGACAGGACATGCTGATCCGCGCCCTGCCCGAACTGCGCCGCCGGGTCCCCGGCGTCGCCCTGCTGTTGGTCGGCGGCGGTCCGTACCGCAAGTCGCTGGCACGGCTCGCCGACGCGCTCGGTGTCACCGGCAGCGTTGTCTTCACCGGCTCGGTGCCGTGGCCCGAACTGCCCGCGCACTACGCCGCCGGCGACGTCTTCGCGATGCCCGCCCGCACCCGGGCCAAGGGCCTGGACGTGGAAGGTCTGGGCCTCGTCTACCTGGAGGCCTCGGCCACCGGCCTGCCGGTCATCGCGGGCAACTCGGGCGGCGCGCCGGAGACGGTGCTCGACGAGGTGACCGGCCACGTCGTCAACGGCCGCGACCCCCACCAGCTGGTCGACACGCTCACGCCCCTGCTCACCGACCCCGCCCGCGCCCGCAAGATGGGCGCCGCCGGACGGGCCTGGGTCACCGAGTCCTGGCGCTGGGACCTGCTGGGCGCCCGCCTGCGCGCGTTCCTCAGCGGCGAGCCGATCACCACCTGAGCAGCGCACCGCGCGGCGACGCATCAGCGGGCGGGAGCACCGCCGGTGGCTGAGGGTGCGGGCGTGTTACGGGGTCAGGTGCGGCGACGCGGCCGCGGCGGCACCGGCTCCCTGCCGTGAAGGCCCCTCACGCGGCTGGGTCGAGCACGGCGGGATGACGGGGATCATCGGCCCGCACGACGACGTCCGCGATCTCCGCGGGCCGCACCTCCTCCTCGTACCGCGCGAAGGCCGGGAGCGCCCACTGCTCGCCCTCCGGAAGCCGGCGACGCAGCGCCCCCGGCGACAGCTGAAGATGCACGGTCAGCTCGAACGGCAAGCCTCGTCCGAGGAGCATTTCGCCGTCGGCGATCAGCACGCCCGGCTCGGGCAGCCGCACGCGCTCGAGCCGCGTCGCGCGGTCGCGCGCAGCGTCCCACAGCGCGGGCAGCACCATCCCACTTCCGTTGCGGCCCAACGGGTCCAGTACCTCGCGCCGCACCGCGCCCTCGTCGAGCCACGACCAGTATCGCGAGTCCGGGTTCTCCTTGCCGTATTCGAACCGCAGCGATGCCGGCCGCAGAAAGTCCACAGTAGACACACGCTGGACCGCGCGGCCCCGCAGTCGCAGCGGGTCCACCAGCGCGTCGGCGAGTTCCGCCGTGCCGGCCGGACCGTCCACGGCGATCCGCACCCACGGGGCGTCCGCCGCGAGCACCCGCTCGGCGAGCTCCTCGGCGAGGAGTTCGAAGGTGATGGGCCGGTACCGCACGATTCCCCATCGTGCCCCATGCTCGCCCGGGAATTGTCGGTACCTCCTGCCATCATGATCGGATGAGCAAGGAAGTGGGCCGGACAGCGGACGTGGGCTGGCAGATCGGAGTTTCGCGCACGCTGCCACACCCGGCCGGCGCGGTCTGGGCGTTTCTGACCAGCAAGGAGGGCGCCGGGATCTGGCTCGGCCCCGGTACGGGCGTCCCGGCGCGCACGGGTGAGCGGTACGAGACCGCGAGTGGCACGGAGGGCGAGGTGCGCAGCTTTCGCGAGCTCGACCGCATCCGCCTGACCTGGCGGCCCAGCGACTGGGACCACGACTCGACGGTGCAGGTGACGGTGTCCGCCTCGGGAGAGAAGACGGTGGTCCGCTTCCACCAGGAATGGCTGGCCGACGCCGAGGAACGCGCCCAGCAACGCGAGTACTGGACGGGGGTGATGGACCGGGTGGCCGATGCGCTGGCCGCCCGGTGAGGCGGCGCGCGGAAAGGCGGGCACGATTCACGTTCACGGTTCGTTGAGGACTTACCCGAGCCGAACGTCACTGGGAGGACCACGAATGCGCGTGGTGGACGAGCCGATCAAGCTCGACGACGACATCATCCAGGACCCACACGCCCTGTACCGCGCGCTGCGTGCGGAGGGGCCGGTCCGGCCCGCGATCATGCCGCGCGGCCTGCGGGTGTGGCTGGTGTCGGGGTATGTCGAGGCCAAGGGGTTGCTCGCGGACCCGCGGCTGAGCAAGGACACCCACCGGATGCAGAAGCTGTTCGAGACCCGGCTGACGGCGACCGGCGCGACGCCCGGCCCCGATCCGTCGGGCGGCATGCTCCGCCACCACATGCTCAACTCCGACCCGCCGGACCACACGCGGCTGCGCAAGCTGGTCAACAAGGCCTTCACCGCCCGCACTGTCGCCCGCCTGCGGCCGCGCATCGAGCAGATCACCGACGAGCTGCTGGACGCCATGGCCGTGCACGGCCGGGTCGACCTGCTGGACGCGTTCGCCTACCCGCTGCCGATCACGGTGATCTGCGAGCTGCTCGGGATTCCGGAGCAGGAGCGCGGGGACTTCCGGAAGTGGTCGAACACGCTGCTGAACTCCGGTCCGGAGGAGACGTTCCACGGCGCGGCCCGCTCGATGGCCGGCTACCTCACCGCCCTGGTCGATGCCAAGCGGGCGGCGCCCACCCAGGACCTGTTGTCCGATCTGGTGCACACCTCGGACGAGGGTGACCAGCTCTCGCCCGAGGAACTGGTGGCGATGGCGTTCCTGTTGCTCGTCGCGGGGCACGAGACGACGGTGAACCTCATCGGCAACAGCGTGCTGTCGCTGCTCCGGCACCCCGGCCAGCTAGCGGCCCTGCGGGCGGACCGGTCGCTGCTGCCCGGCGCGATCGAGGAGTTCCTCCGGTTCGACGGGCCGATCAACATCGCGACCCTGCGGTTCACGGCCGAGCCGGTCCGGATGGGTGACGTCGAGATCCCGGCCAACGAGTTGGTGATGATCTCGCTGGTGGGCGCCAACCGCGACGGTGAGCGGTTCGCCGACCCGGACCGGCTGGACGTGACCCGCCCGGCCGGTGGTCATCTCGCGTTCGGCCACGGCATCCACTACTGCGTCGGTGCGCCGCTGGCCCGGCTCGAGGCGGAGGTGGCGCTGGGGCGGCTGCTCGACCGCTTCTCCACGATCGAGCTCGACGGTGACCCGGGAGAACTGCGGTGGCGGGAAAGCACGCTGGTGCACGGCCTGGACGCCCTCCCGGTCGTACTCGGCTGACCTGGTCAGCGGTGGCCGGCGTGGTCGTGGCGCCGGCGGTAGACCACCGCGGCCATCGCCAGACCCATCAGGCCGTGGCCGATGCCCATCAGGGCGCCGCCGGAGATCGCGCCGGCCCAGTACGGCACGAGCAGCACCGCGAACGGCACGTACATCCACAGGGTCATCTCGGCCACCGAACCCCAGCCGTGCCGGCGAAACCGCATCCATGCGGCCATCGGCAGGGCCATCTCGGTCGCCATGATCATCGCCCGCGCGTCCGTGTGGTCCAGCACTGCCGACCAGCCCAGAGTGTCGAATCCCAGCCGGACGAGCGGCCCGAGGATCGCCATGCCGAGGCCCATCGCGACCCACATCTCGGCGTAGTGGAGCACCGCCCGGCGAGTGGTGGCTGAACGCAGGGACAGAGTCGTCATCGTGATCGCCTCCTAGAGCGGATAGTTCTACTATCTAAAATGGGAAGCTACCCTACCCATAATGGGTATGTCCAGAGGGAAGGAAACGCCGGATGCGGATGGCGGAGCTGAGCCGGGAGTCAGGCGTCCCGGTCGCGACGATCAAGTACTACCAGCGCGAAGGCCTGCTCCCGCCGGGCGAGCTCACCAGTCCGAACCAGGCCCACTACGGGGCCGCGCACGTGCGCCGGCTCAAGCTGGTCCGGGCACTGCTGGAGATCGGCGGCCTGTCCATCGCCGCCGTGGGGGAGGTCCTGACGGCGATCGACGACCGGGCTGCCTCGACGCACACCATCCTGGGGGTGGCCCAGCACGGTCTGCCGACGGCCGGCCTCGAGGTGACTCCCGACGACCGTGCCTGGGCGATGGGCCGGATCGAGGAGATGGCGGGACGGCGCAACTGGGCGGTGTACCCCGAGTCGCCGGTGGTGGAGTCGCTGGTCGGCGTGCTGTGCGCGTTGCGCCAGGTCGGCCACGAGTGGGTGCTGGACGCACTGGACCGCTACGCCGAAGCGGCGGAGTCCGTCGCCGAAGCCGACGTGACGGCGGTGGCCCGGCTGGGTGCGACCGAGGCGGTCGTCGAGGGCGCGGTCGTCGGCACCGTCCTCGGTGACGCGTTGTTCGCGGCGCTGCGGCGGATGGCGCACGCCGAGGTCTCGCGCCGGCAGTTCGCCGTGTAGCGGAGGCCACCCCACGGGCTCCCGTCCGACGGCTTACCGTTGCCCGGTGGACCCGGCAGAGTTGCTCGCCCTCGACGGCCGCCACGTGTGGCATCCCTACGGCCCCATGCCGGGCCGGGTGCCGCCGCTGCTCGTCACCGGGGCGTCCGGCGTCCGCCTCGCTCTGGCGGACGGGCGCGAGCTCATCGATGGCATGTCGTCGTGGTGGGCGGCCATCCACGGCTACCGGCACCCCGCGCTCGACGCGGCTCTGGCCGACCAGGCGAGCCGCATGAGTCACGTCATGTTCGGCGGCCTCACGCACGAGCCGGCGATCCGGCTGGCCGCGAGACTCGTCGAGCTCACTCCGCCCGGTCTGGAGCACGTCTTCCTCTGCGACTCCGGTTCGGTGTCGGTCGAGGTGGCGATCAAGATGGCCGTGCAGTACTGGCGCTCGGCCGGGCGCCCCGCGAAGAGCCGCCTCCTCACCTGGCGCGGCGGCTACCACGGAGACACCTTCCACCCGATGAGCGTGTGCGATCCGGACGGCGGCATGCACTCGCTGTGGCGGGGAATCCTGCCCGAGCAGGTGTTCGTGCCCGCGCCACCGTCCGGTTTCGACAGTCCACCGGAACCGTCCTATCTGGACACCCTCGCGACGGCCGTCGAACGGCACGCCGGCGAGCTGGCCGCCGTGATCGTCGAACCGGTCGTCCAGGGTGCCGGTGGCATGCGCTTCCACCACCCCGGTTACCTGCGCGCCCTGCGCGAGCTGACCGAGGCGCACGACCTGCTGCTGATCTTCGACGAGATCGCCACCGGGTTCGGCCGCACCGGTGCGCTGTTCGCCGCCGACCACGCCCAGGTGACCCCGGACGTACTGTGCCTGGGCAAGGCGCTCACGGGCGGTTACCTGACGATGGCGGCGACGCTGTGCACCCCGCGGGTAGCCGACGGCATCTCACGCGGAGAGGTGCCGGTGCTCGCCCACGGCCCGACCTTCATGGGCAACCCGCTGGCGGCCGCGGTCGCGGGCGCGTCGATCGACCTGCTCCTGAGCAGGGACTGGGCGGCCGAGGTGCGCGGGATCGAAGCGGGACTGCGCGCCGGCCTGGCTTCGGCGTCCCGGCTGCCGGCGGTGACCGACGTCCGGGTGCTGGGCGCGATCGGCGTGATCCAGCTCGACCACCAGGTGGACATGGCGAAGGCGACGGCGGCGGCGGTCGAGGCCGGAGTGTGGCTGCGCCCGTTCCGGGACCTCGTCTACGCGATGCCGCCCTACCCCTGCTCGGCGGCGGAGATCGGGGCCATCGCGGAGGCGATGATCGCCGTCGCGCGGGTGGCCTGAGGTCGGATAGCTGCCACCGTGAACAATTCACCACATCCGGTGTGAGACGAGCCACTGCGACTGCGCGCCGTTACCCCCGGTTACTTTTCGAGTTCGATCACCGGTCCGAGTGGTGACGTCCGTCACGCACACTGATGGCCCGCGCGCCTCAACCTCGTCACTCACCAGTCATGACTGGTTGTGAACAAAACATGAGAGCTTCTTTGCATACCGGACAACCCGGACGTTTTTCGGTATGTCTGGTGCTACAGGCCGTCATCGCGGTCGGCCTTTCTCGGTTCATCCCCCTTCTCGGGTACTTCCTCACCGGAGGCGTGAATGATTGACAACTCTGCCCAGGAGCGTGAGCACGCTCCGCCCCGCTCGTGGCGGTCCGGGCTGGACAACCTCCGCCATGACGTACCAGCCTCGCTGGTCGTCTTCCTGGTCGCGATCCCGCTGTCGCTGGGCATCGCGCTGGCCTCTGGTGCGCCCATCGTCGGTGGCCTGATCGCGGCGATCGTCGGTGGCGTCGTGGCCGGCGCGCTCGGTGGGGCGCCGCTGCAGGTCAGCGGTCCCGCGGCCGGTCTCACCGTGATCATGGCGGAGACGATCAACGAGTTCGGCTGGGCCGCCACCTGTGCCATCACCGTGCTGGCCGGTGCGCTGCAGATCCTGCTCGGGCTGAGCCGGATCGCGCGCGCCGCGCTGGCCCTGTCCCCGGCGATCGTGCACGGCATGCTGGCCGGCATCGGCGTCACGATCGTGCTCGCCCAGCTGCACATCGTCCTGGGCGGCCGGGCGCAGAGCTCGCCGATCGACAACCTGATCCAGCTCCCGGCGCAGATCCTCGACCCGCACGGTCCCGCCACGGCGATCGGCGTGGTCACCATCGGCATCCTGCTGGCGTGGGGCAAGCTGCCCGCCGCGGTGCGCAAAGTGCCCGGTCCGCTCGTCGCGATCGTCGCGGTCACCGTGCTGTCGCTGGTCGCCGGCCTCGAGGTCCCGCGCGTCGACGTCCCGTCGAACGTGCTCGCCATCAGTTTCGTGCCGGACTTCCCGGATACCGGCTGGTTCGACTTCGGCGTCGCGGTCGTCACGATCGCACTGGTCGCGAGCGTGGAGAGCCTGCTCTCCGCCGTGGCCGTGGACAAGATGCACACCGGCAGGCGGGCGAACCTCAACCGCGAGCTGATCGGCCAGGGCGCGGCAAACATGACGTCGGGCGCGCTCGGCGGTCTGCCGGTCACCGGTGTGATCGTGCGCAGCTCGACCAACGTGCAGTCCGGGGCCCGAACGCGATCCTCGGCGGTGCTGCACGGTCTGTGGGTCCTGCTCTTCGTCGCCGTGCTGGCCGGGCTGCTGCGCAACATTCCGCTCGCCGCGCTGGCCGGGCTGCTCGTCCACGTCGGCGCGAAGCTCGTCAACCTCAACCACATCAAGCAGGTGCTGCGGCACGGTGACCTGCCGGTGTACCTGATCACCCTGATCGGCGTCGTCGCCATCGACCTGCTCTCCGGTGTGCTGATCGGGGTCGCCGCGGCCGCGTTGATCATGCTGCGCCGTCTGCTGTGGTCGGGGATCCACGCCGAACGCGACGGCGACAAGTGGCGCGTCGTGGTCGAAGGGGCCTTGTCCGCGCTGTCGATCCCGCGCCTGACCTCGGTGCTGGGCACCATCCCGCGGGGCGCGACGGTGACCCTCGAGCTCGTCGTGGACTACCTCGACCACGCCGCGTTCGACACGCTGTCGGCCTGGCAGCACTCCCACGAGGAGGCCGGTGGTCAGGTGATCGTGGACGAGATCGGGCACCCCTGGTTCGAGCGGGGGAAGGCGGGCGAGCCGACGGTGCACAAGGCCAAGGCACAGCGGATCGCGCCGCGGTGGTTCGCGCCGTGGTCGGACTGGCAGAGCGCTCAGGAGGAGGAGCCGGTCGATGTTCCGGAGCAGCGCGCCCCGCGAGAGAGTTCGATGCGGCGCGGCATGCTCGAGTTCGAGCGACGCACCTCGCAGCTCGTCAAACCGATCCTGAGCAAGCTGGCCGACAGCCAGGCCCCGCAGACCCTGTTCGTCACCTGCGGCGACGCGCGGATCGTGCCGAACCTGATCACCAGCAGCGGGCCGGGCGACCTGTTCACGGTCCGCAACATCGGCAACCTGGTGCCCGACCACGCGACGTGCGCGCAGGGCGCGGATGCCTCGATCGGCGCCGCGGTCGAATACGCCGTGGGGGTGCTCAAGGTGCGCGAGATCGTGGTGTGCGGGCACTCGTCGTGCGGTGCGATGAAGGCACTGCTCGGCGGCGCCCCGGACGGCGCTCCCGCTCTCCGGTCCTGGCTCCGGCACGCCGAGCCGAGCCTGGAGCGGGCCAAGACCCACGCGCCGATCCTGGTCGCGGGCTCGTTGCCCGAGTCCGAGGCCGACCAGTTGGCCCTGCACAACATCCTGCAGCAGCTGGACCGGCTGCGGGAGTACCCGACCGTCGCGGCCGCCGAGGCTCGCGGTGAACTCGACCTGGTCGGGATGTACTTCCAGGTCGGCGCCGCACGCGTGCACCTGTACGACCCGGAGGCCGGGGCGTTCGTCTCCGCCACCGACGGCCTGGCCGGATCCGCGGCGGCGACGGAGGGCAACCGGATGGTCACGGGTTAGTCACCGACCGGAAAGCCGGTTTGCCGGCGCCGGTATTAATGTCGGATCCCGTGAGCGTGCTGGTGGTGACCGGAACCGGAACCGGCGTCGGCAAGACCGCGGTGACCGCGGCCCTCGCCGCGCTCGGGCGCGCCGAGGGCCGCCGGGTCGCCGTGCTGAAACCCGCGCAGACCGGGGTCGGGCGAGACGAACCCGGGGACGTCGACGAGGTGGTCCGCCTGGCCGGGGACGTCACCACCCGCGAACTGCGCCGCTATCCCGACCCGCTCGCCCCGGACGTCGCCGCGCGGCGCAGCGGGATCGCACCCGTGGGCCCGGTCGCGGCCGCGCGGGCGGCGACCGAACTGGACGAGACGCACGACCTGGTGCTGGTGGAGGGCGCGGGCGGGCTGCTGGTCCGCTTCGACCCCGAGGGCGCCACCCTGGCCGATGTGGCGTGGGCGTTGTCCGCCCCGCTGCTCGTGGTCGCCCAGGCCGGGCTCGGCACCCTCAACGCGACTGCCCTCACCGCGGAGGTGGCGACCGCGCGCGGCCTGAACGTCCTCGGCGTCGTGATCGGATCCTGGCCCGCACGGCCGGATCTCGCGGCCCTGTGCAACGTCACGGACCTGCCGGTGGCCGCCGGATCGCCGCTGCTCGGCGCATTGGCCGAGGGCGCAGGCGGGCTGGACCGCTTCGCCTTCCTGGAGGCTGCCCGGGCCGGACTGTCGCCCTGGTTCGGCGGCGACTTCGACGCGGACCGCTTCGGGAAGGGCCTGTCCAGCTGAACGTGACGTGCGTCGTTTTCGCTCCCGGGCACCGTCGGGCACGATGTGCGCGACGAAACTCGAAGAGGAGACCGCGATGACCGCAGCCGGAGAACGGACCGACGTCTTGGCCGAGGCGCGTGAGCAGGTGCTCGAGCGCGGCGCCGGCCTGTCGGAGGAGCAGGTGCTCGCCGTCCTGCGGCTGCCGGACGACCGGCTGCCCGAGCTGCTCGAACTCGCGCACCAGGTGCGGATGCGCTGGTGCGGCCCCGAGGTGGAGGTCGAGGGCATCGTCAGCCTGAAGACCGGCGGCTGCCCCGAGGACTGCCACTTCTGCTCCCAGTCCGGCCGGTTCCCCTCACCCGTGCGCTCGGCCTGGCTGGACATCCCGGGCCTGGTCAAGGCGGCCCGCCAGACGGCCGCGACCGGGGCGACCGAGTTCTGCATCGTCGCCGCGGTCCGCGGGCCGGACGCCCGCCTGCTCGCCCAGGTGCGGGAAGGTGTGCAGGCGATCCGGGCGGACGGCAACGACATCCAGATCGCGTGCTCGCTGGGCATGCTGACCCAGGAGCAGGTCGACGAGCTCGTCGAGATGGGCGTGCACCGCTACAACCACAACCTCGAGACTGCGCGCTCGCACTTCCCGCACGTGGTCACCACGCACTCGTGGGAGGAGCGCTGGGAGACCCTGCGGATGGTCGCCGCTGCCGGCATGGAGGTGTGCTGCGGCGGCATCATCGGCATGGGCGAGACCGTCGAACAGCGGGCCGAGTTCGCTGTGCAGCTCGCGGAGCTCGACCCGCACGAGGTGCCGATGAACTTCCTCATCCCGCAGCCGGGCACGCCCTACGAGGGGTTCGAGATCGTCGAGGGCAAGGACGCGTTGCGCACCGTGGCCGCCTTCCGCCTCGCGATGCCACGCACGATGCTGCGCTTCGCCGGGGGACGTGAGCTGACGCTCGGCGATCTGGGCGCCGAGCAGGGCATGCTGGGTGGCGTCAACGCGATCATCGTCGGCAACTACCTGACCAACCTCGGCCGCCCGGCGCAGCAGGACCTGGACATGCTGCGTGACCTGCGGATGCCGGTGAAGGCGCTGAGCGAGACCTTGTGACGGCGCTGTTCTGTGTCCACTGTGGCCGGCTCGCCGCCGACGGGGATCACGCCGCCTGCCACACCCCGCGCACCGCGCTGGAACCGCCGCGGTTCTGCGCCGAGTGCGCCCGCCGGATGGTCGTCCAGGTGACGCCGATGGGCTGGACCGCGCGATGCAGCCGACACGGTGCGTACACGAGCGAGGAGACCGGCTAATCTCGTTCCGGTGCGATCACGCGGGAACGAAAGGGGTGCGGTGGCCGACTCGTCGCCGGTGCAGGCCCAGCCGGGAGCCCCCGGCCCGGAGCTGCCTGCCGTGCTGTTCACCCGCGGGCCCGTGCGGCCGCTGGTCGTCGTGAAGGCCGACCTGCTGCCCTCGGTCAGCCTGCTGTCGTTGATCGGCGTGCTCGGCATCCCGCTGGGCTGGGTGTGGTCGCTACTGGCACCACCCGAGCGGGTCCGGGTCTTCGACGGCGGCCAGCTGGTCCCGCTGCAGCTGGAGAGCTGGCACCGCTTCGACGCCCTTGCCGTGTACGCGTTGCTCGGCCTCGCCACCGGTGTGGTCACCGGTGCCGCGGTCTGGATGCTGCGCGAGCGGCGGGGGCCGGTGATCATGATCGCCGCGGTGCTCGGCGGGCTGCTCGCCGCGTGGCTCGGCACGCAAATTGGTGTCGCGTTCGCGAACAGCGCCTACGCCATAGTCACGGCGCCGGCTGTCGGTGACGTGATCGAGCGGGCTCCGCGCATCGAGTCGATGTGGGTCCTGGTGGCCCAGCCGTTGGCGACGGCCCTGGTGTACGGCCTGGCCGCGGGCTGGAACGGCCGCGACGACCTGGGGCGCCGGCTGGGCTGAGAAACGACAGCGGCCGGGATCCGTGGTTCGGATCCCGGCCGCTGGTTTTGTCTCAGGCCACCTCGGCGCGACGGCGGGAGCGGATCAGGCTCCGCCGCTCCTGCTCGGTCATGCCGCCGAAGATGCCATTGTCGAGACCGGCGTCCAGTGCGTAGGCCAGGCATTCGGTGCGCACCGGACAGCTCGCGCACACCGCCTTGGCCCGTGCGACCTGCCGGGCGCCCGGGCCCATTTCGGACACGGGGAAGAACAGCTCAGGGTCCTCGTCCCGGCAGGCGGCACGAGCGGGCCAGTCGATCGCGTCACGGCTCATGGCGTGCCGCCTCCTCTCCTTGCGTTTGCGTGTTTCTCATCGGCGCTCCAGGCACCGTCAAGGGCGATGAGCGCACACAACAGGGCCCATCTTGTTCTTGCGCGGTATCTGGGGTTGCCACGCCGGGCACGGATCAATCACCTTGATCCGGCGGGCCGGTGGCAGGGGCTGTTGCCAGCGCCGAAGGTCTAACGGTACCAGCAAGATCGTTGTTCCCGGCCACCTGTGAAAAGGGTGTGGCGGGCGTCTCAGTTCAGGCTGGCGGGCAGACCGAGCTGGATCAACTCGGGTGGGGGAGCCGGCACGGCGCGCAGCTTCGTCAGGAAGCCGGCCTCGCGCCGCAGCATCCGGTTCACCAGCCGCAGCCGGCGCAGCGGCTGGGTCTCCTCGAGCAGGTGCTGCCGGTCCGCGAGGGGGAGCAGGCAGTCGGCGGCCAGCAGGTAGGAGAGCATGCCGGCGTCGATCCCCGGTTCGGGGGTCGCCCAGGAGTCGCGGTGCCAGGCGGCGTCGCAGTACGCGGCGTGCGCGGCCAGCGCCGCGTCACGCAGCCCCTGCACGGCTTGTCCGGCCGCGGGCGGCACCGGGACGTCGTCGATCCATTCGACCGTGCCGACGAGGTAGGGCGCGCGGCCGTTGTCGATCTCCAGGAGCCGGAAGCGGCGCTCCCCGCGCGTGATGATGTCGAAGCGGCCGTCGGGCAGTCGTTCGCTGTCCCCGAGCAGGGCCGTGCACCCGATGCCGTGCACGTGATCGAGCTTCTCGACCTCGCGCACGGCGGACGTTCTGATCGCGATGATCCCGAACCGCCGGTCCGGCACCGTACCGGTCAGCAGGTCGACCGCGAGCTGCCGGTAGCGCGGCTCGAACAGGTGCAGGGGCAGCGTCGCGCCGGGCAGCAGCACGGTCTGCAGCGGGAACAGGGGGATGATCTCTGTCGCGCTGTCCTGCCGCTCCGCATCCACGGCTACACCGTACGTCGGTCCCGTGGTTCCCGCTCAGTGTCGTTTCGGCGTCGTTCGCGGCGGCGGACGGAACACCGCGAACGGGTCCGTCACCTGGATACCCTTCCCGGGGAACGAGAACAGCGCCGCGGGACGCCCGCCGCTGCGGCCCGGCGCAGCGGTGTGCCCGGTGGGCGAGAGCAGACCGCGCCGGGACAGCACCCGCTGGAGGTTCGTCGCGTCGACCTTGTAGCCCAGCGCCGCCGAGTACAGCTCGCGCAGCGCCGAGATGGTGAACTCCGGCGGCGCGAGGGCGAACCCGACGCTGGTGTAGGACAGCTTGGAGCGCAGCCGGTCGCGGGCCCGTAGCACGATGTCGCGATGGTCGAACGCGGTTCGGGGCAGGTCGTCCACCGGGTGCCAGCGGGTGTCCTCCGGCACCTCGGGGTCCACGTCGGAGGGGACCAGGCCGAGGAACGCGGTGGCGACCACGCGCGGGCCGGGCACGCGGTCCGGTGCGCTGAACACCGCCAGCTGCTCGACGTGGCTCAGCTGCCGGATGTCCACCTTCTCCGCGAGCTGCCGGCGGATCGAGGTCTCCACGTCCTCGTCCGGGCGCAGCCGGCCGCCGGGCAGTGACCAGCGTCCGAGGTGCGGATCCAGCGCCCGCCGCCACAGCAGAACCTGCAATGTGGCGTAACGCACCTGTAATACGGCCGCCAAAACCTCGTGTGCCAGGGGTGCACTGCTGTTAATATGACTCCGCACGGTTTTCGATTGTAAGGCGAAAACCAGCGACTGGTCCAGGAGGGCCGATGACTGCAGCGACTGTGGACCTGACCCCGTACGGCGGTGTCGAGCCGGACGAGGCGTGGGCGGAAGAGGTGCGCAAACTCGCACGCGAGCGCGATGCCGTGCTGCTGGCGCACAACTACCAGGCTCCGGCGATCCAGGATATCGCCGACCACACGGGGGACTCCCTCGCGCTGTCCCGGATCGCCGCCGCGAGCGACGCGTCGACCATCGTGTTCTGCGGCGTGCACTTCATGGCCGAGACCGCGAAGATCCTCTCGCCGGACAAGACGGTGCTGATCCCCGACGCCCGCGCCGGCTGCTCGCTGGCCGACTCCATCGACGCCGCCCAGTTGCGCGCGTGGAAGGCCGAGCACCCCGGTGCGGTCGTGGTGTCCTATGTGAACACCACGGCGGAGGTCAAGGCGGAGACGGACATCTGTTGCACCTCGTCCAACGCCGTCGACGTGGTGGCGTCGATCCCGGCCGACCGCGAGGTCCTGTTCTGCCCCGACCAGTTCCTCGGCGCGCACGTCAAGCGCAAGACCGGGCGCGACAACCTGCGCATCTGGGCCGGCGAATGCCACGTGCACGCCGGCATCAACGGTCCCGAACTGGCCGAGCGCGCCGCTGCCCATCCGGACGCGGACCTGTTCATCCACCCCGAGTGCGGCTGCGCCACCTCGGCGCTCTACCTCGCCGGGGAGGGCGCGGTGCCCGCGGACAAGGTGAAGATCCTGTCCACTGGCGACATGGTGCACGAGGCGCGTGCCACCAAGGCGAAGTCGGTCCTGGTGGCCACCGAGGTGGGCATGCTGCACCAGCTGCGCAAGGCCGCACCGGGCATCGACTTCCGCGCGGTGAACGACCGAGCGTCGTGCGCCTACATGAAGATGATCACCCCGGCGGCCCTGCTGCGCGCGCTGCGCGAGGGCGCCGACGAGGTGCATGTCGACCCGGAGACCGCCGCCAGGGCCCGCGCCTCGGTGCAGCGGATGATCGAGATCGGGCAGCCCGGCGGCGGCGAATGACCACGCCGGTTATCGACGGTCAGACGAAAACCACGTGCTGGGAGGCCCGTGCGGATCTGGTCGTGCTCGGCACCGGCGTGGCCGGGCTGACCGCCGCGATCCGCGCTCAGGAGCTCGGCCTCCGGGTACTGGTCGTGACCAAGGCGGCGGTCGAGGACGGCAACACCCGCTGGGCGCAGGGTGGCGTCGCCGTCGTGATGGAGGGCGAGCACGACGAGGGCGACTCCGTCACCCGGCACGCCGAGGACACGCTGACCGCGGGTGCCGGCCTGTGCGAGGCCGACGCGGTCGCCGCGATCCTGGCCGACGGCCCGCGCGCGGTGGCCTGGCTGCGGTCGGCGGGCGCACGCTTCGACCCCGGCGCGACCGGGCTGCTCGCCCGCACCCGCGAGGGCGGGCACAGCGCGTTCCGCGTCATCCACGCCGGTGGCGACGCGACGGGTGCCGAGGTCGAGCGGACGCTCGTCGCCGAGGCGACCGGCCGCAGGCTGCCCGTCCTGGAGCGCCACATCGCGGTCGACGCGTTGCGCACCCCGCGTGGTGACGTCGCCGGGGTGACCGTGCTCGACCCGGAGGGGCGGCCGGGAGTGCTGCGCGCGCCGGCGGTCCTGCTCGCGACCGGCGGGATGGGCCAGCTCTACCAGGCCACGTCGAACCCGGAGATCGCCACCGGCGACGGCGTCGCGCTCGGGCTGCGCGCCGGGGCGGTGGCCGCGGACCTGGAGTTCGTGCAGTTCCACCCCACCGTGCTCTACACGCCGGGCGCGCGCGGGCGGTGCCCGCTGGTCACCGAGGCCGTGCGCGGCGAGGGTGCGGTGCTCGTCGACGGCGCCGGCGCGCGGGTCATGCAGGGGGTGCACCCGCTGGGCGACCTCGCGCCGCGCGACGTCGTGTCCGGTGCGATCACGCGGCGGCTCGCCTCGGCGCCGGGCGGCATCGACGACCACGTGTTCCTCGACGCGACCGGCGTGCCCGGGTTCGCGCAGCGGTTCCCGACCGTGTTCGCGGCGTGCCGGGCGATCGGCGTGGACCCGGTGCGCGATCCGATTCCGGTGACCCCGGCGGCGCACTTCGCCTGCGGCGGGATCGTGGCGGGCACGGACGGTCGCACCGGTGTCGGGGGTCTATACGCGGCCGGCGAAGTCGCGCGGACCGGTCTGCACGGCGCGAACCGGCTGGCATCCAACAGCCTGCTGGAAGGGCTGGTCACCGGTGCCGCCGCCGCGGAGGCGGTGGCCGCGGACCTCGCCGCGGGCCTGCTCGGCGACCCGAAGCAGGCGTCGGCACCCGCGTGGGGGCGGGTGCCGATCGCCGAGCGGGACGCGCTGCAGCGCGCGATGAGCCGGTACGCGGCGATCGGGCGGGACGCCGAGGGACTGGCCGTGGCCGGTTCCGTCCTCGATTTGTCGACATCGGACGGTCCACTGAAGACTGCCGCGGACGTCGAGGACGGGGCGCTGACCCTGGTCGCGCAGGCATTGCTGGCCGCGGCGGCCCGGCGCACCGAGTCCCGTGGCTGCCACGTGCGCAGCGACCACACGCAGCGGGACGACGTGCGGTGGCAGCGCAGTCAGCTGATCCGGCTGAACCCGTCCGGCCAGCCGGTGCTGGCCGACCCCGTCCGCACGGAGGAAGTGGCATGACCACCCTGGATCTGGCAGACACCCGACGCGTCGTGGAGACCGCGCTCGCGGAGGATCTGCGGTATGGACCGGACGCGACCACCGCGGCGACGGTGCCGGAGAGCGCGACCGCTACGGCGGAGATCACGCCGCGCGTGGACGGCACGCTCGCCGGCGTGCCGGTGGCGCTCGCGGTGTTCGATGCCGTGCTCGGCTCCGGATACGAGGTGCTGGACCGGCTCGAGGACGGTAGCCGGCTCGTCGCGGGCCGGCCCGCGCTCGTCGTGCGCGGCCCGGTGCGCGGCTTGCTCACGGCCGAGCGGACGGCGCTGAACCTGTTGTGCCACCTGTCCGGCGTGGCGACCGCGACGGCCACGTGGGTGTCCGCTGTGGACGGTACCGGCTGCGCGATCCGGGACACCCGCAAGACGTTGCCCGGGCTGCGGCTGCTGGAGAAGTACGCGGTGCGGTGCGGTGGCGGCGTGAATCACCGGATGGGTCTCGGCGACGCGGTGCTCATCAAGGACAACCATGTCGTGGCCGCCGGCTCGGTCTCCGCCGCGCTGGCCGCGGCCCGGGAGCACGCGCCGGCGCTGTCCTGTGAGGTCGAGGTCGACACGCTCGACCAGTTCGCGGAGGCGCTCGAGGCGGGCGCCGACGAGGTCCTGCTCGACAATTTCACCCCCGAGCAGTGCGCGGAAGCCGTGCGCCGCAAGGAGGAGGTGTCGCCGAAGACCCGGCTGGAGGCCTCCGGCGGGTTGCGGCTGGCGAACGCGCGGGCCTACGCCGAGACCGGTGTGGACTACCTGGCGGTCGGCGCGCTCACGCACTCCTCGCCCGCGCTCGACCTCGGGATGGACCTGCGCTGAGCCCGGTGGCACTTTTTCGACAAAGTGCCACGCTCACAGGGGGAGGTGGGTGTTCGCCGCCTTGACCAGGTCGGCGAGGTCGGGCAGTTCGCGCACCTCGCGGCCCGCCGCGCGCAGCGTCTCCGCGCCCACGCAGTCCACGAACAGGTTCGGCTCCCGCCAGGCGAACACCACGCGCGGGATGCCGGCGTCGAGGATGTGCTGGGTGCACGACACCGGCCGCGAGGCCCGCGCGCTGCACGGTTCCAGCGACGAGTAGATCGTCGCCCCGGCCAGACGCGGGTCGTCGCCCAGCTTGGCGAGCGCGACCTCCTCGGCGTGGTCGAGCGGATCGGTTTCGCCGGAGTACCCGGTGGCCAGCACCTCGTCGGCAGCGTCGACCACGATCGCGCCGACGCGGAACGTCGTCGACGGCGGGCATTTGTCCGCGAGCGCGATCGCCTCCCGTAGCCGCCGGTGGTCCCGTGCCGCCTGCCCCAGGTGGTACCGCATGAACACGACGTCGCCGATCCGCCGCGTCTCGGTCAGCTGCAGCCGTCCCGGCGGGAACCGCCCCGGGCCGACGAACCGCGGCGCCGTCGCCTCGCCCACGAACACCGGCGCGATCGCCAGGTGCAGCTCGTCGACCACGTCCGCAGTGAAGAACAACGTGTGAACCGCGCCGCCACCCTCGACCATCAGCCGGGCGACACCGCGCCCGGCGAGGTCGGCGAGGACGTGACGCAGGTCGAGTGGGTCGCCGCCGTCGACCACCGTCGCCGCCGCACCCAGCCGGGAACGCACTGCCGGCACGGCCGCGGCCGAGGTGTAGACCAGCTTCTCGACGTCGCCCGTGGTGAAGAAGTTCGCCGACGGGTCGAGGTCGCCGCTCTCGGTCATCGTGACCTTCGCCGGGTTGCCGCGCCCGGATCGCACCAGCAGCCGCGGGTTGTCGGCCCGGATCGTGCCCGCCCCGACCAGGATCGCGTCCACGCCGGCGCGCACGTCGTCGACCCGCGCGAAATCCTCCTCGTTGGACAGCAGGAGCCGCTGGTCGCTGGTGTCGTCGAGGTAGCCGTCGAGGGAGACGGCCGCGGAGGCGATGACGTACGGGCGCGTGCTCACAGCCGGAGTCTGCCATCCCGGAGTGCGGACTGCGTTGACACCGGACCCCGCCGGGCACTTTTGTGCAGGATGGAAGAAATCTTCGTTCAGCTGGGGGTGCAGTGTCGAACGCCGCCGCGGTGCTGGGCGCGATCAGGCGTGAGGGCCCGCTGTCGCGTGCCGCGATCGCCGAGCTGACGTCGCTGAGCATGCCGACGGTCAGCCGCCAGGTCGCGGCGCTCGCCGAGGCACGCCTGGTGCGGGACGTGCCCGACCTCGCCCGCGCCGGCGCCGTCGGGCGGCCGCGCGTGCCGGTCGACATCGACGACACGGTCCTCGCCGCGTGTGGCGTGCACATCGGCGTCCGCACCACGACGTTCGGCATCGTCGACCTGCGCGGGCGGCTGGTCGGCAGCGAGAAGATCCCGACGCCGCGGGGCAGCGCCGAGGACGGGCTGGCGTTCCTCGCCGCGAAGGTCCGCGCGTTCCTGCGCCGCTGGCGGGAGCGCCGGATCGTCGGGCTCGGGCTCGCCACCGGCGGCCAGGTGGAGATCACCCGCGGCCTGATCACGCACGAGCGGCTGGGCTGGCACCGCGCCCCGGCGCGGGCCGTCCTCTCGCGCGGGACCGGGCTCCCGGTCCACGTCGACGGGCACGTGCCCGCGATGGCGCACGCCGAACTGCTGTTCGGCGAGGGCAAGCAATATCCGAGCCTGCTCTACTTCTACGCCCGGCAGGTGGTCGGGACCGCGATCGTGGTCGACGGTGTCCTCCACCGTGGGCCCGGTCAGGCCGGCACGGTGGCGCACCTGCCGGTGGGCGGGGAGGTGGTCTGCGGGTGCGGGCGGACCGGCTGCCTCGAGGCGACGGTCAACGACCAGACCGACCGGGGCGCGCTCGCCGAACGGGCCGCGACGATGGGCCGGGCGGTGGCGATGCTGCGCGACGTCGTCAACCCGGACCAGGTCGTCCTGGCCGGCCAGAACATCACCGACGCACCCGAGCACCTGGCGACGCTGTTGCACGCCTTCGCGGCGACCACCGCGCTGCCCGGCACCGACCTGGTGACGGTGACCCGGTTCGGCCCGGACGTGCAGGCCATCGCCGCGTGCACCGGCGTCCTGGCCGATATCTACGCCGACCCGACGCCGCTCATGTCCTGACCTTCACATCACCATGTTCAGGCCTGCGCGGTGGGCCGGACGACGATCTCGTTCACGTCGACGTCCGCCGGCTGCTCGATCGCGAACGCGATGGCGCGGGCGATCGCCGCGGCCGGGATAGCGATCTCGTCGCGCCTTCGCTCGATGGTCTCCCGGACCGCCGGGTTGCTCGACGCCCCGGCGAACTCGGTGTCGACGAATCCGGGTGAGACGGTGGTGACGCGGATCCGCTCGCCCGCCTCCTGGCGCAGCCCTTCGCACAAGGCCCGGACCGCGTGCTTGGTCGCGGCGTAGACGGCCATCGACGGCACGACGCCGAACGCGGCGGTCGAGGCCACCGTGACGAACTGGCCGCCGCCCTGCGCGCGGAACACCGGCAGCGCCGCGGCGATCCCGTGCAGCACGCCCTTGAGGTTGACGTCGACCATCTGGTCCCACTCGCCGGTGCGCAGATCGTCCAGCGGCGAGATGGGGCCAACGCCCGCGTTGGACACCAGCACGTCGAGCCGGCCGAACCGCTCGGTGGCCAGCCGGATCAGGGCCTGTAGGTCCGCCGGCCGCGTCACGTCGGTGCGGAGGTGGACGGCATCCGGCAGGCGGGCGGCGACTTCGGCCAGTCGATCCGTATGGCGCGCGCCGAGGACGAGTCTGGCCCCGCGCTCGGCGAGCAGTTCCGCGGTCGCCGCGCCGATACCGCCGCTCGCGCGCTGCTCGCCGGGATCAGTTCGACCTGGTACACCTACCTCGAGCAGGGGCGCGACATCAGGGTGTCGGACCAGGTGCTGGACGCGCTGGCCCGCACGCTGCGGCTGGACCGCTACGAGCGCGAGCACCTGTTCCACCTCTCCGGCCACGAGCCCGTGCTGCCGGACGGTGAGGTGCTCGCGCCCGAGGTGGCAGCGGTCCCGTCGCTGCTCGGACCGAATCCGGCTTACCTCATCGACGGCACCTACGAGGTGCTCAGCCACAACGCGGCGGCGGCCGAGCGGTTCCCCCACGTCGTCGAGTCGCGCAACTTCGCCCGGTGGGTCTTCCTGGACCCGGTGGCGCGGGAGGTGCTGGTCGACTGGGAGCCCGAGGCGCGCGGGCTGCTCGCCCGGTTGCGCGGAACGGCCGGCCGGCACCCCGGCGATCCCCGGTTCACGCGGCTGGTCGAGGACCTGCACGCCTGCCCCGAGGTGCGGGAGTGGTGGCCGCGGCACGAGGTGGAGTCCCGCGGCGGCGGCCGCAAGCGGTTGCGGGTGGGCGGGCAGGTGGTCGAGTACGCGTACACGGCCTTCCACGTCGCCGGGGAGCCGGAACAAACCCTGGTGATCTACGCGGATCCCCGGCCGGGTTAGCGGGGCAGCGCGAGGGGCAGAGTGCTGCGCACGGCGGACGCGTGGCGTCCGTACCGGGGCACCACCGGCACGTCCAGGTCGGCCGCCCGGGGTGGGCGCCGGGGGCCGTTGTAGCGGGCCAACCGCAGCGTCACGTCCTCGGCCAGCCGCCCGAAGTGGTTGCGCCACAGGTTGTACGACGCCACCGCCAGCGCCGCGCCGCCGGCCGTCGAGGTCAGCAGCGCGGGCACGTCATGGCGGTTCAGCGGCGCGAACCCGGCCTGGGTGGTGCCGCCGGCCGACCAGGACCGCCAGCGGTCGGCCACCGGAGTGCCGGCCGGGAAGTCGATGCCGAGCGTGGCGCGCAGTTCGGTCGCCAGCTCGCCGGCTTCGAGCAGAGTGCTGCCGTACCCGGCCTTGGCGAGCGCGCCCATCAACGCCAGCGCCGCACGGGTCGTCGCCCGCAGCTCGCCGGCCTCCCCGCCGCCGCGCGCGAGCGCCGCGAGGGGCGCCTCGTGCGCCCGGTACCGCACCGCGACCAGGAACGTGCGCTCGCCGAAGCTGGTGCGTACCAGCAGTTGCGCCCCGGCCAGCGGGATTTCCGGGTTGTCGCACGCGGCCCGCAGGAGGTCGAGCACCTTCGCGACGTCCGGCTCGGCGCCCGCGCGCATCCGGATCACAGCGGTCCAGCCGTCGCCGACGCCGGCCACTCCGAACCGGTTCCCGGCCCGGTCGACGTGCTGCCGCAGCCGGAAGTCGTGGGCGAGCACGCGCAGGGGATCCGCGGACTGGCGGCGTTCGTCGTGCTGGAGCAGCCGGTACGACACCCAGGTCAGCGCCCATCCGGCGACGTGACGGCCGGCGAACCGGACGGAGGTCGAGGCGATGACCAGCAGCGCGAGCAGGGTCACGACCAGCTTCGCCGCCAGCACACCCGCGACGGCGAGCAGCGCGGCGACCAGGGCGGTCTCCCAGACCGCGATCTGGGCGAATCCGATGGGCAGCACGAACGGCGCCATGGTGAACCGGCGGGGCCGGGATGCGTCGGGTGCGGTCCCGCCACCGGCGGAGACCCCCGCGTCGGCAGCGGTCAACTCGCTTCTCCTTGATCCTGGTACAGAATAAACAAGGGAGCGTTATCCGCTGCCGGGAAAAATGCCCACAGGGAGTGAGGTCCGATGGCCGCGAGCGAGGGCGGGCCCATCCGGGTCGGCGTCATCGAGGACCACCCGCTGTACCGCTATGCCGTCGCGAACGTGCTGTCCGAAGCGTCGGACATCGACCTGGGCCCGGTCGCCGAGTCGGTCCCCGCCTTCGCCGCCGCGAAGGAACCGGCCGGGTGCGTCGTCGTGCTCGACCTCAAGCTGCGGGGCGTCACCGACTCGCAGGCGGTGCAAGAGGTGGTGCGCATGGGGCACAAGGTTCTGGTGGTGTCCGCGCACGCCGGGCAGGACGAGGTGCTGGGCGCGATTTCCGCCGGTGCCCGGGGCTACCTGTCGAAGGACGCCGACGGCGACGACATCCTGCACGCGATCCGCGAGATCGCGGCCGGCAACTCCTACGTCTCGCCGACGCTGGCGTCCTTCCTGCTCGACTCGACACGGCCCCGGGCGGGGGTCAAGAGCGTGCTGTCCGACCGGGAGCGCCAGGTCCTGTCGCTGGTCGCCGCGGGCGAGCGGGACGTCGACATCGCCGAGGCGATGTCGATCAGCGTCCGAACCGTCCGCTCCTACCTCGACCGCATCCGCGACAAGACGGGCCGGCGCCGCCGCCCCGAACTCACGCGGCTGGCGATCGAGGAAGGGATGGTCTGAGCGGCTGCTGCCCTTCTCCGCGCGAGGCCTTGTGATGCAGCCGCATGATCGATAGGACTGTCCGCGTGGCTGATCAACGGAACTTCGCGCGCACCGTCGTGGCGGTCTCCTCGGTCGTCGTCGCCGCGTGCGCGGTGGCGGTGACGATCAAGATGATGACCACCGAGATCGTCTCGGTCGAAGCGCCGCGCGTGCTCGACCAAGCGGCTCTGGAGCGGCAGGTCGCGGGCGAGGTCCGGGGCTTCCGGGAGGAGCCCGTCGACCGGATGGCGTGTCCCGCTTCCGTCGTGGTCAAGGTCGGCAACCAGTTCAGCTGCCGGTTCCTGGACGGCTACAACGAGAAGGAGGTGCTGGTCGAAGTCGTCAGCGACCAGGGCGAGATCTCGGTGGGATCCGCCCGCTGACGCGCCATGTCGCCGGGCCCCGCCCTAGAGCCGCCGGTTGGCGAGCGCGCCCGTCGCGTTGCGGGCCTTCTCCGCGACCTCCGGGTCGATGTCCACGACGACCGACTCCGGCCCCGCACCCAGCTGGGCGTGCACCCGCCCGAAGCCGTCCGCGACCGTGGAGAACCCGATGCCGGTCGGTGCCTTCGGGTTCACCTCGACGCCGGCCGCGGCCGGATCGGCCTGGCCGCAGCCGACGACCCAGCACCCCGAGTCGAGTGCCCGCGCCCGCACCAGCACCTCCCACTGGTCCCGCTTGCCCTCGCCCGCACCCCACGACGTGGGCAGCACCACAGCGGACGCTCCCCGGTCGGCCAATGCGCGGAACAGCTCCGGGAACCGCACGTCGTAGCAGGTGGCGAAGCCGAGGGTGACGCCGTCGACGTCGGCGGTGACCGGTTCGGTGCCCGGCGCGACCGTGTCGGACTCGCGGAAGCCGAACGCGTCGTAGAGGTGGATCTTGTCGTAGCCGCGGTGGTGCCCGAGCCCGGTGATCAGGAGGGTGTTGCGCACCCGGCCGTCCTCGTGCGGCGTGAACATCCCGGCCACCACCAGCACGCCGTGCTCGTCGGCGATGGCGGCGAGCGACTTCGCCCACGGCCCGTCCAGCGGCTCGGCGACCGGGCCGAGGGGCACCCCGAACCGTGCCATCGCGGCCTCGGGGAACACGACGACCCGCGCCCCGTCGCCCGCCGCGCGCGCAACGCCCTCACGGATCGGGGCGAGATTCTCCGCGGGGTCGGCACTCGAAGTGAGCTGGCACAGGCCGATCCGGAGCACGGCCTACCTCCCTGGTCGTCGTCAAGGTTCCGACTCGTACCCTAGACCCATGTTGAACCGCATCGACCTGCGTGGACGCGTGCCGTCCGCCACCGAACTCCGGGCCACGCTCCCGCGTGCCGAGATCGACGTGGACGCGGCGCTGCATCAGGTCCGCCCGCTGGTGGAGGCGGTCCGCGAGCGCGGGGTCGAGGCGGTTCTGGACTACACCGAGCGGTTCGACCACGTGCGCCCCTCGAGTATCCGGGTGCCGCGCGAAGAGATCGAGTCCGCCCTGACCACGCTGGACTCGGCGGTGCACGCCGCGCTGGAGGAGGCGATCGACCGCGCCCGGAAGGTGCACGCCGACCAGCGCCGCACCGACGTGACCACGACGGTCGTCGACGGGGGCACGGTCACCGAGCGCTGGGTGCCGGTCGAGCGCGTCGGCCTGTACGCGCCCGGCGGTCTGGCGGTGTACCCGTCGAGCGTGGTGATGAACGTCGTCCCGGCCCAGATCGCGGGCGTCGGCTCGCTGGTGCTGTGCTCGCCGCCGCAAGCGGAGTTCGGCGGGCGCCCGCACCCGACCACCCTGGCCGCCGCGGCGCTGCTCGGCGTAGACGAGGTGTGGGCGGTCGGCGGTGCGCTGGCGGTGGCGCTGCTGGCCTACGGCGGCACGGACACCGACGGCGCCGAGCTGGTCCCGGTCGATCTCGTGACCGGCCCCGGCAACATCTACCTGACCGCCGCCAAGCGCCTGCTGCGCGGGCTGATCGGGATCGACTCGGAGGCCGGCCCGACGGAGATCGCGATCCTGGCCGACGAGACCGCCGACCCGGTGCACGTGGCGGCCGACCTGGTGAGCCAGGCCGAACACGACCCGCTGGCCGCGAGCGTGCTGGTCACCACGTCGGAGGAGCTGGCCGACGCCGTGGACAGGGCGCTGGCCGGCCGCGTCGCCGCCACCAAGCACACCGAGCGCGTCGGCGAAGCACTGCGCGGCAGGCAGTCCGGCACCGTCTTGGTGTCCACTGTGGATGATGGTTTGCGGGTCGTGGACGCCTACGCGGCCGAGCACCTGGAGATCCAGACGGCCGACTCGCGCGCGGTCGCGGCCCGGGTCCGCAACGCGGGGGCGGTGTTCGTGGGCCCGTACGCGCCGGTGTCGCTCGGCGACTACTGCGCCGGCTCGAACCACGTGCTGCCCACGGGCGGGTACGCGCGGCATTCGTCGGGGTTGTCCGTGCAGAGCTTCCTGCGCGGCATCCACGTGATCGACTACAGCGAGGCGGCGCTGCGCGAGGTGGCCGGCAAGGTCGTCGCGCTCGCCAACGCCGAAGACCTGCCCGCACACGGGGAAGCGGTCACCGCGCGCTTCCCGGAGGGAGCCGCGTGAGTTCCGACGAGGTTCGTCTGGAGGACCTGCCGCTGCGCGAGGACCTGCGGGGTCGCACCCCCTACGGCGCGCCGCAGCTGGAAGTGCCGGTCCGGCTCAACACCAACGAGAACCCGTACCCGCCGCCACAGGCTCTGGTCGACGACGTGACCGAGGCCGTCCGCGAGGTGGCCGGGGGCCTGCACCGCTACCCGGACCGTGACGCGCTCGCCCTGCGCCAGGACCTCGCAGCGTACCTGACCCGGGCGACCGGCGTGCCGTTGAGCGAGCGGAACCTGTGGGCCGCCAACGGGTCCAACGAGGTGCTGCAGCAGATCCTGCAGGCCTTCGGCGGTCCCGGCCGCAGTGCGCTCGGCTTCGAGCCGTCGTACTCGATGCACCCGATCATCGCCGCGGGCACGCGCACCGACTGGGTCCCGACACCGCGGCGCGACGACTTCTCCCTCGACACCGAGGCCGCCGCGCGGATCGTGCGTGAGCGCAAGCCCGACATCGTGTTCGTGACCAGCCCCAACAACCCGACCGGCGGCTCGATCCCGTTCGACGAGCTGGAGCTGGTGCTGCGCGCCGCGCCGGGCATCGTCGTGGTGGACGAGGCCTACGCGGAGTTCTCGGCCCAGCGCAGCGCGGTCGAACTGATCGAGGCTCACCCCGCGCAGCTGATCGTGTCGCGCACGATGAGCAAGGCGTTCGCGTTCGCCGGTGGTCGCCTCGGCTACCTCGCGGCCGCGCCGGCGGTCATCGACGCGCTGCAGCTGGTCCGGCTGCCCTACCACCTCTCGCTGCTGACCCAGGCCGCCGCCCGGGCGGCGTTGCGGCACGCGGACGCGACGCTCGCCTCGGTGGCCAAACTGGCGGCCGAACGTGAGCGGGTCGCCGAGGGCCTGCTCGGTCTCGGCTTCACGCCGGTGCCCAGCGACGCCAACTTCATCCTGTTCGGCCGCTTCGCCGATGCGAAGGCGAGCTGGCAGGCTTATGTGGACAACGGGGTGCTGATCCGCGACGTCGGCATCGACGGGCACCTGCGGGTGACCATCGGCACCCCGGAGGAGAACGACGCCTTCCTGGCGGCGAGCAAGGAGGTTCCGCGGTGAGCCGCGTCGGCAAGGTTTCCAGGACCACCAAGGAGTCCGCGATCACCGTCGTGGTCGACCTGGACGGGACCGGGCAGGTGGAGGTGTCCACCGGGGTGCCGTTCTACGACCACATGCTCAACTCGTTCGGCGTGCACGGCTCGCTCGACCTGAAGATCGACGCGACGGGTGATATCGAGATCGACGCGCACCACACGGTCGAGGACACCGCGATCGTGCTGGGCCAGGCGATCCGCCAGGCGCTCGGCGACAAGGCGGGAATCCGCCGCTTCGGCGACGCGTGGATCCCGATGGACGAGACGCTCGCCCACGCCGCGATCGACGTCTCCGGCCGCCCTTACTGCGTGCACGTGGGTGAGCCGGAGCAGTTCACCACGTTCACGATCGGCGGCAACTACCCGTTCGTGCTGACCCGGCACGTGTTCGACTCGCTGTCGTTCCACGCGCAGATCGCGCTGCACGTGCGCGTCATCCACGGCCGCGACCCGCACCACATCGCCGAAGCGCAGTACAAGGCCGTGGCCCGCGCGCTGCGCGCCGCGACGGAGCCGGACCCGCGCGCAGGCGGCATCCCGTCGACGAAGGGCGTTCTGTGAGCACCGAGCTCCTCGCCGTCCTGCTGCTGGCGCTGGGCGGCTTCCTGGTCGGCGGCGTGTACAGCACGTGGAAGACGGCCAAGCTGCTGGCGGGCTTGCTGCTGGTCGCCGCGCTCTTGGCCGTCGGCGGCGCGATCGCCTGGCTGGTCTCCTAACACCCCGCGAGTTCCACGCTCCCGGCCGCGAGTTTCACACTCGCCGACCGAGAGTCCGCACGGGCTCGCGAGTCTCACGCCCACGGCCGCGAGTTCCACGTTCGCTGACCGCGAGTTCCTCGCTCGGTGACCGCGAGTTCCCCGTTCGCCGTTGCGAGTGCCACGCTCCGCCTTCCCGGTCACCGCCCCGGTCCATCGTCGCGGCCTGTCGCACCGTCGGCCGCAGCGCGCTGCCGAAGGCCGTTGCGCCTCGTCGGGCGCCGCCTGCCCTCATGCGAGCAGCCGCACGGGGCGGCTCAGAGCAGGGGCAGCGTCAGGCAGGTCGCGGTCTCGGTGAACCCCCGCCGCTCGAAGTAGCCGCGGGCGCCCCGTGCCGCGACGGTCACCTCGACCGCACCCGCGTTCCGGGCCCGCCGGATGATCGCGTCGACCAGCAGCGCGCCGACGCCCCGCCCGCGGTGGGCCGCTCCGACCACGAGTTCCAGCAGCTGGCTCACCGGCCCGTTGGCGGAGAGCGACAACACGCGTGCGGCGAGCGCGTAGCCGATCACCTCGCCGTCGCGGTCCGCGACTACGAAATCCGTGCCGTCATAGGTCATCGCCGCGATGACTTGTTCGTAGTTGTGGTCGAAAGCCGATCGTCGCGGCGCTGCGCCGCCGGTGGCCTGGTCGAGCAGGGTGAAGACGGCTACGGCATCGGTGACGTCGGCTGGCCTGATCCGCACCCGCTCATTGTGCTCAGTCAGTGACGGCGCAGGCACTCCGGAGGCACCATCCGGGTGAGCCAGACAGCGTTCGCGCTCACCTGGACGCGGTGCCCGTGAACCGGCGTTGTCGTTGCCCACCACCACTTCTTCGCGTTCCTGTGCACACGAACGGAGTAGGCGGCGCAGGATTTTGTCGGTGGGCGTTGATAGACAGGAACCACGAACCGAAGGGGGCCTTCATGAACACCAACGCCGGCCTGCTCGACCTGTGGACCGAGCCGCAGGAGCGGGAATGCCTGGTCTGCTACGTCATCCGCATGCGGACCGATTTCGGCTGCGACGGCACGATGCGATGGACGCGGCACTGGCGCGACCTCCGCGCCCCGGCGGTCGCGGCGCTCGACCGCACATTCCGAAGACACCACACAAAATGTGACTGCGAGGTGCCGTTCGCGCTCGGCGCCAACAGCGGCGAAGGGCACCGGGAAGCAGACGACCCAACCCGCGTGAAAGCGGCTACGACGGAGCCACCCGTGCCCTGCCCCGGAGTCCGCCGTGGCTCGACACGGCCTTGTGCCGCTCGGGGTCGCCCGCCGCCGTTGGAAGGGGTTCCGTCGAGACCCGAGTGATTCTCGGGGGGCGGCCGGGTGATGTGCACAGGCGCCGGTCGCCGCTGGGAGGTGTTCCGCCGGGCCGGGGTGATTCGGCTCTGCCGCGGCTGTGGAGTGGTCGGGCTGCAGGAGGAGGGCGATGCCGGCTTGAGTCCCGGGCCTTCGCAGCTCGAGGGCGCCTGCGCCGCGCAAAGCCCACCCGCGGCCATTCCGAGGGGTACGTCCGCGACTCGACCGGGCCGTGCGGCGCCGGACACCTGCCGGGAGTGCGCCGGCGGGGCCGGCGTTCCGCGTGTTGTGTGACGGGGCGCGCTGACACCCGAGTGGGGTGCCTACGCGCCACCCTCGGCGGCGGGCTTGAGCCCGCGGGCCCCGGGGCCGTACTGCGCCATCCGGTCGTCGGTGTTGTAAAGGCCACACATGCGCAGCGACAGGCAGCCGCAGCCGACACAACCCGTCAGCCGGTCGCGCAGCCGCTGGAGGGCGTCGATGCGGGCGTCGAGCTCGTCCTGCCATCCGCGGGACAGCCTGGCCCAGTCGGCCTTCGTCGGGGCGTGGTCGTGTGGCAGGGTGGACAGCGCGTCGTGGATCTCCTCGAGGCTGAGCCCCACCCGCTGCGCCGCCCGGATGAACGCGATCCGGCGCAGCACCGTCCGTGAATAGCGGCGCTGGTTCCCGGTCGAGCGCTCGGACGAGATCAGGCCCCGGTCCTCGTAGAAGCGCAGCGCGGTGTGCGGCACGCCGCTGCGGTCCGCGACCTGGCCGATGGTCAGGTGGTCGGCAAGCTTGGTCACGGCGCCAGCCTAGCCTTGACTTCAACCTAAGTCGAGGTTGCACGGTTGAGGGGTGAACAACCGTGGTGCGCCGACGAGCGGGCTCGGCTACGCCGACCTGGCGAACCTGATCGCCACCATGAGGGGTGACGAGAAGCACTCGGGCGCGGCCGAGTCCACAGTAGATGTGCTGTGGGTGCTGTACGACAGGGTGCTGAACGTCTCGCCCGCATCGCTGGATGATCCGGGGCGCGACCGGTTCCTGTTGTCGAAGGGGCACGGGCCGATGGCCTACTACGCGGTCCTGGCCACGAAGGGGTTCCTCGACCCGGCGGAACTGGCCGGCTGGGCGGGCAGCGAATCACGTCTGGGCATGCACCCCGACCGGGTGCTCGTGCCCGGTGTGGAGATTTCCAGTGGGTCGCTGGGGCACGGGCTGGCACTGGGCGTCGGCACCGTGTTCGGGCTGCGCGCGCAGGCACTGACGAAACCGAAGGTGGTGGTGCTGACCGGGGACGCCGAGCTTGACGAGGGCTCCAACCACGAGGCGATCGCGCTCGCCGGACGGGCATCGCTGGCCCAGCTGACCGCGGTGGTGATCGACAACCAGTCGGCGACCTACGGCTGGCCGGGTGGCGTCGCCGAGCGCTTCGCCGTCGAGGGCTGGGCCACGCGCACCGTCGACGGGCGCGACCACGACGCGCTCCGCGCGGCGTTCACCGCGCCGCATCCCGACCGGCCGCTGTGCGTGGTCGCCGTTGTCGAGCCGAAGGGGAGCTGACCGATGCCCGGAATGCGGGAAACCTTTCTGTCCACAATGGAACAGGTGCTCGACGAGACCCGCGCGTCGCGCTCGTGCTGGCGGACATCTCCGCCGCGACGCTGGGCGAGGCCCGGCGACGGCACCCGGAGCGCGTGATCAATGTCGGGATCCGGGAGCAGGCGCTGATCGGCGTCGCGGGCGGGATGGCACTGGCCGGGATGCGACCGGTGGTGCACACATTCCCGACGTTCCTGGTGGAACGGCCCTACGAGCAGGTCAAACTCGACCTGAGCCACCAGGGCGCCGGGGCGGTGCTCGTCTCCTGGGGTGGGTCGTACGACATGCCCACCGCCGGCCGCACGCACCAGTCGCCCGCCGACGTCGCGCTGATCGACACCCTCCCGGGCTGGACGGTCCACGTGCCCGGGCACCCGGGCGAGGCCGTCGCCCTGCTGCGCGACGCGCTGCCCGGCGACGACACGGTGTACTTGCGCCTGAGCGGTCAGTCGAACGCGCGCCAGCACCCGGGACCGGGCACGCAGGTGATGCGCGCGGGCAGCCGCGGGGTGGTGCTCGCCGTCGGCCCGATGCTGGACCGCGTGCTGGCCGCGACCGACGGCCTCGACGTGACCGTGCTGTACGCGACGACGATCCGGCCCTTCGACGCCGCGACGCTCCGCAGCGCGGTGGGCGAAGCTGGGGCGGCGGACGTGGTGCTCGTCGAGCCGTACCTGGCCGGCACGTCGGCGCACCAGGTCGCCGAGGCCCTGTCCGACGTGCCTCACCGGCTTCGCGCGCTCGGGGTCCGGCGGGACGCGGAGGTACGCAGGTACGGCGACGTGGCCGACCACGACCTCGCGCACGGCCTCGACGAGGCGAGCATCGCCGCGACGGTGAAGGCCTTCCTGCACACCTCCGTCTGACCGTCGCGCCCAGGCTGCGGACAGCCTGCTCGACACGGGCGGACCAGCAGCTGGACGCGTGCCAGTACGGCGGCCGTGCCGGGGGTGGGGTCGCGCCGATCGGAGGGTCAGCTACCCCGCTCGCTGCCTGCCGCGTGTTCGGGCAGCAGGTGGCGCAGCGCCTCGACGCTGACCTGGAGATCCTCCGACGCCGCGGCGGCCTGCTCCAGCTGGCTGTGGATCGTCTGGTACGCCACCAGCCCCAGTTCGTGCTCCCGTTCGCGCAGCGCCGGGGAGGTCCGCAGGTCGTCCAGCACGCGGGTCACCGCCGTGGCGAGCGTGGTGAGCCCCTCGAACAGCTCGCGCACCTCGTCCGAACCCAGCTGGACGCTCACCAGCTCGTCCAGCGCCTTGCCCAGGTCCGCAGCCCGTTCGCCGGCCAGTGTGCCCGGCCACCTCTCGGCTTCGCTCTGCGACGGCATCGTCTCTCCCTACGCGGCGCCCTCCCGCAAGTTCCCCGTCCACCCGCAATCAAACGCCGCGAAGCCGCCCGGCGGAACCACATGAACGAAACCTCTAGACTGGTCAGGTGGCTCGCGTCGTGATTTTGGACTACGGATCGGGGAACCTGCGCTCCGCCGAGCGCGCCGTGCGGCGCGTCGGCGCCGAGGTCGAGGTGACCGCCGACCCGCATGCGGCGCTCGAAGCAGACGGGCTCGTCGTGCCAGGCGTGGGGGCCTTCGCGGCTTGCATGGCCGGCCTGCTGTCCGTGGGCGGGGAGAAGATCATCGGCAGCCGCCTCGCCGGCGGCCGGCCCGTGCTGGGTATCTGCGTCGGCATGCAGATCCTGTTCGAGCGCGGCGTCGAGCACGGCGTGGAGACCGAGGGCGCCGGCGAGTGGCCTGGCACGGTCGAGCGCCTGCACGCCGATGTCGTTCCGCACATGGGCTGGAACACCGTCCGCGCGCCGCACGATTCGCAGCTCTTCGCCGGCCTGGACGCCGGCACCCGGTTCTACTTCGTGCACTCCTACGCCGCCCGCCGCTGGGAGCTCCACTCCGACCTGCCCGGTCAGCAGCCGAAGGTGACCTGGTCGCACCACGGCGAGGACTTCGTCGCGGCCGCCGAGAACGGCCCGCTGTGGGCCACCCAGTTCCACCCCGAGAAGTCCGGCGACGCGGGCGCCCACCTGCTGGAGAACTGGCTGCGCACCCTCTGACCAGCGCAGTGCCGTTGCTCCTTATAGTGGCCGCGTGACGTTCACCCTCCTTCCCGCTGTCGATGTGGCCGATGGCCAGGCCGTGCGTCTCGTCCAGGGCGAGGCCGGTACGGAGACCTCCTACGGCAGCCCGCTGGAGGCGGCCCGCGCCTGGCAGCGCGACGGCGCGGAGTGGATCCACCTCGTCGACCTCGACGCCGCGTTCGGCAAGGGCGACAACAAGGAACTGATCTCCCGTGTGGTCGGCGAGCTGGACGTCCAGGTCGAGCTCTCGGGCGGGATCCGGGACGACGCCTCGCTGGAGGCCGCGCTCGCCACCGGCGCCCGCCGGGTCAACCTGGGCACCGCGGTGCTCGAAGATCCGGAGTGGACCGCGAAGGTGATCGCCACCCACGGCGACCGGGTCGCGATCGGGCTCGACGTGCGGATCACCGAGGAGGGCCACCGCCTCAAGGGCCGCGGCTGGACCAGCGACGGCGGCGATCTGTGGGAGGTCCTCGAGCGCCTCGACCGCGACGGCGCCTCGCGCTACGTGGTCACCGACGTGAGCAAGGACGGCACCCTCCAGGGCCCCAACCTCGACCTGCTCGCCGAGGTCGCCGCCCGCACCGACGCCCCGGTGATCGCCTCCGGCGGGGTGTCCAGTTTGGACGACCTGCGGGCGCTGGCCGGCCTGGTGGCCGACGGCGTCGAGGGCGCCATCATCGGCAAGGCCCTCTACGCGGGCGCGTTCACGCTGCCGCAGGCCCTCGACGCGGTGCGCTGACTCACGACCCCAGCTTGATCGCCAGGCCCACGGTCCGCCGCCGGCCGCGCAGCCTGCTGAAGAACATCGTCACCTGACCGGTGATCCCGTACTTCCGCGCGATCACGGTGCGCACCCGCTCGGTCGCGTCGTCGTCCAGGATCCGGGCCTCGCCGGTCACGACCGCCCCGTGCGTCTGGTCGCCGCGGAAGTCGCACCCCTGCACCGCGACCTCGGGGTTGTTGCGGATCCGCTTGACCTTGCCCGTCGTCCGTTGCGTCCACATCACGATTTCGCCGTTGTCACCGGCGGCCCACAGGGGCGTGGGTACGGGTGTGCCGTCCTTGCGGAACGTGGTCAGCAGTAGGTACTTCTCGGCGGCCAGGCGCTCGAATTCCGACATGAGGTCCACGGTAGCGCGATCAAGACCCGGTAGGCGTCCGGTGTGGACTGTCGACCTCGCCGAAGCGGGCCAGTGCCAGCGCCGCCGCGACCGCGAGGACGAACCCGGCCACCGCGGCCGGCGCGAACCCGGCGCGGGTCGAATCGCCCAGCACGAGGACGCCGATCAGCGACGGCACCACGGTCTCGCCGACCACCATCAGGGCGGTGGCCGTCGTGACACTGCCCCGCTGCAGGGCCGAGGCGAAGAACAGCATCGCGATCACCCCCGCCGCGGCGAGGGCGTACGCGGCGGGATCGGTGAGCACGCTGGCGACGCTGGTCACGGTCACCACCCGGCCCGCCAGGGCGACGACGCCGAAGGACAGCCCCGCGACCAGCCCGAGCGCCGGCGTGCGGATCTGCTCGCGTGCGCGCCCGGCGATCCAGCCGGCCACGGCCAGCACCGCGACGACCACGAGCAGGCCCACGTGGAAGGCCGTCGCGACCGGTGCCGAGCCCTCGCTCTGAGCGGACGCGCCGAGCAGCGCGAGCCCGGCGCACACCAGCGCGATCGCGGTCCACTCCCGGCCGGACAGCCGCACCCCCAGCGCGAGGGCGGCCACCGCTGTCACGGCGAGGCTCGCGGCCAGCGCGGCCTGCACCACGAACAACGGCAGCACCCGCAATGCGATCAGCTGCGCGGCGAAACCCAACGTGTCCAGCCCGAGGCCGAGGACGTACCGCCACTGGCGCAGCACTCGCACCAGCAGCCGTGGGTCCACACCGGACCCGCCCCCGTCGACGGCGCGGGCCGCGGCCGCCTGGAAGACGGAGGCGACGCCGTACGCCACCGAGGCGGCCAGCGCGCACAGCAACCCCCACCACACGCCGACCACCTTAGGCCCGCGCGCGGTCATCTACCCTGGTGGCATGGGTGTAGCGGTCAGGGTGATCCCGTGTCTGGACGTCGACGCGGGCCGGGTGGTGAAGGGTGTCAACTTCGCCGATCTCAGGGATGCCGGCGATCCGGTCGAGCTGGCGCGGGCCTACGACGCGGAGGGCGCCGACGAGCTGACCTTCCTCGACGTGACCGCCTCCTCGGGCAACCGCGAAACCACCTTCGACGTCGTCCGCCGCACCGCCGAGCAGGTGTTCATCCCGCTCACGGTCGGTGGCGGCGTGCGCAGCTGTGACGACGTCGACCGGCTGCTGCGTGCGGGCGCGGACAAGGTGAGCATCAACACGGCCGCGATCGCCCGGCCCGAGCTGCTGCACGAGGCCTCACGCCGGTTCGGTGCGCAGTGCATAGTGCTGTCGGTCGACGCGCGGCGGGTGCCCGAGGGGTCGGCGCCCACGCCGTCCGGCTTCGAGGTGACCACGCACGGCGGACGTCGCGGCACGGGCATCGACGCGGTCGAGTGGGCCCGGCGCGGCGAGGAGCTGGGCGTGGGCGAGATCCTGCTCAACTCGATGGACGCGGACGGCACCAAGGCCGGGTTCGACCTCGAACTGATCGAGATGACCCGCAAGGTGGTGACCGTGCCGGTGATCGCCAGCGGGGGAGCGGGCGCGGTCGAGCACTTCCTGCCCGCGGTTCGGGCCGGGGCGGACGCGGTGCTCGCGGCCAGCGTGTTCCACTTCGGACAGTTGAAGATCGGTGCGGTCAAGGACGCCCTGCGGTCCGGCGGGGTCGAGGTCCGGTGAGCCTGGCACCCGAACTCGCGCAGCGGCTCAAGCGCAACGCCGACGGGCTGGTCTGCGCGGTCGTGGTCGACCACGCGACGTCCGACGTGCTGATGGTGGCGTGGATGAACGACGAGGCGCTGGAGCGCACCCTGACCACGCGGCGCGGCACGTACTTCTCCCGCAGTCGTCAGGAGCTGTGGGTCAAGGGCGAGACGTCCGGGCACGTGCAGCACGTGCGTGAGGTCCGTCTCGACTGCGACGCCGACACGCTGCTGGTGCGCGTGGACCAAACCGGGCCGGCCTGCCACACCGGCACGCGGACCTGCTTCGACG
>Ga0081455_10000444_pt1 | contig 54433 bp, 49 predicted proteins | sample TabmetS3T2R1_FD_70207 | JGI IMG/M metagenome (GOLD analysis project Ga0081455, IMG submission 70207) | Tabebuia heterophylla rhizosphere microbial communities from the University of Puerto Rico - S3T2R1 | ecosystem: Host-associated > Plants > Roots > Rhizosphere ...
GAAGAGATGCGACATCGGCTCGACATGCAGTCTGAGATTGATCGGCAACATCTTCATCTCGCCGAGGCCCAGCGTCTTGCCAATATCGGCAGCTGGACGTGGTCGCCAGAGACGGGAGCGATCGATGGATCCGAGCAGCTCTTGGAGATCTGCGGTCTGGACCCGAACAAGGCGGACGGCACGCTCTCCCAGTTCCTCGAGCTTATTCACCCGGAGGACCGAGAGCACGCCGAGGCGGTGATCCGCCAGGTGGCCCTCGATGGACGAGACTTTCATCTGGAAGCCCGCATTATCCGCCCCGACGGGGGCGTTCGACATGTCGAGTCCGTCGGCGAGGCCATTACAAACGCCAATGGCAAAGTCGTCGAGGTTCTGGGCACCGCGCTCGACGTGACGGACCGGCGTCAGGCAGGGGCGGCGCTCGCCCAGGCGCAGGCGAAGCTTGCTCAAGCGCAAAAGAACGAGGCCATCGGCCAGCTGACCGGCGGCATCGCCCACGACTTCAATAATCTTCTTTCGATCGTGCTCGGAAATCTCGAAATCCTGCGCAAGCGGCTGCCCGAAGATCCGAGGTTCGAAAAGCTTGTCCAAAACGCAATCCATGGCGCCGAACGCGGCGCCGCTCTGACCGGGCGCCTGCTCGCCTTTGCGCGGCGTCAGGAGCTCAAGCCCGAAGCCGCGGACCTGGGCGAGCTCCTTCATAGGACCATTGGGCTGATCGCGCGGTCAGTCGGACCTCTCGTGAAGGTCGATCTCCATTTGCCGGACAAGTCTCTCTACGGCTTCGTCGACCCGAACCAGCTCGAGCTTGCTTTGATCAATCTCGCCATCAATGCCCGCGATGCGATGCCGAACGGCGGCCTGCTCACCGTGATCGCGCGGGAAGAGCGGGTGGACGGCACGACTTCGGGTGGGCTGGCGGCAGGGCTCTATGCCTGCATTTCCATTGTCGACAGCGGCGAAGGAATGGACGAAGCGACCTTGGCGCGCGCCACGGAGCCCTTCTTCACGACCAAGGGCGTCGGTAAGGGCACCGGGCTTGGGCTCTCCATGGCGCAAGGACTGGCCGAGCAGTCGGGCGGGCAGCTCGTTCTCAAGAGCCAGAAGCGTGTCGGCACGACGGCAGAGCTCTGGATTCCCCTCGTGGAAGCACCCGATCACGTGCCGATCATCGCGCCTCCTGTGGAGCCGATCGCGGCCACGCGTGCCTTGCGCATCCTGGTGGTCGACGACGATGCGCTGGTGCTCATTGGAACATCATCGATGCTGGAGGATCTGGGTCACACCGTGATCGAAGCGTCATCGGCAAAGGACGCGCTCAGCGTGCTCGAAGGAGGCAAGGAGATCGATCTCGTCATCAGCGATTATGCGATGCCCGACGTCAACGGTGTGGAGTTCGCCGCGCGCCTGAAGGCCCGGTGGCCCGCGCTCCCCTTCATCCTCGCGACCGGCTACGCGGAAATCCCGGAGCCCACGGCCCGCGCGCTCCATCGCCTCAACAAGCCCTATCGCACGAGCGATCTCGAAGACGCGATCTGGCAGGTTTGCGGCGCTTGAGCGCCCTCCGTGCCCAACGACCTTCTGGCCATCCCGGATTGTTGGAAATAGGATATATGGAATCAACGGCTTGGCGACGGTATGAAAATCGCGACCTGGAACGTCAATTCGATCAAGGTCCGCCTTGAAGGCGTGCTCGGCTGGCTCAGGCAGGCCGAGCCCGATGTTCTGTGCCTGCAGGAGATCAAGGTCGTCGACGAGGCGTTTCCGCGGCAGGCTTTCGAGGATTTGGGCTACAACGTCGCCGTTCACGGCCAGAAGACCTATAACGGCGTGGCGCTTCTTTCGAAGCTCCCGATGCAGGATGTCACACCACGGCTGCCCGGCAATCCTGAAGACGTTCAGTCGCGCTATCTCGAGGCTGTTATCGGTGGTCCGCAACCGGTGCGCGTGGCATCGATCTATCTGCCCAACGGGAACCCGCCGGACACCGATAAATACCCCTACAAGCTCGGTTGGATGGCCCGTCTCAAGGATCGCGCGAACGAGCTTCTCAAGCTCGAAGAGCTGTTGGTGCTGGCGGGCGATTACAATGTCATCCCAAGCGCGCGCGACGTCTATAATGCGGACGCTTGGCGCGGCGACGCGCTGTTTCTCCCCGAGACCAGGCTCGCCTACCAGGCGCTTCTGGCGGAAGGTCTCACCGACGCCTTCCGCGCATGCAACACCGACGCCGGTCAATACTCATTCTGGGACTATCAGGCCGGCGCCTGGCAGAAGAACAACGGCATCCGTATCGATCACCTGCTCCTGTCGCCCCAGGCCGCCGATTGCCTCCGTGGCGCCGGTATCGACAAGGCCGTGCGCGCCTGGGAACAGCCGTCCGATCATGTGCCGGTCTGGTGTGAGCTCGCGGCATGACAACCACACGTCTGCTGCCCGGAGGGTGCTTGTGCGGTGCGTTGCGCTACCGCGTGAACGCCCCTTTGGCCGATGTCGCCTATTGCCATTGCAGAGTGTGCCAGCGCTCGGCCGGCGCGCCCGTCCTGGTCTGGGGCACGGTTCCCGCCACGGGCTTCGGCTACGATCAGGGCGCGCCAGCCATCTACCGGTCGTCCGAGCACGCCGAACGCGAGTTCTGCGCACGCTGCGGCACTCAGATTGCCTTCCGCAGACTCGACGGCCTGGGCTATGTTGATTTCACCCTGGCCTCGCTGGATGACCCGGAAGCGCTCGCGCCTACCTATCATATCTGGTGCATGAGCCGGCTGGCCTGGTTCGAGACCGCCGATGCTTTACCCCGCTACGATGATGGCGGCCCTGATGTTTACTCCTAGGAGAACGGCATGTCTCAAGCCGCGGACGAAACGCTGAGCGAGTTCCGAAGAAGCATCGACAACATCGATGCCGCGCTCATCTATATGTTGGCCGAGCGCTTTAAGATCACCCAGAAGATAGGCATCTACAAAAAAACAAAGCGCATGCCTCCTGCGGATCCCGACCGCGAGAAGGAGCAGATCGCGCGGCTGCGCGTGCTCGCGAAGGCCGCGGAGCTCGAGCCCGAATTCGCGGAGAAGTTCTTGAACTTCATCGTCACCGAAGTTATCCGCAATCACGAGCGCATTCGGGACACCAAATAGCCTTGCCCCCCCTGGCTTGCTATAGTGGTCCTCGGCAGCTCGGTACAAGGCAGAGGAGTCAAACCGTCATGAGCATTCTTCTCGGGGACGTCGTCCCGGATTTCGAGCAGGACTCGACCGAAGGCAAGATCCGTTTCCACGACTGGATCGGCGACAAATGGGCCGTGTTCTTCAGCCACCCGAAAGATTTCACGCCGGTCTGCACGACCGAGCTCGGAGTGGTCGCGAAGCTGAAGCCCCAATTTGAAAAGCGCAACGCCAAGGTGATCGCCATCTCGGTGGATTCCGTCGACGATCACAAGCGCTGGATCAAGGACATCGAGGAAACCCAGGGCGTTAAAATCAACTATCCGCTTCTCGGCGATCCCGACCGCAAGGTATCGACGCTTTATCAGATGATCCATCCGAACGCGGCGCAGAGCGTTACGGTCCGTTCCGTTTTCATCATCGACAACGACAAGAAGCTTCGCACCGCGATTACCTATCCGCCGTCCACGGGCAGGAACTTCGAGGAAATCCTGCGCGTGATCGATTCCCTTCAGCTCACGGACAATTACAAGGTGGCGACACCCGTGAATTGGAAAGATGGCGAGGACGTGATCATCGTCCCGTCTCTCACCGACAAGGCCGAAATGGAGCGTCGCTTCCCGAAGGGCTGGAAAGAAGTGAAGCCCTATCTGCGCATCACGCCGCAGCCGAATAAGTAAGCATCACGGCGTGCGTCGCCCCCTCACCCCGACCCTCTCCCCAAGGGGAGAGGGAGCGCACGGGCAACGCCCACAGTCCCCTCTTCCCTTGGGGAGAGGATTAGGGTGAGGGGGTGGTTCAAAGTGGACTCTGATTACTTCACGTCGCCGCAAGCGGCGCCGAGCCATTTGCTGGTCCAGCTGGACGTCACGACAAGATCCTCGCCCGGCGATTGACCGGGCGAGCTGATCTTGAGCTTCCCTTTCACCTTCTCGCGCGTGAGCACCTCGAGGCGCATCTCGCCATTGCGCGGGCGGGAGCCCGTGCAGGCGATCGTGACGTGCTGGAGCTTCTTCGTGCTCTCGAGCACAGTGCGCTGACATTCCGTGCCCGGATGATCCTTGTCCTGGAACGGATCCCTGTCGAGCGCTTCCGCCGTCAGGCAGGCTTGCGTCACATTGGTCTCTGGCTTCGCTTCGGCGTGTTTTTGCTTCAAGGCCTCGAGCACGGCACGTTGATCGGGGCCAAGCCCGCTCATATCCATCGCGGGGACCCCGCTTCGCACGGTCGTGCGCGTGGTCTCCCAGAGACCGAGCTTGATGTCGGGTCGGACACGCTCCGGCTCGGCCGCAACCGAGGCCCCAGCACACATCACGCCGATCAGGAGCGCGCCAAGACGCATCATTGTCCCGTTAGATATCCGCGTAGCAAAGCACCTCCGCCGCGCCGCCCGGATGGGTGACCGCACCCTTATAGGCTGGCCCCACCTGTGCGGCGTATTTCCACAACGTTCCCGACGTGTATTGCGTTGTGCGCGGCGACCAGGATTTGCGACGGCGGGCGAGCTCGTCTGCACTAAGCTCGACGTCGAGCGTGCCTTTGGCAGCATCGATGACGATGATGTCGCCGTCGCGGAGAAGCCCGATTGGCCCGCCGTCCTGGGCCTCCGGCCCGACATGGCCGATGCAGAAGCCGCGTGTCGCGCCCGAAAAGCGCCCGTCGGTGATGAGCGCGACCTTATCGCCCATGCCTTGGCCATACAGCGCCGCGGTGGTCGACAGCATCTCGCGCATGCCGGGACCGCCTTTCGGGCCCTCATAGCGGATGACGAGCACTTCGCCTTCCTTGTACTGACGTTTGTCGACCGCCTCGAAGGCAGCCTGCTCGCTGTCGAAGCAGCGCGCGGGACCGCGGAACGTCAGGTTCGTCATGCCGGCAACCTTCACGATGGCACCATCCGGCGCGAGCGAGCCGCGCAACCCCACCACGCCCCCCGTCGGCGACAGCGGATTCGATACTGGCCGCACGACATCCTGATCGGCGTTGAATTTCACCGATGCCAAATTCTCGGCCAGCGTGTGCCCCGTGACGGTCAGGCAATCGCCATGGAGATAGCCGCCGTCGAGCAGCGCCTTCAGGATCTGCGGAATGCCGCCGATGTCGAACACGTCCTTCGCGACATAGCGCCCGCCCGGCTTCAAGTCCGCGATATACGGCGTACGCTTGAAGATCTCCGCGACGGCGAAGAGATCGAAATCGATGCCGCATTCATGGGCGATGGCCGGCAGATGCAGCGCGGCGTTGGTCGAGCCGCCCGTCGCAGCGACGATGGTTGCCGCATTCTCCAATGCCTTCCGTGTCACGATATCGCGCGGACGCAGGTTTCGTTCGATGAGCGCCACAACCGCGCGGCCGGAGGCATCCGCGTATTCGTCGCGGGATTCATAAGGCGCAGGCGCGCCTGCAGAGCCGGGCAACGCGAGCCCGATGGCTTCGGAGACGCAGGCCATGGTGTTGGCCGTGAACTGGCCACCACACGCACCGGCCGAGGGACAAGCGGCGCATTCGATCTCATGCAACTCCTCGTCGGACATGTTGCCGGCGGAATGCTTGCCCACCGCCTCGAAGACGTCGAGCACGGTGATGTCGCGGTTCTTGTGCCGGCCGGGCAGGATCGAGCCGCCATACATGAAGACCGACGGCACGTTGAGCCGGCACATCGCCATCATCATGCCGGGCAGCGACTTGTCGCAGCCGGCGATGCCGACCAGCGCATCGTAGCAGTGGCCGCGCATGGTGAGCTCGACGGAATCGGCGATCACCTCGCGGGAGACGAGCGACGACTTCATGCCTTCGTGGCCCATCGCGATGCCGTCCGTCACGGTGATAGTGCAGAACTCGCGCGGCGTGGCCCCCGCCTCCGACACACCGCGCTTGGCGGACTGCGCCTGGCGCATCAGCGCGATGTTGCAGGGCGCGGCTTCGTTCCAGCACGAGGCGACACCCACGAACGGTTTTGCGATGTCTTCTTCGGTCAGCCCCATGGCGTAGTAATAGGAGCGGTGCGGCGCCCGCTCGGGGCCCACCGTGACGTGCCGGCTCGGCAGGCGCGATTTATTGAAACGCGGGGCGTCCATTCAGGTCTCCAATCACACAGATCGTCATCCCGGAACGGCCTTAGGCCGTATCCGGGATCCAGGCTTGTTGCACATTCAGATAAGCCTGGATCCCGGGTCTCCGCTTCGCTACGCCCGGGATGACGCTAAGTCGAAAATTGCCGGGACAATAGGCGGAAGGTGGCGGCCAATCCAGCCTTAACCCGGGGGCAGCCGCCTAGGCGGCGCCGCTCAGGTTCCAGATGCGGTAGCCCTGCTCCTCGACCACGAGATCGACACCGGCGAACACGCCCTCGGCGAACAGCGGCACGGGCACGGTCTGCTGGACCACAAGCCGCAGCACGCCACTCGGCTTCAGATGCTGTGGTGCCTTCGACACCAACCGCTGCACCACGTTGAAATCGAGATCGCTGCCGCGGTGGATCGGCGGATTGGAGACGATGACGTCATAGCGGGCCGGACCGCAGGCCGAGAGCCCTGTTCCGAGCATTGCGCGCGCCGCGGGCACGTTTTCCCGCGCGGCTTCGAGCGCCACGATGTCGGCATCGAGCATGTCGATGGCCGCGAATTGGGCCACCTCGTGGATCGCGCGCGCCAGGGGCCCGGTGCCGCAGCCGAAATCCAGACACGCGGCCTGGGGGCCGATGGGCGGGAGATTGCGGACGAGCAGCATCGTCCCTTCGTCGACTCGACCGCCCGCGAACACGCCGGGATAGGACACCCAGGGGGTGGCGGCAGCGCCGATGACGCCTTCGGTCCGCCAGTCCGACAAGGTCGGCCGCAGCCCCGGAAGCGTATCCGCACGGCGCGCCTTGAGCACGCGGGCATGGCGCTTCGTAAGCAGCGTTTCGGGATCCTCGAACAGCGGCGCAAGCTTGTCCGCGGCCGAACGGATGCCCTCGCTGTTCGGTCCGTACACGAACAAAGTGGCGCCCGACGTCATCACCGACGCAAGCGCATGAAGCGACATGTCGATCTCTTCGCGCGCACGGGGCAGGCGCAGAGCCGCGCCCGCAAACGGTCCACCGGACGGCCAGAGCTGGGGTTCGGTGGGGCTGCCGGCCCGGCGCGACCACACGATGCGCCGTCCGCCCACCGCACGCGACGCCGTGTCGGCATCCTCGCCCGCAAACAGGAGATAGCCGTCGGGACGGCCCGCCGCGACCGCTTCCGCCAGAACCTCTGTCAGTCCCCCGTCCTGCATCGATCACGCCGCTCCTTTGAGGCGCGTGACCGCGTCCGACAGGCGTGCGCGCCGCTCCGTCATTTCCTCGAGCCGCTCACGGTTCTCTTCCACGATCTCCTCGGGCGCGCGCGCGATGAAAGTCGCGTCCGCAAGCTTGGCTTCGAGCTTGTCGATCTCCTTGGCGAGACCGTCGACTTCCTTGCCCAGCCGCGCGCGCTCTTTCGCGATGTCGATGATGCCCGCGAGCGGCAGTGCGGCGACGGCCTCGCCCTGCACGATCTGGATCGCGCCCGCCGGCACCGTAGCCACCGTGTCGATCGCCTGCAGCCGTGCGAGGCGCACGATGAGGTCCCGATGACGCGCGATCCGCGCTTTCGTCTCGTCATTCGCACCCACCATCACAAGCGGGACCTGCGCGGCGGCAGGCACATTCATTTCAGCGCGGACCGAGCGCACTTTGCTAATGAGATCGATGAGCCAGGCCATCTCCTCGCTTGCCGCGGTATTGGCAGCCGCGGCGGGCGCGGGCCAGGCGTCCAGGATCAGCATTTCACCCCGTGCGCCCCACAGCTCCTCGGTGACGAAGGGCATGAAAGGGTGAAGCAGCTTCAGGACCTGATCGAGCACCCAGGCCGTCGTCGCGCGCGTCTCGGCCTTCGCCGCTTCGTCGGCGCCCATCAGCACCGGCTTGATGAACTCGAGATGCCAGTCGCAATAGACGTTCCAGGTGAACTGGAAGATCAGGCCCGCAGCTTCGTTGAAGCGGAATTCCTCGAGCGCACGCGTGACACCGCCCACCGCCTTCGCCGTCTCGTCGACGATCCAGCGGTTGACGGTCTCCTTGACCCGCGCGGGGTCGAAGGCGGGATCCACCTTGCACTCGTTCATCTCGCAGAAGCGCGCGGCGTTCCAGAGCTTGGTCGCGAAGTTGCGATAACCCTCGATGCGCGGCCGCGACAGCTTGATGTCGCGGCCCTGCGCCGCCATCGCGGCCAGCGTGAAGCGAAGCGCATCGGCGCCGTATTCGTCGATCAGCTCCAGGGGATCCATCACGTTCCCCTTGGACTTCGACATCTTCGCGCCCTTCTCGTCGCGCACGAGGGCGTGGATATAGACGGTCTTGAACGGCACCTCGTTCATGAAGTGCAGCCCCGCCATCATCATGCGCGCGACCCAGAAGAAGATGATGTCGAAGCCGGTGACCAGCGTGTCGGTCGGGTAGTAGCGCTTGAGCTCCGGCGTCTGTTCCGGCCAGCCTAGAGTCGAGAACGGCCAGAGTTGCGACGAGAACCAGGTGTCGAGTACATCCTCGTCCCGCGCGAGCTTCGCCCCGCCGGCCATCGCCTGTGCTTCGGGTTCGGTCTCTGCGACGAATACCGTGCCATCGGGCGCATACCACGCCGGTATCCGATGCCCCCACCAGAGCTGGCGCGAGATGCACCAGGGCTCGATGTTGCGCATCCATTGGAAGTAGGTCTTCTCCCAGTTGCGCGGGACAAAGACAGTCGCGCCGCGCTCGACGGCTTCGATGGCGTTCTTTGCGAGGATGTCAGTCTTTACATACCACTGGTCCGTGAGCCAGGGCTCGATCACGACATCCGAGCGGTCGCCATGGGGAACGGGATGGGTGTGTGGCTCGATCTTTTCGAGCAGCCCCTGCTCTTCCAGCTCGGCCACGATCTTCTTGCGTGCGTCGAAGCGGTCGAGACCGCGGAAGCGCTCGGGCACGTCGCCGGCGATCTTCGCGTCGGCATCGAGGACATTGCGCATGTCGAGCTTGTGCCGCCGCCCGACCTCGAAATCGTTGAAGTCGTGGGCCGGCGTGATCTTCACCGCGCCCGTGCCTTTTTCGGGATCGGCATATTCGTCGCCAATCACAGGAATGCGCCGGCCGGTCAGCGGCAGCATCACCTCTTTGCCGATGAACTTGGCGAGCTCGGGGTGCTCCGGATGCACCGCGACCGCGACATCGCCGAGCATGGTCTCGGGCCGCGTCGTCGCGACCGTGACGAAGACCGAAGCATCGTCCGCGAGCGGATATTTGATGTACCAGAGATGCCCCTTCACCTCGCGCGAGATGACTTCGAGGTCCGAGATCGCTGTGCGGAACTTCGGATCCCAGTTGACGAGGCGCTTGTCCTTGTAGATCAGCCCTTCGCGATAGAGCGCAACAAACACCTTGGTCACGGCGCGCGACAGACCGTCGTCCATCGTGAAGCGTTCGCGCCGCCAATCGCAGGAGCACCCAAGCCTTCGTTGCTGATTGATGATGGCGCCGCCGGACTCCGCCTTCCAGGCCCAGACGCGCTCCAGAAACTTCTCGCGACCGAGATCCTGGCGCGTTTTCTGCTCCAGCGCCAACTGACGTTCGACAACCATCTGCGTGGCGATGCCGGCGTGATCGGTGCCCGGTTGCCACAGGACGTCACGGCCGCGCATACGCTCGAAGCGGATGACGATATCCTGGAGCGTATAGGTAAAGGCATGGCCCATATGCAGATTGCCCGTGACGTTGGGCGGCGGGATCATGATGCAATAGGGCTTGGCGTCCGGCCGCCGGCCGCTTTCAAACGCGCGCACGTCCTCCCACGCCTTGTAGATGCGGGCCTCGGCCTCGCCGTGTTTGAAGGATTTCTCGATCATAGGGCAGTCTCGATCAGAAGGGCGAGACCTTGGCGGAACAGCGCTCGGGCTTCAAGGGCAGATTCACGTTTCGAGACCTATTCCCTCTCCCATCGCGAGAGGGTTAGGGTGAGGGGCCGACGCGCCGAGCCGCTGGTCCAACCCGAGGAGACGCCGCATGTTCATCGCTATGAACCGCTTTAAGGTCAGGAAAGGCTCGGAAAAAGACTTCGAGGGCGTGTGGCTCAGCCGCGACACCCATCTGGAAACGGTGCCGGGCTTCGTCGAGTTTCACCTGTTGCGCGGGCCCGAGGGTGACGATCACACGCTGTACACGTCACACAGCATCTGGCGCAGCAGTGCCGCGTTCGAGGAGTGGACGCGCTCGGAGTCCTTCCGCCTTGCTCATAAGGACGCGGGCACCAACAAGCCGCTCTATCTCGGCCACCCGCATTTCGAAGGCTTCGAGGTACTGCAGACCGTGAAGGGGAAAGCGGCCGGCTGAAGGTGGCTACGGCCCATCCTTCGAGGCCTGCCTTCGGCAGGCACCTCAGGATGAGGTCTGAATATTTGAAAAGAATTCCGACCTCATCCTGAGGAGCGCCCGTGGGGCGCGTCTCGAAGGATGGGCCCAAAGCTCGGTCCGGTGAATTTAGCGGCGCGGCGCGGGCGCTCCGCGCGAGACGCGCTCAATCTCCTCGCGCACGAGGCGCTCGGCGAGCGGCGGGAGGTGTTGATCCAGCCATTCTTTCAGAATTGGCTTCAGCATGTCGCGCACGATGTCCTCGAGCGTGACGGACGGATCGCTCGCGATGCGCGAGCGCGCCTGGAGCTGATTGAAGGCGCTTGCCATCGCGTTCGAGGCGGCCGCGCTCATGAGGCCAGGCTCTGCGGCGGCATCGCGTTCCCGATCGACCAACATGACATCTTCCTCTTCCACGACGACAGGCTTCGGGCGTGCCACCGGCTTAGGACGCACCGGCTCCGGAATAGGCTCCGGCTCGGGCTCGAGGGCGGGCGGTTCCTCGACCACCTGGGTCAACTCCAGAACCTCTTCCTCGGGCTCAGGCTCGACGATTTGCGGCGCAGGCGCCGGAGCTGCCGCCACGGGCTTGACCGGGGCCGGCTTCGGCTCGGCTTCCTCCGTGTCCTCGGAAATGATCCTGCGAATCGACGCCAGGATCTCTTCCATGGTCGGTTCTTGTTGAGACTGCGCCATATTGTGGTCCCCGTCTGGGCGGCCAAGTGGTTCCCCCACCCTAGGCCAGCGATCGTTAAAATTCTAGTAAACCTAACGACTCGCGCGAATCTACACGGACGGCCAGAGTCTGACAGAGTTCGGTGCCCCCGTCAGGTTGAAAGGTGGCAGGTTGAAAGGTGGCAGGTTGAAACGCGGCTTGCGGCGCTATTCGGGCTTTGGGGGTGCCACGGCCTTCGGCACGTTCGCGGATTTGGGCTCTTGCGTTCCCCAACCCCACACGTGCCATTTCGTCTTGTTGTAATAGGCCGTCGGGTTATACGGCTCCACGGGAAGGCCGATGCGGTCGGCGGACAGCCGTCCGGTGGCCGAGAGCAGCTGATAGCCCGCCACATAGGCGTCACGCTGGCTCGTCTCCAACGTCACCTTGGAGTTCAGAAGCTCCTGCTCGGCGTTGAGCACGTCGAGAGTCGTGCGCGAGCCCACTTGCGCTTCCTGGCGTACCCCCTCATAGGCCAGCGTGTTGGCGCGCACCTGCTCCTGAGAGGATTGGACCTGGGCGCGTGCGGCGCGCAGTTGCTCCCAGGCATTGGCGACGCCTTCGACCACCGCGCGTTCGGCCGACGCGATCTGTTGGATGTTCTGAACGTTCGTGTGGTGCGCCTCGCGGATGGCCGCCCATTCGGCGCCGCCCTGATAGAGCGGCCACCTTGCCTGGGCGATCAGATTGCGTGAATCGCTTTGCGCCGTCGGGATCGTTTGCTGCTCATTGTGATCGACGGAGGCGACGATCTCGACCGTCGGCAGGATATTGCCTCGTGCCACGGCGACGCTCATACGCGAAGCGATCTCGCGCTCGCGTGCGGCAATCAGCTGGGGGCTTTCGCCCAGGCCGATGGCAAGCGAATCATCTTCGGAAGCGGGGAGTGTCGGCAAGGGTGGCGCCGGGGCCAGTGTTCCCGGAGATTGGCCGACAACGCGCGCATAGGCCGCGCGGCTTGCCGTCAGGCCTGCTTCGGCCTGGGTCTCCTGCGTAACGGCGCCCGACAACCGGGCTTGGGCTTGGGAGACGTCCGTGCGCGTCAGCTGGCCGACCTCGAAACGATCCTGTGTCGCCTGAAGCTCCCGGCGCAGAACGTCGACGTTGTTCCGGTTGAGATCGAGCACCGCCTCGTCGCGCTTTACGTTCATGTACGAGGTCACGACCCCGAGCAGCACCTGCTGCTCCGCGTTCTCGAGATCGGCGCGGCCCGCCCGCACGTTGGCTTTGGCGCGCTTCACTGAGTAGAAGGTGCGCCCGCCGGCGAACAGCGTCTGTGTAATGCTGGCGGTTGCCTCGACCGGGTGAAGCTGCTGGGTCAACACCGTCGTGAAATTCGGAAACGACCGCCGCCGTGTGAAGCCGTAGCTCGCATCAACCTCGACCTTGGGCAGCCAGCCTGCCTGAGCGGCCGGCACGCCTTCGTCGATGGCTCGAAGTTGAGCGCGCGCGGCCTGGAGATCGGGATTGGCCGAATAGGCCGCCATCAGGGCGTCCTCGAGGGTCTCGCCCCGGGCGGCCTCCAGCGTTAATCCGCTCGCCAGGACCCCTGCCCCCAGACAAAGCACAACCGACCATCTGTTACGCAATACCATGGCGCTTCCTGTCACGGTTCGGCCTGCCCCTTACAGCGCAAAAACGCGTGCGCGCGCAAAGCCCGGCAGGACCGGGGCCGTCGCATCGAACACGGTTCGTCCGCTGATCGTGCCGGACACCTTTCTATAAATTCTTGCTTTGCCCAGCGGCCCGTCCATTTCAATGGTGGCAAGCCGGCCGCCGTCCTTGAGCTGCGCCACGAGACCTTGGGGCAGTTCCTCAATCCCGCCGTCGATGAAGATGACATCATAGGGCCCCTGATCGGGATAGCCGTCAGGGAGCGGACCCGTCACCACGGCCGCATTGTCGAGCCCAAGATCCACGAAATGCCGCTGGGCTTCCGCCGCCAGCCCGGGATCCTCTTCCAGGGCCACCACGGCGGCGGCCAGCTTCGACAGCACGGCGGCGTCATAGCCCGTGGCCGCGCCGATGACGAGCACCTCGTCCGTCTTCCGGATGGCGGCGGCCTGAGCGAGCTTGGCCAGACTGCGCGGCTCCATGAGGGCGCGCCCACCACCGAGCGAAATGGACTGCGAGGCATAGGCCAGAGCTTGGGCGGCGGGCGGCACGAAAACCTGCCGCGGAAGGGCGATCATCGCATCCTGCAGGCGGGCGTCGGTCACATCATCCGTACGCACCTGACTCGCAACCATGTTGCGGCGGGCCGTGGCGAAATCCGTCATGGGCTCTTCCCGTCGATTAAGTGCGGATTGGGCCGAGGCCCAGAGCAATGCCGCTGACCAGAGCACGGAAGGATCGACTCGGTCGGTCGCGGCCCCCCTCAAGCTTATATGGGGGCGGTTCGACCTTTACAATCGCCCCCAGGAGGAACCCCGCGTCCTGTTGCCGCGGCATTGTGGCGCCGCTGCCGCTTTGCTATAGAGCGGCTCCTCAAGGGTGACCACCGCCCCTCCCAAGGGCGCCCTTCTTCTCCCCGGCCACGTGGCGGAGTGGTGACGCAGCGGACTGCAAATCCGTATACGCCGGTTCGATTCCGGCCGTGGCCTCCAGTATTTCAGCCCTTCAGCCATTCTGAAGACGGTCTTCCGCTTTTCCTCAAAATTCGATTTGAGCTACACTGACGCCCGTTTCAGAGAAGCAGAGCGATCTATTCGCCGGTTCTGACGACAGACCCAGAGGGAGGGTCCATGGCGGAAATAATTTACGAGTTCTCCGGGCACAATTTTGGCCGGCGGGAAGTGTCCGCCTTCAAAGAGTGCATTTCCCGAGATTATTGCAATCTTGACTTCAATTTCGAGCACGAAACCGACGATGTGCGTCTTTCCCATGTAAATGCGAATGCCGGGAAGTTCCACTTGTCGTGGCACCAGCGGTCGGGCCACACGCTTGCGGCGGCCAAACGATCCCGCCGGCATATCCGGACCAACGCCCGCGCCTGCTACGCCATCCAGATGCCGATTCGGGGCTCGATCTTTGTGGCCCAGCATGGCCGAGACGAAACCATCCAGCCCGGGTACCTCTCTCTTCTGAGCGCAGACGTGCCGTTCCATACGCAAACGTTTACCGACGCGCAGCAACAGCACGAATCATGCTTTGCCTATGTGCCGGTTCACGTGCTCGAGGCGCTGCTTCCCGACGCGCAGCGGCACTGTGGAATTGCCTTCCCCGCCGATCGGGGTGCGCTGCGCATGGCGCGCGATACGCTCATCGGTCTGTTCGACGATGCGGAAGAGATGAGCCCTGCGCTTGCCGACCTGCTCTTTTCGACCGCCATCGAGACCATCGCGAAATCGCTTTCCACCGGTGACAACACGCCGTATCCGAGCTGCGAGTTTGACGACGAAATCAAGCAACGGATTCGCGATTGCATCGAGCTTCACGTCTCCGACCCGAATTTTTCCGTCGAGCGGATCGCCAAGGCTTGCGGTGTCTCTGCCGAACGTGTGCTGTGCCTTCTGAAGGAAGAGCACGGAAATTTTCGCGCTCTGGTGCGAGAACAGCGGTTGCAGCGCGCTTTCGCCGAACTCACGGACCCCCGTCAGGTCGGTCGCTCGATTTCGGAGATCGCGTTTTCCGTCGGGTTCAAATGCAGCGCCCATTTCAGCAATACGTTCCGCAAAGCATTCGGCCGCACGCCCAGTGAGGTTCGTGCGGCCGCTTTGGGATTGGGGCCCTAAACCAGGGTCCGGCGCCCGGGCTAGTGACTGGCCGGCACCGGCCAGCGGACCCACATCTCAAGAATGGAGTTTTGCTGGCTCGCAAACCACTTGAACGGTTTGCCGGGGATGATCTCGAAATCCGGGATCCTCGCCAGCCACTCTTCCAGGAAGATGGTGACCTCGCGCCGAGCAAGCAGAGCGCCCGCGCACGTATGCGGACCCGCGCCAAAAGTGACATGCCGGGCGTCGCGGGAGAAATCCACCTGGTCGGGATTTGGCGTGGTCGTCTCGTCCATGTTGAAGAGGCTTTGCGGCAGAACGATCCGATCGCCCTTCTTCATCTCCACGCCCTTGTAGGTGTAGTCCGCTGCCAGCGTACGACCGAGATTGGGGCCGGCGAAGCGACGGAACAGCTCCTGCAGAATTGCCTGCATCTTGTCGTGATTGTTGCGGATGTACTCACGGTCCTTCGGATTGTGAGCAAGGTGGTAGGTGATGAAGGCCAACATCATCGCCACGGTGTCTAAGCCTGCGTGCAGCAGCAGGTTCAGGGTCGAGATCATCTCCCGCTTGGTGTAGGGCCGCCCGTCGATGGCGCCCCGCGTGACATGCGAGATCCAATCATTGCCCGGGTTCGCGATCCGCTCATCGACCCATTTTGCCAAATAATCGTCGAGCTTGATGTGTGCCTGCCGCTTCACGTCTTCGCTGCCGGAGTGGTTGAACGTCTCGATGATGTCGCGAAGGTAGAGACGATCCTCCAAGGGCAGATTGACCATGCGGAGGAAAACGATCAGCGGAAATTGCAGAGCGAACTCCGAAATGAATTCGCATTGCCCGTTCTTCCGGAATCCTTCGATCAGCTCGATCGTCAGCGCGCGGATGCCGGGCTCCAGTGCGTCAATTGCCTTTGGCGTAAACAGTGTCTGGATATGCGCGCGGTACTTCATGTGAACCGGCGCATCCATCTGAATTGGAATCTGGGGCGGATCCTCGTGGACCGCGGGGATCGATACGTGGCGGCTCGAGAAGTGAGTTGGATCGCTGAAGAACTTGAACACGTCGTGACCATCAGTCGCGACCCAATGACCACCGTTATGCGGCGAGAAAACGAGCGGACCCTTGTTCTGGAAAATGCGCCACACCTGCTGCGGATCGAGTTTCTCCGACACAGGCAGATGGAAGATGTCGTAGTCGACAACGAGGTGTTGCGGAACATGCGATGGAATGGACACCACGGTCATCGTCTTCCTCCCAGAAGGTTGTATTGATTATACCGTGCTCAATTGTATCCCTCTCGTACTTGGCTGTACATGCCATTGCGCACAAAGGGCCGCGCTTCCCGGTGGAAACGCGGCCCTTTGGGTTTGACGCCAGTTCTGTTTTTCGAACCTAGTTCTATCTCCCAAAATTAAACGGATGGATCGTGAGCTGCAGCCAGACCTCTCGGCCGCGGCTCACTGAAGCGAACGTATCCCAAGCGTGTCCCGCGGCCGTTCCCGTCATGGGGTCGACGCCTGCAGCCGCCAATCCCGCGTCCACGGTCGGTGACGCGTTGATCCAGGTGTAGACGTTATTGAGGTTGCGGCCGATGACGGCAAGCTCCCAAGCGTCGCCTTCGTCATGAACTCTGAAGCTCGCATTCACCCGCGTGTAGGCCTTCCGGAAAGCGCCGGGAATTTGCACGACCTCGGTGGGTTGCGAGCTCGTGTAGGACACGTCTGTCGACAGGCCGGCCATCAGACCCGATTGCGTAATCGGTCGGTCGTAATTGAAGCCGAACGTGGCGGTCCATCGCGGCGCGAAGAACACCTGCTTCCCCGAAAGATCCTGTTGGGTGTAACGCCCGGTGGCCGGATCAAGCCTGACGTTACAGCCTTGCGAGATAGACTGGCCCGTATAGCAATCGCCGATGAAGTGATTGTAGCGGGCGTGGTTGTAGTTGAACGCGCCGCGCAAGGTCAGACCTCGGATCGCCTCCGGGGCGTAGGTCGCATCGACGTCCACGCCTTGGGTGCGCGTCTGGCCGGCATTGACCACGGACACGATGTTCAGCGCGGCGTTGTACTGGGACACCTGGAGGTTCGAGTAATTGTAGCGATAAAGATCCGTGGTGATCGCCAGCTGTCCGTTCATGAGACGCGACTTGACGCCGATCTCGCCGCCCTTCACGGATTCAGGACGATAGGAGACGAGGGGTGCGTTCACGCTCGCGTCGAACCCGCCAGACTTGAAGCCCGTTCGATAAGAGCCGAACGCGTTGAAATCTTGATTGGGCCGATAGGACAACGTGATTTCCGGCGAGAGATTGTAGAAGGCCGCCTCTCTGTCCGTCCGCGTCACCTGATCCCACAGCTCGGTCTTTACCGTTTCCGCTGTCCAGCGGGCGCCGCCCGACAACTCGAGCGTTTTAGTCAGGTCGATCTGCACTTGACCGAAGCCTGAATAGGAGCTGCGGTGATGCTGCGTGACCCGGTGCGGAAACGCGCCGGCGCCCGGACCGAACAGCGTGTCGAAGATGTCGAAGCTCGACGGCACGAGCACGTCGAGATAGGTGTTCTGGTAGTAGAAGCCCGCGAGAAAATTGATCGGCAGGTCGAAGCTCGAGCGTATGCGAAGCTCTTCCGAAATGTCGGACCGATACCCCTCATTCGCGCCCATGATGTAGGACACCGGCGACGTCGAATATTGGCCGTTGAAGTATTCATCCGCCCAGAAACCGCCGGTCACCGAGGTCACCGTCAGGTTGTCGGTGAGATGGTAGTTGGCTTCGAGCGAGACGAGGCCGATCGACGACACCTGGGACGGACTGCCGTCCGCCGGTGCATTCGGCCCGAATTTCGCGCGAATGGCGTCGATGGATGGAATGGGTGTCCAACTGGTGGTCAGCCGATTGTCCGCCTTGCAGTCCGTGGCGGCCCCGGAAGCCGGGCTCAGGAACGCGCCTGCAGCAATGCCGTTCGGGCAATCGATGCGCTGCAGGCCGTGATCGCCCAGATTCGTGTGGAGCTGGTTGTAGGTGCCCTTGAAGCGCATATCGAACCGCTCGCCCTCATATTTCAGCGTTCCGCGGACGAAATACTCGTGGCCGAAGGGCTCGCGACCGCCGTGTTTGCCGGGCTGCACGGAGACTGGCACGAACGGCGTCCCAGGCACCGCCGTCTGGGCCGGCGTCAGACTGTCGAACTTGTTGACGAAGTAGCCCTGTGAGTGATCGTAGCTGAAGACAAGGCGGCCAAGCAGCTTGTCGGTCAGCTTGCCCGAGACCATCGCCTCGGTTTTGACCTCCCGGGCATAGAACTCGTAGCCTACCCGGAGCGACGCATCGCGCTGTTCGGTGGGATCTGCCGTCCTTAGCGAGAGAATGCCGCCCGGGCTGTTCTTGCCGAAGAACAGGGTCTGCGGACCCTTAAGAACTTCGACCTGCTGGACATCCGTGAAGCCCACACGCAGGGCGAGGCCGCCGCCGAGCTGGACGCCGTCGAGATTGATGGAGACGGATTGGTCGCTCGCGGGATTGCCGAAGCCCGTTCCTACGCCGCGCAGCACGACCACGCCGCCCGCCGTCGAGTTCGCGCCGGCGCTGATCAGCAGGCCCGGCGTCATCGACATGAGCTTTTCGTAGCTGTTGCTTCCGTAGCGCTCCAGTTCCTTCGCGCTAAAGGCCGATATCACGACCGGAACCGCGATCGCCGTCTCTTCCTTCTTACGCGCCGTGACAATCATTTCTTCGAGCTGGGCCCAGGCCGGCATCGCCGACAGACCAACGCCCGCGAGCGCCGCCATGGCGCTCACGTACCGCACTGTTTTCACGTAATTCCTCCCCCGCTCTCGCGGATTTTTGCACAGTGGCTGAAAAGTCGATTCGCGAAGATTTAAGCAGGTCGATTTGTCAGAGGCTCGTCTCAATTCGAGAGAAACAAGCCGCAGTTCCCGACGAGACAAACCGTACGGTTTACTTACCGGATTCAGGGCGCTCGGGACCCGCAGAGGTTCGGACGGACAAATCGCTCTGGCAGAGCGGCACCGTCTTTGCTATACGCGGCCCTCTCTTTGGTGCTTGGGGGCTGACCCAGATGCACCCCTGCTCCCCGGTAGCTCAGTGGTAGAGCAACCGGCTGTTAACCGGTTGGTCGCTGGTTCGAATCCGGCCCGGGGAGCCAGATATTTTGCCAAATTTCCCCGGGAAATCAATGCCTTAGAGCTTTCTTGGGCGTCTTGACGCTCATACAAAGGCTCATACAATGGCCATTGAGATTCGATTCGGGGCCGCGATTGCCGTGACGGTCAGCTACATGGTTCAGAAGCGTGGCGTCTGTTATTTCGCCATGCGCATTCCAGCGGACATGCGGGTTCGATACCCGCACATTGCCAGCGGGCTCATTGAAAAGAGTCTCAAGAGCAAAGACCCGAAAGTAGCCGGGCCGAAAGCTGCCGCTATGGCGGAAAGCCACAGGAACCTTTGGGCCTATTAGCGGGACAATCCCGACGCTACGTCCGTGGATTTCGACAAAGCCGCAATAGCAGGGCTCGAAATCTTCGGGCATAAGCCCGGCGATTGGGCTCAGATAATCGAAACGGGAGCCCCAAGCGCGTTCGTGGATCACCTTGAAGATCTTTTGGACCCGGACGCTTTGGGCCAGCGTAGCCCGGACCCCGGCACCCTCGATGATCTGGACCCGCTTAATCTAAGAATCGTTATGCCGCTCACGGGGCTCGCTGCCTATTTCGGCTTATCCAGCCCTCTGATCGCCAGTTTCTTCCGCAAAGTCCCGTTCCTGCGGCTGATCCTTGTGGTCGGATTTATTTTTCTCTCTGGACTGACGATCACTCACGGCGTCCTCATAAGTCTAACGAACGCCGGGCACATTCCGCATTGGGCTATTGTCGCAACCGGAGTTTCAGGGATTCTCCTGACACGCGGCGCCATGAGTTGGCTCTTTCATAAGTATCCGGTGCAAACCTTCGCCCTTCGATAGCAGGAACAGCTTGAAGGCTGTTTGAAACGCATGGTCCCGGCCGGGAAAAACGCGGCCCGCGTTGCGTCTCGTAAGTGTAGCTCTCAGGGAACGGTGCTCTTGCGCTCATTCAACTGCATCCGAAAACCCAACTGAGTTTTACATGTCGGTTCGAGTGATTTGAGCAAGGCCGCGTCCTTCGACCGTTGGGCCTATGCTCATACAAGCGCTCATACAATGGGTTTTGAGCGCTTCCCGAAATTCAAATATATCAATGCCTTACGCGCTCAAGAAATGGCTCCGCAAACCGGCCCGGGGAGCCAGCTTTCCCTCTCAAAAATTCCACGGCACCTGCCGGTGTCGATCGCCGGGCGTTATTTGGTCCGTGTACAGCGCCCGTGCCGTCTCTCGAGGCGCGAGCTCACCACGGCTTCCCCCTCCACGTCAGCTCGAGACCAAGACCGCTGCACTGCCAAGCAAGCACGCTGTATACGATTTCCCGTTTTTTAGTATACGTTTTTGTATTCCAGTTGAGTGCCAAAAACTAGATATAGGGGGAAAGATGCCGGTCACCACAAAATACATCCGTGCGCGTGTTCTGGGAGGGGCTTGCTTATTTGCGTTGTCAGCAGCCGGACCAACCCTGGCTCAGGACACAAAGGGAGGTTTCGAAGAAATCATCGTCACGGCACGCTCTCAGAAAGAGAGCATGATGCAGGTGCCGGTCGCCGTGACCGCCCTTAGCACGGCGGACATCTCCCGCTATTCCTCGACTGACCTTTTGAAGCTCGCCCAAACCCGACCCGACGTTGAGGTCTATACCGGCGGTTCACGTGCCGGAGCGGCTTTCATCATCCGCGGCGTCGGCACGACAGCTGATACATCGGGCGTCGAATCTTCTGTTTCCATTGCCGTGGATGGCACGCAAACCAATCGCCCGCGCATCGTTACGTCCGGGCTTTTCGATCTCCAGCAAGTTGAAATCATGAAGGGCCCACAGGCGCTCTTCTTCGGCAAGAACTCCTCCGCGGGCGTGATCGCCATCAGTTCCGCAGATCCGACCGACAAATTCGGAGGCTACGTCAAGGGTGGCTATGAGTTCGAGGCCGAGGAGAAATACGTTGAGGCCGCTCTTAACCTCCCGATCAACGACAAGCTCCAGCTTCGTTTCGCCGGGCAGTATCACACCATGCGCGGCTGGATCGAGAACATCGCCCAGGCACGTCCCGATCCTGAGAATCCGTCCGCCATCATGCCGGCCCCGTTTCATCGGTATAACGGCTCAGAATCGTTGGGCGGCCGCATGACTGTTCTGTGGAAACCCACAGAAAATTACACCTCCAACATGAAATTCGCCGTCGGCAAATATGACGACAATGGTCCCACTCAGGGCGCGGAGCCGATTTGCGGCGGATCCGGTGTCGTTCACAACGGGCTTTACCCAAGTGTGCTCACGGACTGCAAGCTCAACGGGGTCGTGGCGATCAATGACCTCAATCCGATCTACACAACCGCACCGATCGACGATCAACGCTGGAATGCCGGCGTGCCGTTCACCCACTCCTCCAGCGCGTTGATCACCTGGCAGCAGAGCCTCGACCTCGGCGTTGTCTCCATCCGTGCAAATACCGGCTTTTCCAAACTCGATTACGTCGACCGCGGCAACTTCAACTTCTCCGAATTTCAAACGTTTTCGGGTGGAAATGACGACTTCTTCCGCGGCTTTTCTCAGGAAGTCCGTGCCGTCACGAATTTTCAAGGGCCGATCAATTTCACCGTGGGCGGCTTCTTCGAGCGCTCCAAGACGAAATCGGGAGGAGCGCTTTATCTCGCCTTCGTCGGTCCCGACCCTCGAACCGGCAGCTACATGAGTGGTGTGAACGCTGCGACCGCGATCAGCCGGACCGTTTCAGGGTTTGGACAGGTCCGGTGGAACATTACGCCGAAGATCGAGCTCGCCGCTGGCGCGCGTTACACCATCATCCAAAAGCATACCGAGCAGGGACAGCCGTATGTTCACCAAATCTTCGAGCTGATAGGAGCCCTCACTCCCCAGGGCTTTCTCCTGAACGACAGCCTCAACGAGCACAACGTCTCGCCCGAAGTGTCGCTGTCCTGGCATCCGAACAGCGACACGACGATCTATGGCGCGTTCAAGACGGGCTACAAAACGGGCGGCATCGGTGCGCCGTCGCTCGTCGTCCCGTCCAATGTGGGCCATGTCAAGTTTGAACCCGAGAAATCCTCCGGTGGCGAAATCGGCTACAAGTCCTATTTCATGGACCGTCGCCTGCGTTTGAGCGCCACCGGCTTCTTCTACAAGTTCAAGGGTCTTCAGCTCACATCGTTTGATCCGCTGACATCTACTTACCGGATCAAGAATGCGGCCGACGTGAAACAGCACGGCGGAGAGTTGGAAGCTGACTTCAGGGTCACGGACAAACTGACTTTGCGCAGCGCCCTCACCTATACATCCGTGAAGTTTGGTACATTCACGGATGCACCATGTTTCGCAAATCAGACTGTGGTCGAAGGTTGTGTCGCCGGTGTCCAGAATCTGACCGGGCGCCAATTGAACCGCGCGCCGAAGTGGTCTTTCACGGGCGGCTTCAGCTATGACACGCCGATTAACTCCGATCTCATGCTGGGAGTGAACTCCGACGTCCGCTATCGCTCATCCGAATACACGGACGATGTCTTCAGCCCCTTTGGCTTCCAGAAGAGCTATGTCCTCGTGAATGCGGGCATCCGTGTCTACAAGGATAGCCCCGGCTGGGAACTGGCCTTCATCGGCAACAATCTCACCAATCACCGTCTCATCGGGTTCGTCAACGATCGTCCTGGCGCGATTACGCCGGGCGTGAACGAGGTGTTTGCGTGGACCATTCGGCCCCGCGAGCTCATCCTTCAAGCGACGTATAAATTCTAGGTCCAGCCGTCAGCGCGGGGCCCTCCCCCGGCGTCTGACTTCCCTTGCCTCCAACCCGAAAGGGTTGGAGGCTTTTTTTGGAAGGACCTCACAAAACTTCGGCGCGCACACTTTCCGCCTCGCGGATCAGCGCGTTCATCTTGCTCACCACATAATGCATGAAGCGCAGCCCGAACACGGCGAAGGTGATGTTGGCCGAGGGATAATCCTCGACCCTGCGCAGAGAGGACAGCGCGCAGATCGCCATCTTCACGCAATGATAAACGTCGAAATAACGCATGCGGTACGCGCTCAGCGCAGCACCCCCGGCGCTGCGGTACCACTCCATGACTTCGCCCGCGTCCATCGCACCTCCCGTTCCCGACAAGAGGTTCGTCATCTCTTCCGCGGGATCGCCGATGCGTGAAATCTCCCAATCGAGGAACGCCGTCACACGACCGTTGTCGATGAGGATGTTGTGAAGACCGATGTCGCCATGAATGAACGCCGGGCGGCCCTCATCCGGCGGCACGTTTGCGCTGAGCCAGGCAAGCCCGCGAGTGATGAGCGGAGAGACGCCGATGTTGCTCAGCACGGTCTGTCCGCGCCAATACTCGATGAAGGCGCGCGTATTCCCCGGCAGGCTTGAGATCGCGGCCCATTTCTTGAGATGGCTCGCGTTCACTTTGTCCGCGTAGCGTATCACGTCGACGGCGTGCAAGCGGGCCAACGTCTCGGCGATGTCCTTGACCGCGGATTTCGGCACCGGCTCGTCGGCGCTCTTCACGGTGCCGTAGGTGCGCCCCTCGACCTTGCGCGAGACGACGAAGCGCATGCCGAACGGCCCAAGATCCTGCTCGAGCCAGAGTGGCTCAGCGACCGGAATACCCGCCGCGAACGCGAGGCCGATCACGGGAAATTCATTTCGGATGTCCGCGCCTTCCAGCTCCATGAATTTGAGCGGCGGCTCTGCGCGAATGACAAGCGAGCGCGCGCCGTTCACGCGGTCCGTCACATCGGCAATGATAGTGATCTTGGAAAAGCCGCCGGGAATGCGACGAAAGGCCGTAACCTCGAGGTTGGTCCAGGACGGAAATTTCGCGTGAAGATAATTCGCGAAGGCCGCGGCCGTGAAGCGCTCGCGCGGATCCGCAGCGATATCCCCCGGCGCCAGCAGCTCCGTCATGCGGTGAGCATAAAGACCCACCTCCCAATCGACCACGCGTTCAAGATAGGGCGCTGCATCTTTCTGCGGGTTCAGCACCTTCACCAGGTCATCAAGGCACGTGCTGATCTCCGCGTAGACGGCCTCATAGGCCTCGGTGCCGGAGGCCGCGCCGAGCGACTTCGTGATTATGTCCAGGCGGACCGCGAGCGTGCCCCGCACGGGTGCCAGAGCAAGACCCTCCTCTACAAGCCCGGCGCCGCGCTCACAAACATCCTTGAGGGCGGCGGGATCCCGCCGGAGCATCATCTCGTTCAGCGAGATATCGACGGCCGCGAGGATGGCCCGGCCCTCCTCATCGAGTTTGTCGCCCGACAAGCGCTTCAGCGCCTGTCGGGCATTCAGAAGAAGATGGCGATCCGACGGAATCATGCTCACCCGCAGAGCCTGTACAGGAAGTCCGTCCACTGCGCTTCCTGGATGTCGCCATAGCCCACCTTGCCATTGCATTCCCAGCGCGTAAGGCAGATGGGCACACGTAGATTGGGCCAGGTGTTGAACGGCGTCGCCGCGAGCACGGTGCCCTTGACGTTGAACGTCCGCCCGTTCACATCCGTGATTTCCATTTCGGTGCCTGTCGGCATCAGCGTGACGGGATCATAGGTGCTCCGCTTGCGCGTGCTTTGCACCGCGACCGGCTTTCCGTCGACGATCATCCATCCGCCCTTGTCGATTTTTTCCGGATCGACCGCGAATTTTCCGGCCCACATCGGTTTGAGGTCGGGATGATCGAGGGCCGTCACGTTGAACGCGAAGCTTTCGTCGAACGTGGCTGTCATCCAGGCGATCGGCGGACCGGGTACGGGATCTTCCAGCCGCGCTTCGCCCCACGACCGGTCGCGAATGTTGAAGCCGCCGACCTCATAGGCTTTTCCTCTGAGCTCGAGATGTCCTTCAACCTTCATGACCTGCTCGAAGTGACGGCTGCTCGCCCACACCATGGGCTCCGACACCGCGGTGTAAAGAATGTCGAAGGAGTTGCGGCGCTCGGGATTGCTGTAGCGCGCGCGGAACTTCCGTCCCGGCTCCAGCATCTCGACCTGATAGGAATTGTCGAAGCGAAAGCTCCTCAAGCCGCCGGTGAGCCGGCTGTCCGGCATGAAATCCAGATAGTCCGTCAGCTCAACGCTGAGCGAAATCGGCTTGATGCCTTGAAACACGATGGGGCCACCCGAGACGACCTTCAGATTGGGGTGATACCAGAGATAGAGAAACGCGTGGATCCTGTGTTCCGGAATACAGAAGCCGAAATACTGCGTCTCGGTCAATCCATAATGCGGCTGCTCGCGCATCGCTTCCGGGTGAATGTCCTCGTCGCGCAGTTCGTAGGTTCCGAGGCGCTTTTCGAAGGTTCGGGTGAAATAGGCTTGGTTCTCGCTCATGCTGTTCCTCGTGGGACGCCGCAACTCTGGTTATGGGACACCGCGAGCATTAAAGCGACCGGAGCCACGATGAAACGGATATCCGGCGGCGGGCACCGCCGGAGTGCATTTCAGCTTGTTTCCGCGCGCAGGCGTCAGCGGACGGTCCACACCAGGGGTATTTCCGTGACACAAGGTGTGACGCCGCTGCGGTAGCGCGGGGCTGCCTCGGGTGCCAACGCAAATTCGGGAATGCGCTTGAGCCATTCCTCAATCGTGACCTCCACTTCGATCCGCGCAAGCGGCGCGCCGGGACACCGATGGGAGCCGGCGCCGAAGGTCAAATGCTGCTTGTTGGCGCGATCGAACGCGACATCCATAGGCGTCTGAATTTCCCGCTCGTCGAGGCCGGCCAGCATGTTGGGCATGGAGATCGCGTCGCCCTTTTTCAGTTCTGCTCCGGCGAGCACCGTATCCTGCGCCACTTCCCGCGCGTTGATGACAATTCCGTAGCGGCGGAAGAATTCGTCCGTCGCGGCCGGAATGCGGCTCGGATCGGAGGCAAGCTCGTGCCGATGCTCAGGGCTTTGTGCGAGATGCTTGATGACGAAGCCAAGAAAGTTGATCACCGTTTCGACGCCGCCCTGAAGCACCTGCGCAACGAGCTGCAGGGCTTCGTTCTTCGTCATCGGTCGCCCATCGATCGGGCTGTTGATGAGCCGCGTGATCACGTCGGTCTTGTCGGTGCCGAAGCGGGCATCGATCACAGGCGAGAGATAGTCGTAGAATTTCTGCTGCGCCTCCATTGGAGGCATGTCGCCATCGAGCCGCGTGATCTGGTCCGACCAGAACTTGACGTTCTTGGCGTCTTCGACTGGGAGATCCATCATCTCCATGAAGACGATGACCGGCAGATGGTGGGCGTAAGCAGCCTGGAACTCGCATGCCCCTTTGTCCTTGAACGCGTCGATCAGATTGCCGGCGATTTCGCGGACACGGGCGCGCGCGCTTTCGATCTTCTTGGGCGCGAAGCTTCCCGTCAGAAGCATGCGGAACGAACGATGCGCCGGCGGATCGAGCGACGCCGGAATGAACTCTATGGCGAACCTCTCCTCGGAGATGTTCCCGAGCCGGCTCGAGAACCGATGATAGTCCTGATAGACCTCGGACATCGGCTGATAACGCGTGACGATCCAGTGACCGCCATTGCGGGGCGTCCAGACGACATCTGGAACACCCGGTGCTTGCAAGGTCTTCCAGGCGTCGTGAATGTCAATATCACCGCCGGGCGGAGCATAGATGTCGATGTCCACCACACGCTCCAGCGGAACATGGGGTGGACGTTCAGCAAGATGCGCCATGCGTTGTCCTCCGCTTTTTTGTTCTTGTCTAATGTCCTCGGCACATCATCCCTTATGGACGCCCAATGTGGGACCGACAAGGAGCTTGAACCCGGGCCGGCCTTCGCGCGGCTCCACATATTCAAAGATGCGCTCATAGCCCGTGCTTTTGATCAGCCACTTGCCGTCAGCGCCCTTCTCGTATTCGTCGTAATAATAGGCCGCTCCCACCATCTCCTCGCCGCCCTTGATCTCGAAGTTTTCGTAGACAGTGCGGTCGTCAAGGAAATGAACGATGTCCTGCAAGCGCCAAATTCCCTTGGCGCTCTTGGGCCCGGTGAACTCGAATTCCGGGTGCATGACCACGTGACTGCCGACGAAGCTGCCTTCCGGAATGATATCGCTCAAGAGCTTGATGATCGCGTCGGCGCCCTCGGTGCTGTACTTGCCGCCGCTGTACCAGGCACGCGCGTCGTCGGTGAAGCAAGTCCTCATGAGCTTCCAGTCATGCGTATCCAGCGCTCTGAGGTAACGGTATTTCACCTGCGCGATGTCGTGATACGCGATCAGCTCTTCCACGGTCGTCATGCTCTCCACTCCCTTTGTGTCGTAAGCGGGCCGGCCAACGTCGCGCTGGCAGGTTTCAAGGGGCTCAGCTTAGCGAAGGAAACCGGGTCCCGAATGTCTCCAGCGGCAATCGGAGTGCATTGGTCATGTAGGCGACCGTCCGGTAGGAGCCGCCGACGATCATCGCCTCGAGAATGGCCATATCTGTCAGGAACGTCTTGAGCTTGTCCCACAAAGGCTGATCGACGTCACAAGTTGTGTTGAGCTGATCGCACAAGCGGATAAGGCTCGCTTCTTCCGGGGTCCAGCACGGGTCGTCCGGACCACCATGAACGAGCGAGGCGAGCTCGGCCTCCGTGAATCCAACGGCCTCGCGGAAGAACGAGACATGGAGTCCCCACTCGTATTCCGAGCCGCAGATGCCCGTGACACGGTCGATGACGATCTCGCGCTGCCGCACCGTGAGATTGCCGCGCCCGAGATAGCTTGCCCCAGTCCACCGCCGGAAAAGCCGCATATCGCGCGCGAGCATTGTGAACAAGGCGAAGGGCTCAACACCTGGCGGTATGATGCGCTGAATGAGCGTCGCGAGCTCCGGATCATAGGGCGATTGCACCGAGGCGATCCGCTGCGGTCCTGCCCTGCGGCGCTGCGCGGCGGCGCGGGACCACGCCGTTTTGCCTCCCGGAGTTGCGGAGGCCGGAAACCGCGCGCCGAACGCCTCGAGCGGCAGGCACAACGCGTTGATTACGCAGGACCCCGTCCGATAGATCCCGGCGATGATCAGGGCTTCGAGGATCGCCTCGTCGGTGAGAAAGGTCTTGAGTTCGTTCCACACGGGCTCGTTCAAATTGCAGGACGCGTTGAGATGATCGCACATGCGGATAAGCGCCGCATCTTCGGCGGTCCAGCACGTGTCCTCGGCGCCGCCGCACACGGTCGAGCGCAGCTGGGCTTCCGTCAGCTCCAAGGGCTCACGGAAGAACGAGACATGGATCCCCCATTCGTATTCCGAGCCGCATTGACCGGTGACGCGTAGAACGATGACCTCCCGCTGGCGCACCGTCAGGTTGCCGCGGCCGAGGAAATTGCCACCCACCCACCGCTTGAACAGCCGGGGGTCGCGCGCGGCGATCTTGAACAGCACGAAGGGCGGCTTGCCGGGCGGCGTGATCCGCTCGATGAGGGCGGCAACCTCCGGCGGATAGGGCGGCTCGGCCGGCGCAATACGCGGCATTTCATGACCTCTCGACGGCGGAGGATGACCGTGGCACGGTGGCGCCCCTCTCAAGGCGATGACGAGACCTGATGACCATTCGCAATGGACTGATCGAGGCTATTGGCCGGACACCGTTGATCCGCCTCAAGGGCGCCTCCGAGCTTACTGGCTGCGAGATCCTGGGCAAGGCCGAGTTTCTGAACCCGGGCCAGTCGGTGAAGGACCGGGCCGCGCTCTTCATCGTCAAGGACGCGCTGGCCAAGGGGCTTCTCAAGCCGGGCGGCGTGATCGTCGAGGGCACGGCGGGAAATACGGGAATCGGGCTCGCGCTGGTCGCCAACGCGCTCGGCTTTCGCACCGTCATCGTCATTCCAGATACCCAGAGCCAGGAAAAGAAGGACACGCTCCGCCTGTTCGGCGCCAAGCTCATCGAGGTACCGGCGGTGCCCTACAAGGATCCCAACAACTATGTGAAATACTCCGGCCGGCTGGCCGAAGAGCTCAACCGCAGCGAGCCGGCCGGCGCGCTCTGGGCCAACCAGTTTGACAATGTCGCGAACCGCCGGGCCCATATCGAGACCACGGGTCCCGAAATCTGGGAGCAGACCGGCGGCAAGGTCGACGGCTTCATCTGCGCCGTGGGCACCGGTGGAACGCTGGCCGGCGTCGGCATGGCGCTCAAGGCGCGTAATCCCAAGGTGGTCATCGGACTGGCGGACCCCATGGGGGCCGCGCTCTACAACTATTACGCCCATGGCGAGCTCAAGGCCGAGGGCAGCTCCATCACCGAAGGCATCGGCCAAGGGCGGATCACGGCGAACCTGGTCGATGCGCCGATCGACCGCGCGTTCCAAATTCCCGACGACGAGGCGATCCCGCACGTGTTCGACCTGCTCGAGAACGAGGGGCTCTGCATCGGCAGCTCGACCGGCATCAACGTCGCGGGCGCTATCCGGCTCGCCAAGGAGCTGGGGCCCGGCCACACAATCGTGACCGTGCTCGCGGATTTCGGCACGCGTTATCAGAGCAAGCTGTTCAACCCGGCCTTCCTGCGCTCGAAGAATCTTCCGGTGCCTGACTGGCTCGAAACGGGTGCAGGAACCCACGCGCCGGGAGCCTAGTCCGCGCCGCGGACGCGAGCGACCAGACCACGGACTGGATCATAGGCATAGATTGCACCGCCCAGAAAAACAGCGGTGAAGCCACCGGCGATGACAAGTGCCGTCCAATCGATCCGCAGATAAAGGGCGAACCGGATCAGCTCGACCGCATAGGTGAAGGGATTGACCGAGGCGATCACGCTTAAGACCGTGCTTGTTTCGTGAATCTTGGCGAGCGGATAAAGCGCGGAGGATGCGAAGAACATCGGGAAGATGACGAAGTTCATCACGCCGGCGAAATTCTCGAGCTGGCGAATGACGGAAGATAGCAGAAGCCCGAACGCGCCGAGCATGGCGCCGGACAGAATGAGTGCGGGAAACAGCGCGACATAGCCCGGGAGAGGCGGGGCGACGCCCTGAAGCCGCGCCAGGCCCAAGAACACATAGGCCTGCAGCACCGAAACCAGCACAGCCGCCAGAAGCTTCGAGACCAGCAGGAACCAGCGCGGCATCGGACTCGTCAGCAGAACCCGCATGCTCCCCATCTCCCGGTCATAGACCATCGAAAGCGAGCTCTGCATGCCGTTGAAGAGCTGGATCATCGCAATGAGGCCGGGGGTGACGTAGGTTTCGTAGGAGACGAAGCCCTCGTAAGGGGCTGTGGCCGCGAGACTTGCGGCAGCATGAAATCCCGTCGCGAAGATGAAAAGCCAGACGAGCGGCCGCACCAGTGCCGCGGCAAACCGTCCGCGCTGATGGATGAAGCGCAGGCTTTCACGCCAGAGGATTCCCACGAAGCAGCGTGCGTAAGGCGCGAGCGCGCTCATGCGTTCTCCCACAGAAGCGACAAGGCCTCGCGCAGCGTCGTGGCGCCGGTCTTCTCGAGAACCGCCCGCCCGGTGTCCTGGGCTTGAATTCTCCCTTGCCGCAGAATGATCAGGAGATCCTCGGGCGCGACCTCGTCGATCAGATGGGTCGACCACAAGACCGTCATCCGGCGCTCCCCGACCAGGGCGCGCACATGGCGCAAAAGCTCGGCGCGGCTTCCCATGTCGAGCCCGACTGTCGCCTCGTCACAGAGCAGAAGCTGGGGCTGGTGCATGAGGGCGCGGGCGATCTCGATCCGGCGGGTCTGACCGCCGGAAAGCTGGCGCACTTTGCGGTCGTAGACATCCGCCAACCCGATGCGCCCAAGCTCGGCATGAGCACGCGCCCGCGCCTCGGAGAAAGAGATGCCATGAAGCGCCGCGTGGTAGATCAAATTCTGACCCGCGGTGAGATCGAGATCGAGCGTTCGTTGCTGGAACACAACCCCAAGTCTTGCGAGCGCGGAGCGGGACTGGCGTTCGATGTCATGGCCGAACACGCGAATCGATCCGGCCTGCAACCCGAACAGCCGGGTTGTCAGCGAGAACATGGTAGTCTTTCCAGCACCGTTCTCGCCCAGGAGGACCGCGAACCGCCCTTGCGGCAGTGTCAGCTCGATGTCCGCCAGCGCGGCTTTCGCGCCATAGCTGTAGGAAAGCGCCTTGATTTCCAAGGCCGGAGAGAGGGGAGCGTCGCCCTGATGTGGGGGGCTCATCACGTCCGCTGCCGGCAATCGAGCCTCCCGCCGAAATACACAAGTGTGTGAGACACCGTCCCATTGCGGGAGCGGATTCGCCGTCATTCTTGTGCCACATCTCACCCCATGGTAGGTATCCCGGATGGGCAGCCGCAAGGGTAGACACTCACCCCACGGTGCCCGCCCTATGAAGATGGTCATCGTACGGCACGGGAGGCCTCAATGAAGAAGTGGAAGACTCCGCGTATTCGCGAGATCGCGGTCGGCTGTGAGATCAATACCTACGCCTGCGCGGAGATCTATTGATCTCTCACGTCTTGTGACGTGAGACGCCTAATTCTGGCTCAGCACGATTGCGTATCATAGTCCTTGGTTCCGCTGCCGGCGGCGGGCTGCCTCAGTGGAATTGTAGCGGCCCCGCGAGTCGTGCTGCGCGCGATCGAAAGATTGACCGGCGGACACAGGCTTCAATTGCCGTGTCCGCCGATCGTCGTTCTTGGATGATCATCAATGCCGCGCCTGATTTGCGGCAACAGCTCATCGAAAATCCTGTCCTCTGGCCATCGGAAGAGCCGCTGCGCAACTCGCCCGTTCAGGCGGTGCTGCTGACGGGCGGCGAAGTCGACAATGTCGCCGGGCTTCTGACACTACGCGAACGGCACCCCTTCGCCATCTGGGCGACCGCCCGTGTGCTTACGACCCTCGATGCCAATCCGATCTTTGACGCCCTCGATCGCGGCATCGTCGAGCGGCACGCGATAACGCTCGGCGCGCCGACCGAGATTCTCGGTCCAGAAGGGAGCCTTGGCCTCAGGGTCACGGCGTTCACGGTGCCCGGCAAGGTGCCGCTCTATCTCGAGACAAAATCCGCGACGCTCGCCGGCGAAACGGAGGACACGATCGGGTTGGAAATTGCCTCGGGTGATACGACATTCCATTACATTCCAGGATGCGCGCGCGTCACGCCCGAGCTGCGCCGCCGCCTCGAAGGCTCCGCGCTCGTCTTCTTCGACGGCACGGTGTTTACCGACGACGAGATGATCGTCGCCGGTCTCGGCGCCAAGACCGGTCATCGCATGGGTCATATGAGCATGACAGGCACCGACGGCAGTATTGCCGCATTGAATGACCTCGGCATCGCGCGCAAGATCTACATCCATATCAACAACAGCAATCCCGTGCTGCTTCCGAACGCGCCCGAGCGGGATGTTCTTGCACGCAGCGGCTGGGAGCTTGCGGAAGACGGCATGGAGATCGCGCTGTGAGCGAGTTGCTGACACCGAACCAACTGGAAGCGACATTGAGAGAGATCGGCGCAACGCGCTATCACAATCGGCATCCGTTCCACGGCCTGCTCCATGGCGGCAAGCTCAATCGCGGCCAGGTCCAGGCCTGGGCGCTCAACCGCTATTACTATCAAAGCCACATCCCGATGAAGGACGCGGCGTTGATGTCGAAAGCTGATGACGCCGAGTTCCGGCGCATCTGGCGGCAGCGCATTCTCGATCATGACGGCGAACGGGCGGGCGAAGGCGGCATTGCGCGATGGCTCGCGCTGACTGACGCGCTCGACCTCGATCGCGCTTATGTGGAATCGAGTGAGGGCGTTCTGCCGGGAACGCGCTTTGCCGTCGAGGCCTATGTTCGGTTCGTCTACGAGCGGCCTCTGCTCGAAGCGGTCGCCTCCTCGCTGACCGAAATGTTCTCGCCCGCCATCATCGGAGATCGCGTCGCAGGCATGCTTGCCCATTACGACTTCGTCTCCAAGGACGCACTTGCCTATTTCAACAACCGCCTCACCCAGGCGCCGCGTGATGCCGACTTCGCCCTTGACTATGTGAAGCGGGAGGCGCGCCGCCCCGACCAGCAACAGGCCGTCATCAACGCGCTCAAGTTCAAATGCGACGTGCTGTGGAGCCAGCTCGACGCGTTGTATTACGCCTATGTCGCGCCGGGCCATGTGCCCCCCGGTGCGTTCCGTCCCGAGGGCTGACCATGAGCGCGGACGAAGAGACGACGGTTCCCAGGCTCGCGCAGGGCGTGAGATTGAAATTCGACGCGGCGCGCGACGGCTGGGTCGTCCTCGCGCCCGAGCGCATCATCGTGCCGGAAGAAACGGCGCTCGAAATTCTCCGTAAATGCGATGGGGAACGCAGCCTCGCGGCGATCATCGACGAGCTTGCCGCCGACTATGATGCGCCGCGCGATGTCATTGCCGACGACGTCCGCGCCCTGATGTCCGAATTGACCGCCAAGGGACTTCTCAGGCCATGAGCGTTGCTGCGGGATTGGGCCCTCCTCTCGCCGTCCTCGCCGAGCTGACGCATCGCTGCCCCTTGCAATGCCCTTATTGCTCAAATCCTCTCGAGCTTGTCGGCAAGGAGAGAGAGCTTGCGACGGAGGCGTGGAAGCGTGTCATCGACGAGGCGGCCGCGCTCGGGGTGCTGCAGATTCATTTTTCCGGCGGTGAGCCCACCGTCCGCCGCGATCTTGAGGATCTCATCCGTCACGCTCGCGCGGCCGATCTCTACACAAATCTCATCACGTCCGGGATCGGCGTCGACGAGGCACGCATCAAGTCTCTCGCGGACGCCGGTCTCGACCATATCCAGCTCAGCATCCAAGACACCGAGGCGTTGTCGGCAGACAGGATCGCGGGCACACACAACTCGTTGCAGAAGAAACTCGCCGTCGCCGGCTGGATCCGTGCCGCCGGCTTTCCGCTCACGCTGAATGCCGTGGTCCACCGGCAAAATCTCGAGCGGCTCGAAGCGATGATCGAGCTCGCCGTGGAGCTTGGCGCTCAACGGCTCGAAGTCGCCCATGTCCAATATTACGGCTGGGCCCTCACGAACCGTGCGGCCTTGATGCCGAGCCGTGCGCAGCTCGACCGTGCGACGGAGATTGTCGAGCAGGCCCGCAAGCGGCTGACCGGGCGGCTCATCATCGATTACGTCGTTCCCGATTACTACGCACAACGCCCCAAGGCCTGCATGGGTGGTTGGGGGCGCCGCTTCATCAACATCACGCCCGAAGGACGCGCGCTGCCCTGTCACGCCGCCGAGACCATCAAGACGCTTCAATTCGACAACGTTCTCGATCGGTCGCTCGCCGAGATCTGGAACCAATCGTCGGCCTTCACAAGATTTCGTGGCACGGACTGGATGCCCGACCCGTGCCGCAGCTGCGACCGGCGCGAAATCGATTGGGGCGGCTGCCGCTGCCAGGCCCTCGCACTGGCCGGCGACGCAGAGCTGACGGACCCGGCCTGCGCGCTCTCGCCCTCTCACGACGCGATGAGAGCGATGGCCGAAGTCGACGCGGCCTCATCGGAGACCAAATTCACCTATCGCAGGCTCAAGGCGCGTTCCGCGCTTTAGACCGCCGCGATTCCCGAAGTACTTGCCGCAACCGGCGCGACGATTGCCTTTGCATCGCGTGCTTCGAGCTTCCGATAATATTCGAGCAGCAGGATATAGGCGAAGCTGAGTGCGGTCGTGCAGGCGACCATGCCGTAGAACAGCGGCGTGCGCAGCGCCGGCAGCATTGCCACTGATTGCAGCATGCCGAACGAGCCCGGGCCGAGCAGCAACGCCCAGGCCATGATCCGCGACTGACCGCGCGTATTCCCGCGACGAATGAGGAACGGAATGATGAACAGGATCGAGATGAGCTGAACCGGCACGAGACCAAAAATGTTGAGCGGGTCGTTGACCACAGATTCCAGCAGATGGAACAGCACGATCGCCGTCACCTGAAAAAGAAAATAGATGCCGTAGAAGACGGCTTTCGGAAGCTTCGCCGCGTATTCTCGATGCGCGAAGGGCAGCATGTAGAGGATCGCGCCGATCTCGACCAGCGCGAAGAAGACATAGCCGAACCAGATGTTGGTGAAATACCAGTGATCGACGCTGGTGAACCAGCGCTCGTAGTTCATCGCAAAGGTGCCGTCATGCGCAAAGGCGATGCAGAAATAGCTGATGGGAAATCCCAGCATCTTGTCGCGATGGGTGAGGCGCAGCGCCTCGAACACTTGCACGCTGCCGCCGACCCAAGCAAAGGCGGTCGCTACCAAGATCCAGAAGATGTTCTGGTCGAAATACTGTAGCGTGGTGGCAACATCATACATGGTCGTTACCCTTCCCTGGCGTGTCGGCGCGCTTGGTCGCTGACTTGTTCGTCTTTATTCGCCAAATTTTGTAGGCGCGATCATCTTTGTGGTCAAATAGGTCCGAGCTTTTACCGGAGCCCCGAACAATGCCGCTGCCCGCCCCCATGCCCACGCCTCTTGTCACGACCGCCTGGCTTGCCGAGCATCTGGGGGCGCCCGACCTTGTCGTGCTCGACGGCTCATGGTTTCTGCCAGGCGCCAGCCGCGATGCGCGCGCGGAGCATGGCGCGAGCCATATTCCGGGTGCGCTCTTCTTCGATATCGACGCCATGAGCGACGACGCCTCGCCCCTGCCCCATATGCTGGATCGCCCGGAGGATTTCGCGACGAAAGCAGGTGCCCTGGGCATCGGCTCCAGTGAGCGCATTGTCGTCTATGACAGCCAGGGCCTCTTCAGCGCGCCACGCGTGTGGTGGACATTCCGCGCCATGGGTCACGATGCGGTAGCGGTTCTGGACGGTGGGCTCGTCAAATGGCGCGCCGAAGGCCGTCCGCTCGAAGCCGGCGATACGACGCGCGGCCCCCGCGTCTTCACCGCCAAGGCGCGGCCGGCGCTCGTGCGCGCGCTGCCGCAGCTCGTCGACAATCTGACCGCGCGGCGCGAGACGGTGATCGATGCGCGGCCGGCCGGGCGCTTCGCCGGCACCGATCCCGAGCCGCGTCCGGGCCTCGCGTCGGGTCACATCCCCGGCAGTCTCAGCGTGCCGTCCTCGAAGCTCGTCAACGCAGCCGGGCTCCTTCGTCCGCCCGCGGAGCTTGCCGAGCTCTTTCACGAAGCCGGCGTCGATCTGACGAAGCCCCTGGTCACAAGCTGCGGCTCCGGCATCGCGGCCGCTCTGCTGGCGCTCGCCCTCGACACCGTGGGCGCCCATGATGTTCCGGTCTATGACGGCTCATGGGCGGAATGGGGGGCCCGCCCGGACGTGCCCGTCGAGCGCTCCTGATCGCCGGTCCCCCTGGACAAATCGGCGAGACGCACGCAAATCTGCCCCACGGGCCCAAGGAACCCGCTGATATGACCGATACCACGAAGATCGTTCAGGCGGGGCGCCACGTCGACCGCGATATCGAGATCGTCAACCCGCCCGTCTATCACGCCTCGACGGTGCTCTATCCCGACATGGCGTCGCTTACGGATACGAGCCGCACCTACACCTATGGCCGGCGTGGCACGCCGACGACACGCGCGCTCGAAAGCGCGCTGACCGAGCTAGAGGGTGGCGCGCGCACGGTCCTTGTTCCGTCGGGCCTCAATGCGATTACGACCGCCCTCCTCTCGTTCGCGCAGGCCGGCGACCATGTGCTCGTCACCGACGCGGTCTATGCACCGACGCGCGCCTTCTGTGATCGGTTCCTCAAGCGTTTCAGCATCGAGGTCGGCTATTACGATCCCATGATCGGCGCGGGCATCGCTCAGCTCTTCAAGCCCAACACGCGCGTCGTGTTCTGCGAATCTCCGGGCTCGCAAACCTTCGAGGTGCAGGATCTGCCCGCGATCGCCGCCGCCGCGCGCGCGAGAAATATTGTGGTGATGGCCGACAACACCTGGGCCTCGCCGCTTTATTACAAGCCGCTCGCGCTCGGCGCGCATCTCTCGATCCAGTCCGCGACGAAATACATCGCGGGCCACTCCGATCTCACCTTGGGCTCGATCACGGCGAACGTCGAGGCCGAAAGCCTACTCGCGTCGAGCCACGGGCTTCTCGGCCAATCGGTGGCTCCGGACGATGCCTATCTCACGCTGCGTGGCTTGCGCACGTTGTCCGTCCGCATGGCGCGTCATCAGGACAACGGGCTTGCGCTGGCGCACTGGCTCGCCGCGCGTCCGGAGGTCGATCGCGTGCTGCACCCCGCGCTCGAAAACACGCCCGGACATGTGCTTTGGAAGCGCGATTTCACCGGCGCGTCCGGCACCTTCAGCATCGTGCTGAAGCCATGCGAGAAACCCGCGATCGCCGCGATGATCGATGGCCTGAAGCTGTTCGGTCTCGGCTATTCGTTCGGCGGCTTCGAAAGCCTCGTGATGCCGGCGGACCTGCGTACAATCCGAACCGCCACGCGCTGGACCGGCGGACCGATTGTGCGTTTTCACATCGGATTCGAGGACGTCGCAGACTTGAAAGCCGATCTTGCCGCAAGCTTCGACCGGCTCAAGGCAGCGGAGCAAAAGCAATGACCGATTTCTCCGCCGTGCTCGATGCCGTCACCTTCGATGCGCAAGGTCTCGTGCCGGCAATCGCTCAGGATGCCGACAACGGCCAGGTGCTCATGATGGCCTGGATGAACCGCGAGACCCTTGTCGAAACGCTTGCCACCGGCCGCGCCGTCTATTGGTCGCGCAGCCGCAAGGCGCGCTGGCGCAAGGGCGACACCTCGGGTCACGAGCAGATCGTCGAAGAGGTGCGCATCGATTGCGACGGCGACACGCTTTTGCTCCGTGTACGTCAGACCGGTCCGGCCTGCCACACGGGCCGGCGCGCCTGCTTCTTCCGCCGCGTGGAGAACGGCGCGCTGAAGGATGTCGGCGAAGGCTGAGGCGCCCGCTTAGAGCTCCACCGTTCCGCCGAAGCGGTCGACGGCAAGGCTCTTCACCAATGCGAAGACGGGGAGCCCGGGCACAAGCTCGAGCGCATGGGCCGCGCTTTCGGTGATGCGCGCGACCAGCGTCGTTTCGCCGACCAGAACCGTGACGTCGCAAATACCCTCGCCTGCGCTCGCGATGTCGCGCACCGTGCCCGTCAACGCGTTGCGTACGCTAAGCCCAATCGGAGGCTGGCTCGCCAGGATGACTTCGCGCGCCCAGATGCGCAGACGCACATGCTCGCCCCTCGGGGCCGGCGCCCCGGGCAGCGCCAGGACGCCGCCCGGAAAGACATAGCGGGTCAATGTTCCGTCGCCCTTCGCCGGGCCGTCCGACACGGCGTCGATGACCGCCATCGGCTCGCCCGCACCGGAGAGACGCGCAAGCAGCGGCGTCGCCAGCACGGCGCCCGTGGAACCGAGGTCCGCAACCTCGCCCTCGTGAACCACGGCAACGCGATCGGCGAGGCGAACGACCTCGTCGACAGCATGACTGACAAGCACCATCGGCAAATCCACGGTCGCCTTGATGGCCGCGAGATAATCGAGAATTTCAGAGCGGCGCGCCGTATCGAGAGCCGCCAGCGGCTCATCCAGCACCAGAAGGCGCGGACGCGCGAGCAAAGCGCGGCCGAGCGCGACGCGCTGGCGCTCGCCACCCGAGAGCGTGCCGGGGCGGCGCTTGAGAAAGGTCCCGAGCCCGAGCAGATCAATGACCTGTTGCGGCGAAACATCGAGGCCATCCTTGGTCCCGTGCTTCTGAGCCCGCTTCCGGCCGAACAGAAGATTGTCCTCAACCGTCAGATGCGGGAAAAGGCGCGCGTCCTGAAACACGAGTCCGATGCCGCGCCGCTCGGGTGGCACATTGATCCGGGCGCCGCTGTCGAACAGCGTCGTGCTGCCGAGCGCAATGCGGCCTTTGTCAGGACGCAAGAGACCCGCAATTGCGTTCGCGATCGAGCTCTTGCCAGCGCCCGAAGGCCCGAACAGCGCGAGCACACCCGATGCCGGCGCCTCGATCCGGGCCTTCAGGGCGAAGCTGCCGAGTGTGGCATCGATGTCGATGACGAGCATCGTTCAACCCTGAAGACGGCGCGCCAGATTGCGCGCCAAAAGCTCGGCGGCGATCAGGGCCACAAAGGCGAGCACGATCGCGAGGACGGACAAGCGCAGCACCTGCCCTTCCCCGCCCGGCACCTGTAGCAAGGTGTAGATGGCGAGTGGGAGCGTGCGCGTCTCACCGGGAATGTTCGACACGAAGGTGATGGTGGCGCCGAATTCGCCCAGCCCGCGCGCGAACCCCAGCACCGCGCCGGCAAGCACACCCGGCATCGACAGCGGCAGCGTCACGCTGAGAAACGCGTCCCACCTGGAGGCGCCCAATGTGCGCGCGGTGGCTTCCAGCTTGCGATCGACCGCCTCGATGGAGAGGCGCATCGGACGAATGAGAAGCGGCAGGGACATCACCGCGGATGCGACGACCGCGCCGGTCCAGCGAAAGGCGACGGTGACGCCGAACACATCGTCGAGCAGCTGCCCGAGCGGTCCGTTGCGCCCGAACGCGAGCAAAAGAAGATAGCCGGTGACGACCGGTGGCAGAACGAGCGGCAGATGCACGAGACCGTCGAGCGCCACCTTGCCCGGGAACCGTCCGCGCGCCAGCAGATAGGCCAGCGCAAAACCCGGCGGCACACTCAGCAGCGTGCTCCACAATCCCACCCTCAGGCTGAGCTCAACCGCTTCCCATTCGGCGGGCGTCAGAACATGAAGCACTCGTGTCTCCCCGTTTCAATCGCAGCCCCCCGCCCCCGACCCCTCGCCACAAGGGGGAGGGGACGCGGAGACAACAGACCTTGTTACGATCATGTCGCCGTCAATGCTACCGCACTCGAGGTTCCCCTCCCCCTTGTGGTGGTTAGGGGTGGGGGCGCCGTCAGAACGCAAGCTGAGAGCGTATGCCGAGCGCTTGCACTTTCTGGCCGATGTGGGCGCCGGCAGCACTCAGGCGGTCGACATTGATGCGGAGATAGTTGGCCGAGAAGCGGATCGCATCATTGGGATACCAGTTCAGCCCCAGCGTCCAGATGTCCTGCTCGCCGCCGCGGATGCCGCCGGCCGGGGTTGCCCGGCCTGCAAGCCCCGCATTGAAATTGAGATCCGTCGCGCTGTAGCGGCCGGCAATCTCCCACGCACCCCACCCGCCGTTCGATCCCAACGTCACGGGATGGGCGACCTTGGGCGCGCGGAACGAGCCGGTCGGCGCATTGTAGCGATGCGGCTCGCCGGTGATGACCCAGCTCGCCTGGGCGTACCAAGCCCCGAATTCGGGATTGGTGCTGGCCGGCGTGCCTTCGCCGTTACGTGTCGCCCCGAACTTGAAGTAGCCGCCTTCGGCATAGAGGCTCTTCCATTGCGCCGCGCCGTCGGCGCCCCAATGCCAGACTTGCCGTCCCGGAATGGCGCCCGTGCTGATGAGGCTCGTAGGCGCATTGTTGGTGCCGGTGTCGTCGACGCGGATTTCTGGCGCGTTCGAGAAGGTGAAGTTGCCGAGGCCGGCGGGGCCCGCGACGGTGTCGGCGGTGTCGAAGACGTAAGACCCGTTGGCGCCGAGGACGAGATTGGCAGTCTTGCTGGAATAGGCCAGCGCCGCGAACCGGCCAACGACACCTTGCTGCTCATCGAAGGTTTGCGCCGTCGCGGCGTTCGAGCCGTTGACCTTCGAGCCCGTATACGCCACCGAAGCGAGATAGCGATCGCCCTGAGCCACGACGCTCACGCCGTAGCGGCCGTCGCTGCCCGCGATGCCACGCGTGATTTCCGTAGCATCCGCGCGCTCCATGAACAGGAGCTCGCCGACCGGCGTCGAATCTTCGAGCGAGACATAAGGCGAGAAGGCGCCGACCCTGAAGGCGAACGGCTTCCACCCGTTGTATTGAATATAGGCTTGCTGAATCTGGACCGGCTGCTCGGAGCCGCTGCCGCCCCACTCGCCGGTGAAGTTGTAGCTCCACACCTTGTACAGCGTGCCTTCGACGCCGAAGCGCGCACGACGGAAATTGCTGCCGCTGTTCAGATCCTGCGCCGTGCCGGTGCCGGGCACGTTGTCCTGCATGTAGTAGCCGAAATCATACTGGACGAGCGCTCGCAGGCTCGCCGTGAAATTGCCGTTCGAGGATTCCCAGCGCGGTGTCGCGTTGGTCATCACGACCTTGCCGTCCTGCGTCTTCTGCTCGACTTGGCCGACACGCGTGGACAAGACCTTGCCCTGCTCATCGACCTTCTCCTCGAGCGCATTCAGACGCGCTTCGGTCGCAGCCGCGGCTTCAGGCGTGATCTTCGACGCCGCAGTCTTTTTTCCGGAGGGGGCTGCCTGAACCGCCCCGCCGCTCATCATCTTCGTGAGCTGCTCCACCTGCTTCTTGAGCGCCTCGATCTCCTTGTCCTGATGGGAGATCCGATCCATGAGCTGCTGCTGGGTGGCGTCTTGCGCCATGGCCGGCGTTGCCAGGGCAGCGGCGATGGTCAGCGCGGCCAGGCTCGCGCGTCCTTCGTTACGAAATTTCATGACGACCCCCTCAATTCACAATAAAGCCGCGCGCCTTGAAGATCGTTTTTGCGGCGTTGGACAAAAGAAACGCGCGAAAGCTGCGCGCTTCAGGCGTGTCGTGCGCCTTCAGCACCGCGAGCGGATAGGTGATCGGCTGGTGGCTGATGTCGGGAAACGTTCCGGCGACCATGACCTTCTTGCTGGCGAGAGCATCGGTCGTGTAGACGACGCCAGCGCGTGCTTCGGCACGCTCCACAAACGCGAGCGCGGAACGCACATTGTCGGCCGGCACGACATTGCCTTCGACCTGGCTCCAAACGCCGAGATTGATTAGAGCGGCCTTGGCATATTTGCCGGCGGGCACGGAGTCAGGATCGGCAAGTGCCAGTTTCTCCGTCCCAAGAATTTCCGCGAGCGGAAAGCCCGACTTGATCGCGATCGTGAACGGCTTCGCTGCGGGAGCCACCAGCACGAGGTGATTGCCGAGAAACGTCGTGCGCGTATTCGGAGCCAAGAGACCGCGCTCGCTCACATAGTCCATCCACTGCTCATCGGCCGAGATGAAGAGACCGGCTGGCGCGCCGGCTTCGATCTGGCGCGCGAGCGCCGACGACGCCGCGAACGTCAGGACAGGCTTCGCATGACCTTGCGCCACAAAGGCATCCCCCGCCTCGGTCAGTGCCTCCTGCAGGCTTGCGGCGGCAAAGACGGTGACCTTGTCCTCGGCCCGTGCGGGCGCCGCCATGAAGCCGACCGCCAGCGTGAACAGAGTGAGAAATCTTGCTAAGTATCTCATGTGCCCCTCACAAGACGTTATATCTGTGAGGATATAGCCGTTGGTCCTGTCTTTGGAAAGGCGAAACATGCCCCCCGCGCCGGAGGCCTCCGTCCGTATCACGTTGCGCCTCGATTTCGCCACGAGCCCCAAGGCGCCGCGGATGGGCCGCGTCGGACCCGGCAAAATCGCCTTGCTCGAAGCCGTGGCTCAGGACGGATCCATTTCAGCTGCGGCCCGCACGCTCGGGCTGTCCTATCGCCGCGCCTGGCTGATGATCGACGAGATGAATCAGCTGTTCCGCGATCCTGTGGTCACTGCGGGCGCGGGCGGAGCGAAGGGGGGGCAGGCCTCCCTCACCCCCCTAGGCTCGCGGCTCGTGACGACATATCGCGAGCTGGAAGCCGAGACCGCGAACAGCGCCGCGGTGCGCCTTCTCGCACTTGCACAAGATGTGACCCGCTAGCTCATCCCGCTCAAAATCGAGGCCGAAGGGCAGAAATCCCCAGAATTTCCGCCTTAACCCCGATTATTTTAACCCTTGAGTGAGCCGATTGTTGTCGGGGCGCGTTCACCTCCGTGAGGTACGGCCCCATGACAAAAATCCGCGCGCTCGCGTCCCGGTGTTCTCTGCTGCAATGGCTCACGCTGTCGCTCGCGCCCCTTATTGTGGGTGTGCTCATCTATGATTGGCGTGAAGAAGCGCGGGCTTGGCGGGATCTCGCGGATCTCGGCACCGAGCCTTCGGTCATTCTGGGCAGCATTGTTTTGGGCTGGATTCACACGCCCGGCTTCTGGGCGCTGATCGTGCTCATGGGTCTTTTCTCGACCGTGTTTTGGCGCCTGTCCATCGCATGGAAACGAGCGCGGCCGAAAGCGTCGACCTCACCTTTCATGCCCGTGAAAGTGGCGAGTGTAACAATGGTGACGAAGCACGCGCCGGGACCCTTTGTCTTCGGATTCCTTAAAGGCAATCCACGGTATCGTCATTACGGCTAGTGCTGTCCGCGACACCGCATCATGCGCTGAGCGCGCCCTGGACCTCGCTCCCTCGCCTTTGTAAGAATGGCCAAAAGCCACGCATAACGGACCGCAGGGAACGACCGGATCATGACGAAGTCGCATATCACGCGTGAGGATTGTGTGCTGCGCCACCTCCTGGACAACCAGGCAGCGGCCCTTCCGAACAAGGTCTTCCTCAAGAACGACGACGGACGCGAATGGACTTATTCGGAGGTCCGTCGCGAGGTGCTCAAAGCCGCAGGCGGCTTGCAGGCCCTCGGCGTGAAGCAGGGCGATCACGTGCTCTGCTGGATGCCCAACTCTCCCGAGATGCTGTTCGTGTGGTTTGCGATCAACTACATCGGCGCGGTGTTCGTGCCCGTCAATCTCGCCTATCGCGGCCGCTTGCTGGAACATGCCGTGTCGTTGTCCGACGCCAAGGTCGGTGTCGTGCATGCCGACCTCGCGCCACGCCTTGCGGATATCGAGCTGGCCCAGCTGAAAGACATCGTGATCTTCGGGGGTGCGCCGGCAAACGATTTCCCGCCTTACATTTCATCCCTACTCGGTCTTGGAGCAGGAGCGTCCGCTCGCGCCGCTCGAGCGCCCGATCGAGCCTTGGGATGACATCTACATCATCTTCACATCGGGCACGACCGGCCCATCCAAAGCCGTGCTCTGCAGCTACGCCATGATGCTGTACGGCATGCCCCAAGCCTACACGATGATCGACAGCGACACGCGCTACCTCATCGTGAGTCCGTTGTTTCATGCAGCCGCGACAGGCTTCGGCTACGCCATGCTGATCCGCGGCGGTTCGGTTGCGATGGTCGAATCCTTCAAGACCGATCAGTTCTGGGATGTCATCCGCAGAACGCAGACGACCTTCTGCTCGCTGCTCGGTGTCGTGCCGCTCTTTCTGCTGAAAGAGCCGCCCTCCCCGCGCGACCGGGACCATACGCTCAAGGTGGTGACGACGGGTCCCTGGGGCGAGCACTGCCTTCAGTTCGCCAAGCGCTTCGGCGTCGACATGTACACGGCTTTCTCGATGTCGGAGCTGTCGATCCCGCTCGTGTCGGAGCTCAATCCGCCCAAGATGGGCGTCGCCGGGCGCGTGCGCGACGGGTTCGAAATGAAGGTCGTCGACGAGCACGATTTCGAAGTGCCCGTGGGACAGGTCGGCGAAGCGGTTCTTCGTTCAGCTCTGCCCTGGGCCATCACCTCGGGATACTACAAAAACCCCGAAGCCACCGCGAAGGCCTGGCGCAACGGTTGGTTCCATACCGGAGACGCCATGCGTGTCGATGAGGACGGCGACTTCTTCTTTATCGATCGCCTGAAGGATTCGATCCGGCGCCGGGGCGAGAACATCTCCTCCTTCGACATCGAAACCGTGGTGCAGGAGCATCCTGCCGTCCGCGAATGCGCGGCGATCGCCGTGCGCGCAGAGTCCGAGGACGAAGTGATGCTGTGCGCGGCACTTCAACCCAACATGAAGCTCGACTTCGAAGAGTTCGTTGAATTCCTTCGCCCGAAGATGGCGCATTTCATGGTGCCGCGCTTCTTCCGTCTTCTGCCCGAGTTGCCCAAGACCCCCAACGGGAAGATTCAGAAAGCCGAGCTCCGCAAGGACGGCGTGACCTCGGACACCTGGGATCGCGAAGCGGCGGGGATCATCATCAAGCGCGAGAAGATTGGGAGCCGCTGATCAGCCCGATGGCAATCGGTTGCCGCCGGAGGGCGCGCTCCGCCGCGCGACCGAGGCACGGTATTCGCTCGGCGTCTGGCCGGCTTTTTCCTTGAAGACGCGCGTAAAGTGCGGCGCGTTGGCGAACCCCGCCATCTCCGCGATCTCGCCGATGGTGTAGTGGGTCATGTTCGACGATACCAGAAGCTCGCGCGCCCGCGCGATGCGCGCGTCGCGCAAAAGCTGCGGAAAATTCATGCCCCTTTTGTGGATGAGCGCGCTGAGATAGCGCGTCGAGATCCTCAAATGCTTCGCCGCCATTTGCGCCGACAGCTCGGGCTCGGCGATGTGCTCGTGAATGAATTGCACGATGTCGTCGAAACGCCTCACCTGAATCGGGCGATCGTCCACGCTCGCGTGGCGGCTGAGGCAGCTTGCAACGGCGTGCAGAAACAGATCGATGGCCTTGTCGCGCAACTCGGGGTTCATGTTGCGGCCATGCTCGAACAGGAGCTCCGCCAGCCTTTTCGCGACCGCGCCCTCGCCGTCACGTGACGAGATCTGAGTGCCGAGCTTCGTGCCGGGCGCCAGCAGCGGTGCCATCATGTGGTGCGGCACGAGCACGCCGTAATAAACGAGCGCCTGACCCTTGTCGGGAATGATTTCGCTCGTATAAGCCGTTTGAGATTTTACAACGGCGAACGTGCCGCCTTCGACGACGACGCCCGCCTCCGGCCAGATGTTCCTCACACATCCGTGGTCGACGAACGCGATGATGTAGGTCGGCTGCTCGATGTCGCGCACGTTCTGGGCCGTACGTCGGAACAGGCCTGGGCATTGCCACACCGCCTTCGCCAATTTCAGCGGCGACGACAGCCCTTCCTCGAGCGTAACGCTGCCGCCGGCGGGGATGCTGAGTTCCCCACCCCAGACACGATGGATACGATTGCTTTGCGCCACCGTCTCGAGCGAGGGCGGCGCTTGGACAATTTCATAGCGTGATGGCGCCATCTTTCGTGTTCGCTTTATGTTCTTATTGCTCCCGTCCCTTATCTAACGCCGAGACGGAGCGGCCCACAAGTCCGTTTCAGGCAAGCGTGGGTGCTGGTTTGGCGCTTTTGCCCCGCGTCGGGATGGCTTATGCGAAACTGTTCACGCAAAAAGGAAGGCGATTTTGGCCATGACGAACCCGGTTTGGAAAAATCCAGATGCCGTGACGATGCCGCAACTGTTGCGCGAGGCGGCCCGGAAATGGCCCGACAAGACCTATCTCGATTTTTCCGGCGAGACCTACAGCTTTGCGGAGATCGACCGACGGTCCAACCGCCTGGCGCACGGACTGGCCGCGCTTGGCGTGATGCAAGGCAGCACGGTCTGCAGCTTTCTCGATTCCGGCGTCGATGCCTTGCTCGTGTGGTTTGCGGTGGTCAAGCTCGGCGCGGTGATCGTGCCGATCAACACGGCTTTCAAGGGCGAGTTCCTGCGCCATCAGATTTCGGACGCGCGGGCGCGCGTCATCATCATGGAGTCTCACTACGTTGATCGCCTCATCGGGATCGAAGAGAGCCTTCCCGAGATGAAAACGCTCGTCACGCGTGGCGAGCCGACCGTCGTCGAGACGCGGCTCGCGCGCGGGTCCTTCGAGTCTCTGTTCACCAACGATGAGACGCATCCCGCGGTCGAGATCAAGCCCGGCGACCTCGCCACGTTGCTCTATACCTCCGGGACGACCGGCCCCTCGAAAGGCTGCATGGTGAGCCACAACTACGGCGTGATCGGTGGTGCCGAGATGTTCTCGACACAGAAGATCGGCCATGACGATGTCGTATGGATCGCGCTGCCGCTGTTCCATCTGGCCGCCATTTCCATGGTGATGGGTTGCCTTTTCGACGGCGCCACCCTTGCGATCACGAAACGGTTCTCGGTCTCAGGGTTCTGGCCGGAAATCGAACGGTGCGGCGCGACCGCGATGTTTGGCCTGGCCTCCATGTTCCCCATGATTGCCGATGCCCCTGAAACGGAAGCCGAGCGACGCTGCTACGGCCAGCTACGCTGCGTGTTCGGCGCGCCCTTTCTGCGTGAAATGCAAGACCGCTGGAAGGAGCGCTTCGGCGTGCGTCAGACCGCGCCTGCCGGCTACGGGATGACGGAATGTGCGCCGATCTGCAGCTATCCGGGTCACGAGGTGCCGCCCGCCGCGACGGGCAAGCCCGTACCTTGGATCGAGGTCCGCATCGTGGACGACGAGGGTATCGAGGTTCCGCCGGGCGTTCCCGGCGAAATCGTCATCCGTCCCAAAATTCCTTATGTGATGTTCGACGGTTACTGGCAGCGTCCCCAGGCGACCGCCGACGCGACGCACGGCCTCTGGTTTCACTGCGGCGACATCGGCAAGATCGACGCCGAAGGCTATTTCTACTTCGTCGACCGCAAAAAGGACTATCTGCGGTATCGCGGCGAAAACATTTCCAGCTATGAGCTCGAGATGGCTTTCCGCGCACATCCAGAGGTCGCGGACGTGGCCATCCATGCGGTCCTGTCGGCCTTTTCCGAGGACGAGGTGAAGGCGACGGTCGTCCGTCACGAGGGTGCAAGCCTCAGCGAGCATGATCTCTGTCTCTGGTCGATCGAGCGGCTTCCCTATTTCTGCGTGCCGCGCTTCATCGAGTTTCGGCCCGAGCTGCCCCGCAATGCCGTCGGGCGGGTGCTCAAATACGAGCTCCGCAAGGAAGGCGTGACGGCGGCGACCTGGGATCGCGAAGCGGCCGGCATCAAGGTCAAGCGCTGACATTGCACTCGTAGCCAAGGAATGAATGCACCTGCATCAAAGACTTCCCTGCTGGTGCTGTTTTGCGTGGGGTACTGTTCTGAAATTCGCATAGCGTGCCGACGGAGATCGGACTAGCTTGCCCCTAAGCGGTCTACTCATCAGACGAAATGCCGCGAACAGCCAAGAATTCCCTGGGGGAGAAGCGCATGCGTTCTGTTCCGCTCTTCGGCTTTCGGCCGAGTGTCTCCGCCTTTGCCGTAATGGGTCTCGCAAGCGCGTTTGCGCTGCCGGTGCCGGCTCACGCGCAGGAAGGCTCCACCGAAGAAATCGTCGTCATCGCGCGTAAGCGCGAGGAGACGATGATTTCAGTTCCCGTGTCGGTTTCAGCTGTGTCGGGTGCATCTCTCGCCAAGAGCGGTACCACCAAGCTCGAATCCCTCGCGCACTCCGTGCCCAACCTCATTCTCGGCAACTCGAACGGCGGCTTTCAGGGTGGCGCGATGGCGATGCGCGGCATCGGCGCGAGCGACGGCAACCTGTTCGGCGATCAGGCCGTCGGCTTCTACATCGATGGCGTGATGGTCGCACGCGCCACGCCGCGCCTGCTGTCGACGCTCGATCTTCAACAGGTCGAAGTGCTGAAGGGACCCCAGGCGCTCTACTACGGCAAGAACAGCCCCGGCGGCGTAGTCATCATGCGCAGCGCCGATCCCGGCGACCACCTCGAGATGGGTGCGTCGGTCGGCTATGAATTCTATGCCCGCCAGGTTCAGGGTGAAGGCTATGTGTCCGGTCCGATCGCCCCGGGCCTGGGCCTCCGTATCGCCGTCGGCGGCGACACGATGCGAGGCTATCTTCATAACATCGGCACGCCGGGCACGCCCTACTCCGTTCCCGATACCACGTCGCCATCCACACGCGAATATCAGGGCCGCGTCACGGTAAAATATGACGATGGCGGCCGCTTCAGGGCCAAGTTCAAGGGGTCTTACGGCCACATCCGGGATGACGGTCCCAACTCGACCGGTCAGTTGGTCGCGTGCCCCGTCGGCGGGCGTAATCAGCTGATCGGCACCGGCATCAACGATTGTATCGCCGACAACAGAGTCAATTACGCCACCGCAGGCACGGCCCTCGGCCAGGGTGTCGGCCCCGAATATGGCGACGGGATTCCGAAGGGAAGAAACTATCAATCCCTGCTTGCGTTGGAGATGGGCTACGACGTCACCGACAATCTCACGTTGACGTCCAACACGGGCTACTACAATGCCGACATCTGGGTGATGAACCTCCTCACGGCGGATCCAAGCGTACCGACAGCCATCATCCCGGCTGTCGTCGGTTTGAAGATCCATGAGTTCTCACAGGAAATGCGGCTGACGAGCAACTACCAAGGCCCGGTCAACTTCATGGTCGGCGGCTATTTCCAGGATTCGAGATTGAGCCAACCAATTTCAGCGTATCGCGACGCAGTCGCGCCAAAACCGCTCTTCCCACCATTCTTTGCGGCTCAGAAGGGCGTCGCCTATTCAATGTTTGCCAACCTCTCGATCAAGCCGATCAGAACCCTCGAAATCTCCGGCGGTGCGCGTTACTCGGTCGAGCAGAAGGACGTTCTGTACTCGCGGCTGGAGACCTCGCTCTTCAATGGCGTGCTGTTTCGCGGTGGCGACAACGTTCCGACGGAACGGCCCTCTCGGCGTTTCCACAACGTCTCGCCAGATGTGACAATCACTTGGCGTCCGAATGACCGCTTCACAGTCTACGGCGGCTGGCATCGTGGCTTTCTGTCCGGGGGCTTCAATCCGGGCGGCGGCGGCACAGCCATTGCGCCGCTCGCCGATCGTTCCTACGCGCAACAAGTCGTGCAGGGCTACGAAGTTGGCGTAAAAAGCATGTGGTTCGACGGCAACCTGCGGACCAACCTCGCCGTTTACAACTACCGTATCAACGGCCTGCAAGCGAGCCGCATCAACCCGGCCACCAGCGTGCAGACGATCAGCAACGCGGCGTCCGCACGGAGCAAGGGCGTCGAGTTCGACATGACCGCCAAGACGCCGATTCACGGCCTCACCTTCAATGGTGCGGTTGGCTACAACAAGGCGCGTTACCTCACCTACACCGACGGTCCCTGCTGGGGCGGTCAGAGGCCTTCGGAAGGATGCAATCTCGGCTTCAATGCGACAACGGGACGCTTCAACCAGCAGGATCTGAGCGGAAAACCGCTCGTCCGTGCACCCGACTGGGGCGCGTCGGTCGGTATTGACTACGAGTTCGAGGATGGTCTCGGCAACATCGTGGGCCTCACAACGACCGGCAACTACATGAGCAAGGTCTACACCGACGCCGCGAATACGCCCGGCAGTCTCCAGCCGTCCTATTGGCTGCTCGACGCCTCGGCGCGCTACGAGTGGACCAAGACCGGTCTCGAGTTTGCGGTGCTCGGCCGCAACCTGACCAACGAGTACTACTTCCTCCGCTCTGCCGACTCGACGCTCACGGGCACACCCGCGGGTAGTCCGACGAGCGTGCGCTCGGACACCATCGCGAGCACGGTGCGCGGCCGCGAGGTTTGGGTTCGCATCAGCTACAAGCTGAAATAAACGGCCTCACCCGCATTCAAAAGGCCCCGCCAGAAGCGGGGCCTTTTTCGTCGAGAAGCCGAAAGTCCGCGTTCCTACTTATGCGGCTTTTGGACTCGCGTGATGCTGGTTACGGGCCACCTGTAATTTAGGGGACCGCGGCTGAAGACCTCGACGCCGAGGCCGTTGCCTTCGCAAATCCAACCTGAGGGGCCGGCTTTGACGCCCAAGGTCTCCTTGAAATCGAGATCGTGGGCGTAACCCATCAGCTTCAGATCGAAGGAACGGGACGCACCGACCGAAACGCGCACCGTATTATCGCCGACATAGTTCCAGCCGTTAATGGAAGACGTGTAAAAGCACTCCGGCGATTTCTTAGGTGCGTCGGTGAACTCCGCTGCCGACACAGGCGCGGCAAATAGAACACCGAGACCAACCGCCAGCACATAAGACTGAATCGGGCGCTTCATTGGATTTCTCCTTCGTTGCCGATTCGAACTGTCCATCATTAAACGCCAGTACGGCATGCTTTCGTCTCAACACCTCGCGAAACCTGGTCACGTTGTTGGGAACCGAACCCCGGTAGGACAGTCAAGGTGACGCGCTATGGAGCCGAAAGCCTGTAGATCAACAGGCGGTCATTGTTCTCGACCTGCGCCGCCGTGCGATCGAGATAGGCAAGCAGACCCGCGTGATGCTTTACGAACAGCACTTCACCAGAAGCATCCGCCGCATCTTTTGTGACGGCGAACCAACGGGCTCCCTGCTTGCGAAGATCTTCCAGAATCCGGATAGCGGTCTCGTCGTCGGTGAAAACGCCGTAGGGACCGGGAAAGCCATAGGGCGGAAAGATCCAGCCGCGCCGACGGCTGTAATAAATTGCGATAGGATCGCCATATTGGAGCGCTCCGGTGATCACCAGATCCGTCGGCGCGCTCAACGCCGCCAGGCGCGTGCCGAGTTCGACGCCGTCAGCCGCCCGGGGGTTTTTGATCACGGCGATGCCCTCACGGCTCGCTGCGAGGACTATCACGATCATCAGAACAAGGCGGACAAGATCAGGGTCCTTGCGCAAGGATCGCCCGGTCGTTCGCGCGATCATCAAGAGCCCGTCCGCCGCGACCATCGCGGCCGGCGCGGCAAGGACGAGAAGATTTTGCGTGTTGTGCGCGATCTCCTCCATCGCGACGGCGTAAAGAAGAAGACAGGCGCCCAGCCAGACATGCGCCAGCCACCGAAAGGGCCGGCCCTCATGTTCTTTTCGGTAGAGGACGGGAGAAAGGATGCCGACAAGAACAAGGAGCAATAGAGGCTGCGTCAGAAACCAGTAGTTGAAGGCAATCGCGAGGTCCGAGAGATAGAAGCCCTCGCGCCAAAAGTTCATCAGCGCGCCGCGTTCCCAGATATAGCCGCCGCCGGCGATGTGATAGGGCGGGTAGGTTTTGCCGAGATGGATGGCCCAGCTGTAGTAGGCGACAATGGGGAGAGCAAAGAGCACGCCGGTTATGGCTAGCAGAAGCATCCTGCGCCGCGCGTCTTCGCGACCCTTCAGAGTATGAAGAGCTGCATAGACACACGGCGCCACGACCGTAAGGCCCGGCAGCTTGGCAAGAATGCCAAGTGTCAGGATCGCGGCAGACACCGGAAGCAGCCAAAATCGATCCGTCTGCAGATAGACGACGAAGAGCCAGAGCCCCGTGATCACGAGCGACAGCATCGCGGGATCGGGCAGGAACTCGCGATCGAGCACGACGGCCCCGGGCAACATGGCAAGCACGAGCGCGCCGGCATCGGCATAGCGTGAGCCCCAGATGCGCGCGAGAAGACGGTGGAGCGCGAACACGCCGAGAAGTCCGAAGCAGACCGCAACGAGACGCCCGAGCGCGGGATGCCAGCCGAACACCGCATAGAACAGCGCGGTGATGTAGCTGACGACCTGAAACTCGCGCCCCTGATAGCTGGGCCCCGGTCCCGTCCAGCTGACCTCGGGATAAAAGATGTTCCAGCTGTGCTGCCAGAAATTATCCGCCATCATGGCGGTGCTCGCTTCGCGCCAGCTGAACACGTCGTTCAGAGGCTGATCGAGGTCCTTAAGGCGGAGGACGGCGGCAACGAGCACGATGAGCGCGACCGAGGGAACCTGTTTTGGCAGGCGAAAGTCCATGGTCCGCTGAGCATATGGCGACCCCGGCAGGATTTGAACCTGCGACCCACAGCTTAGAAGGCTGTTGCTCTATCCAACTGAGCTACGGGGTCCCGAAACGCTCATAGCATAGCGGCGGTCAAGCTTCGAGGCTGCCTCTCAGTGGGTCCAGGGCTCGCGCCGGTCGAAGCGGAAGTTGTCGGCATAGGCCTTTATCTTGAGCTTGGGCTCGCGTGGCGTCTCGACGTCATAGGGAATGCCGTTGTGGTCGGCATAGGCCTTGGCCTCGTCGAGCGTCGCGAAATGGAGGTGGAGCTGGTTTCGGGTGTCGCCGGAGCCTGTCCAGCCCATGAGAGGGTCAGCCTCGCGCGGCGCCGCGGGCGCGAATTCGAGCACCCACTCCTTGGCGTTTGCCGAGCCCGACTGCATGGCCGACTTGACCGACTTGTAAATCCGCGCGCGCATAGCCTTGCCCTTCGAGACAATCCCGAACGCTCAATAGCGCGTCTCGGTAAAAAAGGCGACAACCGGATGGGGCAGACCGTGGCTTTCAAGAGACTTGGAGGGCCGGTAATCTACCCACCCGCGCGGCAAAACGGGCCCTTTCCATGAGACTTGGCGTCGTCTCCGACATTCATTGCAACATCAAAGGCCTGCGCGCTGCGCTCGATGCCATGGGGTCGATCGACCAGCTCCTGTGCCTGGGCGATAGCATCGACGAATATCGATTCTCGAACGAGGTCGTAGGCCTTCTCCGCGAGATAGGGGCTCAGGTCATTCAGGGAAACCACGAGGAGGTGTTCTTCAGCCTCCATGGCGAGCGCGCCCGCAGCGCACCGGGGATCGACAAATCGCTGATGAGCTGGCTTTCGGAACAGCCCAAGCAGGCCGAGCTCACCTTGGCCGGCAAATCGCTCCTCCTCGTGCACTCGACGCCGTGGCCGTCGCGTGGCGTCTACGTGTATCCGGGGGATCCTCTGTTGCGCCGCTTCGGCGAGGTCGAGGCCGACTACGTCCTTTACGGGCACACCCACATGCAGCTCGCCGAACGCGTGGGGCGCCCCCTCGTGGTCAATCCGGGCTCGGCGGGAGACGGTCGCGATTACCGCTACGATCGACAGCTCAGCTGCGCCGTCATCGACCTCGCCACCGATGCCGTCGAATTCGCCAATTTCCCCAATCCGAATCTTCCGTCGATTTAGTTCGCCGTCACCAGCCCGATCATCGCCTTCGCAATCTCGTTCTCGCCCATGACGACCGACGTCGCGCCGTGCTTCAGGAGATGCGCGGTCTCCTCGTCAGAATGAGAGCGTGCGAAAATCGGAAGCATCGGGTTGACCTCGCGAGCGCACTGAACCGCCAGGCCGCCTTCGAAAGCGTCCGGGATTGCCACGAGAAGGCAACGCGCGGCGGCGACATTGGCGGCGGCCGCCACCTCCGCCTGCGCCGCATTTCCGGAAATCGTCTCGATCCCCTGCTCTTTCAGGCGTGCCACGATCTCGGGATCGTTCTCGACGACGAGAAACGGAATGTTCCGGTCTCCGAGTGCGGCTCCGATGACGCGGCCGACCCGGCCATAGCCCATGAGCACAACGTGAGAGGCGAGCTCTGTGGCGGGCAATGGCTCGCGTGCCGTTCCGGCGGTTCCGGACGAAGGCGCTTTGTGTGCAAGAAGCTTGTCGAGCCCCGAGAACAGAAGCGGATTGACCAGGATCGACAGCAGGGCACCGGCCAGGATGAGATCGCGCCCACGCTCCGGCAGAAGCCCGAGCTCGACCCCCAGGCTCGCCAGGATGAACGAGAACTCGCCGATCTGCGCGAGGCTCGCGGAAATGGTCAGCGCCGTTGCGGACGGATGCTTGAACGCGCGAACGATGAGGAATGCCGCCAGCGACTTGCCGAGTACGATGATGAAGAGCGTCGCAAGAACCGCCCCCGTGTCCCGCCACAGG
>Ga0081455_10000445_pt1 | contig 54405 bp, 66 predicted proteins | sample TabmetS3T2R1_FD_70207 | JGI IMG/M metagenome (GOLD analysis project Ga0081455, IMG submission 70207) | Tabebuia heterophylla rhizosphere microbial communities from the University of Puerto Rico - S3T2R1 | ecosystem: Host-associated > Plants > Roots > Rhizosphere ...
GAATTCGACGCCCAGAACCTCTGGCGACCATTCGCGCTGAAATATGGCGTGCAACCCGCCGCCTTCCCCGGTCGAATCCAACCCGAACATCCTCGGGTGTACATCTCTCTTTATGCATTCCTCACGAACCTGGCGGACGATCTGGTAGTGAAGGGGATCATCCGGACTCGACCTGGTCTTTATCACCAGGCGCTCGCCCAACAGTAACACCTGTTTGCCTTCTACGTACCCGCATTTCGCGAAGCGCAGCGTGCAGCGATCGCCCCCTTCATACGCAGGATCCAACCCCGCGCCTGACACCGCTTCCTGGTCAAAGTTCACCCGCTCTTTCGCCCTGTGCTTAACTATCATCGGCATCGAAAGCACCGTCTTCTGCACCCCCTCCGGTGCCCAGAACCCTATCCGCATCTGCCAGAATTGCGGACTGTCCTCCCCGTATATCTCCGCTGTCTCATCCAGATCCCCCTGGTTAATCAGTCCCGGATACTTTTTGCTTCCATCCTCCTCTGTCACCGCAGGACTTTTGCGCCCGTCCAGATGTATGCACACCCCGCGCCTGGTCTTCCACATCGGAGTCTCTTCACTGATACTGTCCCACCCCTCAACCGGTTCGCTCATCCTCCCGTGCGGATCCAAGTGATCATCCGCGTTGCCCAGTCCTATAAACTGAAACTCTCGCGCACCACTCTTCAAATTCACACACGCCTCCACGATCGCCTCGGGCGTATAGGGCATCTCATCCACCACCACTATCACTATCGGCGCGTGAAACCCGATGATCTTCCCCAACGCCTTCTCTATCTCACCCTTGTCCGTCGCCAACCCGAATATCCCCGCCTCATCCACCCCTTTCTCAAACTGTATGCAGTTGCGGCTCTGCACCATGTTGCCCACCGCCGGCCTCAACCTGTAAAATTTGCTGATCTCCTTCCAGATCCTCCTACGCAACCCGTCCAACGTCGTACTCGTGCATATCACCGCCGTGTCCTTCGGCGCACTGTACCACCGACCCACCACATACATCGCCGCACACGTCGTCTTCCAACTCGCCCCGGGCCCAGTCATCGTCACAAAACTCTCGCTGCACAACGTCTCCAGCATCCATTCACTCCACTCGTTCCAAATCAATGTCCCCGGCCGGTAATCGTTCCAACACCGGTCAATCGCATTGCGCATGTGCCCGTAACGCCCCAAAGGCCCCTCATGGCTTACCCCGTAGAATTCTATCGTCGCCTGGTTCGCCTCCTCCGGTACCGGCATCCCGTATGTCTCACGACCCTCTGAATGCTCCATCCAAATACTCCCTCTTATGCTCCGGACCGCAAAACCGGTTCAACCGCAACCGCGTCCTAAACTCCCTCCCACATCGCCAGCACCCAACCCCCCTCTCCTCCCCCTCAAACCAGTAATACCCAGGCCGCTCCATCTCAAACGCCTGATCCACTCCACTTAACTTCTCCAACCACCTCTTTCGCGCCATCCGCTCCGCTGAACTTCTCATTTGTGACGCTTTATCCCAAAAATGTGACGCCAGTCAACTCCTTATGTGACACCCCAGGCTTTTTACAGATTATCTGCGCAGAGGTCTTACCGGTAGCCTCCTGGCCCTGGCGCGAGGGGGGGTGGGAGGGTGGACCCACGGGCGACGCACACGAGATAAGCATGCTTATTTTTGCCTAACGAGTCAGCTCATCCGGAGCTGAAACCGATCGACCTGGGTTCGGCACAACTCCAACAAGCACACCGATTTGCAAAATATCATTGCGCTGATGTTCGTTAGGCCAAAGCGCCTTGTGAACATCACTGACATCCTTCACTTTGCGACTGATTTGCAGAGGTGAATCCGACTCAGCAGCAACACGACTTGCCTTCTCAACATACGTCGCCAGATGATGAGTTGAACGTGACCGGAGACCTGCAAGGGCAAGACCTAGAGAGTCAGCAGGGCTACGAGTGCAGATGGAGACCTGTGTGGAATCGGGTTTGGTTTCACAGATCGCTGAAGTCGCAGCCGGCATTGAAGGGATTTGAGATGACGCAGGTTGCGAGGCGTTGTTGCGTTTCCACCCTCGACGTCTCGCGAGAGAGAGAACAGTGTTGACGTTGAGGTTTGCTTCCCGTGCTGCCGCGCGAGGTCCGAATGCAATCACCAGTGTCTTCAGACTCTCTTCATTGATTCGACTGTCCCGTTTGCGCGTTGAGTGCATCGGTTTGCACCTCTAGGCCCAAAGCCCTTCGGGGTCAAATTTAGTGTTGACTTTACATAGCGGCTATGAGAGTTTGGGGCATGCCAAACGAACCTCTCCAAAGAGTGCACTTAAACCTGCACACTCGCGAGTGGACTATCAGTGAGCGACGTCGCAAAATCGACTCGCAGCCTAACTATTGCCTAACGAATGTGCGCTTCATCGTGAGCGAAAAGACCCGTCAATGGGTGATCAAACATCGTGAACGTTGCGTTCATGCATGGGCAGAGGGCACGAAAGCGGTTGCCATTTCGGTTGTTCCCGATGGCGCAACGCAGGTCACTTACAATCCATTCCGTGCAGCAACATTCACAACCCTCGACGGTACGCCGGTGCTCAACGCGGACACCTGCTACTTCATCGGACAGAAAGCATACATCGTATGACAAAAGTCCATTACAATCTGCGAACACATCTGTGGTCTGTGACTGAACGCGGACTAGTCGTGGACACCGTCACTGAAACCAGCCTCTGCAACGTGACCTTCTACGTGAGTCAGGCAGGTCACAAACGCGCCATGGAAAAGCTTCACAAGCGCACAGTCCACGCGTGGGCACATGGCGAACAGTGCGCGTTACCCGCTACAAATTTCGTTCCACCCAGTGAAGCAATCGAGGTCTGCTACAACCCTTATCGCGGCAGCACATTCACGTTGCGCGATGGGACACCAGTTTACTCTGCGCGAGTCGCATACTTCTGCACCGACAAACGCTGCTACATCCTCCCGTAAAATTTATGCCAAACAAGAAAACAACAACGAAGGTTGATGCACCAGAAAACGCATCACGTTACTGCCGTGTCGTGGGGGCAAGTATCGTTGATCAACAGGGCAGAGGCGACGGCGCTTATAACCTGCTTGATGTCCACGGAACACCCGAACAAGTCGGGGCGAACATCGCCGCGAGCTTGAAAGAAAGTGACCTCTCAAGTGTTGCCGAAGGCGCTCTCACCCTCACGGTGACCATTGAGATTAGCGCAGATCGCGCAAAGTCCGCTCTCGCATGGGCGGTCAATCAAACACGCGACACCTACGTTGGAGATCATCCCGTGAAGGAAATGTTCTTCATCGAAGTGCAGCGCGAAGGGCGTTGGGAAATCCTCGAGGAGGGCGGTTGGAATGACATCGTTGCGGCGCACGACTTCTTCAAGAGTGAGGTTGGAGTCACAGGGCGAATAGTGCGAATCGCGCAGGGTGAAAACTTCGCGGTTCCATATTCCTCGGCGCTGGCGGCGGTTCCGGCCAGTAAAATGAGTGACTTGGAAAAGCTCACCCGTGATTTCATCGCGCAAGCGATGGCGCAAATCACCGAAGAGCGCAACCAGAAGGGAGGTGAATAACCCCATGGGCGCAAACTACGTTTCATTCAACACGACCGGCACAGAGAAGGAAGTACAGATACTGTTCGAGAGAGAACAGGAACAGGACCGCTATGAGAACGGTCACTGTTACAGCGGTGGTATCGGAATGGCGAACGGTCTCTCGTTCAAGTCGAACGTGTTCCAGAGTGACCGCGAAGCCGATGAGTGGCTGATGGATCATGCCGAAAAATGGGAGGACGCACTGGCAGTCATCGTGCGCGAGGGCGACATGAAATCGCATTTCAGAATCGGCGCATGGTGCAGTAGTTAGCATTGAGGTGCGCTCCGCGTGGGCGCACCGATTATGCCAACAACAAAAGCAGAACCAACGACGGCACGCAGATCGGCGAAAGCACGACGTGCGTGGTTAGCAGAACAAAAGCAGGTCTCGCGGATGCGAAGACTCGACAGGGAACGTGAAGCCACTGTCGAAGCAATCCGATTCGGCGAAGACTCGCTCAAACATATGCCACTCACCGAGAACGAGGTGCGGCAGGTCAAGGAACGCATTGAGCAGTTGCGCTTCGACCTTCGGATGATTGGTCACGACGAAAGGTACTACACCTCTTACTGATTCAGATGTCTGCCGCGTGACAGGCGGCAGAGGTATGAACCAGAAAAGCAATGCAGTGGGCGTCAGGAGAAATCCGGCCCGTAGAAAATCCGGGAATTTTCCCACTCGGGAAATTTCTCTGGGCAAAGGCGCGTCGAACAACACCTTTAAGGTGCTGGTCGGTACGCATGAAACGCAGGGTCAGAGAAAAACTGACTTCTGTTGGACAGTAGACGGCGAACCTCTTTACTTGGGGTTCGAGTGTGACTCAGATCTGGAACCCGATGACAACTGCGGTTGTCACCGGAGTTTCTGTGGCATGTCGCGACACACCGCAACAACAACCGCCAAAGTGGTTGAATTCAAGGAGGGCCTCCCTGCTTTCGTTGAAGTCTACATGGCTTCAATGCAGCGAGCCGGTTGGTTCACCTCTTCAACCACCGACAGGGAACTCGAAGACTGGCGCAGGGATTTCCGGCGCTTCCTAGCAGGAATGCAAAAGTTTCCCGTGGGCGCAGTCCTCGAAAAGCGCGGAAACATTATCCAGATGCGGCAAAAATAAACTATTTGACATCATAGCCGCTATGATTTAGAAATGAGGTAAGCCAATGAGAATTCAAGTGAGAACAGTAAACATCGTGACCGAGGAACACGCCCACGGGTTTCGTTCCGCTGGTCGTCAACCCAAACCGCAAATCACAATCCCATCGCTGAAAGCGCGACTCTCCATCGAGGACGCAAGAATCCTCTGTGAGGATCTCCGCTTCGCAGTCGATGGCGCTGACAACCTCCTGCGAGACCAGTTACTCAAAGAGAAAGCACAGTGAAAGCATACGAAACCACGCAGGATTTCAAACATCGTTTGGCACGGGCAGAACGCCTTCGCAGGGGCGAGGGCGACTGCTCAATCATCGGCGCATCACATGCGGACCCGTGTGTGGTGCGCCGCACACCTTTCGATTGCACAGCAGCAATCGAGTTAGCAGAACAACAACAAACCAGAGAAGAAAAACACACATGAAACTAAATGACAAAAACGTCCTGCGCCAGTTGCGCGTGGACATCGACACCGCACTCATCCCGATCTGCGAAAAGTTCGGGCTGAAGAAACTCAGCGCCGGTAACATCCGCTACGAAGCGGACGGGCTCTCGGCGAAGATCCAACTCAACGCCGAAGTCTACCTCGACGCCGGTCAGCCAACCCGCGAGGAAAAAGAATTCCTCGACATGGCTGAATTCATGGGCATCTCGAAAGACGCGCTCCACAAGGAAGTGAATCTGAACGGCCGGCCCGTGGAAATTCTGGGGCTCAACCTCCGGCGTCGTCGTTACCCAGTGGTGGTGCGCGAGGTCTCGACCAACAAAACCTACTTCACCACAACCGATGTGGTCACCCGCAAGTTTCCGGTGACGCCTGTCGGGAACCTACAGAAAGAGGTGAAGCATGCGTAAAATCGAGGGCAACCACAAGTTCATCGGGGCTGGAACAGGCACGCGTGTGACCACGCACATCGAAGAGCGAACCGAAGCTGCCGATCCCCAATTCTACTTGAACGGCGAACGCAAAATCAAGGAGAGCGTCAAAGACGGTCGCGAACGCTATGAGTGGGAGGCCACCGTGGACATCACCAACGTCGAACACATGGCCTACCTCGCAGCCATAAACAAGACGGGCATCTGCCGTCGTGGAGGGTTGAAGGTGAAGATCACAAGCCGCGAAAAACTGCCGCTGTAGTCGGCATTGAGGAGGGTTCCGTGTGGACCCTCCGATTATGCCAACAACGAAAAACAACACGAAAAGGTCGCGGGAACCAGAATCCCCGCTCGCCGAAGCTTTGCTCGCGGCTGGCAAAGCTCTTGATGGCGACTCGAACGACGCCGAACACGACGCACTGGTGGATCTTGTCGAAGCGTTCATGCAGGAGCGCCCGAACTTTGCGAAACTCCAGGTGCTCGCACGTTTGGTCCAGAAAATTGATCACGACTCCTACGGTTCCGGCCCTGCCTCTGAAGAGGGTTGGGCAGAGGTGGCGAAGGTGGCGAACGAAGCCATGGGAGAAACCGAGATCAAAAAATTCCGCATCACAGAGGTGGTCACCTATGAGATTGAAGCGCCCGACAAGGATGCAGCGTTGGAATTGCACCTCGATGCACAAGATCAACTCAACCTCTGCACGGGTGTGCAGGATCGAACCATCGAAGAACTGAAGGAGGGCGAGGTATGAAACGGCGCTTCAGAATCTACGAGATAGAACATCAGGGCGACGAATGCGAAGCCTTGAGCGAACTGTCGCGGATCGGCTGCTTGGACATCGAGGTGATCAGCCGCGACTACATCCGTTGCGAATGCGAGGAGTCAATCGCGGTCCAGTGCGTTGTTCCCCCGCATGTTAAACTGGAGGAGGCTGACCTATGTCTATGATTGAACCCAACGAATGGATTGGCGACCCCACAACAGGCTACCAGCCCGATGACCCGCCACAGGGCGAACACTGGTGCAGTGAATGCTCGCGATGGGACGATGAATGCGAGTGCATCTGTTGCGAGTTATGCGACAAGGTCACCGTTTACAGTGATGACCTGTGCGAGGATTGCTTCAAGATGGAGCAGTCGAAACAGGAGGCGCTGGCCGGCTATGCCGCGCACAAGCGCCAGCAGGAACAAGAGGAGTGCGACCACGATGAACATGATCACGGAATCTGCCTCTCGTGCGGCAAGGATATCTTTGACGATCTGGTGGCGGCGGCTGAATTCCGCAATGATTGCAGGGAGGACCGATGAACCGCGAACAACGCAACGCTCAGTATATAGCCAACCTCATCACGGAAGCTAACTACCACCGGAACCTCCTGCGAAAATTGCGGGTGGCAGCCTTGGATCTGTGCGACACAATTAAACAGTTGAAACTGCAACATCCAGAGCTCTACAAGGACATTGAGACAGTGGAGGTCGCTTGCATCGACCCACGCGCTTCAATGAAGCAGGTGGTGAAATGGAAGGAGGAATTGTGAAAGGCGAGGAAGCGTGGGCTGCATCCCAGTGGATTAAATGGAACGAGGAACAGGAGCAGCGTGATGCCGAGCAGGAACGATTGGAATGGGAGGAGGAATACCGCAAATGGGACGCGGAACATCCGCCCACGTCACATCTACCGGACGGAGGAGGCGAACAATGAGGGTGCTGGTAGCCTGTGAATTTTCCGGCACGGTGCGCGACGCGTTCGCGGCCCGTGGACATGACGCGTGGAGTTGCGACATCCTGCCTACCGAAAAACCGGGCCAGCATTACCAGAGGGATGTTCTCGAGGTGCTGGGACACGGTTGGGATTTGATGATTGCCCACCCGCCGTGCACGCACCTGGCGGTCTCCGGAGCGGCGTTTTTCAAACGCAAGGAGCGCGAACAGCGCGAGGCTCTCGAGTTCGTTCGGAAACTATTGGACGCGCCGATCCCGAGGATCTGCCTCGAGAACCCTGTCTCGGTGATCTCGACGCGCATCCGAAAACCCGACCAGATCATCCAGCCGTGGCAGTTCGGGCATGAGACCACGAAGACCACCTGCCTTTGGCTGAAGGGTCTTCCTCCGCTTGTCCCGACCAACGTGGTGGGCAAGGGCGAGCGGAAGGTCTACGCCTCGGGGCGAAGCTCGCCGATGTGGCACGCTAACACCGGAGGCGGGTGCGGTCACAAGCGGAGCGTGTTTTTCAAGGGTTGGGCCGAAGCCATGGCAGACCAATGGGGGCGATCAACGCTCTGGCTTGCCCAGACTGCTTTTGAATTCGAGGTGGAAAGGCAGATGCGCCATGCACACATCGGGACGACTTGAACTAGTGCCTGTGAGCGTTCAATCCGCTCGCGCCTACGTTGACCAGCACCACCGGCATCACAAAGCGCCGCAATCGGGGCTCTTCGCAGTCGCGGTATCGCGAGATGACACGATAGTCGGGGTGGCGATCGTCGGCCGGCCCGTCGCCAGGTGCCTCCAGGACGAATGGACCGCGGAAGTGACGCGTGTGGCCACGGATGGCTCGAAAAACGCCTGTAGCATGCTTTACGGCGCGTGCTGGCGTGCTGCGCGTGCGCTGGGCTACCGCAAGCTTGTGACCTATACCTTGGCGGTAGAATCGGGCAGCTCGCTGAGAGCTGCGGGGTGGAAAGTGGTGGCGCAGGTAAACGGCAGATCGTGGAACTGGAGGGGCAGACCTCGGGTAGACAAACACCCCTTGCAGGACAAGCTGAGATGGGAGGCTGTATGAGCTTGGTAAGGTGACGTTTGGCATAAGCAGCACACCGAGGGGCTGCTGTCTCTTACCCGCGCCACCTTTCATGTGTGGGGTGGCGCGTCAAGAGATGAAAAAGATACCAGCGTTAGTTAACTGCCCGGATTGCGGAAAACTGGTTGCTACCATATTTCCGATGCACTGGTGCGAACCAAAAAATGAAAACAGAACCCGAACAACACGTACCAATCCACGTACTGTCACTGGGGGCCGGAGTCCAAAGCTCCACCGTGGCCTTCATGGCGGCACACAGACTGATTGAACCAATGCCCGAGGCCGGCGTCTTCGCCGACACCGGAGCGGAACCCAGATCGGTCTACGACTGGCTCTCCTACCTGTGCGGGGTCTCTGTGACCTCCTTCAAGTGCGAGCATACCGGGTTAATCCGGCCCAGAATCGAGGTTGGCATTTACCAGTCGGGTGCTCTGCCTTTTCCTGTGCACATCGTTTCCCATGGCGATCTGATAGCGGACACCCTGCAGGTGCACGACCGTGCCGATGGCAAGGGCAAATGGACGTATGCCGGTATCCCCAGCTTCACCTTGAAAGGCAGCGGTCAGCGGGGCATCGCACCGCGGCAGTGCACGTGGACCTACAAAGTTGAAGAGCTCGACAAGCGCCAGCGTCACCTGATCGGCCGCGAGGTTATGCGAGCGTGGAAACGAAAGCATCGCCCCGCCCTGGTGGAGTTGGCTCACTGGCGAAAAATGCGGAACCACCTGAGACACGAGAACACGGTTGGCGCCGAGAAAGATCCACAGTTTGTAAAGAAATCATTGCCGGTAATTCCACTCGGGCCGTGGCAGGAATGCCAGGCGGATCCACTGGTCGTCTGCTGGATGGGGATTTCACTGGATGAAGTTGAGCGAATGAAGACGCCCAGGCATCCGTGGCAGAATTTCCGTTACCCGCTCGTGGACATGCGAATTAAGCGAAGTGATTGCGTGGCCTGGATGGCGAAAAACGTGGAAAAAATACCGCCAAGGAGCGCCTGTGACATGTGTCCCTATCACACCGACAACGAATGGCGAAGGCTCCGGGACAAGGAACCACAGAGTTTCAAGATCGCCGCGGTCTTCGAGGAGGAATATCAGAAGTGCAAGGCGCAGACGCTGGGTTGGGATTCCGTGCCATACCTCCACGCCTCGCGGGTTCCCTTAACGCAGGTGGATTTTCGCACGGACGAAGACCACGGCCAAATGACTTTTGGCAGCAACTTCGGATCCGAGTGTGAGGGCATGTGTGGGGTCTAGCCAGATGCGTGCCAAAGCCTTGGGACAAATGTGGACAAATCCGGTTACAAGTTTGTCCACTTGACAATGCGCGAGCTCTTCACCCAGCAGGAAATGGTGTCGTTCAACCCGAAGCCGCCGGGCTGCGAACAACACACCGGCCGGTTCGATCGGCAGGGGCAATCGTTCCTCGAAAAATGGCACGGCGACGGCAACCGGCATTACTGGCTCACTCCGCCGCAGCTCATGGATGAGCTGCAGGCTGAATTCGATTTCGATTTCGATCCGTGTCCTTACCCGCTTCCCGAGGATTTTGACGGGCTAATCTGCGAGTGGGGCAAAAGCAATTACGTGAACCCTCCCTTTGGCGCAATCATGCACGAGGGCAAGAAGAAGGGGCCGACCGCCTGGGCGAACAAGGCGCTCGAAGAACACCGCAAGGGCAAGACCGTGGTGCTGGTGTATCCGGTGGACAAATGGATGATCAAACTTCTGGCGGCCGGCGCCGAGTTGAGAAACCTGGGCGATGTGCGCTGGCTCGCGGTCGAGGATGGAACGCCAGGCAAGGGCACTGGACGCCACATTTGCGCTTTCATTTTACGAGCATAATATAGCGGCTGTAACTTATGAGAATGAACAAGGAGATTCGAGAATACTTTCGCAAGATCGGACGCAAAGGCGGGAAAGCCGGCAAGGGCACTCCTGCCAGGATTGCCGCCAACCGCCGAACGGCCCGAAATCGGTGGCGAAAAAAACATCCCGCCCCAGCGAAAATAATTGTTGACAATGTCGCTACATAGCGGCTAGGTTCAACACATGAGAAAATTCAGACTACTTAGACGAACCTATGTGGGTGGGGGCGTCATCTGGATCATCCAGAAACAACACCCTTGGTATACGGCGTGGCTGTTCGGGCGCTGGGAATACGTGGACTCAGTCTGGCATGAAAGAAATGCCCTGGAACGGCTCGCACAACTGCGTAACGGCGTTCCATTGCAATTAGATGAGGAGTTACCAGTCTAATGTACGACATCAAATGCTACGAACTGGCCAAGGAGTTCCTCGAGGATCACCCCGAGAAGAACACCGAGGAAAACCGCAAGGCGCTGGCGCAACACATCCAGGACGAAATCGAAGACTGGATTGAGTATCCAACGCCGCAACCCACCGCTGCCACAATAAAAGCGCAGTCGGCCCTGCTCCAGCAGATCATGTTCGGGAGGGTACTGTGAAACTGCTTAAATGGATCCTTACTATCAGCATCGCCATCCTGCTGGGTGTGCTCATCGCCAAAGGTTTGATGGGTCAAACCGATCTGAACCGCTCCCAAGATTCAGAGCCCAAGAACATTGTGCTGGCTGACCACCTCCACGGCAAATGGGTGACGATCGGCCGGAGCAACCACAGGGAGCCAGGCGGGGAATTCAACCCCAACTGGACCTACATCCTTTTGGAATCGCCCATCAAACCGGTCATCAGGAAGATCGGAGAGCGGTATCAGATCACATTCACAACCCCACTAACGAAGGACCTGCCATGAGCAGACACAAACTAGCCAATGACCAAGTCGAAATGTTGCTGGGCACAATCTTCTGGACCGAGACCGGACGGCCCGTGGAGCTTGCAACGGCCCGAACCATTTTCGGGGTGAACTGCTGCCTGTCCACGCAGGAAGGATGGTTCTGGATCCCTGGAACCAAGCGCAGTTCGGAAAACATCCGAGAGAACGGGCATAAATCGGTGGGCAAAGACATCTCGGTGTGGATCCCCAAGCAGACCGAGATCGGGTTTAGAGCCACCGGGGTGAAGGAACTGGACGCGTTAACCAAAGCTTTGATGCCTTGCACGCTGACCGCGCTGGAGGTTCATCTGCAGAAGAAGGAGGTAATAAATGCCAATCAGTCTTAACATCAACGTCAACAAACTGGACAAAAAACGCTTCATCAAAGGCGATCGCACCGGCGACTGGTACGTCAACATCACGCTCTGGGAAACGGAGCGGGGCAGCGAGTCGGCCGACTACGGAGATTACATCGTGAAACAGACCGGCGAAGAAGGCGACCGGATGCCGATCCTTGGCAACGGCAAATACTTCAAGCCGCGGCAGCGCAATGATCGCCGAGGAGGCGGAGGTTACCGAGGTCGCAGTGGCGGCGGTCGCCGGGGCGCGTATCGCGGACGTCGCGATTACGCCGAGGGGGATGACCGCGAGCCGGTGGATCATCGCGACACCAGAGGTCAGGGTCAACCCTCGCGAAGGGAGGATGACGATGAAATCCCCTTCTGAGATTGAGGCCATCCAGAACCGGTTCAGCGAGCTCTGGAAGAAAGCTGCCGATGGCAGCGCCACGACGGCTGAGTTAACCGAGATGGAGAACCTGCAACTGGAGTACTGGAAGGAAATGGCACCGCTCGCAACTCAGGTCGAGCGGTTGCAAAAAACCGTGTCGGCGCTGGTCAGTCACCTGGCCAGTTACATCGGCCCAGTCAACGCCCAGCGTCTGCTGGAAATGCTGCTACAGGAATGACTACTTGTCGCCTTGGTGATCGTGACGTTCACGATCCTCTTTCTGAAGTCGTTCGGTTTCGGCTGCGTGATCGACGCTCTCAGGTGGCGGAGCGTGACCTCCCTGACCAACGGTCTGGGGTTCAGTGGTCGTTTCCTTTTTCTTCTCTTCCTTTTTCGGTTGTGTGGCCATGGCTGGTTTTTTGTGTGGGGGTGCCGGCTTGCGTCTGTGGACGACCGGCACCTTTTTCTTGTGCAGTGTTTTCACACGTTAGTTGTTCGCTTTAAACACATCATCTGGACGTTGTCAATAATGAGCCAGAGCCTGCCACCACCGGAATTGTTGAAGTCGCATCACAAAATGTTTGACGCCATCTTTAATTTTTGCGTGGTGTCAAAACGGCTGAACTTCCCGCCGGAACGCGCTCTCTCGAGTTTGATTACCTGCTTCTTTTCCGTTCTCAAAATGAGTCCGGAACGACGTCGGAACCTGCTCGTTGCCGCCAACAATCTCGCCTTGAGGACCATGGATGAAACTGACTAATAAATTCGGGTTGCCCCAGCCTTTTGTGGACGCGGTATCGATCGACGAATACCGCCGCGGTGACGCGGACTTCACCACCACAGAGCTGATACGGCCGGTACGCATCTCGGCTTTTAGCGAAAAATATTTTAGCGAAAGGGTGGAGGATGTTTCGGACAGGGTCTGGAGCCTTTTCGGTCAGGCCAAGCACGTGGTGCTCGAGCGGATCGCAAAACGCAACCCCGACAGGTACGTGGTAGAGAAACGCTTCGCCACCAAGATGCCTGGCACCGACTACGAGATCTCTGGGCGCATCGATTTGTACGACAACCATACGAGGATCCTGTACGACTGGAAAGACAACAGCGTCTGGAAGTTCATGCTGGGCGACACCGAGGAATGGGAGCAGCAGGGCAACATCAACGCCTACCTGATGCGAGCTTGGAGTTACGAGGTCAAGTCGCTGGTCAATATCACCTTCCTTAAAGACTGGAAAGTCCGCGAGGCGCGGATGACACGGAAGAAAGATTATCCCAAGTGCGCCATTCACGTGATCCCGCTGCCTTTGTGGTCGGTCGGTCAGCAACAGGCGTATATCCTTGAGCGGATCAAAAAGCAGGTGGAGGAGCGTGACAATCCGCCGGTGTGTACTGAGAAGGAACGCTGGGAGCGGCCGGCGGTGCTGGCGGTGATGAAGAAAGGCCGCAAGAGGGCACTCAAACTGTGCGAGAGCAATCAGCAAGCCTACAAGATGCTGGACTTCTACCGTGATCACTCCAAACCGGGCGAGAAATTCTTCATCGAAGAGCGCCCTAACGAACCTGTTCGTTGCCTTGACCATTGTCCGGTCAGGATCTTCTGCGATTTCGGTCGGGAGGCTTTACAAAAATGGAGGGAACACCAGGATGCCGAATAAAATGAACGAGGATCGTCCCACATTGATATTCGCCGTTATCGCAGCAGTGATAATAGCACTGGTGCTCTGGCTGATTTGCACAGCAATCGGAAACTACAGTGATTTCACGACAATATTGGGAGGATGAAAGTTATGATTGAACCAGATTACGGCGAGGATGTGCTTGGGCTGGACCCAAGAGAAGAATTGAGCGGCGGCGATAAAGAGAGCGTCCCATCGGTTGGAAGTTCGATATTACCGTGTGACCCACGGGATAGAGATGCATCGCCGTCCGCTCACCCTCTTTCCGAGGCATTATTTAACGAGTGGGCAAATGATGATAGCGCAAAGGTGATTCATGCGTCGTCCGCTCACCCTTCCATCTCGGAGATTGTGGAGAAATATCGACCTCAGTTTGCCGACATAGCAAAGCATCTGGTTGCAAGATGGCGCGTTGATAAATGCCTTCCGTTTCCCGAAGTTTGGCATCCTGATTTTGATGCGCTGCTCACCCGCGCCTGTGAGGAAGTGATAAAGAATTGCCCGAATTGCGAGGATACTGAGAAGCGCGTCAAGATGGACGCAATGGCGTTAGCAAAAGAACGCGCAGGGTGGCAATCCAAGCTACAGCAAGCCGAAGCCGATCTTGCCGAAGCTGAAAAGCACGGCTACCAGCGGGGAGTCAGGGATTGCTCCGGCGCTGAGGCAATGAAATGAACGAGGAATCAGAGACAACAAATTAGCATGAGTGATATCGATAACAACAACATTACGGAAGTGCAGGACAGGCTGAAAAGTTCCACGCGCGACCTGCACCGGCTGGCACCACTGGTGGGTGCGGCAAAGCAGATAAAGGAGTTCTCTTCCGATCGCCGCAAGATGGCACTGGCGAAGCAGCAACGCCGATACATCGAGCGTGGAGAAGGTGCGGCGAACAGTGAGGCTCTGGCGCGAAGCGATCCACTTTACATGGAAGAGTTGAAGCAACTCGAGATCCAGTATGCCGAGGCGGAGCGTTGCATTGCCGAGTGGGAAGCGACCAAGTGCAGTTTCGAGGCAGCCCGATCCCTGCTCGCCATGACGCGCGAGACCATCAAGACCTTCGAGGGATGAAAGACGACGACCAGTTTGATTTATTTGCCGGCCTCGAGTCTCGGACCCGCCAGGCGATCGACGAGGACAACGATCCGGACGCGTTCGCCCGGCACACCGATCCCGACACCAGTCATATGGCGGCGGACTCGTTCGAGAAACCTGACACCAACGCCATGGAAGCCAGGGTGCTTGAAGCGTTGAAGGCGCACCCGCACGGGCTCACCAATCACGGGATCGTGGAGGTTACGGGACTCAGTTGGAACACGGCAACGCCGAGGATCAGGCCGCTGGTCAACAAGGGTCTGGTTGTGGACTCGGGCGACAGGCGCATGGGTCCGGCTGGGAGATATTGCATCGTCTGGAAGGCAGCATGAATAGAATGACCCGCCGCACGCCTTTAAAACGCCGTACAGCCTTGAAACGTATCTCGCCGCGGCTGCGAGCCGAACGGAATCTTTACGCCGCAGTAATGCCATTGTGGCTGCAAGCGCACCCCTGCTGCGAGGTCCCGACGTCTTCCCGCCGCAGTGAATACGCGGTGTCGTGCACTAGGCGGTCGGCGACCGTGCACCATATCCGCGGCCGACGTGGGCGATGGTTGAACGACCGGAAATTCTGGCTGGCGGTGTGCATGCAATGCCATCACTGGATACATTTCGTGGATCCTGCCGAAGCCAGGCGGCTGGGAGTTCTGGCGGAGCCAAAAGATTTTCATTGACGACCAAACCAAAAGTGGTAGAACCATAAAACATGCACGGCGCGTTTAGACAGAGACAAACCACCAATCTCCCTGTGGGCGTGGTGCGGAGTGTCGTTACTGTCTCTGGCAGGATCGCGCTGTGCAAACGCGCTACGTCCACAAGGGGGTTGGGACGGTGAAGGCTTCTCCGACCTTCGCATTCAGTCCCAGGGACTGGAAGAACGATCCGCAACTTACCGCCTGTTCACCACCGACTCGAGGCGTGTGGATGGATTTCATTTGCACCATGCATGAATCGGGGTGCGGCTCCGTGTCGGGAAGTCTGGATCAACTCTCGCGGATTGGGCGTTGTGACATCACTGAACTGGAGAACATCATCAATGAGCTCGCAGAGACTCACGCCGCGGACGTATCTTTGGACGGAGGTGTATACACAATAGCATGCCGAAGGCTTGTCCGTAAGCAAATGGTAAGCGAGAAACGCCAAGCTGCAGGGCAAGCAGGGGGCAAGCAAACCGCGAGCAAGCGGGAAGCAACGCCCTATCAAAACGACGAACTACCCCTGTCGGTAAAAGAAGAAAAGTGTACAAAAGAAGAAAATATCTCTGGGAGTAATTTGTTGCAGTTATCTGCACTTGAGAGAGTTAGAGAATTTGCTCGATCTCAAGGTATTATTCAGAGCGACGCTGATTGGTTTTTTTGGAAGTGCGAGGGCAATGGCTGGACCAACGGCGGGAAGCAAATACTGGACTGGAAAGCAACACTGCTGGCATGGCAGCGAGCAAGATACCTGCCCAGCCAGCGACGGGCCGACAACTCACGCAACGCCCGGTTGACCCCGCCGTCACCGACTGAGAAACCTCCTCCCAGACCACCAAGTAAACCTCCCGCAGCAATGGATGTTCCGGACGAAGTCTGGGAACGCAGGGCAGCAGCCGGCAGACAACACCTCGAAGAATTCCGCAACCAAATGAAAAACCCAAATGGAACCCAACCCGAAATACGAGATAACGATCGAACGACTGGAACCGAACGTAGAGAACACGAAGTACCCGAAGAAAGTGGAAGTGTTCAAGCAACAGGTGGAGAATCCTGATCTTTTGTCCATTATCCTGGCAGTCAACAACCTCATCGAATTCAACAAGGAGGATCGCAAGCTCATCCTGGCGTGTCTGGAAAAGAAATGAACTCACGGCTTTTTTTGAAAAATTTTACAGGAACCAACCCACCCTAAATTTATGCTGATTGCCCTTGCCTACTGCACACGCGACTACCAGATCACCAAACTTCTCTTCGACTGGATCCACGAACTGGGTGGATGCCAGAACCATGAGCTCCTCCTGCTGCACGACGCGCGTGTACACGAGAGTGACGTCACCGAGATCAATCAGAAAGCAGGACGCTGTTTCAAGAAGGTTGGAAACATCATCGCGCACGCCGCGATCGACGGGTGGCCGGAGGGCGCCAACTATATGTGGCGCACGATGACCGCGGTCCTGAGTTACCGTACTGATCACCGTTACTTCATGTGGATGGAGCCCGACGCGATCCCGCTGGTCTCGGGATGGGTTGAAAAACTGGAGACTGAATTCCTCGCCGGCCGCAAACCCTTCATGGGCGACAGGGTTGAGGTGGACAACGTCCCGCTGCACATGTCAGGCATCGGTTTCTATCCCAACCCGCTTCACCAGTACGCTGGCGCAGCCTACCTCGCCTCGGACATTGCCTGGGACATGGCCGGCAGCAACCAGATCGTTCCGCAAGCGCACTTTACCCACCTGATCGAGCACGCCTGGAAACATCCCAGCTTCACCGATGTGAGCGAGTTGAAGACCCAGATCCGGCCCGAAGCGGTGCTGTTCCACGCCAGCAAGGACGGTTCGCTGATAAAGATCCTGCGCGAAAACAAGCAACCGAGTTTCATGGAGAGCGATGGTAGCGAACAAACCGACATGCCGCGGGACGCGAGGCGGTTAAAGAATGTCCCAAGGGAACCTCATGCCGGTCGCGGTGACCCATCGCTCTCCTGCGACATCTTCATCCGCACCTACCCTGCTGACTATGCATGGCTGAATGCGTGCCTGAGATCGATCAGTAAATATGCCTTGGGTTTCCGAAAGGTCTGGATTGTCTCGCCACAGGAAAATCCTTTCGCAGGTTTACTCGATGGCAGTTACGAATGGAAACAGGTGAACGAAGAGACCGAGGACGGTTACCTCGCCCAACAGATCCACAAGCTTTACGCCGATGTGCTCACCGATTACCAGGCTGACTACATCCTGCACATCGACAGTGACACGCTCTTTACACGACCGGTGACCCCGAGTGATTTCCTGTTCCAGTGCGATCAGGTCCGGTGGCTTTACACGCCTTACAATGCCATCCAGACCCCGTGGCAACCCATCACTGAAAAGTTCATGGGCGAACCAGTAGAGAACGAGTTCATGCGGCGGTTCCCCATCATGGTGCCGCGGTGGCTGTATCCGCGGCTCCGCGAGTTCTGTCACCGCAAGCACGGGTTGATCATCAGTGACTACATCCGCAACCAACCTTTCCGCGCGTTCTCGGAGTTCAACGCGCTGGGCGCATACGCATGGAAGAATCACCATGACCGGTTTGTGTGGGTGAACACGCTGGGCGAAGCGGAGATGCCGATGGAACTGCGCGAGAAACCTTTTGCCCGTCAGTTCCAGAGCTGGAACGGGATCACGCCGGAGGTGAAGGCGGAGATCGAAAACATTTTGAGTGGCGGCGTGGAAGGACACGCACCCGATGCTGATAGGGTGGAGAAGGATAAACGTTCCTATGGGACGCCAGAGGAAGAACGCTCCAAAAAGTCTGTTCAGCCAGTAAATCCTGACGAGGTAAGACGCGGTACCGTACTTAGCGGGATACCTCCTAGCGGGAATCAAGTCCCGTCCACTCAACCTTTCTGCATCCACCAAGACATCGTAAACGATTTGCCCGGCACGGAGAGCATTCCGGAGTCCTTGCCGGAACTGCTGCCCACCTCCGTGCCGGCGCATGTTAAAGTTCTGCCGGGCGACATCTGGGTCATAGCCAATGACACGCATGTCAGCAAGTGGGTTGAACAGGAAGGCCGGCTCGACCACGACCAGAACACTCTGCCCTTTATCCTGCCGCACATTAACGAAGGCGACACCGTGATCGATGCCGGTGCGTTCATTGGCGATCACACCATAGCTTACGCACACGCGGTCGGTTCCATGGGTCAGGTCCACGCGTTTGAACCCAATCCATTGGCTATGAAATGCCTCGAGCACAACGTGCAGGGGTTGCCGTGGGTGCGGATCTATGAACGTGGACTCGGCGACAAAGATGAGCAGCGCGTGTCTTTGAGCGGCAACAACGGGAATGCCGCCGGCGCATACCTGGGCGATCATATGCCGGTGGGACGGGTATCGATCAATCGGCTGGATGATTACAATCTGAAACCCAACCTCATCAAGTTCGACATCGAAGGGTGTGAACTCAAGGCGTTGCGCGGAGCCGAGGAAACAATCAGGCGACACCGTCCCAAGCTCATCCTGGAAATGAACTGGGTTGCACTGCAAAGGCAGGGGTTCGATTACAGCGGGATCTATCAGTGGCTCCGGGAACATTACTACAACTGGATGATCATGCAGGAGAACTGCCGGATCGACAGTCCGATGTATGACATCTTGTGTTCACCGGTTCCCGTTCCTACAGTCACTTTGTCTCCAGAGGTAGAAGAAACGGTTAGGGTTAAGAGCAGTGAAAATATCGCTGCACCTCTGGAGGCGTCACTCTCCATCCACGATCACGTTCGCGCACTGCTCGCGCACACCCAGAAAGGCAAGGATGAAAAGCGGTACGTCCGCAAACTGCTCTACCGCGAGGGCGTAGTCCCGCGCAGTGAAGCCAGCAGAAGGGCGGTGAAAAAATGAAGGACTGGATCATTCCACTTATTCCCGCTGTTATCATCCTCTGCATCGCCTGCCGGATCTGGCTGCAGGTGTGGAAGCAGCGCCGGCAGAAGGAAGAACTTGAACAACTCACCAAAGATATAGAGGGAAGATTCAAACCAACAGTCTCGGATCCACCGAAGGACTGGTACAAACCCTACCGAAAAAAATAAATGGAAACCTGCAAATCCTGTGGCGCCACAATCAAGTGGGCGGTCACGACAAAGAATAAACGGATGCCCATCGATCTGGAACCCCATCCCAAGGGCAACATCCAATTGCAAGACCAGGGCAAATGGCACCCGCCCCTGGCCGTCGTGCACAGTGTCCGTGCGCCTGGCATCGAGTATTACATCTCCCACTTTGCCACCTGCCCTAGCGCAGCGCAGCACAAGCGCAAACCCATCTCCAACCCAGTGCTTCGATGAAGGAAAAATTCTGGGATTGCTGGTTCTGGGTGATAATACTGATACTGGGTACAGCATGTCTCTGCTGGATACTGTCCGGCTGCGACAACTGGATGATGCCTGGGGGTTGGGCAGGGCAGGAGAAAGCGTGGCGCGACTGTAAAAAAGCCGGTGCGGACTGCCCCGAGGGTTACAACATCGCTTTCAGTCCCAGCGATTAAACCTGGGTCACGATCACCTTGACCCCAGGCGGGGCGGTGATCAGCAGTTTCACCTCGAGCTCCGGTTCGGGTTCCGGTGGCACATGGCTCCCGCTCCACTGAGATTTCAATTGGTCCGGCGTCCCGTCGAAATGGTTTGAGTCCACTGCGTCACTGATCCCGTCGACGTCATGCGGCTCCGGCCCGTACTCGCCGTCGCTGTATTGCCAGAGCCAGTAGGTGTCCCACGATTTCTGGACTGTTGGCTGGTTGCCGTACTGCGCCAGCCACAGGCGTCGTGCGCCCCAGAATGGATCCTTCCTGTCACCCAGCATTTCTTTCAGCGTGTTGCCGCTGTAGATCACGCACTCATTCGGCCGGGAGAGCGCACCCTCGATCTGGGTGACAAAGCTACGGGCCTGGTCAAGCGACATCTGGGAACTGTAATCCTCGAGGTCGAGGCAGAAGAGCTCGTCCGGTTTGATCTTGGCGAAGTTGAGATAGTTCTGAACCTGTCCCGATACGTTGGTGCCGTCCGCGAAATGGTAGCTGCCCCAGATCAGTCCCTGCGCCTTGGCCCTCTCGCGGTTCTCGAAATATTCATCATCGTGGAAGCTCTGTCCCTGGGTGGCTTTCCAGATAATACCCACGATGCCATCTGCTTTGACTTTTGAGTAACTCTGCACGCTCTCGTGGTGCGAGAGATCCAGTACCAATCGATTGATGTTCATTAGTTTACTCCGTTTGCTTCGTTCTTGCCGACCGCCCTGCCTCCAATAAACCCGATGAGAGATCCGACAATGGTGGTGGTGAGTCCTCCGATCGCCTCAGCTCCGCGGCTTACGTCAGTATCGGGATGAATAAGCCGGAGCGCGAGAACACCGACAACTGCAAGCACCATGATAAGTCCCACGGTTGAAGTCAGCAGAATAACCACAATGTCGATTGTGGAACGTCCCTTCGGGATATTCATTTACAATCCTCCTCCGTATTGCGGACGCATCGGTCTGGGCGGCCGCGGCGGTCTCTGATAACGTCCGACAGGTTTCTCCCGATGGACTTCTTCGCGGACATGGACGCCTGTCGCTCCGATGACGCCGATTGCCGCTGCCTTGGGTTCAGTCAGCCCCCTGCCAACCGCAACTGCTTCCCTGCCTATCATTCCCCAGGTCTTCGGATCACTGAGTCCCTGGATGGTAAGCGCCTTGGTCAATGCCAGGGAGTCGCTGGCCGAAGCCCCGTTCTTTTTCAACTGGTCATAGACATACTTGACCGGACCCGACAACGGAATGGGCCCAAACTGCGCGGCAAATTCTCCCCAGCTTACCTGTGGTCGGTTCTTTGTTCCGCGCTCGTGACTCCACGGCATCGGTCTCCCCGCCCAGTCTTCTCCCATCCCTGCCGCCAGTCCCAACTGGATGCCCGGCTGACTTTTGCCGATCAGGTAAGAGCCAATCAGTTTGCTGAATGTCTGTCGCTTGGTGTCGCTCCCCATGGTTTTCGCCCAACTTTGTTCCTGTTTCGACAGCCCGTAATAGCCCCATTTGGAAAGCATGGTGGCCAGTCGCTCGGGATTCTTTGAAGCGAAGCTGGTTGCCAGAATGTTGGAGAGCAGTTTGATCTCGCTGTGCAACCCAGGGACGTTCGCCTCGAGCCCACCGCCTTTGAACTGCAGGAAATCTCCCTTGGTGGGGTCCGTGAAATTGATATGCTGCTTGCTGCCCATCGCCGCCAGGACACCCTGGTTCACTGCGAGGAACCCGGCGTTGGCAATGAGGAATTGCGCGGTGCCGGAGAGGCGCGTCCAGGCAACCGCGCGTTCGCCGGCAGTGGTCTCCTGCCCCAGAGCCATCTTGGTGAAGGTGTGAATGGTCATGGCTGGATCCACGGTCAGCCGCGCAATCTTTGAACCGGTAAGTTTCGGGCCGAACAGGATCTCGCCACCGGTAATGGTATAACCGCCAAGCTTGATGTTGAGCGGGGCGCTGCCGGTGGCGTGGTTCGCCCAGTTGGCAAGCTGTTGTCCCAGCTCCAGGCGTTCCGTTTCCGTCATTCCTTCCCTCATGTACCTGCCCATCTGCTTTTTCCACAGTTCAAAGCGCATGAGGGTGAGGAGATCCCACGCCCTGCTGGCCCAGGTATTTCTACCCGCGCTTAAAAGTCCTGTGGCGTGGCTCCTGGGTCCGACATCCAGTTTTGAGCGCAGAGCCAGATCGTAAAGCTTGTCGCTGTGCATGTAGTCGTGCATCATCTGCGCGGTGCGAGCCTTGCTAACCGCGTGGAGATAAGTACGTGCAGTACCCCTGATGAACGTGCCCCAGCTCAACGGCCGGAACACCAGGTCGCCGGCATGAGTCACCGGAAACACAATGCCGTGACCGAACACTGCGATCGACCTCGGCAAAGACCAGATCCGGTAGAGCCCTCTGGCCACCGGACCCCACGCGCTGCGCCTGACGAGGTCTTCAGCTTTCTGCGCGATCACCCTTCTGTTGTATTGCTTGCGCCACATGTCCATTGTCACCTCGCGCAACTCGCTCTTCGGGCCGGCAAAGATGTCGTGGATCCAGCCAGGTTTCGCCTGCCCAGCGTAGAAATGCTGGTTCACCGCGTCGTAGACCTGCTCGATGTCCATGCCCTGATCGATCCCGTTCTCTTTCGCCCACTTCCAGACAGCGGTGCGCTCATCCTGCGTGATCGGGTTAGGGCCTGAATAACAGGGTCTGGCCATTGTTTAACAGGGCTCCTGGCGCATGCGGCGCATGATATTGTTGCGTACCGCCTCGGGCGAAGGCAGCATTTTGCCGGCACCGATCGCGTCCACCTGGCGTATCCACCGTTGCTTTGCCGCTTCTTCAGCGTCAATCACCTTGCCGTAACGCTTTGCACCGGAGCGGAGCCGCGCTTCGACCTGGGGCGTCAACGGTTTCTTAACCGTCCGCATGTATTCTTCGCGCCAGCCGTTAAAGGTTGAGAGATCCACCGGGTGTTCACCCTGCATGGTCATGCCGATACCATGCCACGCATTTTTAAGTTGCGCCACGGGTCCATTATAGAAAGTGGTGACCTCCCGGAAAGCAGCGTCTGCCGCCTTTTGCGCCTTGCGGTTGCCAGGTTGCCGCTCGGCGATTCGGGAAAGCCGCGTGCTGCGCTCGCTTAACCGCGCCGCTTCGCTACGTATGGCCATGGCGTCCACCACAGGATCCAGTCCGCCTTCTGCCACGCGCCTGATGGATGTCTGCACCTGTTCCGCTGGGAGTTGCATCCCCATCTGGACAAGGTCATGGGTAGAGTAACCCTGACCAGGCGCTATCTCGCCGATCCTGCCTGCCTTGACATCTTCAGAGACATACCGGTTGGCGAACCGGCTGACAAACGGCTCGTCGCTCGCAAGATCTTTCGGGCGTGCGCGTTTACCTGGGCGCAGTTCCCGAACAGGCTCCCTTCTGCCACCCTTCGGCCGCGCTTCCCGGAAAAGATCCTCCAGCGTGACAAGCTTGCCTTGCTGCAGGTAACCGAACTTGCCCTGTTCTATCTGGGCGTGGGTATACCCAGCATCCAATGCCTTCTCTTGAGCCTGTGCGTGCGTCGGGGCTTCAAACCGTTTGCCATCCGACAATTCGATCACAGCGGCATCAACATATTTTCCGGTGTATCGGGTAACACCCAACTGCGTGGCCCCTGGTTCCGGCTCACGTTTAGGTACAGACTCGCGGAATTCCGGGGCTGCTTCGCCCTGGGGTCCAAGGTCTGGGTTGCCACGCTTCCATTTGAGTTCGCCTGCCCTGGGTGCGCTGTTTGGGAACCTGGGGTGAACGCTGTCCTTGACCCTGCCAAGCTCTGCGTCAGCGGCTTTGTCTGAGATCTGGATTAACTCTGTTGCCACGGGGCTGTCCCGGAGAATCTTTTTGTCTGCCGCGGTCCAGTTCTTTGGAACCTTTTTCAACACCCTGATCACTCTGGGATACCTTGGATCATCTCCGGCAACAGCGTCGAGTGCCGCGTGCGCGGCTTTCCGCATGAGTTGCGACTTTGGAACAGGATGAATGTATGGAATGGCAACGTCTTCCGGCGGGGTGTTGTAAATGAACTTGGACTGACCTATCAACGGCAGTGCCTTACCCTTGGCGTGGAGCCCTACGATAACCCCCTTGGGATCCAGAAAGCGCAGGTCGGTAACATCGCCGTCTATGACGGGACGTCCCAAGAACGTGGCCGGCATTCCGTTTCCAAACACCACCGCGGTGTTGACCCCCTTCTTATCCCACTCCACGGATCTGGCCATCGAACCTTTTTGCCCGGTGAACGAATAGGTCAGATGGTAATTGTCCGGAATCGTTCGCTTGTCCGATGGATATTTTGTGTAGTCATAAAATTGCACATCAGGATGCCGCTCGAAGATCCCTGTATTTTCCCACTCGATATCGCTGGTGCCATTCAACCTGACCGCGAACCCCATCCCGTCTTTCGTCGCCTTGGTCTTGACCCGTGTTATCTCCTTGGACAACTGCTCAATGAATCCCTCCGGATCGTAGTGCCAGTACTTGGTCTTATTAATCCTGGCAGTAACCTGCTTTGGCATTGCTCCCTGTCCATCATGGGCGAGACACGGGCCGGCACAGCCGTGCTTTCCATAGGTGGCATAAAGACAGACGTTGGTTACTCCGGAACCCCTGGCTGGGTAGAGATACATGATGTGGGTCCGGATATTTTTCTTTTCGCCCTTGACCGTCTTGGGATCGATGCCTGTTCCCATCAGGTCTTTCGGGCGATAATACTCGTCAGACTTGCCCTCCGGTGTGGTGCCTTTGTACATCACCTTGGGCTTCGACTCGCGGAATGCCTCTACTTCAAACTCGTCACCGGAAATTACCCGCGGCTCGAAGGAAAGGTTTGGATCAGTTTTTCCAACAAACCTGCTGCCATCGGAATCAACGTGAGTTAGCAGTTCCTTTGAGCCTTTTACCGGTACCACCCTGTCTACGAAATCAAAGTTTTCATCCCTGGATAGGTCCAGCGGCTTGGATGGACTGCCGACTTTTGTTTGAGCCATCCGGAAGAGGGTGTCGCCACCGTGCACCTCCACCACTCCAGCCTTCTGGAATGTGGTGGCACCCACGCCTTCGCCAGCTTTAGCTATGTCAATTATCTCCTGGGCGCCGGCTGCATCCTTGAAAGGGCCACGCACCATTGTGACCGGCCCGTATGGTGTCTCATGCCGCAGCACCGCGTAATGCCCCTCGATCGCGCCCTCCGGCCGCAGACCAAAGGTTCGCATTCCTCTCTCCGCGGATGCGCGAAGACCTCCGGCAATCATCTTTTGCGCTGTCCCTTCGTAGCCACGCTCCTGGCTTCTTAACACCTCGTGGATGATCTCGTTGGGAGCGATCCCTTTGATGGAGCCTCTTACCTGCAGAGCGCCGCGCAGGGTATGCCGGAATTCTTCCTGCCAGGCTTTCTGGTCGGCTGCCTGTCGCTCCTGTGCAGCCAGAATGTTTGCCTTGCGAACCGATTCGAGAGCTCGTGCACGGGATGCAACCTGTTCCGGAGTAACAATGTGCCGGGCAAGAAGTCTGTCCTCGGGATGTTTGGCCAGTTCCTGCACCACAAACTCCTTGGCGTCCCGCGTGAACTGGCGCCATCCATCCTCGCCGAACTTGTTCTTGTAGTGGTAGGCGATGTCAGCAAAGTTTGCGCCCTTGGACAGTGCCTGCTCGATGGCGGTTATCCTGTCTTTCCCCCGGTATATGTCCGGTCCCACCCCTGGGTTTCTGCCAGCCTTGGCAAAGGTATCAAAATGGTAGCGCGTCATCATGGCAGTCATCTTCACCGCTCCCAGCATGTTGAGACTGCGCCATCTGCCGCCAGTTTCCTTACTTCCACCGAACGCTCCGGCTTCTGCTTCCGATGTGGTGTAATCCGGGTTGCCTTCCTCGAGCATCTTGTCGAAGGCTTCCCTGTATTTTTTGTAACCAGGTTCGGCTTCACCCATCGGTTCGCCTTTGGGTCTGGCTTCTCGAATGCCACGCTCATACCCTGCTTCCAGCGGCCGACGCGCCTCTTCAAAGATGCCCATGGCATTGCGGCGGACTCTGTTGAGATTGTTTACCAGCGAGCTCGCAGTGCGAGGATCCATTTTTGCGCCCAAGAACTTCTGCTTGCTCCACTGCACAAATTCATTGAACGCCGTACGTAACCGTGCACGGAGCCCTGGGTTTTGACCCATGAGTTGCTGGAATCGCACCGGATCGCGCATCGCTTCCGCCATGAAGTCGGCGGTCAACTCGTGATGAAACTGTTCGCGGCCGTAGCTTTCCGCCACTGTCTTACCGTAGCCAGGGATGTCCCACGGTCGGGTCTTGGTTGCCCGGACAATCTCGTACTGGAGCCGGTTATAAAGCTCCGGGTGATTGCGCTCTATAAAGTGCGTGAGCTCGTGCCCAAACACCTGGTGCAGGGGTTCGCCCCCAGCCATGTCGATATTGAGAAAGATGGTGCCCCTGGCCTGGGAACCCATCGTTTCATGGAGCGGCCCGTCTAAGCCCCTAAACCACGCAATACGCGCACCGTAAGCTTTTGCAGCCTGCTCAACTCTCTGGATGATATTCTGACCTCCCTGACTGAGAGGTCGTCCATGTGCAAGCAGATCGGGTGAACTGACTTGCTCCACCTCTTTTCCGTAGCGTTGGCGAATGAAGTTACGGAGCCGCGCAAAGAGTGGATCCTCCTGCGCCACGCTCCTAAAACTGCCGCGATGCTCATCACTGAGAGAATACTGGAGTCCCGTGTTAGGGTCACGGGAATATTTCATCCGTAGATCAGGCTGGAAGAGCTCTCCCTCGAGCGTGTAACCCACGGGCGCCGGCGTATCACGGATGTCGCGCCACAATGCTGCGTTGATGGGTTTGCCTTTGATGTAGGCGTCATCGATTACGTCGTAGGCGGCATTGTCCCATGCGCCTTCCGCGTCCTCGACCAGCCCTCTGAGCGGTCCCTCTGCTGCCGCTCTCTGGAACTGGTCGGGACTTAGAAGTGCTGCGTTCTCCGGGCTTCCCCTGTGATAGAGCCGGTTGTATTCGTCGATGCGCTTCTGCTTTGTCCAACCCAGTTGGAACGCCTTGCTCCGGAAGTACTGGTTAAAGTCCGGAGCGCCTTCGACGTAGTTTTCCGGTCGGTCTACCTGCCCCGGCGTCGGTGATACTGGCCCCCCTGCGCCTTCTCCTTCCTCCGCTCCGACATCATAATCGCGACCGCCTGCTCGTGGCTCCGCACCACCGGCCCTCGCTTGGACCCGCTGTGGAGCTGCCCCTTCTTCCACTTGTGCATAACCTGGCTGCTCGGCACCTTCCTCACCTCCTAACGTTGCTTCTATTGGTTCCGGGGCGCCACGCTCACCCGCAAGCCGCGAGCGTTCGCGTTGCGCCTGTAATTGTTCCTGGGTTGCAACTGGTTCGACTTCGGCGGTGAACCCGCGCGTGGGCTCACCCAGTATTCTCAATTCGTTGTTGATCTGCGCGATCCGGTTCAAGATGACCGGGTTCGCGGGAAAGATTTCCGCCTGTCTCCGCAACCAGTCTGCTTCGGCAATCAGCGCGTTGAACCTGTCCTGGGTCATCTGCCATTCCTGACCCGAGGTCACCGTGCGCCTTTCTACGGGAGCACGTTCCAAACCAGAGCCGGTTTCCACTATCCCGGCTTCTTCAAGCGTGGTAGTCCTCGGAGCCGGCAGCATGAACTCCGGAGCCTGGATGGGTGGAATAGCTCCCGTGTAAGGCTGCCTCGGCTTCATCTGCCCTGAAGTCCACATCCCTGGGACACGGTATGGTTCCTCTGTGAAAACGTGTTTCCCCGCCATGGCCATCATCACAGTGTTGACCACGCCATGAGTCAGGACTGCGCTTTTACTTTCAAGGTCGGGCGCTTCCTTGAACTGTTTCCAGAGCTCGGGATACGCCATTGCCATCTGCGCTGCGAACGCTGCGCTCACCGCCTGTCGCGCTGCCAGGGGGATCCCGACATGTGGAGCGAGAGCCATTGCCCCGAGGATCGCCACGTTCTCAGGCGAGGTCAGTCCTTCCACGGTCTGGCCAATGCCACGACGCATCCCGCGGCTGATCGCCGGTATCCGTGTTCGCTCCGGCAACATTTCTGCTGTCACGCCGGTAGGCAGCCCCATCAGGACCGGGTTGGGCAGATACTGGTAACCCAGTTCCGCCGCACCCTTGGCCACTGCCTGGGTCTCCTTGTACATCTTGCCGGCTTCAGTGACCGCGCGGTTAGCCCATGGCGGTGTACGGGTAATGCCCATACGGGTGAGTTCTTCGCCGCTTACCGCGGAAGAAGGAATGAACGGATCCTGTTCAACGTGACCAGCGCCGGTCTCCCAGTCCGTGAGCGCCTTGTCGGTCGCCGGAGTCAGGGATTGCGGTTTGGGTTTTGGCTCATCCTGCAGAAGGATCTCGTAAGGGTTGCCTGCGCCTACCCCGCCTTCATCCTGCAGAAGCGCCTCGTAGGGACTGTCGCCACCCTGCGCGACTTCATCCTGCAGTAAAACATCGTATTGACTGGCCATCTACTCACCGAAATCGATTGAACTGTCATTACCGCTTACCGTGTCATCCTCGCTCCCGTCAGGGTTTAACCCCAACTGTCTGCGAGCTGCCGCACGATATTTCTCCTCCGCATTTGGATCATTCAAAGCTCTCCTGGCCAGTTCGTTCCTGTCCCGTGGCGCCCCGTAGGGACTCGATTGCGGGTAGACACCGTGCCCAGGCGCACTGATCTGTTGCGGCAACGATTCCTTTTTAGTCTGCCAATCCCTGTATTCTTTAATGGTGGTTTCAACATCTCCGGCCGGCCGAGTGTAATACTGGACGTTGCCCTGGGTGTCCTTGTAGGGCACATACCAGTCGCCGGTGGGCGCCACGTACTGCCCCGTCTTCAGTGTGCCGTAGAGCGCAGGGTTATTGGGGTCCACGTAATACGGGCTGCCGTCATCCTTGGTGGCAACTCTGTTGGTGTCGGGATCAAAGACCGCATACTGCTGCTGCCAGTTTTTCCTGTTGATCACGCTGCTCAGATCCCCTGGGAAATCCCGGTAAAGCCTGCCCTGCTCCTGCAGCCATGTCCGGTAACCGGTATTGTAAGCCTGCCGCTTTTTCGTGGTGTTGTTGTTGTAGCGGTTGAAGAAAGAGTTGCGTTTGGAATTCCACGATGTGCTCATGGCACCATCGGGATTCTCCGCTTCAAGATCCAGAACCTTGCTGTAGGCGTCGGGATCATTGATATCAATGTCAGCCAATCCGGTGTTAAGGTTCCCCTGTTCCGCGCGGATGGTGTCCTTCAAATCCTTGCGCTCATCGAATATCTGCTGCCGCAAATCGATGGCATCCTGCCTGTCCTGATGCGATTCGTCGGCTCGCTGCTGGTCGATCTTCAGCATCTTGTTGCGGTAATCCTGCAGGCTTTCCTGGCTCTGTATGGCAAGGTCCAGTTTCCGCAAGGATTCCTCCGCCTGTTGTCTCTGCAGTTTTTGCTGGACGCCCTTGGCCCACGAGTTAACTAGCTCGGCTCCAACATCCTCGAGTTTGGTTTGACCCGGTGTGATCCAGGGTGGGTAGTATGCCATAGACTTATCCTGTGGTTAAAAACGCGTTCACTCCGTAGAGGTCTGCGTAAGGATTGCTGTTGTAAGCGTAAGTGGATCCGGGCGATGCTCCCGTGGGATACATGGCGCTTCCTCCAGCATCGTTGAAACTCACATCTTCCATTGGTTCCACGGTCGCCTTGAAATCTCCCGTGCCGTAGTTGGGCGTCGCTGTGTTGGGCGTCACGGTCGGGGTAGTGGTGAGATTGGCGTAATTGGCTGCCTCGGGCGGTTTCCCTGCCGGACCGCGCCCGATGTAACTTGCGGTGAGATACGCCACCAGATCGCTCAAACCCTTGGCGATCGGGTTCGGCGCCGCAGCGACATTGAAACGTTCCTGCTGGATCTGGCGCTGGATCAAACGATTCTGCAACGTTGACTCGTACTGTTGCATCGGGTTAATGAGGAAGGAACCCGGAGGCAACATTGTCCCGCTGGCAATCCCAGCCCATCGCGCGGCCGCATTGCCGGCCTGCCCCGCTAGGTTTGCCCCTTTGTTAATCAGGTCAAGTGAGGTCATCCCCAGGTTTCGCGCCCAGTTGGCTGCGCCCATGGCACCGCCGAAAAGTCCGCTGCCCAGGTTCTGTTGCGCTGTCGTCCGGCGCACGAACTCCTGGACATCGCGCGGCACCAAACCCATCAACTGTTCCCTGGCGGTGCCCAGCATCTGCCCGACCGTGCCGCCACCTTTGGAAATCAAATCTTTCAGATTCAATCCCGCGCGGCCGTAGAGGTTGAACATGTAATCCTGATAGAGATTCCCCAACTGCTGGAGGTCGCCCGACTGGAAAGCTTTTAGATTGGCGAGGATCGATTTCATCTGCTCGTCGCCGAGGATGACATCCTGGAACCCAGCCACCAGTGGCTTTGTGCCGAAGATCATCTTGAGCAGATCGCCGGCTGCTTCGCCCACCTGAAACGAGCCGGCAGGTACCGTGAAATCAGTTACTTTAGCCATAGGTCATAGTGTTCCGTGGTTGGTATCTCCAAGTCCGAATCCGTAAGTCTGCACATGCAGGGTGTGGCGGATGCCGGCCAGATAATCCCTGAGTTCATCCTCGAGGATTTTGAAAGCCGTCTGCTGATTAGCCTGCGCTCCCTGCCAATTCTCTTTTTTCTCGAGGAACTTTGATTCCACCAGGAGCCGCATCACCTCGTAGTTGCGGATCACCATCAGATCGCTGGGCTGCTTGTAGAGCCAGCGCATCTTGCAGACTGAGGTCAACTCCTGAGATTCATTGCAATCGGCTATCAGTCGGTATTTTCGCCTGACACCGCTCAGACCGCCGGGCGTGATCTCGTCGCCCATGTCTATCAACGCCTCTGAACAGAGTGGACCGACACCGCCTGGGCCGTTTTCCAGGTGCTGAAAAAACTCGCTCCGGATTGGAATAGGGCGACCGTCGAGGGAAATTGCCAGCACCGACTGGACGTCTGCCGGGAAATAAACAAACCCGCCAACAACTTCAGCGGTGACCTGTTTGATGCCATCCTTGAAAGTCCTGTTACCCTGCAGGATTCTTCGCTCCATCTGGTTGATCGCCCACAGGAGATCCTGACGCCCGGTCTTCAGCGCATCCTCGACGTCAAGAGCGAGGTGAGCTCGCATCCAGCCGGCGGTGTTCTCGAAGAATGTGACCGTTTCATCCTGGTATTGGGCTTTCCGGCGCATGTAATTGCGCGGATCCATGATGTGCTTTTTGACTTCGCCCTGCAGCATCTCGAACGCGGTCTGTCGATACTTGGTGGCGCCGTCAACGTCGTTGTTCTCGTAGCGTTCAATGGAGAGAATGACCAGTTTGAGTGCCTCAACGTTCTGGACAATCATGTAGTCGGCGTCCCTGGTCATGGGCACAAAGCGTTTGGCTCCCGTCACGGTCACCTGACTGTTCTCGGGTTGCAGTCCTGGGTAACGATAAACCCTGACCAGTTTATCTTCGTAATCGACTCCCCACGGTGCCGGCCACAGTCCGAGGTCTTCCAAAGGATTGTCGTGATGCTGGCTCGGGTCGAGGTAAGCACTGTTGTTCACGATCTCATACCACGCCTGCTTGATGTCCTTGTCGCCGCGCACGCTCGACCGTTCCTCGCTGGGGAACGCTTCGATCGCGTTCTCCATCTGTATGGGAAGAACGATAACGGTGGACGTTGCGGTGATATCTGCAGTCGCCATGCCGCCCACCGGAATCATGTGATCCAACACGATCTTGGTCGCTTCATTGGTCCGCTGCAGCACCCTCGGATCATCGACGTCCACGCCGTTGTCAACCACCTGGCAGAGCGTTGGGGCTGCGTCACGGAACTGGAGTCCGCCGGGTGTTGGAAGAGCGGTAGGCGCCCCCAGTTGTTCAAGGATCTCTGGAATGTCGATTGAGAGGTTCATACTATTGGTATCCAACAAACATGATGAATCCCATTGCGATAAAAGTCGGCGTGGTCGGGAACTTCTTCTGCGTGACCGGCAACGTGTCAGCGTTCGGAGATGCACCGTAACTGGCAAGAGTCACATCGTGTGTGATGAGGTTGGCGTAATGAACGTCGATGAGCGGCATGACGTCTGGCGTGTGGTCGGCATCCTCCTTGTATTCAGCGCCGTGCAAAGTGAGTTTGCCCGTGCCGGCAGCGCCGTCGATCGGCGGAAGATGTTCCATCTTGATCATGCTCTGTGATGCGCCGCCTTCGTGGTAGACCTTTTTCCCGTCCGGCTCGAGATCCACCACAGCCTGCCATCCGTTCACTCCGTAACCGTCGAAGTTCTCGGCATTGTTCATGTGCGCGGCCAGGATGAACTTGTCGCTCAAGTCAGGTGCGCCATTATTTCCGTTGCAGATCTGCCAACCATCGTATTCCTTCTCAGGTTTCCCGCGCCCGTCGTCCTCCCAGGTGTTGCCGTCGTTCGGATTCCCGCTGAACATCCGGATCTCGCCGATCATGCCGTTATAAATCCTGCGCCACCTGCCTCCGAAATATTTCTTCAGCGCGATCGGGCGCCCCTGCGAATCCAGTTGCAACCAGATCTTGTCGGTGTCATCGGGGCCAGGCGCAGTTGACGACATCACATAGGTGAGGTAATCGCCCTCGATCTCGGCACTCAGATGGGTGTCAATCAGGGCAAATAGCTGGACAATGTCCTGTGGCGATGCGGTGGGATCCGGAGCCCCGCAGTGTACGTCAACAAATGGTGGGTTCATAGGTTTTTGGCTGTTGCTCGTTCAACTTGTTTTTGCGCGTGAAGGCGGAACCTGTCGAGAACGATGTGGCCCGTGCCCTTGAATTTGACCTGGAACTGGAACCCCCTGCGCGTGTTCCGCCTGGTGTTTTTGTCAGTGGCGTTCTGTGGTTTCCCGAATGAAATACGTGGCCGGAACCCGGCGCGTATGGTTGGTAACCCTGCGTTGTCAACGCTCCCTGCACGGCCAATCATCTGCAGTGTACGCGCGTCAAACTGTTTCCATGGTATCCACTCGGGGTAATCGTCCGGGCGATAGAAAGTCTGGATTGAATGCATCGGCGAGATCCCTACGCTCTGTGCCACTTCCCTGATCCACAGATCGGCATCGTAAAGATCGCTCTCGGTGAATGGATTAGATTGCTGTGAAAGCTTGGTGAAATCGAACATCCTTGAGACCAGTTCCCACTCGACACTTTGCCCGTCCCAATCATCAAGATCGTTCTCGCTCAGTTCATAGAGTTGATTGTGGCCTAGTTCGTCCACGCCAAACACAAATGTCCGCGGCACACCATTGAATTCGCCCTGGATTATTTGGCTGATCTTGTTGTCAGGAATAGTCCAGTGCCCTTCCCAGGCTGGCTTGAAGCGGGTGCCAAAACTGGAGAGAATATCGAAGTCAACCACCACGAATCCATCGTGCAACGGGCGCCTGTGGTTCCAGTAGGGCGAGGTCGTCACGATATAGCGATTAGAGAAATAGATGGCAGAACAGAACTGAAGAAGCCGCTTTGGATCAGGCTCCAAAAACTGCCTGACATTGGTTGAAAGCGGTATGTGCGCCCATCCACTCGCCTCGCTCCGTGCCTGCCGGTAACTGCGCGTGCCGTCTTCCGCTCTGAACCACAGGTCTTCGTTGACCGTGGCGATCGAGCGGTGACCCCGCAGTCCAGTTGTAAGGAGGGCAAATATCTGGAACTGCGAGGTCTTCCAAAGTTCACGCGGCAACGACATGAAAAAGGAGCTGGCCCCGCGTTCGCTGAACGCGAGCAGTTGCCCGTTGCCGGTTGAAGTGTCCAGTTGCGGAAAGAAAGCCAGTCCGGTCGCAATCCCGTTCTGGACAGGCAACGCGGCGTCAAACCCTTCCGCGAGATAGTTGCGCTCGGTGAACAGGATCAGGCTGTCGGCCGGGTCTTCAGTTATGTGGCTGCCGAACAGGTCGCCAAAAGCCACATCGCGCTGGTTGACAATCACCACCACCCGTCCCATCCCGTAAGCCATGATGGTGCCGGTCGGGATCTCGGTGTCATCGATGTTGCCGACGTTATGGCTTCTCCGCGCGTTGACCCCGTCGTAGATGATGCATTTACTCACCCCGTCCTGTGCCAGGAACCATTTGTCTGCCTGGAGCATGTAAGCCACCGGCAGGTCTTTGCGGTTGCGGTAGGCGAGCCGGTTCTTTTCCGGAATGCCAGGATCCGGGATCACATCGGGCGCGGTGAGGTTCTTCCATTTGAGCGTGAAATTCCCTACACGTTGCAGATCCGCCGGCCGCACACGGATGTTGTAAGCGGTGCCGGCAGTCTGGATGAATGAGACCAGTCCGTTGCCACTGGTTACCCACACGCTCCCGATAACCTTGTAGACATCAATAACGTGACCAGGGGTGACCCGGAAATATTGCCGCTGGTTTGTGGTGATCCCGGTCCACTTGTACCAGACCGTGTTAATTCCCCTGGTTGGAAACGTGGGTTCACTTGGCTCCGTGGTCGCTCCCAGCGTTGTTCCATCCTCATCGTCTGTTGCGCCGCTGATCACTATCGCTGCAGCACGATTGTCGTTAGGCGGCGCGGCATAATCGCCTGGAGGCACCCCGATGTAGGGAGATTCCGGGTCGGCAATCGGCGTGATCTCGGTGACGACAGCAGTATCTTTTCTCGGCACAATCTTGAACAGGCGTCCGCCGATCAGTGCCATGATGCAGTCTGCTAACCCATGAGGATTGTAAACAAGTGCGCACTGCATTCGGTCTTCCTTGTAACAATCGTCAGCTCGCCGGAAAGTTTCCCCCTGCTGCGTTCCGGAATCCAGTCCCATCTCGTTGTAGGTGTGGTCAGGGTTTTTAAATTCCTCGGTCAGTTTGCGGAACCCCGGCCTCGGCACGCAATCGCCACCACGGAAGCTCATGTTCTCGGCGCTCACGCACTGGTTAGGATCGATCGTTGCCGGATTTCGCCCGGAATCCACTCCGCCTTCAAGGCTTAACCAACCGTCAAAGATCCTGTTTTTGTCGTTAATCATACCTGTTTTGCATTCAGGTGTGGGCCGCCTCCTACGCCTCCAGGTTCGCCCAATCCAGCCAGAATCCCGTAGATGCCGCCTCCAGGGCGTCCCATGTAGCCACCCTCTGAGCCCTTGCTCATCTGTTCCCCTGCTGTTGACCCTGGGACAGGCGTCATGCCGCTCCAGAAATTGCCCTGCGCGTCCCAGTAACCTGTTGAACCGCCTGCACCGAATGCGGAGCCGCCTCCTGCCACTCCTGCCCTGCCGCCTCCGAAATTGATGGTGGGCGAAGTGGACAGAAACCCGTAGAAGGGGTTGTAGCGCGAGCGCAGGAACGGGGTGAGCCCCATCGAGTCTATGTCCTCAATGGTTGGCGGCGGCACAAGATCGTAAATGCCGGCTGGCTCCGGAGGCACAGGTTCCGCTCGAGGGACCGCGATTTCGCCTTCTTCCGTTTCTTCTGGCAACAGGTATTGATCTACGGGGGTAGCCACCATCTCTTCGTTTGGAGCAGGGTTTGCTAGATCGTAAGGAATGTATTGGTCAACCGGAGTCGCCGTCATTTCCTCGTTAGGCGCTGGGTTCATCCAGTCAGGTGCGGTGACGTAATCGGGATACATGCTCTCGTTCGGCGGCGGGTTGTACGGAGCCGCGGTTTGCGGGTAGAAATACTGGTCCACTGGAGCCGGCGCGATGGTCTCGCCAGGCGGGGGATTGAAGTATTCTGGATACAGATACTGATCCACGTACGCCGGTGCCATGGTTTGATTTGGCGGCGGGTTGTAAAACCCCGGCACTGGAGTCGTGATCATGTTTGGTGACACGTTGACAGGTGCTGCAGTCGGAGTCGGACCTGGAGTGAAAGTCGCCGTTGGCGTGGGCGTAAACGTTGCGGTCGGTGTTGGCGTAAATATTGGAGTCGCCGTCGGATTGAATGCCGGCGTCGCTGCCGGTGTGGGTGAGGGTGCATTGCCTACCGGCTCCGGGTAACCTTCCGCGAACGGGTCAACGGCGCCAATTCTCGGCAGCAACGGTTCATTTTCCTCGGGAATAATATTCTCAATAGAACGGTAGCGTGGAACATTCGGTCCGGGTGCCGGGAAAGGTTCCTCGTTGAGAGCCATCATCTGGTACCACCACGGAAAATATTGAGGAAAATTTGCGAATTGCGCCATTAGCTTATCCCTTCCAGTTTGACTGTCAGAACCCATCTCCCAGGAGTCGGTGCTGCTACCGCCTGGGAATTAAAAACGAAGCGCATGTAAAGCCACCCGGTCACCTGCGTGATGAGCGGCAGCGTCAGATCAGGCGATTCAATCCACATGCTGCCCCAGACGATCGTGTGACCCATGCCGTTGTCCTGTATCCAGATCTCCAGTTCATCCCCGTGATCAGGAGTGCCGGTCATTCCAGTAGTGAAACTGCTGATATTGGTCGCCAGCGCCGTTATCATAAAACTGTCCGTGGCATCGGTGTTGATCGCCGGCACAGCGGTACTGGCAGTGGAGAAAGAGCGTTTGGTGATTCGCTTTCCGGCGAGGGTTTCGTTGCCGGCGAGAGTGGCAAGGGTTCCAACGGAAGGCAGTTTGACTGTGGTTGGACCGTTAACCTGGAGCTCCAGTCCCGGCAGCGGAATGAACCCGAGATCCACCACCCTGACGTCCACCGCCAGTTCGAGAGTGAAAAAGGAGTTGTTTTTCCCGGTGCCACCGTAGGCAGGCATGAGGGTCTCGCCTTCCCATGTGCCGGTATCGATCGTGCCCAGTTTTGTAATTGACGTCTGACCTTCATAGGCAGGATCGATGTCCACCGTTGCGCCGACCAGGATCCTGTCCGTAGTTCCCAGAACGTTCAGCGTGTTGCCGTCCAACTCGAGCCCGTCGCCAGGTTGTATGCTGCCTCCGGACGAGAACAGGACGAAAATGATATTGTCGCTGCCGACATTGACTACCTCCTCCACCTGCACCCAGCTTGTGCCCCCGTAGACGTCGCCTTCCAGGACAAAGCAGTAGGCGCGGTTTAGTTCGTCCGCTTCATCGCAGTCCTCAGAGCGCGTCCACACACCCGTGGACGCAATATAAATCCCGTTGTCATCCGGGTCTGACCTATCCAGCCGGTTGACCAGCACACGGTCGTCTTCGAGAAGTTGCACACCGTCAAGGACGTAAAGTCCCGCGAGCGGCAGCCGGATTGTCTGGGTGACTTTGACCGCCTCTTTCGGGTTGAGTCCCAGTAGCAATAAATCCATGAACCGCTTGTTGACAGCGTCCTGGTCGTCAACCGGATCGGCGACATCGGTCAGCCGCTTGTTGTTGAGGCTGACGTTTCCTGTCGGTGCCCGGATCCCGTTCAGTGTGGGCACGTACAATGCTTCCAATGGTGTCGCTCTCCATGTTCCAACTGACACGGTTCCAACACGGGTGATTGCCAGCATCTGTGAGTTGGTGAGGTTGCCGGACAGATCAAGGAACCGCGGCTGGGTGGCTGTCCATTCCTGCGCGGTGCTGTCCCACGCGTGCAACCACTGGTTGTCCGGTGGATTGATGGTAGGCGGGATGCCTACCGGCGGCAGGTTCGAGGTGTCGAGGTTCAGCAACTTGAAACTGTTCATGTCCAGATCGTTCTGGGCACGCCCGTTGCGGATGAAAGATTGTGCTCCGTCCATTACGTGGTCTCCGGTTGTGGGGGTGGTGTGAGTTTGGTCATAGGCGAATTGTTCCAACCTGTCTTGGCTGCGTAAGCCTCGATGAAATCTCCAGGCTCGATCACGATGTTGAACGGGTTGGTTTCCGCGATATCGAAGGATGGAAGCACGGGAGGAAGCGCCGCGGGATTCGTTACCCGGTAGAACACCGAGGCGCCCTTGGATGGACAACTGACGTTTACCAGTGCGCCGTCCGCCTGGTAACCGAGAATGGTCAGTTGCACCGAAAGCAGTGTCGGCTGATAAGCAACAATGAACTGGAGGGTCTTCCACTTCATGTCGCGCCCGAGGTAATCGTCGTAGTTGCCGACTGAATCACCGTCGCCCGGATCCGGCACCAGACCCCGCGCGTGACCAACTCCAAGTCCGACAGCAACTGGCAGACGTTCCACGGGGAACACGCCGGTTGTAAAGATGGTGGCGTCGATGTCTGCCATGAGCTCCATCGGGATCTGGCTGGTCAGAAAAGTCGGTCGCAAGCTGTCTCCGTTGGTGCCGAACCAACTGTTGTCGGGTTGATCTTCCCAGTCGGCATCGAGTGTTCCCGCTCCCGAGATAACGTCGGAAGGCTGCAGAAACTCTGACGGCAACGCCAGTCCCACCTTGGTGACCGTTCCCGATGCCGGCCCCGTGGAAGGGAGATCCCCACTGGAAACTCTCCCGTTGGCATCCAGTCCTGGGTAACCATTGATCTGATTCTTGTTCGCCACGAGTTCAACCAGGTCGCCCTGGGCAGCCTGATCTGCGCCCGAACCAAGCCACCCGGCCGGAATATTGCCGTCCAAATCCAGCTTGGACTGCTCGATCGCTGCCGCGGCGTTGACTGAATCGTTCGTGACCGTGCCATCGATAATTTGTCGAGCGTCGCTCAAACGAGGGTCGTCTATGTCGAGTAACCCGTCCGGGACAGGCAAAAACTCTCCGGGATTGTTAAAAACAAACCCGTCGAAGTCGAGGTCGGTGGTCAATTGCGCGTTTTCGAGTCGAGGGATCATGGGTTCGGGTTTGTGTAATCTTCGATCGCGGAATTGTTGTAACCGGCTTTGGCGGCGTAACACCAGACCGTGTCGGTCGGCGGAAGCGAGATGTAGCTTTCCGGCGGGATCTCGATGAACCCCGTGAGGGCACTGGTCAAAGAGTAAAACATCTGGACCCCAGGTGTGTCACAGGCGAAGACCACCGTCTGGTCCCCGGTGATATTGCTGCTGGGCGTCAGTGTCGGGGTGTCTATCCCAGGCTGGTACGGAATGCTCTGTTCCGGAGCCGGCTTGAAGGTCATGTCACGCGCCAGGTAATCAGTGGCCAGTGCGCCACCACTGCCATCGCCAGGATCCGGAACGGCGCCGCTGGCATGACTCCCCCCAAGACCGACCGCCTCGGGCAACCGAAGAGGATCAAACTCGCCGCTTATTACCTTGGCAGTGTCCAGATCCGGGATGAGATCTGCCGGCAACGGGTCGGTGTAAAATTGCGGTGGACCCGCCAGACCCTCCTTGTTCCCGAACCACGAGAGGTCAGAGACATCCCCCCATGTTACGCCAAAGGATCCGGAACCGGTAATGGGACTTCCGGCCACGTCGAACTCTGCCGGCATGGTGAGCCCGACACTGGTCACCGTGCCCGTGCCAACATCGGTCGGGACCTGGGCACTTGGTATCTTGCCGCTGCCATCGAGACTGGCGTAACCGTCGGGTTGCCCTTTGTTAGCCAGATACTCCGCCAGATCCCCCTGCGCGGCAGTGGTGCTGGTGGTGCCCAGCCACGATGTCGGGATGTCGCCGTCCAGGTTCAACTTGGATTGGACTATTCCCGCGCCTACGGCAACGCTGTCGTTGGTGACGCTCCCGTCAATCGGCGCCCTTTCATCGGTCAACCGCGGATCGTCGCTTTCGGCAAGGTTCGAGGGCACGGGATCAAGGCCGCCAAGGTTCAGAAGGTTTTTAAGGTTCCCTTCCAGATCGGTGGTCAGAATGGCGTTCTCGATCAGTGGATTCATGGGGTGCGTCCAACGAGGTAATAATTGTTAGTGGGCGGACTGGGGTTGTAAGCGATCGTGAAATCCGTTTCCGTTTTCTCGACCACCTGGATATGGATGACCGCCTGTGTCGCCGGATTGTCATCGAGGTTTTCCACGCGCAACTCGGTGAACCCGTAAAGCGTTGAGCTCCGCGGATTCTCGAACGTGACGGTGAGAGTGAGATTGGTTGGAGGCGGCGCATCGGGCTCTTCCGGAGGCGGTGAAAACAGTGAGATCCGCACCCGGAAACTCTCCGGCTTATCTATCTCGGAAGGTACGGTAAGATCCTTGACCACCACCCGCCAGCGCAGGACGTAGCCGGCGACTTCTGCAACCCCACCCAGTTCAACCACGAACCCGTATTGCGTCTGGGCGGTCACCACCGGCTCGATGGTGCCGGGGTCGGTCTCACCGAACGCGTCAACGTAAAGATACTCGAACCGATAACCGCTCGAGATTTTCGGGCGCAGGAAGGTGACAGCAACCTCGCTCTGACCGATGGCGAGAGAGACCTCGCCTTCCTCGGACAGGTTAGGATCCGTGCCTTCCTCAATGATCTGGATGGTGTTGCAGTCGCCCATGTTACAAACCTCCCATATGATTGATCACGTAGATCACCAGGATGACGATGATGACCAACCCGATCACCAGTCTCACCGGGTTGGGGAGCGATCCCTTGATGATGTAGGTCTCCACCGCCCAAATGAGTCCGCCAAGGATCACCAGTGCCACCAGTGCCACCAGAAAGACGATGAGCAATCCGCCCAGTCCGCCTGTGTTAACCGCCGCCAGTAATAGGTTCATTTTTGTTTCCTTTCTTTGGTTGTTCCGCCCCGTTTGCCCCGTTTAAAAGGTCTGTGAGTTGCGCGATGGCGCCGGAAAGTTGCTGGTACCGGTTCTGCGAATTAACAACGTTCTGCTTGAATTCCGCTTCCACCTGTTGATGGCGGGTTACAATCGCTTCGTGGTTGGTTTTAAGTTTCGCCAGCTCCGCGTTCAATTTCGTTATCCGCTCCTGCAATGTTTCTGTTGTTATTGTCATACCGTTCAGTTTCTCATGGGCGTCAACTATTAGCCTCCTCCCACCCCGCTAAATCCCGTTGCAGGTGCATCCAGCACAGTGATGGTGAAAATCGAGTCAGCGTAATTACCGCCAAAAGTCGCCCGTAGCGTGAACGTGTAGGTGCCTAAAGTAGTCGGCGTCCCGGTGATCTGCGCCTCTGTTGCGCTCACTGTTTCCAGAGAGAGTCCGGGAGGCAATAAGCCGGACACGGCGCTTAAAGCCACCGCTGAATCGAACACCCAGTTAATCGTGTATTCAAGACCCACGTAGGCATCGGGGAGCGTGATGACCTGATCTCCCCACGCTGGCGGACTTATGAGTGAAACGTTCTGGACCGCGCCAATGTCGGGGAAACCGACAGAACCGGTTTTGCCGCTTCCGGTCTGGGTAAAATTCTCCCTGCCGGCACTTCCCAAAAGCGAAGTAGCCAACCGGAAATCACCCGTAGCTGGATCGTTAAACGGGTTGACATCGGGAGGCAGGGTGATGGTGTTATATTCCTGAAATGGAGCGTTCCCAGTGGTATTAATTCGTCCAAGTTTCACTCCATAAGTACCAGATCCAATCGCGTTATTGTAGAGGTAGTCGAGGTTAAACCGTCCAGTGCTTGAAGTTTCAAAAATGTATCGTTCCACCTTTGCAATGAGGTTATTAAACATGAAAACCCCTTGGAAAGCTGTGGTTGTAAGGTGTCTCAGAACGCTTCCGCTAATATTGTAAAAGGTGTTGTTTATCAGCGTCACATAACCGGTCGCACTCGGGTTAATGCTGATCGCGTCGCCGGTAATGGTATCAAAAATGCAGCCGATAAACTCAACACGACTGTTCAGCGCACTGACTTGCACGGCCGCCATTTCGAGACCCACCCCTACGGAATCGTGAAAGTAGCAGTTTAGAAACATTACGAAGTCATCAGAGCATTGGACTCCGTTTCCACTCGTTCCGTTGGCGAGGTTCCACCTGTAAAATTCGCACTCAATAAACATTGACGGATAATTCCCAGCACTGCTGATGGTGACTGAACGACCACGGCTGTCGTGGAACACGCAACGGAGAAAAAAGCAAAAACCAGTCGAGAACATCAGTTCATTTGCTCCACTTACCACCCCGGTATTGTGAAAAATAAGATCAACCGCAGCGAAGGAACCGTTAAACATTTGAATGCCTGTTCCACCAGCGGTTAACTCTGCCTTTCCTCCATCTCCGGGAGTGTCAGCATAACCCTGACCCAGCACAGCTATCGCAGTGTTTATGGTCGTACTGAACGAGTAGGCAGCGTTATTTTTGAAGTTCATCCGGACAGGATTTGCGGCTGCGTTCACAGCCGCCGTGAAACTCGTCGCCATCGGCCAGGCGACAGCGGCGCTAGGGCCCTTGAACGCGCCGCCCACACGGATGCTACGGGCCGTTGCACTGGAAGTCGGCGCGGTTCCCGCCTTGGCGGTCGTGCTCAGGGTAATCACCCCGTTGACTCCCGTGCCAACCGAAAGAACTCGAGCCACGTAGACCGGCGTAGTTGAACCATCGATAAAAACGTGGGCAAACTGCCCCGGCGTCACCGTTTCAAACGGAGTGGAACTGTCGCCAGGAGTGAAGGTGGCTGTCCCGTTCCAGTTGCCGTTGGTGCTGGTGTAACTGGGAGAGCCTTCGTCGCTCCCGCCGTTCATGTTGTTCCCGGTGGAAGCGTTGCAGTAAAACTCCGTGAACGCCGTTCCGAAATCAACATTGGGAGCGAGCGCAAGAGGAGTTGCCGCCGCAGGCCGCGCCAGACCGGTCCCATACCTGGGCTGCCTTAGCAGCCGGAAAAACGGAATTGGCTGGCGTTGGATCAGCATTTAGTTAAGGGCTGTCACCATGAGTTCATGCACCTGCATGGAAGTGGAAGTTGCCGTGGAGGCATTGAACTGCACACTGAGGATGTTGGCAGCAGTCAAATCAAGGGAACCAGAAACTGCCGGAGCAGTGGCTGGGATCAGGATGGGGGCATTGGTACTAAGCAAGGCAGCCACTCCAAAGAGCGACCAACCCGTGCAGAAAAGCGTGCCCGTCGATCCGATTGAGCGGCACCGGATGGTAAACTGTGCTTTCCACGATATGTTCGTGGCACTGTTCACAAAGGCGGTTGCCGTGCTGGAAGCTACGATGGTTCCGTTGGCATCAGCCCCGCTTCCCCAGTAAACGGCGAACTGGCCGTTGCCTAGCGTGCCTGTGGTGATCCTTCCAAACATGTCGATCTGCATGGCTTTCCCGATGAAGTTGAAGTAGTTACCTCCAAGCACCGGGAAATTGGTCACCGGGTAGAGTGCCTTGTTTGTTGTCGCGATTGTGACTGCCGTGATATCACCAGTGATAAATGGCGCACGACTGTCCTGATAGAATGGTCCGTCCATATTGTTTGTTCTCCTTTAGGTTTGTGTTATTTCTACTGCGCCACCCAACTCGGTGACCCCGCTTGCTGCGGTGATCTCCACGGCGAATATGTCGCCTGCCGTCACGGCAGTTGTGGTGAAATCTGTTACGACACTGCTCCTGACCGCAGTGCCAGTTGAAATTCCAATGCCTGATGTGTTGATGGAATTGGCGACGGTGGGTTTCGCGGTGCCTGTGGCTATCTTCCAGATCTTGACCGTGAGGGTTCCGGCATCGACGGTAATGTTCCATCCGGTGATCGTCCCGTCGAACGGACAGGTCCAGAATCCGTTGAGTTTTCCGGTGGATAGTCCGCCCGTGTCGGATGCTCCGAAAGTAAAGTTGCGGATAACGCTGACTGCCGGTTGCGCGTACCAACCCTTAACGCCAGCGCCATTGGTGCCATAGAGCATTGAGTTACCTGGAGTGTCACTGTCATTGTCAAGGTTGACCGTATTAACGTTGCGGTTCAGCGAATCGCTGAAAGTAAGCGGTGACTCATAATCGGTTCCAGCCGATGCCGTGCCTAATACTCCGCTGGTCAGTTTGGCAACCCCCGTGCCAGTGGCGCGTTTCCCGAGTTTCCCCGTGGTGTCAGCAAAGAGCACAATCTCATTGACGACCGCGGTATTGGTGTTGGTGGAAAAATCTCCGCCGGGAGTTCCTCCTCCTCCGCCACCGCTCTGGAGTATGACGTTGTCGATGTACCAACCAATGTTCCCGCCGCCTCCGGCCACGGTGATTCTTAACCTGTTGATCGGGTTGTTGCCCGTGCTGAAGAGTGAGGTTGGAATGACAATCAACTGGTAGACACTGGTAATAGAACTATCGAACCCGAACGTGCCCTGCTTGATTGTGACCGGTACCCCGACATTGACAAATGGACCAGTCGCGTCTGTGAACTGGAGGTTCAACGATTTTGGGTTGGGCCACGTGGCTTTTGAGCGTAACTCAAGTGTGATCGTGGGAAAATCCTGCAGGCTGAGAGTCCCGGAAGGTTTCGTGAACTGGACGTAGTTGCCGCTCGCTGTATTGGTGCCCTCCACGCATTTGGTTCCCGCAAAAGGGTTGTTGGTGGAATCGGCGTTGATGGTCCCGCCCGAGACCGCAGTCGTCCACTCGGTGTTTTCCAGGTAGATATTCTCAAGCGTAATACCGGGGTCGGTCGAAGCGGCTTCAATGATGACAGAGGTCAACCGTAGCTGGGTGGCAGGATCAACCTGTGGTTCCACCGGAGGACCGCCTGGTGTGCCAGTGAGGACGCCTGCCAACCCGTCCACATCCACGTAGAAAACGTCAATCCGATCGTCAGTAGGATCGCTCGCATCGAGCGTGACACCTGTTTCCGCGGAATTGAACTGGACGCCGTTGATCAGGTAAGTCGCCGCGGCAATGGTGAAATCAAAACCGGTTCCGTCCCAGCTCACGCCTCCGCCGGAAAGCAGCCTCGAGCCAGTGGGCGCAGTCAGTGAATCAACATAGGATTTGTTGGTGAGCTCATCCGGATCAACCGGAATTGCCTCGGTTTTCGGGGCAAGGTCAAATATGTGAAGCGCCGTCCATTCTGGTTCGATTCCCTGATCCAGGGCCGGCGCACTGTCGCTTCGCATCGCCGTCCCGAGGATCCCGATAACCGGCGTGAGCCCGACTGTGGCGGTCGGATCGGCAAGGGGCGTTTCGCTGGGGTCAGTCCAGTCGGCGTCAAAATCCGTATTGGAAACCTTGGAAAGCACCTGTCCTGTGGTGCCGCCTGTCGGAAGACCTGTGGGTGTCGCCCAGTCGGCATCAAAAGATGCGTCACCAATCTTGGTCAGGACCTGGCCTGTCAGACCGCCCTCGGGCAGGCCAATGGTTCCCAGTGGCGCGTAACACTCATCGTAGTCAGTGCAAAGCGGTAGAATGTCGCCGATGCGACCGAACACGCTCCGGACGGGGCTCCCGGAGTCGAATACGACCATTTTCACCCCGCCATCAGGAAGTGTCACCCTGACTCCGCCAAATGGCGCATCTGGATTAAAAACCCTGACTGTTACCGGTTCGTTAAGCTCGCTCATGCGCCGTTGAATTTGTGCGTCTTCGGTTCAAGCACCAGGATGGAGCCGTAGAGAAATGGCGGATATTTTGTGCCGTTGTCGCCGGTCTCTTTCCAGATCCAGTCCCAATCGAACTTTCCGAGTTTCAATGTGGCCGTTTGCTCTTTATCCATGGAAAGGGTGGTGGCGCCGTTGGGCGCGTCAGTCTTTGCGGGATTGAGGTCCACCCCGTTGACTGTCTGGCAGTAGGGAGTGAAGTTGGTGATGTCGATTGGATCCCCGTCCTGATCTTCCCAGACAAGGATGATGGCCGGCCAATCGCACCCGCGGTAGATGGGTGGTAGCTCCAGAGGTGCAGGAATCATAAAGTTTGAACCGGATCACGCGCCCCTGCAGTTAAACCCCGTAACCACAAGGACGCGGCATCCTTTCCAAATTTAACTGTAATCCGTGCAATTCTTCAGAATGCGGATGGGAGCGCAGTTCAGGTGCGCGATCGCGTAACCCAGGTAGGTGTGCCCCGGCTGGCTCGCCGACGCGTATAGCGCGTCGAAGAAACCGAGTTCACCGCGCGGGTTGCACTCCTTGTCACGAATGACAAGGAACTGAAACTCGCCCATGTGGGATGCGTAATCGAACCTGACTCCGCCTCCTGGCGCAGTCGAAGGACGCTCGTAGAGACAGGTGAACACCGTGGGGATGAAAATGAAACTGATCTGGTAGGGCGCGTAGATGTACGCGCTGTTGACCAGTCGTTTCCAACCCTTGGATGTTCCTACCGGTGCCTGGTAGGGATAGACCCTGTTGCCGGCAGCGTCGTAACGCGGCGGGAACTTCAGCCACGTGTGCTTGAAGCCGTTGTAACTGTAGGGAGTTCCCAGCGTGTTGATGAGCTTGTCGGGATCTGCGTACCGGAAGTCCATCCGCAAATCGGGATCCTGCCGGATGAGGTCGCGGCTGGTCACGGCGTCGGTGAAAAGGTTGAAGATCGGTTGATCGTTCATGCCTTTTCCGATGGCGCCGGAGGTCGCTACCGCACCGTCCAGGACGAGTTGCGAGTAGAGCATTTCCAGTGTCCCGTTGCTCAGACGAGCTGTCGGCGGGTCGCCGGCAAAGTCGAACGTGGTTCCGTTGATGTTGAACCCTGTCTTTTTCTCCGTGATCTTGTGATCGCAGAGGGCAAGGTACTCATTCTGGAACCGGTTCGACCACACCCATTCGGTGACGGTCTCGAGTTGATCCATCACGTTACTGAGGACCTGCGAAATCATAAAATCATTCTGCAGGTCGTTGATGCAGAAATTCTCCGTCTGGATATTTCTGCGGTACATCGTGAAGGCGGTCAGAGTCTGACCGAACTTCAAGACCTCGGGCGTGGGCAAACAGTTGTTGTTCGTCGTCGCGACGTCGCCACTGCCACTTGGCGTGGCGGCTACCCATTCCGTTCCGGTCTCCGAGTCTGTGAGCGTGCGCTCGAGCATCATGGAGTTGATGGTGAAGCCCATGCCCGTGGGCCACTCGCCTTTTTCAACATAACCCACCCATGGGTCATTAATCGAGATGCGATTGTACAGTCGCGGAGATACCTGTCCTGTTAGAGCGTAGAAAGCATTTTTGATAGCTTCGCAAGCCATAAAAATTTAGTCCTTTCTTTTCTGTCTCAAACAGTTGCGGCCGATGAAATCTCCACTTCGATCGCGAAGCGGCATCGAGCCTTTTCCGGGTGGCTGAACTTCCGGATTACAGCCGCTTGTTTGAGACCGGGACTAAATCTCTTTTTTCGTAGCCCTGCCGGTGACGGGCCGGCTTAACGTCGGCGCGAGATTACGCCCTAGGAGAAAAACTTGTCAAGAGGTAATTTTAAATTCCGTACAAGCGGCGCACATCCAGAGGCCAGCTCGCTTCCACGTGGAGATGAAGCGAAGCGGGTTGATGCAGGTGCGCCTTGTTCAGACTGGCGTTGATAATGATGTACTGGGGTTCGTGCCAGGTGGTGCCGTTAAATATCAGTGTGTTATGCCGCGCGATGAACTCGCTTGAAAATTTCGCGCAACCGATCGGGGAAACATCAACGTGGCTACCTGTCCACGGGTAGATGTAATCGGTTTTGCAATAAGGTTCCGGGCAGTTCCACATTTCTTCCAGGACGGGAGCAATGGGAACAACGTCCTGTTCAACGTTGATAAAGGACTGGCCCAGACGCCAACGCTCGTCCCAGTAGCGGCCGTAGTCCTTCTCGTGATCACGCAACGGCACCAGAACCGCCCCTGGGCAAGCCATGAACGTTTCGCACCGCAGTTTTGTGAACGGAACGAATACTCTCAATAGGGCATGGGCGGTTTTTTGCCCTTGCGCTTCGATGGACGTTTTTTTGCCATTAAGTCTTCGATTTGGCGCCCGAGAAGTGTTTCTTTCCGGTTTTGCCGGTTGCGCTCGCGCTCACTTTTCCCGGACTGACCCGGACACCTTTCATCGCCGGTTGCGCGGTGGTAAGCGAACTTGCGCCGCCGGTGTGCCGGTTGAGACCGTAGCCGCCGCCGAATGATTGTTTTGTTGTCATGTTTTTCTCCTTTATCTGACTCCTGCTGCTCTTTGTCGATGAAATTCGCGAAGGAAGACGTCGCCGAATGGTTTCTTCAAATCCTCCTGTAAAGTTGGCATCGCGCCGGGCACAGCCTGGTTTCCACTGGATTCAGAGATTGTGGGTTCGCTTCCGAACTTGTCACTGAGGATTTTTTCGGCTTTATCAGCCCGTTGCATGGCAGAATACCAGAGTTTGCGGTAAACATCGGCAAAGGGCGCCAGAACACAGGCCATGGCCATTTTCCCCATGTCGGTGTTCTCCAGGTAAAGTTCACGGGAGAGCGCCAGCGAATTATCACCCTGTTCGTTCCACCACTGGTCATTTGGATCATTGCTGCGCTGCAAGACCTCCAGTTTTGCTTCATCGCGCAGTTTGGAGACCGCGGTATCAAAAAGGACGCCCATTTCCTTTTTCTGGTTCTCGATGAAGGCGTAATTACGCTCCAGTTCGCGTTTTTTGAGTTCAGCCTGCGTTTTGGGCGCATCCTTGAGGGCAAAAGCCCGTTGCTGGGCAAAATGCCGGTAGGCGTTGACATGCTGCTGGATGTCGAGCTTCGCCGACTCGGGCATGCCGCTGTAAATCTCATCCAGGGCTTCGTACTGGTCGTTTCCCTGCAGATTCAGCGCCTTTGCCAGATCCTGCGGGTCGCCACCAGCCTCTTTCACGATCCGCGCGGCTGCCTGCCACGCGTTGTGCATGGGTTGGAGCACGCTGCGCTGAAATTCAGAGTTTTGCTCGACGCCAAGCTGGCTCAGGCGCTCGGTGAGCCCTTTGTTTTCGGTTTCGAGGTATTTTAGCCGATCAACCTGTGCCGGATCTTGCGCCGGCCGTTCCCCAAGCTTTTTATTCTCCTCTTTGAGACGGTTATATTCGCCCCGCCACTTTTTATAGGCGCTGGTGCGCTCTTCCGGGGTCTTAAACTCGGGGAGTTGCTCTGGAAACACCTCTTCCAGAGGCGCCTGGGGCATTTCCGGTGGCGGAGCCGTCGTCCCGCGGAGTTGTTCCTCGATAAAAGAGGGTACTTTTGACGCTGGCGCGGGTTCCGGAACCGGAGTTGGCGCGGGTTCCGGAGGCGCCGGGTGCGTGGGATCGGCAACAGGTGCCGGCTCGGGCTGGGGCGGGGTTGGAAGAGGCGGTTTTGGCTTCTCAGCGCCCATGGCAGGCATCACCTTGTCAAAAATGTCCAGTACGTTTTTGGTTGTCTGGGCGTCACTCGCCCCTTCGGGGCCGGTCTGGATGTTCGCGGGATCTTCACCCTGCCGGATTGCGGGGGTTGGCGGTACGATTTGCGGTTCACTCATTGTTGCGGTTGGATTTGGTTGGGGTCAACTGGTTTCTGGTACGTGCTGATACCTGGTTCTTCGCGTTTAAGTTTGCGGATGGCAAGAAGTTTCAGTCGGTCGCCGTACATTGCGTATCCCTTGGTTGTCCCAAGCTCCAGGCCAGCCCTTGTTTTAGAAAGATCGCCCTGGTTGTCGCTCTCGAGTTTGAAATGCCAGGGGGCATTGTCTTCGAGGACCTGAAGAACAATCTGCAGGAGCCGGTTTTCCTCGAGCTCTTTCCGCCACTGGGTTGGGAACGAGTCGTGAGTGCGAAATTCATCGATTGTCACTTAAGTCTCCGCGGGTTCAGTGGGCTCCATCGCGCCCATGGCTGTCTCAAAGTTTGCCCTGCGATTGTCGGCGGCCGCAACCGCGTGGTCACGGGCGATCCCGTGCGCGGTCTCCGCTCCCGCCATTCGCATCCCGTGTTCGCTTTCCCTGCTGGCCAGGTACATGTCGTTAATGCTGCCAATCCCTTCGCGCTGCTGTTTCCCGCGCGACTCGAAATCTTTTCTACGGATGTCCGCGGCGGTCTTTTTATCCTTCATCTGTACGCCTGCGCGAGCAATCAGATCTTTCCTGGCAATTTCCGCCTTGGCTTTCTGCCCGGCGATGGCGAGTTCGCCCGTGGTCCGCAACATTTCGGGATCCGCCTGTCCCTGTTGCGGCTGTCGGGCGGCGGCCTGGGCGGCTTCTTCCACGTTCTGACGCAACTGATCGGTCTGCTTGGCCAGTTGATTGAGGGCTCCGCTCTTCTGTTTGATCTCCGCTTTGCGCGTTGGATCCTGGGAAATCCTCTGGAGATGCTGCGCCATGTGACCGCCAGCCTGTTCCATGTGAACAAGGAGTTCCATCGGATTTTGCGCTGTCTGCTGATGCTCCTGTATATCTTTAAAGTGAGTATCGAAATGGATTGCGTGATTCTGGTTCGGGGTCACGATCACTTTCGCGTTTGGATTGCGAAGATCGTTGTTTTCCGCGGTGGCAGCCCAGGTATGTTCATTGGGGATCTGCTGCTGCTCAATCTTTGGAAAGTAACTGTCAACCTGCGACGGGCCAATCCCCGGAAGTGCACTCGCACGGGCTCTGAGTGCATGATTGCGCGAAACCTCGTCCATTAACGGGATCATGTTGACCAGTTCCTTTGTAGCCATGTCGCGGAGTTGCGGACTGCCGTAGCCCAGGCTTCGTACGGAGCGGACTTTGCGGATAAACTTGAAATTGAGAACAGGCGCGGGGATCCCCTTCATTATGCACCGGGCAATAAACTCGATTGCCTGCCGGCCGCCAGGCACCTTGGTGGACTGCGCGGGGTCAAGGATCCTTCGGAGCGTTTCCGTATGAAACCGGTCCAGGTTATTGTAATACCGGTTGGTGGCGCCCTTGCTTAAAAGCGCCTGCTGCTGATAGTTGAGTTGCGCCTGACCCAGCGTTGGTTCTGCTCTTGTTTCTTCTGTCGGCCGCTGTCTGTAAGACCCCGTGTTGGATTGCAGCACGTTCTGCAACTCGCGCCGCATCGACATCGCGCCGTTGAGGCTTTCGGCTATTCTGGTCTGGACAACTTTATATCCGGGCTGGACAACCGTAGCTCCGCCGACCAGTGCGATTTGCGTCTCTTCAAGACTGGCACCGTCTTGAGCTTCCAGTGTGATACCACTTCCAATAACCGCTCCGTCAAGCATCTGGCAGAAGGTTCTGTTGGATACATCACAGAAATCGTAAATCTTTGGTCCAAGTCCTTTGACCGAGTGCCATGTACCGTCGGGTCCTGTGTCAAAGAAAAATGGGTCGATGACCTGCTCGAACCCGTCGTATTTGTTTTTGCGGATGTAGAGATAACCTTTTTCATCTTCCATGCCTGCATAGAGTTCCTGGGACACCCCGAGGTTCTGGTCGGTGATGATATAGTGGCTTACCTTGCCCCCGAATTCCCGAATAAAAAGCGAAGCAACATAGATCCGGCTGGAGCGATGAATCCCGTAAAAGAGGTCGCCCGTCCGCATCGCCCTCTGGTACAAGTCATAGTTTTCGATGCCCCAGGTCTGCTGCATTTCCCTATGGGAACAGTCAACGATCGCCTGCCGGCACAGCGGGATGTTCCAGCCGTTGTAATCCTCGTCGGTGTCCCCTCCCCCGCTGATATAAGACTCCAGTTCGTCGGCACGCCACGAGTGTAATACGGCTACCAGCTCCAACTGGTCAGTGTTCGCTTTTGTCTCCTGCGGCACCAGCACTTTGCGGCATTTGGTGGCTTCACTGTACCACGAGACCGAGTGCGGCCAGAAAAGGGGCCCCACCCCGTTCACAATCATCTGCCACTGGTGCAACTGGATGTTCTGATCAAACCCGTTCCACGCGCTCAGGAGCTCAAAGTACTCCTCGGAAATGGTGTCGCTCCATTCCTTCAACTGATGGGGCGGGACCCCTGGGATGTCGAAGGTGATCTGCGCGAAAAAAGGAACCTCAAAAACCAGATCGTAATACGGAGTTTTAGCCGAATCGACAATGCCTTCACCCTCCCGGAGATTGAAATTGGCTCGATGCCCCTGACCAAGATCAGTAAGCCGCTGCTGGGTCCAGGGAGGATTGCCATCCAGGAGTCCCTGGATCGTCGTATAACGGTACATCCGCGTTTCATCCTCGTACTTGAGCCGGTTGACGAGGGTCCGCGCGTTGCCGGCGTTGCCAATCCTCGATTTCGGCCTGTTCCAGGTCTCCGGGTCAAGTGTTGCAAGGCGTTCTCCAATCATTGGGGTTGACTCCTTTCATCGATCAACCCCAGAAGGATTGCCACCGATAAAAAGATGATGAAACCTTCTATCATACGCGTGTCGGGATGAAGTAACCGGCGCGGTTCTGGAAGCGTTTGTCCGCTTCTTCCTGCGTGAGTTCCTCAAAGGCGCCGCATCCCCTGCACTTTGCAAGGTAGACAGTCCGCCCGGTCTCGGGCACCCTGCGCTGCTCAAGAACCAGCTCCACTCGCTCGCACTCTTCCTTGTGCGTCATTTCCTCAAGTCCTGCCTGCGCCGGGATACACCAGTTTGATGGCTTCACGGGCGGTCTTGCTCAGGTGGGGCGCCCCGGTCACATACCATCCTTCAGCTTTTGCCGTTCCGCCCGAGGTCGCCACCGAAATGTAGTTCAAACTTTTTTTGAGTCCGTTAAGGAAATCAAGCAACTGGGTGTCGGTAGGCGGAATGGGTGAAGCTGCGGCTGCGGTTGTTCCTGCGGGTTTTGTTTGTGGATCCATAAGTGTTACATTCCTGCAAAGAGCGGGTCGCCGCTTTCTGGCATGATGATTGGACTCCGCGGCTCAGACTCCAATGGAAAATTTCTCTTCTTCCGCGACTCTTCCAGCACCACGTTGCGAAGCCGGCTGACCAGTTGCTCGATCGAATTGCCCTTGACCCCTTTCATCCGCTCATTGGCCACATCGTACACTGTCGCGGCGTATCCGCGCTCTTCATCAAAGCCAATGTCAATCCGGAACAGGAGATGGACTTTCACTTATGGTTTGAGCAGTTTATAGTTTTCGGGCACTGAAATTACGATGCGGTATCCGCTATTGGCGAGCATTTTGTCCACCTGCTCCGCGGTGGCGATCGAACCCACGCTCCCGGTAATGGTTTTGTCGCTCTGGTCGGTCAAGGTTCTAACCCCCACCATTTTGCGGATCAGATACTGGTCGGGTTGCAGTGCGCCCTGCTGGTTTGTCTGGATTTCCAGGTAAATTTCCCGGTTCAAAATTCGTTCCGCCTCTCTTTAACCAGCAGTGATCAGGGTAAATCTGTTGCAACGCTTCTTCGTTTTCCGGTAGTGTGTCAAGCGGAAAATGCACTTTTGCCCGGAGGAAACATTTGCAGACAGCGCAGCTTTTGAGTGCGTGGTCACTTTTTGTTTTCATCTGCCCAACGACTTCGCCCACGATTTTCTGGCAGGCGCTACAACCCTGCACGTTGACATTCATAAAACACCGACTGCATATCTCTGCCCTTCGCTCCGCCTCCACCTGCTCTACAGTTGCGAACCCGTCCCGTACCCAGTTCCGGAATGTTTCCAACCCTCGAGCTACATCATCCCATGTGATTGAAGTCGAGACCCGCGGCCGCCCAATATCGTCATACATGCATCGCCCAGGGTCCTGTGTCTGGCACAGTTGATCCTCCATTTTTTCAACCAGATCCGGTGGCTCCACTCCCAGCACGGGGTTAACCTGGTAATGTCTTTTGGCGTCGTTAACCCAGTCGGTATAAGTCCACGCGTGCGCGACGTAGCCGTCCTCGGGGAACACGTACCTGAACCCGTCCGGAGGACATTCGCTCGGTTTAACCAGTCTCAGTTTGTTCACACAATCTCCCACTCGGGAGCCTCAATTTGTTTCCGCGCGTATTCCGGGAACGCTTCCCTTGTCAGTTTCCGCAGGGATGACCCGCGAGTACCGCAGTTATCAAGAATCCTTGAGTGATGAAACAACAGACTGGTCAGATGCTCCTGCGCGAGCTCCGGATCCTTGCAGTTGCGTAAAATGGCATCCAGCAATCCCTTGTCGGGGAACTGTCCCCATGTCATCCCCGACTCGGCAAACATCACAAACCGGATGACCAGCGCACCTATGAGTTGCGCCGTCTGCATCGGGCTCCCCGAAGGCACCGGGTCAAACGGACCTTCCTCTCCCTTTTCCAGCGCCCTTTTCCGGAGGACTATCTGCTTAGATCGCCGCCGCTTCATAACTGCTCACCAGGCTCCGCTTTTTCTGGAACTCTTTCCAACTGTTAAGCGGCGTACCGTCCGCATACACTATCTTTGAAAGTTTAAGGCCGCCCCTGCGCTTGAACACCTGCGCCACCACCACGTCCGCGTCCGCGTAGTCCGGGCTTTTGCGTGTCCGTTCCTTCATCTTTTTCTTGGTCTCAATCGAGATGTATGGCCCCAGCATGTCATACCACCGCCGGCAGAATTCTGTTGCGCTCTCCTCGTCCAACCCTCTAACCTGATCGTTCTGGACCAGTAACCGGAAGTAAAACCAAAGCTCCGTGACCAGGCGGTCATACTCCTGGTCGCAGCGTTTCATGTTTGTCTGCGATACGGGCTCTTTCGAGGGGCGTCCACCGAATTCGACGCCCAGAACCTCTGGCGACCATTCGCGCTGAAATATGGCGTGCAACCCGCCGCCTTCCCCGGTCGAATCCAACCCGAACATCCTCGGGTGTACATCTCTCTTTATGCATTCCTC
>Ga0081455_10000446_pt1 | contig 54371 bp, 47 predicted proteins | sample TabmetS3T2R1_FD_70207 | JGI IMG/M metagenome (GOLD analysis project Ga0081455, IMG submission 70207) | Tabebuia heterophylla rhizosphere microbial communities from the University of Puerto Rico - S3T2R1 | ecosystem: Host-associated > Plants > Roots > Rhizosphere ...
AGGCCGGCGCCCAATTCGGCACCAATATGCTCTGGACGATGGTGCTGACCTACCCGCTGATGACTGCGGTGCAGCTCGTCAGCGCGCAGATTGGTCGGGTCACCGGCGGCGGATTGGCCAAGAACATCGGAAAGGTCTTTCCGAAGCCTCTGGTTTTTGCGCTTATCGGCCTGCTCTTCACGGCCAACACGATCAACATCGGCGCAAATCTATCGGCTATGAGTGCAGCCGCCAAACTTGCTGTCGGCGGGTCTAATCATCTCTATACGGTCGTTTTTGCGCTTGTGTCTTTGGGGCTCCAGCTGTTCATCCCATATGAGCGCTATGCCCGTTACCTCAAATGGCTGACGCTCGTTCTTTTCGCCTATGTCGCAGTCCTTTTCGTTGTTGATGTTGATTGGGCACAAGCCGCGAAAACTATGGTGGTCCCACGCCTCCCGCTAACCGCCTCCACATCCACAATGATCGTGGCCATTTTAGGCACGACCATAAGTCCATACCTCTTGTTCTGGCAAAGTAGCCAAGAGGTCGAGGAGATCGATCGCCGGCCCGAGTCGCAGCCACTCCACGACGCTCCGAAGCAAGCGCCTCGAGAGCTTTATCGCATCCGCCTCGACACTTTTGTGGGGATGGCGCTATCCAACATCGTCGCGCTCGCGATTATGTTGAGCGCAGCGGCGACATTGCACGCTCACGGAAAAACAAACATTGGGTCTGCAGCCGAAGCCGCGGAGGCCCTGAGACCGATAGCTGGTAACTTTGCCTTCGCGATCTTCAGCCTGGGCATTATCGGCACCGGACTTCTATCACTCCCCGTGCTTGCTGGATCTGCCGCCTATGCTTTCGGCGAGTCGCAGGGCTGGGCATGCAGTCTTGAGAACAAGCCGTGGGAAGCCGTCGGATTTTATAGCGTGATCGCGCTGGCGACACTGCTCGGTATTCTTATCGACTTTTCGTCGATTGATCCCATCAAAGCTTTGTTCTGGAGCGCGGTCATTAATGGCGTCGTCGCTGTTCCTGCAATGGCCGCAATGATGTGGGTTGCCAGTCGACGCGATCAGATGGGGCGGTGGACGGCAAGCCTCTCGATGCGGTTGGGAGGATGGACCGCGACCGCGCTCATGGCGTTGGCGGCTCTTGCGATGGCGCTCCTTTAGGGAGCCCGTTTTACCTCGAACAAGCGCAGATATTGCAACTGTCCGGGCGGAGAGGTTCAAGCAGCCGGGGAATAATCAGAAAATGTTTTGTCTGCTACCGAGTGGCGTAGGCTGCAAATGCGGAACGCCTCTTCGGTGCTACCAGTTTTCTTTTTATACCAGCTGATTACGGGCTCTCGGATAGTCCGTACACGGACTTTTTTCTCTTCCAGGAGGTAAGGTGCGCAGCTAACCAAAAGAATGGTTGCGCATGCCGCCCAATGGATGACGTTGCCAAGGCGCGCGAGCAGGGGCTCAGCCAGTGGGCTCGAATTTTACCGCGATCTTTAAACTTTCACCGTCCCTCACGACACGGAGTTCAGTGGCCCGGCTTTTCTGGGACCAGGGAGGGCGAATTTAGCTCATTCTCAATGCCCACCCTCACCGCATCGAAATAGTGGATTGGCAAAGGACAACTGATTTGCGGTCTGCCCGCGCACCGGCCGGTTAATCCAGCTTGTACAGTTTACGGACGTTGTCACGCAGGATGTTGCTTTTGTCCGTGTCGCTGAGATGGGCGGTGTGCTTCTCGAGTAGCGGCTGACTGTTCGGCCAGGTTGAATCGCCATGCGGGTAATCATTCGCCCACATCAGCCGCTTCGGGTTCATCAGATGCGTCATCCGAAACGCTGACCAATCGTCCTGGAAGGTGACGTAGATATTTTCGAGGAAGAATTCGCTCGGCAGCTTGGAGAGCTCGATGCCCTTCAACGTGCCGTAGAAGCGCTCATAGGCATGATCCATCCGGTGCAAGAAGTGCGGAACCCAGCCCGCGTCCGCTTCGGTACAGACTAGGCGCAACTCGGGGAAACGATCGAGGATGCCGTCAAAGATGAACATCCCCATGATGTCCTGAACGCCGCGGATGATGCCATGGAAGCTGTTCATCCTGCAGCCGCCGCGAAAATCGGGCTTGGTCCAATCCTTGCCGGAGCGTGGATGATTGGTTGTCAGGATGTGGAAGGTGATCGGCATATCGAGATCGATCGACGCCTCCCACAGCGCGTCAAAGCTCGGATGGAAATAATCCTCCTCGGTGTCGGGGTAGCCGGGCAGCATGATGCCTTTGAAGCCCATCTCCTTGAACTTCCGCAAGTCCTCTACCGCTTCCTTAACGCTGCGCACAGTGGTCTGGCCGAGCCCATAGAGGCGATCGGGGTGTGCGTCGCAATATTGCTTGAGCCAGCGGTTGTAGGCCCACATGCAGGCCTGCTTATAATCAGGGTCAGTGTGCGAGCAGAGCACCATTCCGACGCTGGGGTAGAGAATTTCGGCGGCGATGCCGTCACGGTCCTGGTCGGTGATCCGCGCATCCGGGTTCCAGGCGCCTTGCAGCGCGTCCTCCACAGTGCCCGACAAGAAAGACTGACGTGGATCGCGGCCCGCAGATGAGACCGACATCACAGGCACCGGGGCGGCCATACCGTCAATCACGAAGACGTCGGTGGGGATGCCTTCATGATCACGCCGTACGACGCGCGGGGCTGTCTCGAAATATTTGCTTTCGATATTGTCAATATAGCAGTTCGGCGGCTCGACAATGTGGGAATCCGCGGAAATCGGGCGGATAGCTTCACCGGTGCTAAGCTTTGCTCCCAGCTGGATCATTTGTCGCTCCCTGCAAAATGAGATCTTTGTGAGTATTTGGGGGTCTACCCGTCTGACCGGTTATCTTCCTGACGGATGCTGGGCAGCAAGCGACATAAATTCGTTGCCGATTCCAAAAAAATCGAACACACTCGTCCAATCAGCGGGCGAGCTACAATGCGTCTAAAGATCCCATCGTTGAGAGGGATTGAGGCCTTTCTCGCCGCCGCCGACATGGGCAGCATGCGGGCGGCGGCAAACGCCATGAACCTAACCGTGTCGGCGGTTAGCCACCGGATTCAGGTTCTGGAGGGGGAGCTCGGCGTGCTGCTGTTCGAGCGCCACGGGCAGACACTTCGGCTGACGGCGGCCGGCACCCTTTATCGGAAAGAGCTGTTGCCTGGCCTCGATACATTGGAAAGGGCGACTGCCCGGCTGCGCCAAACCTCGTCGGAAAATAAGGTCCGCGTCGCGACAATTCCGCTGTTTTACTCGAACTGGGTGACACCGAGGTTGAGCGGCTTTCTGCGCCAGTTCCCCAAGGTTCAGATCGAGCTCATGTCGATCGACACCCCGGCGGCTGAGGATGCCGACCTGATCATTCGACCCATCTACAACGAGCATGGTCGAGCAGGTGAGCAGAAACTTGTCGGCTGGCAAGGTACGCCGATTTGCCATCCGGCGCTGGTCGAGCGCTACAATCTTCGCGAGCCGCGCGACCTCATCAACGTGACGCTGATCGATCTTGAAACTCCATTGGATCTCTGGTCGTCCTGGTTCGCGATGGTCGGTCTATCCTACAGCATGTGCCACGATCGGCTCGTGGTGGATTCGCAGGCGCTGATGTACGACGCCGCGCTCGCGCAGCTGGGCGTGGCCATGGCTACCACCTTCTTCGGGCACCCCTATCTCAAGCGCGGACTTGTGTGGCCATTCGACGTTGTCTGCGAGTTGCGTGGTGGAATGTTCATTAACACCGAAAAACCTGATGAATCCGACGCGGTACGCGGCTTCCGCGACTGGCTCATCGAGCAGGTCGAACAGACCACTCTTGAAAGGCAAGTCCCACCATCGGCACATGGGGAGCACATTGCACGTGCAAAACGTTGATAAGAATCATATCCCTTGGTTCAAATCCGGCCGGTGCTACCAGTTTTCCATTTAATCAGTCGGCAGGGCGCCCATCTGGGTCCTATCTCTCGCGCCCATAGGCAAGATCGCCCAGAATGAATGCGTTGACCTGAGCGTCCTGCATCGCGAGTATCGAGAACACGCGATTGTCCCGTGTTCCGTTGCTATAGGCGAATTCGATCGTGAAGCCGCTGATGCGGTAGCGTCCCTGCAGGACGGACCGGTCCGCGTTGACGCCGGCCGAGCCATAGGTTCCCACGGTCACCGCCTCGTCGAACGTCCCGTCACCACGAAATGTGAATATATGTGCGGTCGACCCATAGCCGGTCGGGATTCCGTAGGACAGGCTCATGAACTTATGGGCAGATCCGGCGGAGAACCGACCGTCGATCCGAAGGTTGGAGGGCGCGGGGCCACCCTCCCTGATCGGACCAGCGATCACTTCCTGTGCCTGTGAACCCGTCAGCCAGGAGATCTGAATATCGCTTCCGTTCTCGCGCCATCGCCCCTCACTGATCTGGCCTTGCGCCGCGACAGGGTCGAAATCGCGTGGCGAAGCGTACACGCTGTCGAAAACGCGCCCGTCCTTGAGAAAGATGTAGACATAAGGCGTGCAGCCGTAGCCGCCATAGCCGACGCCGCACCAGATATGAGGCAGCACCCTGTGCACAGCCGCGTCGCCTACACCTCGGCCCGCACGAAGCCATGGTGGGCGGTCCGCCGCATTGGGCGGGCCAAAGCCGAGGAGTGCCGGTCCATCCGAAACATCGCCAGCTGGCGCCGCGGCTGCGGAGACCGTCTCCATGACGCGAGACGCCGCCATCGATGAGGCATACCGGATCGCAGCCGCCACGTCCGGATCGGCCGTCGGCAACCCGGCATCGTAAATGACGCCTAGCAGCCTCCGCTGATCATTGGTCTCATAGCCCACAAGATACACAGCCACATGGCGACCGTTCTGCAGCCGGATTTTCATCGTCCGCACGAAAGACGTCGATTGCCGCTCGATCGGCGAGAGCGCATCGATCTCGGCAGACAACAGAGCTGCCCAATCGGCGCTCCTTTGGACTAACCAGTTGGCAAGCGCGCTCTCGCGCTGCTCGGGTGGCGCGATCATCAATGAGATCTGATGCGACGTTGACCGCTTCGGCGCAACGAGGAGCTGGTAGCCTTGCCCGACATCTTGCCGGCTCCATCCGCTGAGGGATTGGGCCCGCGCTGAGACCGCGAACAAGCACATGAGTCCTGCTATAGAGAAGCGCTTGGCAGCGCGCATGGCGGTTCTGGCAACAGTGAATTCGTCACTTGCAACAAGCGTCTGGTAGGGCCGATACCAAAGCCGGCAAAACCACCGCATCAAGGCGACACCCTCCTACCATTCGTCCTGGTGGAGCGACTGCCTTCATCAAGTTCGTTCAGGCGTGTCATAAGCCGGCAGGCCGCGGTCTTGCTCCAGCGCCGGCCGCGCGGGGAAGGAATGCCTTTGGCGTTCAGCATCTCAGCAATGCGCCGGTAGGAGAGCGGACCCTTTGCAGTTAAATCTTGGATCGTCCCTTTGAGCGACAACGCACGCTTATCTGCGTACTGAACCGGGCCGCGCACGGGATTTTTTGAACAGGCTCCCGGGTGACCGTTTTTTCTAACCCCCACTTCGCCTCACGCCTCCGACTTTGACCGTCGCGCTTTTGGCAGAAGCTAAGCCGCCCGCACTTACAGATCGGGAACGGATTGACGTTCCTACTCAAAAATTGACGAGCAGAAAAACTGCCGCCTGGGCCTGAATCTGTCACCCATATGAAAGCCGCGGGCGGTTACCCTTGCGTTCCGTTCAGAAGCGGGTGCGGCATCTATTGGTAGAGGGGAAGGTCAACCCCGGCTGCACGCTGCCTTCGTCACGCAGGGGCTGGCGAGGCTATCTCGCCTGGGGCGTCAAATCACAGCCAAGATCCGGCGTGGTCATGGGTGTGCCCGGCCCGCGGCCGCCGCCGACCTTCGGTCCCGATGGTCGCCTCAAGAAATAGGCCCTGCGGGCCGGATCAAAAATTGGCGCGGAGACGCAGCCCAAAGGTTCGCGGCGGATTGATGGTCGCGAACACGGTTCTGGGAACAAGGCTCTCGAAGCCGCCCGTATAGACGGCCGCGTTCGTGAAGTTGCGGACATAGGCCGAGAGCGACCAGCGCGCATCGGGCGCGTTGTAAGTCAGGTCGAAATTTCCCGTGGCGTAGGGTTTTGTACGCTCGTTCTGGATGAAATCGACGGCGAGCCAACGCTCCGTTGCAAATTGAGTGTCAAGGCCCGCAACGAGGCTCGCGCCGTTCTCCAGCGGGAAGATGTGCTCGTACCGGGCGGTGCCAGACCACAACGGCGTTCGGACGAGCTGAAAGCCCGAGCAGTCAATGGGCGTGCCAAAAAAAGGCGGACCCCCCATGGGTCGTCCGACGCGGCACCCGGTCGTCACATTTGCCGTCACGGCGAATGCCGGTTGCTGATAAGAGAAGTCGTCGTAACGGGAATGCACATATTCAAGTGTGAAGCGGATGTTGTCCGTCCGAACCGGCCGCCACTGCACATCCAGCTCGACACCATAAATCGTGGAGCGGCCGGCATTGATCGTCTGAAAGCTCAGCGCACCATTGCTGTCGACACCGAAATGCGATTCCTGATGGTCCTTGTAAATCCAATAAAAGGCTTCGAGGTTGACCTGCAGCGTGTCGTGTAGAAAACGATTTCGGCTGCCCAACTCATATGCGAGCAGATATTCCGGCCGGAATACATTGTTGGGATTGGGTGAAAGAAAGATCCCTCCAGCCTTATAGCCCGTGCTCGCTGTAACGAAGAGGAGGCTCTTTGCGGTCAGATCGTATTCAAGCCCGGCTTTCCAGTTGAGCCTTGTGGTCGAGAGCTTCTGCTCAAATTGGTAACTGTAGCAAGGAATTGCACCTTGGTTCAGCGGCGAGTTGCAGATCGGAAAGGGTGGGCTCGGCAGAAACGCGTTGCTGAAGAACTGGGGATGGCCTCGCACCGACTTGTCGTCTCGTGTGTACCGGAGGCCTGCGATGACCCGAAGCCTTTTTGAGACGCTCACGTCGGCTTCGCCGAACAGCGCGAAGCTCTCGGTCTTGATCCGGGGAAGATCGACGAAATTGTAGTAGAGAGAAGCACCGGGCGTTTGGCCGAGAGAGCCGAAGGACGACGCACCTTGTCCCTCGTCGAAATAGTAGAGGCCCGCTACCCAGGTGATCCGTTCGCCCTTGCGTGACAAGCGACTCTCCAGGCTCGTCTGGTGCGCAAACTCGCGCTCGTCGAATTGAAATGAAGGAACATATGTACGATAGGCGAGATCAAGATCGCGGTAGGCGGGCAAGAGCGTGAGCGTGGCGAAACCCATGTCCCAGTTCAGCTCCGCCCCAACGCTCCACATATCATTATCGAGAAAGCCGTCATCGCGCGGGAGCGTGAGAGGAAATCTGCCCACGGAGGGATGTGCAGCAAGAAAAGCGCGAACCGGGGCCGTGTTCGGGCCAAGCCGCGGATCGCCGACATTGGGCAGGATGCTCGAGCCTGCGCCTTTGCCTCCAAGGTGCACGAAATCCCCCGTGACGCGGAGGGACAGGCGCTCATGGGGCTGCCAAACGGCATGCAGGCGGCCCGCGCGGCTTTTTTCATCGTCGTAGCCGCCTTTGAGGTAGCCGTCGCGATCGACGGTTTGAAAGGCTGCGCGGAACGCCAGGGCGTCGTTCACCGGCAGGTCTACCGCGCCGTTGAAGCGCTTCAGGCCGTAGTTGCCGACATCCGCGCCGACATAGCCTCCGAAGTGGCGGCCAGGCTTGCGGGTGATCAGATTGATCGCCCCGCCGGACGCATTGCGCCCATAGAGCGTGCCTTGAGGTCCTTTCAGGACTTCAATCCGCTGCAGGTCGAAGAACTGCCCATTAATCGCGGTTGGTCGTCCGAGCACGACGCCATCGGTCGTGAAGGTAACTGCGCTCTCTGCAAAAGCGGTCGCGGAATAGTCGCCGACCCCGCGGATATAAACTTGGGCCGGCGCACCTCCCGTCGCAACTTGTATTCCTGGGACAAGTGCGTTGAGGTCTGTGACTTGCGAGATGCGGGCTCTTGCAACGTCGTCTTCGTCATAGACACTGACGACAAGCGATGATCTTTGCAGCGGCTCCGGTCGGCGCTGGGCCGTGACGATGACTTCGTCGGACTCGGTCGAGGACGCTCGTGCGATTCCGCCCACAAGCAGCGCCATGAGCCCTGCCAAAGCGGGAAGTGTTTTTATGGAAACGTGCATGGACGACTAGGCCGGTTCGGCAAGAAGGCCGCTATAGAGCGTCTCGGTTGCCTGAGAGGGACGTGTCTGGAGCCTGGTCTCCAGGGTGTGGCGCAGACGGTGATAGACGGCGCGAGCCTCCTCCATGCGCTGTTCCTTCCCAAAACAGCGAATAAGCCCTTGGTAGAGCGCCTCCACGAGCGGCTCTACATCAATCGCGCGAGCATACAGGCTTGCGGCCTCTGCATAAGCACGCGCGTGTTCGAGCTTGTGCGCCTCCGCCATAACGAGGCGCGCATATCGCTGGCGCAAGCTGCTGCGAAGGTGATTTGTCTCGGGCGCGCCGCTATCGTCGGGCAGGAAGCTGCCCGCATAAAGCTCCAGCGCTTCGGAAGCTTTGCCTGCATCCATCGACAGGCTCTGAAAGACCCAGCTGTCGACCCATACATGCTGCTGGCTCAACGAGATGCGGCCATCCTCCACGCGGATGGCGTCGCTGCAGCCCAGGAGCTTCCTCAGCCGGTGAATGCCTGTGGCCAAAGCGTCCGATGCGGAATCGCCTTCCTTGTCGGGCCAGAGCGCATCAGCGAGGTGCTGCTCGGGCACGTCACGACCGCCCATCGCAAGAAGAATCTTAATGATTTCGATGAGCTTCTTGGGCGATTTGCGCGACTTGGGAAGCGGCATCCCGTCGCGCAGGATCTCGAACTTTCCCAGCGTGTGTATCTGAACGGGCCAGGGCCAGTTGCGCGCCTCCGGACTTGGGGCAGCGACGCCGCGCAGCCGGATAAGCTTGCGCACATAATCGACCTCGATGTCGCGCTCCAGCGCGAAGGCAAGGAGCGACGACATCATCTTGGGCAGCCAAAGATAGGTACAGGAGCGACCTTCGTCCGCCCATATCGCCAGGCCGCGGCGCAAGAGCGTCTCGACTTCTTCGTCCCGCTCTTGTTTGAGGCGTGCATAGGCGATCGTCGTGAAGACATTCGCAAAGGCACATTCTTCGGAAAGCACCGAGGTGAGGTTGTGAACCCGGAGTGCCGTCTCACAGGCTTGCTCGTACTGGCCGATAACGCACAAGGCGACCGAGAGATAATGCAAGCTCCCCGCGATCAGCTCCCACCCGCCGCTGGCGTTCCCAAGGGCGGAAGAGCGCTGGGCATGTTCGAGAGCGACATCCCCTTTGCCCTCGATCGCGGCAATTCCAGTCTTTATGGCATCATACCATCCGGTTTCCAGGGCGCGACGATCTCCGCTGGCCGAAGCCTTTTCCATATAAACACGCGCACCCTGTGCATCACCGATATTCAAATGGGCTGTGGCAAAGCCAAGCTGAATGACGGGCAGGAACGTGCTCAAGCCGTGCTCGAGCGCAAGCTTGAGCATGTCGTCATGCCGTTCGAAGATGCGGTAATGCAGGCGGCGGACATTGCGCGCCGTGACGATGCACCATTGGTAGAGAATGACCGGTCTCAGCGCCGGATCGGCCATAAGCGGATCGATGAATGTATCCAGCGCTTCCATCTTTTTCCACTTGCTGGCGAACTCGAAATATTGCCCGATATTTGCCGCGGCGCGCACCTTGGCGTTGACATCGTCCACGAGGGGCAAGAGCGTCAAGATGCGCTCGGACCACGCAGCCAGTCTTTCGCCATTCGGAGATCGGTTGAACACAGCAATCGTAAGGCTGCTAAGGACCTCGAGCTCCATGACTGCGCTCGGGAATGTCGGTTCGGCGTCCAGCAACCGCGTGAGTTCTGCAATCCAGCGATCGAGCGGTAGGAAATACTGGAACTGATTGCAAATGGTGTCGACGATTGCGGACGCCGACAAGATTTGCCCAAGCGTATCGGATTGTCGATCAAACGCGACGAAGGCGCGCTCCAGAGCCGAGAGCGCCTCGGATGCAGCCGAGGCCATCTGGCACACACCGCGCCAATAGAGGAGCCAGGGATCTCCCTCGCGCATTCCCACTGGGAAGAGCGAGATCCATCGCTCCAGGGTCTGCAGACGCCCCTGCGCTGCCATAGAAGGGGCGTGGCTTTGAAGCACATGAAGTGCTGCCTGCACATCGTCGGCATCGAGGAAGAGTGCGATCGCTGAGTCGGCCTCGCCGGCTTCAGCCATGAGCCTCGCGCTGTCTTGGGTCAGTCGCCGGCGTTCATCGGCGGAAAGATCGTTCAGATTGGCGAGGAGGAAATCTCGAAAGAGGGCGTGGAAATGGTAGATCGGTTCCTCGGTGCCACGCAGATCCGTAAAAAGGTGACGCCGCCGGAGGTCCTCAAGGATCGATCCTGCTTTGGGGTCTCCTGTGAGGGCTTGAGCCCACTCCACCCGGACCCAAGGCAGGAGCGCCGAGCGGCGCAGGAGGCGCTTGGTTTCCGGCGGAAGGTGATCGAAAAGCTCAGCGGTAAAATAGTCGAACAGCGCCTGTTGCGATTTGGGCGTTTCCTGAATTGGCGCGCCTTCGTCTGTCCGTTCGAGCAGAAGGGTCAGCCCAGCGACCCAGCCGTCACATCGTTTAGCGAGCAGCCTGCATTCTTGCTCCTCGCCTTTGCGCGTCAAGGAAGCAATTCGTTCCGCCTCGTCCTCTGTCAATCTGAGCGCTTTCCAACCCAGCTGGATGAGTTGCTGCGAAACACTCAGACGCACCAAGGCGGCAGGTGGCTCCTGGCGGCTGATCGCGATGACATGAACACCCTGCGGCCTCTCCGCCAGCATATCGCGGAGCACCGAAATAATGGGCGCATCCCCGGGGATTTCTTGGCAGTTATCCAGGACAAGCGCGCAAGGACGATAGAGGCCCCCATAGAGGGCCCGGAGATAGCGACGCGTGAAGCCGGCAAGATCCGCCATATATTCTGGCGTCAGATGCGGCAAGTGGACCTGGGATGCGAGCCCTGTTTGAACAGCCGCAACCCGGAGATGATAAAAGAAGCTTGCGGGATCAGCGTCGCCTGAGTCTATCTGGTACCAGAGGACCGGCAAGCAACGTGCCTCGACATAACTTGATGCCAAGGTCGTTTTTCCCGCTCCAGGCGGTCCGCACACCCAAACTGCAGCCCGCTCCAGCGCAGCATCCAGCCGCCCAAAGAGCCGTTCACGGCGCAATACGCCGTCTAGCCTCGGACGGCTAAGTTTCGCAATGCTGGACATGAGACTATTTGAGAAAGCCCCTCGGCTGCCAATATCGACAGGGTATCGAACTCAAAGGCCTATCTCAATCTTGTCGAGCAACCGAAAGCTATTGCACAGGGCGCTCACTAAGAGAGGGCAAGATCAGTTGGTTTTTGGCGTCCGTTTTTCGCTGTATAGAGGAGAATCATGCCCCAGTCATCGGGCATTTCCCATGGGATAGAATTTTGCCAGTAGGATAGCTTCTGGCGTTTCGAGAACGCTGTGCTCCCAGGCCGTTTGGTGAGAGGTGCCGATGACGGCATCTTGCCCATAGAAGAGTGATTTTTGTTTATTTGTCATGTACTTGGGTGATCTGTCCCAATTCGCCCCTGCCATCATGCATCGTATGTCGCGAGATGGTTTCAGCTCTCGACTGGGCAAGAGCTGAACGGGTTTTCCCGGCTCGGATTTTCTAGTCCTCTGCTCGCGACGCACTTTTCAAGTTTCGAGGTTTCCCTTGATTTTGCATTATTGTGACAAGGGACTTCGCGCAAGCAACGGCCAACTCGGCCGCCCGCGCTAGCGCGGGCGGAACTGGGGCAGGGCGATATCACCGCGCTGCTCGAATGTGACCGAGACGGGCAGGCCGACGCGGACGCTCTTGGGATCACACTCGACGATATTGCACATCATCCGCACACCTTCTTCGAGCTCGACCAGCGCGAGAACGTAAGGCACCACGTCTTCGAACGCTGCATAAGGCGCACGGTGAACGACCGTAAAATGCGTGACCGTCGCCCGTCCGTTTGCGCGGGTCCAGCCGGGCTCGACATTGCCGCAATTGGGGCACCAGGCGTGAGCGAACCGGAAGCGCGCCTTGCAGTCATCGCATTCGCGGATGCGAAGCTCGCCCTTTTTCGTGCCCTCCCAGTAGATCTGGTTCAAGGCGGTGACATCGGGAAGCGGCTTTGCAGTCATGGCTGACGCCCCAGAATGAGGGTGGCGTGATCGAACATCATGCCGCCATAGCAATGGACGAGAACGCGATTGGCTTTGGTGACCTGATTGGGGCCGGCCGCGCCCATGACCTGACGCATGCCTTCGATCAGCGGCGACATGCCCGAGGAGTCGCCCGTGTGACCGAACGACATAAGGCCGCCGCCCGTGTTCATGGGCAGCTTGCCGCCGGGCTCTGTGGCACCGCTCATCACGAACGCCCCCGATGTTCCCGGCGCGCAGAAGCCCAAGGTCTCCAACAAAATGAGAGGCGTCGCCGCAAAGGCGTCGTAAAGCTGCACGACGTCGATGTCCGCCGGCGTCAGACCGGCCTGACGAAACGCTTGCGCCCCTGCGTTCGAAGGACCGTCGACAGCGGGATCGCCGGGATCGCTAAGCGTGCCCCGCGCATGATATTCGCCATAGCCCAGAATATAGGCCGGTTGGCTTGTGTACTTCTTCGCGAGATCCTCCCGCGTGACCAGAAAGGCGCCGCCACCATCCGTCGGAATTGAACAGTCGAGGAAATGAAACGGTTCGGCGATCCACTGCGAATTCAGCACATCCTCGACCGTGATGGGCCCCTTGCTGTGCATCATCGCGCGGGGATTGAGCAGTGCCCATTTGCGCGACGAGACGCCCACGCGGGCCAGATGCTCCGGCTTGAGACCGCGTTCGGCGATGAAGCCGCTTGCGATCAGCGCGTAGAGGGCGGGGATGAACGTGCCATAGGGCATTTCAAGCGAATTGTCGCTGATCATTCGCGCCTGGATTTCGGCGCCGCCCGCGCTCGGCTTCAAGAATTTTCCTGCGCTGATGCACAGCACTGCCGAGGCCCGCCCCTCCCGAATGGCTGTTGCCGCGCGGTTCACCATCACCGTGTGGCTCGCGCCGCCCAGGCTCAATGTCTCGCAGAAGGTGGGGTGAATTCCGAGCTCGGAGAGGAGCTTGTCATGCACATAGGCATCGGTTTCACCCGACGCGCCGCCGGCAGGCGTGCAGAGAAGCCCATCGAGCTCCTTCGGACTCAATCGCCAGTCGCGCAACGCACCCTTGATGATCTCACGGAACAACCCGAATCCGCTCAGTTCCGGATAGCGTCTAGGCACAAGCTCCCAGGAAGCGGCTATTACAGCTCTCGTATTCACAGCGTTTGTCCCTCGTCACGATGCCAAGTCTGCAAAGTCTCAATCGAAGGCGTCAAGCGTCTCGTGGTCGTTGACCGTCGCATGGAGGCGCCTCAAAAACGTCTTGGTCGTTTGCTGCGGTCGCATGTCTGCCATTTCCGGCGCCGGTCTCGAAGTTATATTCCAGAACGCGAGCGCGGTGCAAAGCTGCCGGCAGATATTGAGCAGGCGGCGGACTTGGGAGTCCGCCGCCTTCCTGCATTATTCGACAACAAGCGTGGGCTTCAGAGCCACTGGCTTCGAGATGTTGGCGAAGTTGGGCGATGTCGCCATCACGGCTTCGTGGACTTCGGCGAATTGTTGCTTCGTACCGTTGCCCTTGATGCGGACAGTGTAGCTGAGGCTCTCGTAGCCCCGCGCTACGTTGGGATCGAGCCCAAGAAAGCCGCGCAAATCGATGTCTCCGTTGGTCTCGATTTCGAGGCTTTCGAGAGTGATTCCGCGCACCGCACATTGCGCGACGTATCCGACCGTCATGCAGGCGTTCAACGCAGCAATCAGATATTCCTGAGGATTGGCGAAGGCGTTGCTCCCCCCGAGCTCAAGAGGTTCGTCCACGTCGATCGAGAAGCGCCGGGAAATCTCCTCGTTTCCGAGTCCAAATCCCGTGACTTCCGAGCGGCTCCGGGTCTGGCCCTTCCACGTGGTGGCGACATGCCAGGTCGTCCGAGCCTTGGCCGGGTCTTTCGAGATACCATCGATCAGGGCCATGAGGTCATCGACATTGAGGCCGTTGACGATGTTGGGTTGGGAGAGTTTTGCAGCTGCGGTCATTGTAAGGTTTCCTTTTCCAAAGAGTGCGAACGTCGTTTCAGGCTTAGTGCAAAGTGGCGAGCGCTGCCTGGATGCGCTGACCCTGAGCCTCTGTGATGAGAGAGGACAAAACTTTTCCGAACGTCGGATGAGCGGCGCCCGAGTGGATGTATTGCCACCGGTAAGCCTTGAGGAACGCGGCCCGGATGCGTGCCACCTCTTCGGTGTCCACGGAACGTTGGACATTCCTGACGAAATAGGTTGTATCCGCGGCCGCCTGCGCCTGAAGGATGCCGTCAACCGCGCCGACCAGCTCAATGAATTCGTCGACAGCACGATCACGCTGCTCGCTGGTGAGCACTGCATCGTTGCGCACCCATTCGAGTTCGTCGAGATGCGCGTGCTGGCTCTCCTCTTTCCAGTGATAGAGGAACACGTCCTTGAACAGCTCCGATAACGCGGGGTCCGGTCCAATGCTTTGGCGGTAATGAAGCTGGGTGAACAGCTCGATATCGAGCGTCAACGCCAGCACCGCCCAGGTGCTTTTGCCGAGGACGACCTTTGCGACTGCGTCGGGATCGACGTCGAAGTGATAGCCGTTCGGCAACGTGGCGCCGACCATCTCGTTGATGCGGCGGAAGAGCTCCTGGTGCTTCAGCTCTTCTTCACTGAACCGGACGAGCGCCTCCAGGGCAACTTGATCGCCGAGCCAGTGATCCCTGCTGACTTCAAGAACCTTGGCGTTGATGAAGCGCTCGACCAGCCCGAAGATGTTCGCGTAGGTGAAGCCCTGAATTTGGCTGATAAACCGTTTTTCGTCCGCGCTCAGGGTGCTGAACTCCTGAACCAGGGAGAGCCCATCCGGGAGATATTTCTCCGAGCGGTCGAAGGTCCTGCCGCGGATGACGTCCGTGTCGATGTCCCAACGGACCGCTTTGGACGCCTTGATGCTGCGCGCGTATCTGTCGTGGGGGGAAAGGGTGGTGCTCGTGTTCATGATCCAAGTCCTCTGGGGGTAGATGAGTTGTCTCTGGACTTTCCGGTTCAATCCGGACGGCCGAATTGGCCTTGCCGTGTGGGCGCATCTATGCCGGGAGGGGCTTTTTGGGTCTATGATCGGCCCGCCGGGAGATATGACCGAAACACCGGATCACGACTCCAGGTTTGGAAGGGGGGCAGAGGTATGGACGCCTTATCGGACGTGTTGCGGGTGGCGCACCTCACGGGCGGCGTCTTCCTGCATGCCGAATTTTCAGCGCCGTGGTGCATGATGGGCCGTATTGGCCCGGAGCACTGTGCTCCGGTGCTTGGGCCGGCCTCCCACCTGATCCTCTATCACTATGTCGTCGATGGCGAGCTGCGCGTCCGCATCGAGGGCGACGGCGAGGAAGAGCTCGTGTTCGGGCCCGGCGACGTCGTCCTGCTGCCGCGGAACGACATGCATCTCATCGGAAGCGACCTCAGCCTGCCACCTGCCCTTGGCAGCCAGATCATTCAACCCCGTAGAGACGGCGGTCTGTTTTCCATTCGCTACGGCGGTGGCGGCGAGCCTACGCGATTGGTGTGCGGTTTCCTCGGTTGCGACAGCGCCGAATCCAATCCCGTAATCGCGACCTTGCCGTCCGCGATCAGACTGAAGGTCGACGACAGCGGAGGCGCGGAGTGGATCCGCTCCACCTTTCAATATGCCGCGGATGAAGTTGCCAAGGGTCGCCCCGGCTCGGAAACGGTCCTGGCAAAGTTGTCCGAGCTCCTGTTTGTGGAAGCAGTGCGGCGCTATGCCGAGACTTTGCCGGACGGACAGACGGGCTGGCTTGCAGGTCTGCGCGATCCCTATGTCGCGCGCACCCTCGCGCTTTTCCATCGCGACGTCGGGCGTCCCTGGACGATCGAAGAGCTGAGCCGCGAGATCGGTCTGTCGCGTTCCGCTCTGGCCGACCGCTTCACGCGTCTGATCGGTGTCGCACCCATGCACTATCTCGCGAATTGGCGCATGCAGGCAGCAGCCCAGAAGCTGCGCAATGGCGCCGCGTCCCTCGCCCAGATTGCCGACGAAGTGGGTTATGAATCCGAGGCTGCCTTTTCGCGTGCATTCAAGAAGGCATTCGGTGCGGCGCCGGCGACGTGGCGGCGGTCCGCCGCCCCCAACGGAGCTTCAGGGCTTGAAGCCGGCGGATAGGTGACGGCATCGACCGCGCTACGTCCCGCAGAATGTGGCCTGCACGATCTCATGCGGCGCCGGCGGATCTGCGTAGCGCGCGAAGTCCGGCCTGTCCTCATAGGGCCTGGAAAGAACGGCGAGAAGCTCGTCCACAAGGCTGAGGTCGGAGTCGGCTTGCGCGGCGGCGAGGGCAGCCTCGACCCTGTGATTGCGCGGGATGTAGGCGGGATTGACGGCACGCATGGCAGCCTGCCTATCTGCAGCGGGCGTGTTCTCGAGAGCTAATCGTTGCTGCCATTTCATCGCCCAGCCGTCAAAGCTTGCGGGGTCTTCGAACAGCTTGCGCACGTTTGCATCCTGCTCGCTCCAATCGCTGAGCCGACGAAACATAAGCGTGAAATCCGCCTTGCCATTTGCCATGCATGCGAAAAGCTCTTGGACCAGCGCATCGTCGCCGTCCAGCGCCTTCCGAAGACCGAGTTTCCGCCTGAACTGCGAAAGAGAGGTGATCTCAAACCGGGTACGAAAAGCGTCGATGGCCTCCTGCGCCGAGGCAATAGCCGCGTCCTCGGTTTCGCCGAGAAGGGGCAAGAGTGCTCCGGCCAATCGCACCAGATTCCACTGCGCGATGCGCGGCTGATTGACATAGGCGTAACGCCCGCCAGTATCGATCGAACTGAAGACCGTTGCGGGGTGGAAGGTGTCCATAAAGGCGCAGGGACCGTAATCGATGGTTTCGCCGACAACGGACATGTTGTCGGTGTTCATCACGCCATGGATGAATCCGATGCTCAGCCAGCTCGCCACGAGCTCCGCGGTGCGGTCGATGACCGCGTCCAGGAAGGCGCGATACGGTCTTTCGTGCTCGGCCAAATCGGGGAAGTGGCGCGCCATCACATAGTCGGCGAGGCGGCGCACAGCGTCCCCGTCGCCCTGATTGGCGAAATACTCGAAGGTTCCGATCCGTACGTGACTGCGGGCGATCCGCGTGAGCACTGCCCCGGGCAGCGGTTCGTCGCGCATGATCTGCTGCCCCGTCGTGACAACGGCCAGCGCACGCGTCGTCGGGATACCAAGCGCGGCCATCGCTTCGCTCACGATGTATTCGCGCAGGACGGGACCGAGGGCGGCGCGTCCGTCGCCGCCGCGCGAGAAGGGTGTCCGTCCCGCGCCTTTGAGCTGCACGTCCCGGCGCACCCCATCGCGGTCGATGACCTCGCCGAGCAGGATGGCGCGCCCGTCGCCGAGCTGCGGCACCCAATTGCCGAACTGATGCCCGGCATAGGCCATGGCGAGCGGCTCGGCGCCGTCGGGAACGCGGTTGCCGGCCAGCACCTCAACGCCGTCCGGCGCTGCAAGCCGGTCGGGGTCGAGCCCGAGCTGGCAGGCTAGATTTTCATTTAGTCGGACGAGCTTGGGCGCAGGCACCAGGACTGGAGCCTGGCGCGCAAAGAACCGATCGGGCAGGCGGACATAAGTGTTGTCGAATGGAAAAAGCGGCGACAGGGACGGCGTGCTGGCCCGATGGAGCGTGTTGTGCTGATCGTTCATGCCGTTTCCACTTTCAGGCCTTTTGATGTGGGGACCGAAGCGATGGCCGCAAGATACGCGCTTTCGATTTCGGGCGCCTGGGGCCAACGCTTGAGAGCGGCATGGCCCTCTTTGGTCAAGCCATAGACGCCGCGCTCCACACGCCGGAACCAGCCGTACACGTTCCGAGAGAGGATTGAAGGCGCGTCGGGCATGGTCGGCTTCAGATCGCGGGGACGCTGCGGCCCGCGCGCCAGGGCATAGGCGCAGGCCAACGCCTGCTGGCGGTAGGCGGTCATGATGGGCGAGCGCGATCCGCCCCCTTCCGCCGGATCCCCCTGACGGCGTCGGTGTTCGTCGACCAGTTCCGAGCGACGCCGGGGATCTTTCCGCGGCGTCGGTGCGGCGGGACTGACGAGAATCTGTACCTCGCCATTCGGAAACACGCCGAGAAGACCGAAGCCGAGACGGCGGCAGAGATTCCGGAATCGCGGGTCGTTTTCTCGCCCCTTGCCGCGCCGGGACATTCGGGCGGCGAGCCAGACTTCATCGCTGGCGGCAGCACGGTCGACACCCTGGAGGATAAGCTCGAGATTGAAGGTGAGCTTGAGCTCCCCGATGACGACGAGGGGAGGGCTGTCTCCCTTGATGGCAAGGACATCACAGCCGCCGATCTCGCCTTTGACGGTGAACCCAAGTCCCTCGAGGAAGCGTTTGACAGGGCGATAAAGCGAGGTTTCCAGGGGCTAGGCTCCAATAAGCGCTCGAACGTCCCCGAGGGTATCAGACGATTTGGAATTCCGTCTCGCGCCCCAATAGGCGCTGTCCAAGAGGTTCGTTCCACACCTCACTGTTGCGGAGATATCTACCGAGTGGTAGGTTTTTACACCGTTGCATTCGAAAGATCCTTTTGCATGCCCGTCAAAGCAGAAGTCGACAACAGTTTTTCTGATCAAAGCAAAAGCCGGCGCGCCAAGGCTCGCGACCAAAAGAGGGAAGCGGTGTTGCGTGCGGCCCTGCATATGTTCGGCGCCCACGGGTTCCACACGACCTCGCTGGATGAAGTGGCTGCCAGTCTGAACATCAGCAAGCCCACAATTTACTACTATCTCGGCAACAAGGATCAGGTCCTGTTCGAGTGTGTCTCCCGCGGTCTTGGTTTTCTGAAGGAGGCGGCGGAGAACGCTCAGACCATCAAAGGCACAGGGCTCGAACGCTTGCGCGCATTCATGCGGCGCTATTTGGAGATCAACATGAGCGATTACGGACGTTGCGTCGCGCGCACGGACGACAAGTCGCTCAGTCCCGAGACCGCAAAGCAATACAGATTGTTGAAACGTCGGATCGACGAAGTGATGCGGGATCTGATCCGCGACGGAATTGCGGACGGCTCAATCGCCGATGGCGACGTGAGACTAATTGCTTTCACTTTGGCAGGCGCGCTCAACTGGCCGGCGACTTGGTATAACCCGAACGGACCCGAGAGCTCGGAGCGCCTCGCTATAAAAATGACCGATATCCTCACGGAGGGAATTGCTCGCCGCTGAATGGGATGTGGCCTCTCTTGTTGGGCGGCGGAAACGGGTATAAGGTCAAAATCCTACTGGTGAGTAGGATATCGTCCAGCGAGAGCTGGCGACATGTGAATTCGTGATGGACACGCGGGAGATCGCACATGGAAGTCGGTCTGTTGATGGTCTTTCAGAACTTCATGAGCCAGCTCTCGGACACGGAGTCGTACCGCCGGGATCTCGCAATGGCGGATCTTGCGGAGCCGCTCGGGTTTGATTGCATCAGCGCGGCGGAGCATCACTTCTTCAGCTACGCGATGACCCCCGACAATTTGCAATTCCTGAGTTGGGTGGCGGGACGGACCCATCGCATCAAGCTGATGCCCGCCGCAGTCATCCTTCCCTGGCACGACCCGCTGAAAGTGGTGGAGAAAATGATCCTGCTCGATCATCTCTCCAACGGACGCGCCATGCTCGGCATCGGGCGCGGACTGGCAAAGCGGGAATACGAACGCATCGGGATCGACATGAACGAGGCGCGCGATCGTTTCGACGAAGCTGCGGATCTCATTGTCCGTGCGCTCGAAACGGGAATTGTCGAGGGTAAGGGCAAATACTATCCGCATGCGCCGACCGAGATTCGCCCGGGGCCGCGCGGCAGCTTTCGCGACCGCTTCAATTGCGTCGCGATGTCTTCGGACAGCGTACCGGTTTGCGCCCGGCTGGGCGGCAAGATGATGAGCTTCGCGCAGCGGCCGTGGGAGCAGATGGTCCCCCAGATCCAGACCTATCAAAGCCTGTTTCGCGAGCATCACGGTCGCCAAGCGCCTGATTTCATGTGCGTGGAATCGATGTGCTGCGACGAAAGCGCCGACCGCGTCGAGGCGATGGCGAACGAGTACATCGGGAACTACTACGTCACGGTCATGGATCACTACGATATGGCGGGAGAGCATTTTCGCGCCCTGAAGGGCTATGGCGACTACGCCAGCCATTCGGAGCTTGTGCGCGCAACAGGTCTCGAGAAAGCCGCCGACGCCTATGTACAAGCCAATGTCTGGGGCACGCCCAACCAGATCTTGGAAAAGCTCGAGGCCCGGCGAAAGATTATTGGCGACTTTGATATGATGGTTCAGGTTGGCTTCGGCGGAATGTCCGGACGCGACGCCGAAAACAGCATGCGGTTGTTCGCACAAAAGGTCATTCCGGAGTTGAAATCCTGGAAGCGCATGGCCGCGTAGCGGCGAGCTCTGGAGGATGTGCAGTGCGCGACGTGCCTCCTGGACATCAGCGACGACAAATTCACGGCTGGTCGATTCGCTGGGATGATGCGCTTGCGTCTGAATCCTATGAGGGCGGGTGGTGGAGGGACGAGACGCTCGGCGATCTCGCCGGCAGGCTTGCGGCCACCGAGCCTGAGCGGCTGCTCATTGTTGATGGCGTCAGGCGTCTGGACGCGCAAACGCTCTATCGCGAGGCGCGGAGCTTGGCGCGTGCGTTCCAAGATCGGGGCTATCAGGCCGGCACCGTCGTCTCCTTCATGCTGCCCAACTGGCATGAGGCCGGCGTCATCTATCTTGCGGCCACGTTGACCGGCCTCGTGGTGCATCCTCTCGTCCCGGCTTATCGCGAAGCGGAAGTCGCGTTCATGCTGAGGGATAGCGGGAGCCGGATCCTCTTCATACCCAGGGAATTTCGCGGCACCGATTACGTCGCAATCGCCCGTGGCGCCATTGGCGATTTCGAAAACCCGCCCGAGCTTGTCACCGTTCGTGGCGAGTCCGAAGACGCGACGTCGTATCAGGCGTTGATTGAAAGCGAACCGGCGGCATCGCTGCCCCGCGTCGATCCCAACAGCGTCAAGATGTTGCTTTACACCTCCGGCACGACGGGTCGACCGAAGGGTGTGCTTCACAGCCATAACTCCCTTTGCGCGACCATCACGCAGCTTCACCGCTACTGGCAGGCATCGGCGGGCGATGTCTTTTTTGTCCCGTCGCCAGTCGGCCACATCGGCGGCTCTTTGTACGCGTTCGATTTTCCTGTTCAGTACCGAACGGTGGCGGTGCTGCAGGACGTTTGGGACGCCAAACAGGCGGTGTCGGCCATCGATCGGGAGGGTTGCACGCACGTATCCGCGGCCACGCCGTTTCTTCACCAGATCCTGGCTGTCGCGCGCGAGCAGCAGACGTCGCTGCCCTCGTTGCGTTTCTTTCTGTGTGGCGGGGCCTCCGTCCCGCCCTCATTGATCCGCGAGGCATCCGATTATTTTCGAAGCTGCATCGTAACGCGCGCGTATGGCCTTACGGAGGTTCCGACAATCACCATCGGGTCGGTAAACCCGGGCGATGTGTCCCGTGCCGCCGAGACTGATGGGCAAATCGGGATCGCCGAAGTCAAGCTCGTGGATGCCGCGGGTCGTGCGGTGGCCGACGAGGGAGAAGTGGTTTCGCGGGGGCCGCAGATGTTGGTCGGCTATCTCCGTCAGGAGGACGAGGCCGAAAGCTACGACCCGGACGGCTTTTTCCGCACAGGCGATATCGCCCAACGTGTCGACGGTAATTTCCTCCGCGTATCGGGACGCCGGAAAGACATCATCATCCGCCAAGGCGAGAATATCAGCCCCAAGGAGGTGGAGGATCTGCTTGTCCTGCATCCGCAGATCGCCGAGGTGGCGATTGTTGGACTGCCGAGCCCGCGAACGGGAGAGCTCGCCTGCGCGGTCATTGTTCCGCACGAAGGCATGACGCCGGATCTCGAAGCCTTGCGCGCGTTTCTGATGAGCCACCGGGTTGCGAAGTTCAAGATTCCGGAACGGGTGGTTCTTCGCGATGCATTGCCGAGAAATGCTGCGGGAAAAGTCCTGAAAACACAGTTGCGCGCTGACCTTATCGCTGAGGTGGCCGGGCCGCACGCGGCAAGCGCATGAAATTGGTGAGCGCATAATGACGACACAGGTTGCGGTGATTACGGGAGGAGGAAGCGGCATCGGACTCGCGACCGCAGTCAAATTGGCTGACGGCGGGATGGCGATCGTTGGGGTTGGGCGTGATCCCGAGAAGCTCGCAACCTTGGAAGCGACGATTGGCGACCCTGATCGCGTCGCGACCGTTGCGATCGATCTGACCAAGGATGAAGCGCCTCAGAAAGTCTTCGATCTCGTCGCCTCACGCTGGAACCGCGTCGATTTCCTCATCAACAACGCGGGCATCGGCCGACCGAAACCATTGCACGAGACGGACGACGAGACGCTCGATTACTTCATGAATCTCATGATGCGAGCTCCGTTCCGCATGGCGAGAGCCGCGTTGCCCTTCATGCCGCCCGGTTCGGCTATCATCAATGTGACCTCGACTTATGCCGTAATCGGCGGGCTGCGCGGCGGCGCTTACTCGATGGCGAAGGCGGGCCTCACGGGCCTTACGACGCATATAGCCTGCCACTACGGCGCCGCTGGAATTCGCTGCAACGCCGTAGCCCCCGGCGTTACGCCGACGCAGATGACGGAGGGTCGGTACGAGGACACGCGGTTTCGCAAGATCAATATGGATATGACGCCGCATCATCGCATGGGCACCATCGACGACATCGCGAGCACCATTGCCTTTCTGTGCTCGCCGGGGGGCAGCTTCATCAACGGACAGACCATTGTGGTCGACGGCGGCTGGAGCGCCACCAAATACCTGTCCGAATTCGCGCTCAGCTCGAAATGGATTGCAACGGATGACTGAATCATCCAGACGTCGCGGAGTTGGCCATGTATGATTTCCTAGGCTTCGAACGCGACACAAGTATCGTCGTTACAGGAGGCGGCAGCGGCATCGGCGAAGCGATCGCGCTCACCGCCGCGAAGCTTGGTCTTTCGGTTGGGGTGTGGGATCTGTCCGAGAAAAATGCGGGCAAGACGGCGGAAGCCGTCCGTTCGGCCGGCGGCAAGGCCTTCGCGGTTGGCCTAGATGTGACAGATCGGGCCAAGGTGGCACAGGCCTGGCGGCAAACAGCGGAAAGGTTCGGTCCGATCGCCTGCCTGGCCGCTGTCGCCGGGCCGCCGAGCTTTGCCGGCCGGGAATTCCTGGATGGTGTGACGACGGCGCTCGATTGTGTGCGGGTGCCCACCGAGCTGTGGCTCGACCAGCCGGATCCCGGGAGCCGGTCGGCAATTTATTTGTCGTCCGTCCAGGGGCCGCGCTACGGTGCGGGCGTTCCCTGGTACAGTGTCGCGAAGAGCGCGATCGATGGCTATGCGCGCTCGCTGGCCGCCATGCGGCCAGGCGGAATTCGTGCGAACGCCATCCTGCCGGACTGGATCATGACGCCGCGCACGGAGCAGTACATCACCGCCACGGGCGGACCCGAATGGGACGCAAATCCGATGGGGCGCATCGGCGATGCACAGGACGTCGCGAATGCGGCGCTTTTTCTGCTGTCGCCCGCAGCCGGATACCTCAACGGCCTTTCGTTGGAAATTGATGGCGGGGCTAAGCTTCGATCTCTAGCTTGGATGCGCATGCGGGACGCGAGCGGAAGCAACCGTTGAGAAATGAGCCACAAAAAAACGGGGATAGCTATAGGAAGGACACGATGAGCACGGACATCGGAAAGTACTCGCCCGACGAGGTGCGCGACGATTTTGTGCCGAAGGAAGTCTACTACAAGCAGGACTTCGCGGACCTTGAAGCCGAGCGCCTATGGCCCTTCGTCTGGCAGATAGCCTGTCGTGAGGAGGAGATTCCGAATGTCGGCGACTACATCGTCTACGACATTCTCGACGACTCGATTGTCGTGATCCGGACCGCGCCCGACGAAATCCGCGCCCACCACAATGTCTGTCCCCATCGCGGCCGGCGGCTTCTGGAGGGAACCGGAAATGCCAAGCAGTTTGCCTGCCGGTTTCACGGCTGGCGCTTCAAGTTGACGGGCGAGAACATCAAAGTGATCGACCGCGCGGATTGGGGCGATTGCCTCACGGCGGATCAGATCAAGCTGTCTCCCGTCAAATGTGAGAGATGGAGCGGATTCGTCTTCATCAATATGGATCCGAAATCTGAGTCCCTGCTCGATTTTCTCGATCCTGTCGACGCCTATTGCAACAAGTTCGAGTTCGAGAAGCTCCGCTTTCGCTGGTACAAGACGACGATCATGCCGGTGAACTGGAAGACGGTTCTCGGCTTTTTCAACGAGTTCTATCACGTGCAGCAGGCGCACCCGCAGCTGCTCGAATTCACCAACGACTATTCTTATAGTGAGGCTTTCGGGCGGCACGGGCAGGTGTGGTACGCCTCGGACGGTGCTGTTCCGATCGCCCGCTCTCCGCGCCTGCCCAAGCGGCCCGAGCCTTCGATGCTCGAGCACATCGTCAATCTCGGCGAAAACTACAATCGTGATTTACACGCGATGCTGAGCGACCGCAACTACGCGGCCATTCAGAAACTCAAAACGGTCGTGTCGACTGAGACGGAGCCCGGCGAAGTCATGACGCGCTGGTTCGAGCTTCAAGTTGAAGCGGCGAACGAAGACGGTGCCGGCTGGCCGTCGGAGTTGACGTCGGAATACGTCGAGAAATCGGGACTTGATTGGCACGTCTTTCCCAACACGATCTATCTGCACGGTCTCGTGGACAGTGTGCTGTGGTATAGACTGCGTCCGAACGGCCGCAATCCAGAATCCTGCATCTTCGATGTCTGGGCTCTCGATCGATACGCGCCAGGCAAGGAGCCGCCGCTGAAGCGAGAGTTCTATACGGATTGGCGTGATGCCGACTGGGGGCTGATCTACGAACAGGACTTCGTCAACATCCCCGAGGTTCAAAAAGGCTTCAAGTCGCGAGGATTCAAAGGGGAGCGGACCAATCCTGTCCAGGAGCGTGTGGTCTCCAATTTTCATCGGGTGCTGCGTCGGTTTCTCAGGGATCCGTACGACAAGCCGCCGGTCGAGTTTCGGAGGTAGTGGCTATGTTCTCTTTGAAGGGCAAGACGGTGGTGGTGACCGGCGGCGGCCGGGGCATCGGACGGGGCATCAGCATCGCGATGGCGCAGGCCGGTGCCAATGTCGTGGTGTCCGGGCGGACCAAGGACACGCTGGAGAGCGCGGTAGAAGAAGCGCGTGCCATCGGCGCCGAGGCGATTCCCGTCGTCGCCGACATCACCAAGCATGCCGACATCAAGGCTCTTGTCTCAGCGGCCCTCGACCGGTTCGGCTATATCGATGCCTGGGTAAACAATGCGGGGAGTGCCAGTCCGTCGGACAACGGGCTGTTGCTCGACCTCGACGAAGGTCAGTGGGACCGGGTGGTCGACCTCAATCTCAAATGGACTTTCTTTGCGGCGCAGGCGGCCGCGCGCGCGATGACACGCGGCGGCTCCATCATCAACATCTCCTCGCGCTCGGGCTCTCAGCCCTGCCCGATGACCGGCCAGTACGGCGCCGCGAAGGCGGGTGTCGAGAATCTCACGGCGACGATGGCGGTCGAATGGGGGCATTTGAATATTCGCGTCAATGCGATCGCGCCGGGCGTGGTGCTGACCGATGACTTGACGACGATGCAATCCGAAAGCCGTCGCCGCCGGCAGATCGAGACTGTTCCGTTGCGCCGGCTCGGCAAGATCGAGGACGTCGGCCCCCTCGCGGTGTATTTCGCGAGCGACGAATCATCCTGGGTGTCGGGCACCGTGGTTCAAGTCACGGGCGGCAGCCGCATTCCCATTGGGCTTCTGAGCTACTTGCATCGCATCAATGCGAAAGCGGAGTCTGAAGGCTAGACCCGTTCCAATTTCTATCGAAACGGGAACAAGTCTAGCATCTTTTTTTGTCGCGCTTCTAATCCGAAAGCCGCGTAACGCCTTTCGGGAAGCGCTTAGAAAGGCCCACCGTCGTGCGATTTGAATGGACCGACGCGCAAGCGGCCTTTCGGCAGAAGGTTCAGGCGTTTCTTCGAGAGAATTTGCCCGCCGATTGGGACGAGATTGCACGCCACGGTCCCGGATCGGACACCGTGTCGCGCTTTTCCCGTCAGTTCTGCGGGAAGCTCGCGGCCGCGGGCCTGCTGTTGCCCCACTGGCCGAAAGAATGGGGCGGCGAAGGTCTCGATCCCTGGTGCCAGCAGATCCTGGCCGAAGAGATGTGGGCGGCTGGCGAGCCGCGGGGCGCTCAATACATGAACGTGAATTGGATCGGCCCAACACTGATCCGATTTGGCAGCGATGAGCAACGCGCGCGCTACGTTCCACCGATTGCCGCGGGCAACGCCATTTGGTGTCAGGGGTTCTCGGAGCCCGACGCCGGATCGGATCTGGCGGCGCTGCGCACGCGTGCGACGCTGGAGGGCGACATCTATCGAATTCAGGGCCAGAAGATCTGGACGTCCTACGCATCGGCCGCGGAGACGTGCTTTCTGCTCGCGCGCACATCCGCCGACCGCAAGCGGGGCATCTCCATCTTCCTCGTGCCGATGAAAACGCCGGGCATTGATGTTCGGAGCATTCCGAGCCTGGTGGGTGATGGGGACATCCACGAAGTGTTTTTCGACAATGTCGTCGTGCCCGTCGGCGCCCGGTTGGGCGAGGAGGGGCAAGCCTGGGACATCATCAATTTTGCGCTGGCAGGCGAGCGTCTTGGAATTCCACGCTATGCCCTGGCGCAGCGCGCTCTCGATCGCGCCGTACGATTGCTGCGCTCGAACGCAATGTTCGACAACGCCCAAATCCGGAACCTTGCGAGCCGCGCTGCAGCGCTGTGCGAGGCTGCGCGCCTCTCAAGCTATCAATGCACCGATCACAGGGTTCGCACGGGCACGATCAGCCCGGAGACGAGCGCCGTTCGGATTGCCACGGTGATGGCGGAACGAGCGGTCGCAGAGTTCGTCGTGGAGTTTGTGCCGGACGCGCTCTGCGGCGGAGATCCCGTTCTGGCGGAGCATCATCAACGCGCGATCGTGGCCGGGATCGCCGCGGGCGCCGCTGAAATCCAGATGAACATCGTGGCGAACGATCTTCTCCATCTGCCGAGGGAGCCGCGCTGATGGATTTTTCGCCGTCACCGGATCAGGTTGCGGTTCTTTCGGCGATCGACGCGCTCGCGAAGCCGTTTGCCGCCGTTCCGATTCAATGCCGCGATTTTGCGCTGTACAGCGCCGAGCTTGACCGGGCGCTTCAGGATGGCGGTTTCCTGGATGTGGCGTTCGTTCCGGAGCTGGGGGCCGTGACGGGCGCCCTGATTGTCGAGCGTATCGCAGCGTTGCCGTGTTGCGTGGAAATTGCCGCATCGGCCTTGATACGGCCGTTCTTGTGCCCCAAGCTGCCGCGACCTCTGTGCCTCATTGAGGGTGATCGTCCTGCACGGTTTCTGAAACACGCGGCGACGGCGTTGTGGATCGACGCCGAAACGGTGCGGGCGCTTCCAGTCGAAATGGCCGCAGTCGCGCCGGTGGACTCCCTGTTTGCCTATCCTATGGCGCAGCTTACGAACGGTCGCGCGATGTTCAGTGACGCGCCGATCTGCAAGTTCTCGGCGGAGGACTTGCGGCATCGGTGGCGTGTCGCGCTTGCGGCCGAGGTTGCCGGCCTTTTGAAAGCCGCTATCGATTGCACAATCGACCATGTGAGCAACCGCCAGCAATTCGGTCGGCCGCTTGGATCGTTCCAGGCTGTCCGCCATCGCCTGGCTGAAGCCTATGTGCGCACAGGCGGCGTGCGTCTCTTGGCGCTGCGCGCGGCCGACAGTGGCAATCCCTCGGACTCGGCGCTAGCCGCCTTCCATGCCCAAGATGCCGCAGCGACGATCGTCTATGACTTACATCAATTCTCGGGTGCGATGGGAATCACGCTCGAGCATCCGCTGCATCTCTGGACATATCGGCTGAAGGCGTTGCTCTCCGAAATGGGCGGACGCGCTGCGCATGTTGATGTCGCGTCGGCCACGCTCGGGCGGTAACGCGCCGGTTATCGTGCCAGCGAAGCAGCTCCAATCCTGCCTACTTCAAATAGCTGAACACCGGCGCTTTTGTCGTGTCGTTCTCGACGATCTCACAGATGCCCCATCGGCTGGCGTCGCGGTCAAGAAATCTCTTCTCGTCATCGATGAACATCTGATGCTTGGCCGGATCGTTGAAGATCTTTCCGAACTCTTCGAGCGCGGCCTGGTCACGCAAGCAGATTTCGGTGACGACGTCGGGACCCTCGTCGTCGACCTGACGTTTATTTTCTGGATCGGTGAGCCGCGGCATCGGGTCCATGAGATAGTTGCGGCGATAGCCGACCATCAGGTGACCCTGCTCCTTGATGGCCATAACGGCATGGCTGCTCTCGTAATATTCGCGGAACTGTTGCCGCGTGAGGCCTTTCTTGCGTTTCAGCGAGCAAATGATCTTAATCATTCTCTCTCCTCTCGTTTTCGATCGATAAGGCTTTGGCCCAACCGCACCAATATTTGGGCGCCCGCTTGTTGAAGCGGCGCGTTTCCTCGGGGTCAACGAAGCCCATTATACGAGCAATAGCACCCCTGTTGTCGGCCAGGTTGGCCTGCGTGCACCGCTGGTTGCGCCAAGCTGCATAAGGCACTGGCGGCCTTGCAGTCTTGGCTCGCCTCGAACGAAGTAGAGGTCAGGTGGAGAGGCGTTCCGCCCTTGGCAAAGAACAGGATATCCCAGATGGACATCAAGACCGTGATTGTCTTTGGCGCAACCGGGGCACAGGGCCGGCCACAGATTCGCGAAGCCCTCGAGCAGGGCTACAAGGTTCGAGCTGTGAGCAGGGATCCTCAGAGACTTGCGGAGGAAGCCAAGCTCGGCGCTGAGATCGTCGAGGCGGACTATAGCGATATGGCCTCACTTAATGCGGCGCTGAAGGGCGTAGACGCTGTTCTGTTCCAGGCTCCCGCAATGGGCGACATTCCTCGCCTGGTTCAGCAATGCATGAATCTGGCCGCAGCAGTCGAGCAGGCAAAGATCAAGCTCTTCGTTCTGAATTCAAGCATGTTCGCACCGAACGAGCCGATCGGAGAACCCGCATCGGACGGCGTGCTCGGTATGGAAGAGCTTTTCCGCAGCTATGGCTTTCCGGTGGTGACGTTCAGGCCGACATTGTTCATGAACAATCTTCTTGGAGATTGGATCAAGCCGGAACTTCAGAAGGGCGTTTATCGGTACGCACACAAGCCCGATCTCCAAGCAGATTGGATCTGCCTAGAAGACGTCGCGAAGTTCATGGTTGCGGCTCTGAGCCGGCCGGATCTCGTTGGCAAGAAAATTCATCTAGGTGGGCCGGAAAGGCTCAAGCCGGCCGACGTCATCAAGATTCTCTCCGACGCCATGGGAAAACCCATCCGTTATGAATATCTGACGCCACGTCAGTTCGCCGAGGTGTTCTGGAATATGTGGGGCACGGAGGTTACCGGTTCGAGCCGCGACGAGTTCATCGACCGGTTCGCCGCCTTTTACACCTTCAACAACGATTCGCCGCTCAAGCCTTTTCAAACCGACGTGCCGGCGTTGCTCAAGCAAATTCCGGTAAAGCTGACCGATATGAGAACCTGGGCGAAGCAGCAGAATTGGGGCTAGTGAACCCCCGTTGCGCCTAAGGCAGGAAGCTGAAAAACTTGCCAAGGTGCCAATAAATTCGTTGGGGAGCGCGCAGGAACTAGATGCTTACGCCGTATGACGAGTTTCCGGTTCATCAAACTCCATATCCGTTCAGCAGGGTCCCATCGACTGATTACAACTGGGACGAAGGCTACTACTACGGGATTTTGAACCCCGACGAGAAGCTTCTTCTCGCGACGGGCTTCCGCATCAATCCTGCAAACGACGTGATCAGTGGCTATGCGCTGCTCAATGTGGCCGGCCGTCAATTCACGACTCGGTTCAGCAGGTGCTGGCGCCGCGATTTCAACACCGTGATCGGTCCCTACCGCATGGAGGTTCTCGAACCCTTGCGCAAGCTTCGGCTTGTTCTTGAAGAGAACGAGAGCGGCCAGAGCTTCGATATTCTCTGGGAGGGATCGGCGCCGCCGAGTCTCGAGCCGCATCATTACGATGAAAGTCGTGGCCGTGCGACGACCGACCAAAGCCGCTACACCCAGGCCGGCACTGTGAAGGGCGTGGTGAGGCTCAAGGATCGGGAGTGGAAAGTCGCGGACGGCAATTGGGTCGGCATCAGAGATCACAGCTGGGGCCTCTATGCCGAGCGCCCGCCGCTCGGTCCTGCGGCTCGCTGGTTGTCACCCAAACAGAAAAAAGGCAATCAACGCGCCCTTCGCCTCTGGACGGTCTTCCGTACAGGTGCCGTCAGCGGCTACTGGCATATCCACGAAGATGCCGACGGCGTGCAAGGGCGCTTCGACGATGTCTTTGGTGCGCCGTTCGGAGGCGAGTTTTTCCGCGGGTGGACCGACGAGAAGATCGAGCTTGCCACGGGGCGGCATCAAACGGAATTGGCGCCCGGGGCGAAGATGATCAAGCGCCTCGAGGTTTTCCTTCGCGACACGCGCGGACGCGATTGGCGTCAGATCATCGAAGTGGACACGCCACCCTTCATGCCGATGACGATGGGATATACTACCGGCAGCTGGAAAGACGGCGGCAATTTCCATACCTATCACGGCTCGGAAGAGTTGGCGCTCGAGTGGGACGAGTTTGATTTCTCGAAGCAGCCGACGCTCTACACACCGTATGGCATCGACGGAAACTCAGATACGTTCGCCGCCGCTATGGGATTTGATTATACGAAGCCAATCTGCGGTGCGGAACATTTGGCGCGCATCACGACAATCGCCCCCGATGGAACGTCGATGGTCGGCGCAGGTCAGGTCGAAATGTTTGTCAACGGACCGTACAAGCCCTGGGGATTAGAATAACAAAGCCGACAAAGAACCCGCCATGACATACGCGTTGCGCTTTGATGATCCAAATGCCACGGACCTTCGATTGGTCGGTGGAAAGGGCATCAATCTGGGCCGCCTGACGCAGGCGGGTTTTCCGGTCCCTCCTGGGTTCACGGTTTCCACCGACGCTTATCGCGATTTCATCGCGACCAACAATCTTCGCGTGGTCATAGCCGATATTCTGGCCACTGTCAGAATGACAGACGCGGATGATCTCGATCGCAAAGCCCAATCGATACGATCGCACATCGAGCGCGCCAAGATCCCGGACGCGCTTGGTGCGGCCATCACCGATGGCTATCGGCGGCTTGGTGACGACGAGTTCGTCGCGGTTCGTTCGTCGAGCACCGCTGAGGATCTGGCCGAGACATCCTTTGCCGGACAGCATGACACCTATCTCGATATGTGCGGTGAAGCGAGCGTCCTCGACGCAGTTCGCCGCTGCTGGGCCTCCATGTGGAGCGCCCGGGCCATTGCGTATCGAAACAAGAACGGGATTGATCAAGACGCCGTGGGCATGGCTGTCGTCGTGCAGAAGATGATTTCTTCGGACGTTGCGGGCGTCATGTTCACGGCAAATCCGATGACCGGCGCGGTCGACGAGATCGTCATAAATGCCAGCTGGGGATTGGGTGAAGGTGTCGTTTCGGGCATCGTCACACCTGATCAATTTGTCCTGTCCCGTGACACGCTGGCCCTCAAGGACACGCAGGTCGGCAGCAAGGCCATGCGCGTCGTCCGCAACCGGGAAACCGGTCTCGGCACCGTGACCGAGGATGTTCCTGCCGCTGAGGCCTCTAAGACCACGATGTCGACGGAGACCCTTCGCGATCTTGCAGCCGTCGGCCGCTCGGTCCAGGATTTCTATGAAGGTTATCCGCAGGACATCGAGTGGGCCTATGCGGAGGGAAAATTCTATCTCCTTCAATCGCGCGACATCACGGGCCTGGACCCATGCTGGGACGAGGATCTCGACAATTTTGAATCCTGCGCGCCGGAGATTCCGGGAACTGTGTGGACCCGCGCATGGGCGGACATGGTGTGGTCCGATGCCGTGACGCCGCTGTTCTATTCCATACGCACGGAGATGGTGGCCGGTGTCCACTCCTACTCGGAAAACCTGTGGGGTTTGGAGGATGTGGCCAAGCTCCGCATGCTCAAATACCACAAGGGCCGCGTCTATTATAACTCGCGGGTCGACTACTATAATTATGGGCGGCTGATGCCCCCGTCGTTCCGAGTGCCCGATCTTCTGGCTTTCATGCCGAGGTCCTGGCACAAGGATATTCTCGAAGAGCCCTGGTCGTTGTTCACGCCGTTCAAGGCGTTGGCAAGGATCGAATTGCTCCACCGCAACATCGGTCCTTACAAGCTCTTCGATCACATCTATCGGACGATGGAGACCAAGCGCGAGGAAGGCGATGGTCTAAAGACCAAAGAACTTCAGGCGCTTTCGGACACCGCACTCAAGCGCTATGTCAACAGCCGGCTTGCGTATCAGACAGAGTGGGTCATCAATGTCTGGAGCTCGTTCTTCATCTATTTGCCTATGGCGCTTTCGCTGCTCGGCGGAATGATCGCCAAGTGGTATGAGGGCACGAACAAGTTCATCTTGAGCGATCTTATTACCGGGTTGGACAAGCCGACCATTACGTTGAAGGAAAACGCCGAGCTCTGGAAACTCGCCAATCTCATTCGCGACAATGAGGCGCTGCGCGCGCTTTTCTCGCGATATGAGGGCTCGCTCTTCTTCGAGAAGATCAAAGACGAGCCAGCGGCTGCGGAATTCAACCAAGCCTACGCAGGCTTCATCTCCGAGTTCGGCCACCGAGGCCACAGCGACCGCGACATCTATGCGGATCGGCGAGTCGAGAATCCCGGCATTGACTACGCGCATTTCAAATCAATGTTGAGCGCCGATGGGAAGTCGCCTTCGGAGAACATCGAAAAGCTGATTGCGCGGCGGAAAGCCGCCACTGAGGACTTCATCGACTCAATTCGTCGGCACCCGCCGTTCGCCGCCTTGAAGGTCGAAGCCTTTCTGACGCTCCATGCTTGGCTGCTCAAGTTCTTTGCCATGCGCGACGATCAGCGGCATTACACGGACCGCGTCACGTTTTCCAAGAAGCGAGCGATCGGCGAAGTGGCCCGCCGGCTCATTGATAGGGGTGTTCTGAGTGGGGACGATTTCTATTTTCTCTCGAAGAACGAACTCTTCGAGCTGTTGGACGGCAAGAGAGCGGACCGCGTAACGATCGATAAAATCGCCGGTCGCCGGCGTAATTTCCATAAAGTAGAAGGTGGGGCAAAAGGGCCGGCCTATATCCGCGACGGCAAATATCTGGATCTCGACCGCGACGAGACCGTGGAGGTACCGGGCAACGGGCTTTTCCGCGGCATCGGAACAAGCCGGGGTCATGTGACCGGCATTGCCCGCATCATTCCCACACACAAGGAGATTGGCCGCGTCAAGCAGGGCGATATCCTCATTACGTCTGCGACCGATCCCGGCTGGACGCCGGTCTTTCTTGTCATTTCCGGTCTCGTGCTTGAAACAGGCGGGATGCTTGCACATGGGTCCTGTATCTCGCGTGAATATGGCATTCCCGCAGTGCAAGTTCCGCACGCGATGAGTTTGATCAAGGACGGATCCAAGATCTCTGTGGACGGCGATACCGGTGAGGTTCGCGTATTGGCGGAGCCGGAAGCAGACTGAGGTTGGTGTCGGGGTAGGGGGCGCAAGCCGTTGGGGACCTGAATGGCGAGAGATATTGCAGCCATCACCAGGACGCTGAGAGAGGTGCTACCGGAGGGTAACGCCATCGCGAGAATTCTTCCGCTGACACACGGGCATTCGAATGAAACCTATCTTATTGAGGGCGTCGACCTGATCCTGCGGCTTCCTCCGTCCGCCATCCCGCTGCTGGAGCCTTACAACACCCGCGGCGTACTTAGTCAGTACGAGATCATGGCGGAACTTCGCGAGCGGAAAATAGGAATCCCGCTTCCCATTCTTCATTCGATGGAACGTGCGCCGAGCTCATTGGGCGATCCCTTCTTTTTGATGAGGCGGTGCCCCGGTGAAGCGTGGCCGGATTGGAAAGCGCCGGACTGGGCCATCGAAGGGGACGATCACCTTCGGTCTTCGGTTTCGGCGCAGCAGCTTGATCTCTACATAGCTCTCCATTGCCAAAAGCCGCTGGCGTCACTAAGTGACGTCACCGGCTCCGTCGAGGAACTCACGCGGTGGTGGATGCCCGTGAAGGACCTAGCCGACGATCCAACGCGTGAAGCGTTTTCAATTCTGCTCGATCGTCCGCCGCAAGACGCCGCGCCCTCTCCCGTTCATGGCGATGCAAGATTGGCGAACCTTCTCTGGTTCGACGGAAAAATCACGGCCATGCTCGACTGGGAAATGGCGTTCAACGGAGATCCCCGCTGGGACATCGCAAGCATTCTCCAATACCTCGATTGTCCCGAGCATCCATGCTTCCCCGGCAATGATGCTCCCGGGTTCTGGCGGCGGGAGCAGGTGGTGGCGGTGTGGCAGGAAAAAACCGGCCGAAGGGCCGATGACATGAAGTGGTTCGAGGCTGCGGCGGTCGGGCGATCCGTCTCCATCATGACGTACGGGATGTGGCTCTGGCAGACCGGTAAATCCTCTGACTCGCGCATCGGGTCTTGGAGCGACGCCATTCGCGAATCGGGCAAGATCATGCTGAAGCTTGCCCGGGTCGCGCGGAGCGCCGGATAGACAGCTACACAGTTTCTTTAGCGGCCTCGGCGGTCGCGATCAGTCGATCGATATCGGCCGCGACGCCGTGGGTGTATCGGAGTCCGAACACCGCCCAGTTGATGTGAGCCTCATCGTAGTCTTCGACACGCTGAAGGACGACCATCGTGCTAAGAACCATCCGCACGGCATGGAGAACGTCGAAATATCGCAAACGAAATGCGCTGATGGCCGGCCCGCTATAGGCCATATACGCACGCAAGAAATCCTGTTCTTGTGCCTGCGCGCCGGCATGGCGGAGGATGCTTCCCACATCCATGGCGGGATCTCCGAAGAAGGCTGCCTCCCAATCCAGAAGCGCGGCAACTTCCCCCTTGTCGAACAGAATGTTGTGCAGGCCCATGTCGCCATGGACGAGGGCAGGTCCATCATCGCAAAGCGGGACATTGGCTGCGAGCCAGTCGAACCCACGCTGAACGATTGGTGACGGCCCGGCCTTTCCGATCCGCGCCTGATCCCGCCAGTAGTCGACCAACGCGCGCGTGCTCTCCGTCAATGTGGCATATCTGCGCCACTTGTTCAGAATGTAGGGATCACCCTCGCCCGGGGGCGTTGCCCGAACGGGTGCGCGGGCCATCGTGGCCAGCAGCTTTGCGAGCTTTTGCAGAACGCCTTCGCCGAGCGGTTCGCTGCCGGCAAGCAGCGAGCCGATATTGGTCCCCGGCGCTTTGCGAGAGACCATGAACCGCAAGCCGAGACGCGCCGCATCATCCTCCAGCCACAAAGGCTCCGGCACAGGCAGGCCGGCCCGATAGGCAAGTTGAACGAGAGGATATTCACGTCGGATGTCGAGACCATCCTGTTCCATAATTCGGACGGAGGGTTCCGCGCGAATGACGATGGATTGCCGGCCCGAGATATCGTCGTGAATATCGACGAGGATGGTGATCTTGGAGAACCCGCCTGTAAGGCGAGCGAAGCTCTCGACCCTCAGATGAGGGCGATCGGGGAAGCGGTGGCGAAGATAGACTTCGAAAGCCTCGGCCGTGATCTCGCGAGCGGACCGGCTGGACGCGCGCTTGCCTCTCTCCGTAAGCCTGTGAGCGTAGAAGGCGATCTCCCAGGCATTGATCCGCTTGATGAACTCGGCCTCCGCCTCATCGAGTTCGAGCGGCATTCGGCTTACGATGGCTTCGAGGCGGTGCTGAATCTCGAAAACATTGCCGTCCGGGGTCGTCACTGTTCCAGGAGCCTGTTGCGCCAGGTTCAATTGAACCGCGCGATCTAGCAATTGAAGACCGGTCTGGCGTTGATTTTGGTAGAAGGCGTGATCTTGGCGCAATGCCACTTCATTGAGCAGGATATCCGTGCTGTCCAGAAGGGACAGGATCTCCGCGTCCGTGATCTTGTGACGAATGCCGCCCAGCGTTTTTCGGATCTGAAACAAAAGCCTGTCGACCGAAGGTATCAAGCGAAGCCCCCCACAGTCCTGTGCATGCCACGTAGAAATCACAGCTTCGAATCGGAAGCTGCACCCGCGCCTGGGCTTCTTGTGCATTCCATGTGTCGCAATTGCGCAAGCTTCGCCGGCCTTCACACGCTCGGCTTGCGATGCGTCCTTTATATCGCCGGATGAATAACTTGGACCTCTTCCCGACTGAGAGCATCGGGAAGAGGTCTGGCTTTTTGTCGCACGCCTTGTCCGAAAGCTGCGTTAAGCCATCGAGGCCTGTTTGTGGTCCGGCGCTGCCGTCTTCGGGACTCGCTGACGCCATAGATAGACAGCGAGACCGGCCGCGCTGCCGATGTTCACCAAGTAGAAAGTCAGCATGAGCGGCGTCCGGAACTCCGGCCCGAAATAGGTGTATTGCGCGAAGTACCAGCACGAGATCATCAGCGTGTAATTCACCCAGATGGCGGTCGATGTTCCAGCCGTCGACCCGCCGCGCCTCAGGATCAGCATGGCCATGGCGATAGGCCCGGCCATGTTCGCGAGATTGAAATAGATGATGTTCAGATCGTCCGGCAGAGCCGTCAGGATGTAAGCCCACGATAGGCCGAAAATCACCGCTCCGCCCGCGAAGAGCAGATAGAAATCTTGCGAGCGCCACCGCGGCGTCAATTCTTTCTTGCCGAACTTGAGAGTCATCACGATGAAAATAATCTCGAACGTCACCGTGAAGATGAGGGCGTACCAGAACAGCTCCAAATACCAATGATGGTACTGCACGAAATACATGTCGTGGCGCAGAACGCCGGTTCCGTCGCCGCACAGCCAGAACAGCGTGCTGAACATCGGGATCGGATAAACCTGGTCTTTGAATCCCTGACGAACCGCCTGAACGAACCAGATGTAATTGAAGATCATCGCCAGGCCGCAAAACGCGATGACGCCGACCTTGTTGGCGTCCAGGGCCTGAAGCACTTGGTGCGGATCATACATTCTAGGTTACCCCCTATTTGTTATGCCGATCCCAACGGCGGTTGTTCTGTAAGACAAAACCTTCATCGCGGCACGAGCTTGCGATAGAGATGCCATGTGGCGTGGCCGAGCACGGGCACGACGACGATGAGCCCCAGGAACAACGGGATCGATCCGATCACGAGGCCGCCTGCGACGATCATTCCCCAGAGAGCCATTGGAACGGGATTGGCGGCGACGGCACGCACTGATGTCCTGATTGCGGTATCGAGCCCCACGTCCCTGTCGAGCAGAAGCGGAAACGATACGGTGCTTATGGCCATCGCGGCGAGCGCAAAAAGAAATCCGACACTGACGCCAACGACCACCATCGTCAGACCCGCTGGCGTGGTGAAGATGTCGCGAACGAAAGCGCTGACCGAAGTCGGGAATTCGGGTCCCAATGTGACCCGGTAAATCTCCCATGCCGCGACCATCCAAAGCAGGAAGATTGTGGTCAGCAGCAGGCCGAGCATCACGATCGCGCCGATCGCAGGCGCGCGAAAAACGCCAAAGGACGTCGCGAAGGTCACGCGATTTCCTCTCTCGTGCTGGCGGCTCATTTCATAAAGGCCGACGCAGGCAACTGGCCCGATCAGGGCAAAGCCCGAAATGAGCGGAAACAAGAGCGGCAGGGCGTGATAGCCGAACGTCAACTTCCCGAGCAGCAGACCAACAACGGGATAGACCGCGCAGATGAAGATCACGTCGGTCCGGAACGCTCCGAAATCCTTGAACCCTTTGGCGAGTACATCCCAAACATCCTGCGTCCTAATTTTCCAAACGGCTGGCGCCGGCGAGTGCAATGTCTCTTGGATGTGGTGCAGCGAGTGCCCGGCAGCTCCAAGGGCGTGGGCTGCGTGAGCAAGTTGGTTTCCAGTCCATTCGACAGGATTGCGGACCCATTCGACGGGATGCTCTTCAGCCATATTCGGTCCTCCCAAGCTTCTTGGCTTGAAGCCGAGGACCTTTCGCGGCTTGGCGTCGGTGCCGACGCGACGAAGTCACGACAGATCCGCGACTCGTATTGCGATTAATATAGGCCACCCCATGCCTTCGTCTCCAGGCCCGAACGGCGATTTTGTTTGTTGTGCACCTGCGAACGAAAACGATTGATATCGAAGCCACTCGAATCGTTTACCTCTCCGTCCTATATGGATGGAAGGGATCAAATACGAAACGGCGAGGCGTTCATGCCTGCGCTTGAGACCTATCGTGTGCAGTGGCCGGAAATTCGGGCTGATTTCACGGTCGATCAGAAGTGGGACAGCTACCTGCCGGCGGAACATGATCGCTGGCGAGGGCTCTTTGAACGCCAACGGAAGCTGCTCGACGGTCGGGCCTGCAAAGAATTCGTTGACGGCTTGAGGCAGCTAGAGATCGACCCCGGCCAGATTCCCGATTTCTCGCGTCTGTCAGACGCCTTGTCCAGACTGACGCGTTGGAGCGTCGTGCCGGTTCCCGGCCTCGTTCCCGACGACGTCTTTTTCGATCATCTCGCAAATCGCCGCTTTCCCGCCGGCTGTTTCATCCGCCGCGCCGACCAACTCGACTACATCGAGGAGCCCGACGTCTTTCACGACGTGTTCGGCCATGTACCGATGCTGGCGCATCCCGTCTTTGCCGATTACCTGGAAGCCTACGGCAAGGGCGGGCGGCGCGCGCTGGCGCTCAACAAGCTGCCCAATCTCGCACGCCTCTATTGGTACACCGTCGAGTTCGGTCTCATACAAAACGCTGAGGGCTTGCGAATCTATGGTTCCGGTATCGTCTCGTCGGCGACGGAATCGATCTACGCCCTCGAGAGCACGTCGCCCAATCGCCTGCATTTCGATCTCGAGCGCGTGATGCGTACGAAGTATCGGATCGACGACTTTCAGGAGACGTATTTCGTCGTCACGTCATTCGACGAGCTGTTCGAAACGACCTATCAGGACTTCGCCGGGCTTTATGAGCGCTTGTCGCGCGGGCCGGCATACGAGCCCGGCACCGTCCTTCCGACCGACCGGATCCACAACAAGGGCGACCGTCACTATGTCGCCGGATCTCATGCCGCCGTCTGAACGATCTTGACTTGAGGGGCCGTTGGATGAAGCTATCCTTGTCGGAGTTGAAAAAGATCCGGGGGCGTGGAGGTGAACCATGACGCTCTGGGACAATCCAATGGGCACCGACGGATTCGAGTTCGTCGAATACACGGCGCCGGACGTTGCCGAGCTCAACCACACATTTGAGCGTTTGGGATTCCGCGCCGTCGCGCGACACCGCTCCAAGGCAGTGACGCTCTATCGGCAGGGCGGCATCAATTTCGTGGTCAATGCGGAGCCCGGCAGCCACGGCAGCCGCTTTGCCAAAGCGCACGGCCCTTCGGCCTGCGCCATGGCCTTTCGCGTGAGAGATGCGCGGGAGGCCTACACGCGCGTCGTGCAACTCGGGGCGAAGCCCTTTCAAAGCGACGTTGGTCCGATGGAGCTGAACATCCCCGCCATCGAGGGGATCGGCGGCAGCGTGATCTATCTGGTCGACCGCTATGGCGAGCATTCGATCTACGACGTCGACTTCGTCCTTGCCGACAGCGTCAAGTCGCTGGCCCATGAGGGCGCCGGCCTTGCCGAGATCGATCACGTAACGCACAATGTCTATCGTGGAAATTTGGACAAATGGGCGGAGTTTTATAAGCGCTACTTCAATTTCCGGCAGGCCCAGTACTTTGACATCGAGGGCAAGCTCACCGGTCTCAAGTCGCGCGCGATGACGAGCCCTTGCGGCAAGATCCGCATTCCGATCAACGAGTCCGCCGACGATAAGTCGCAGGTCGAGGAATATCTCCATCTCTATCACGGCGAGGGAATCCAACACATCGCGCTGGCGACCGGCGACATCTATCGCTCCGTCGACGCGTTGCGCAGAAATGACGTGGCCTTTCAGGACGCGCCGGACAGCTACTACGAGCAGGTCGATCAGCGTATCCCCAGCCACGGCGAAGATCTCACGCGGCTCAAGGCGAATCGCATTCTGATCGACGGCTCAGCCGACCCGCATAAGGGCATCCTGCTGCAAATCTTCACACAGACCGTGATCGGCCCGATCTTCTTCGAGATCATTCAACGCAAAGGCAATGAGGGATTCGGGGAAGGCAATTTCCGCGCCCTGTTCGAATCCATTGAGATCGACCAGATCCGGAGGGGAGTTCTCAGATGACGTCACGTTCAGGGATCGAGCTACCGCGGGTCGAGGGCAACGTCTCGCGACAGGCGCATGCGGATTTGCCGGCCGGGACGTTCGAGCGCGAAATCGGGCGCGAGGGCTTCTTCGGGCCCGCGACCCATATGTATCACCGCCATCCGCCGACCGGCTGGAGCTCATTCGAGGGGCCGTTGCGGCCGCGCGCCTTTGACGCGGCCGCCCTTGCAGAGGAAACGGGCAATCCCTTCATGGCGTCGCCGCTTCTGTCGAACGATCATGTGAAGCTCAGAAGCTGGGCCTGCCGCAATCCCATGAAGGGGCTCGCATGCAACGCGGATGGCGACGATCTCATGTTCGTCCATCAGGGCTCGGGCGGCTTTTTCTGCGATTACGGCCATTTGTCCTATCACGAAGGGGATTATCTCCTTCTGCCCCGGGGCACGGCGTGGCGCCTCGTTCCGTCGTCGCGCACGGTCGTCGTGCTGATCGAGGCGACAAACGAAGCCTTTCGCCTGCCCGAGCGCGGTCTTCTCGGTCCGCACGCGATCTTCGATCCGGCGGTGCTCGACACACCCAAGATTGACGACGCATTCAAAGCGCAGCAGGACGAGCGCTCCTGGTCGATCACCATCAAACGCCGGCAACTGCTATCCAAGCTCACCTATCCCTTCAATCCGCTCGACGCCGTAGGATGGAAGGGAACCCTTTCAGTCTTGCGGCTCAATTGGCGTGACATCCGACCGGTGATGAGTCCGCGCTATCACATTCCGCCGTCGGTCCACTCCACCTTCGTTACGGAACGGTTCGCGGTGTGCACGTTCGTGCCCCGTCCTCTCGAAAGCGACCCTGGCGCGCTCAAGGTTCCGTTCTTCCACTCGAACAACGACTATGAGGAAGCCATTTTCTATCACCGCGGCAGCTTCTTCAGCCGCGACAACATCAGACCGGGCATGATGACGTTTCACCCCGGTGGCTTCCCGCATGGGCCGCACCCCAAGGCGCTCGCGGCAAGCACCAGCGCGAGCCGGACGGAGACGGATGAAGTTGCCGTCATGATCGACGCGCGCGATCCCCTGGACATGTCGGAGCACGCCGCGTCGACCGAAGATCGGTTCTACGCCGACAGCTGGAAAAGCAAATGAAGCTCGCGTCTCTGAAGCACGGTCGCGATGGTATGCTCGCAGTCGTCTCGCGGGACTTGTCCCGTTGCGTCACTGTGACGGACATCGCGCCCACGCTGCAGCGCGCACTCGATAATTGGGAGTCGGTCGAACCTTCCTTGTCGGCGATCTCCGAGCGGCTCAATGCCGGCGTGGTGAAGGGGTCTCCGTTTCGCGCGGAGGACTGTGCCGCCCCGCTGCCGCGCGCTTATCAATGGATCGACGGATCGGCCTATCTCACCCACGTCGAACTTGTGCGCAAAGCCCGCGGCGTGGAGATGCCGCCGTCGTTCCTAATCGATCCCCTGATGTATCAGGGTGGATCCGATCACATGCTGGGACCGACGGACTCCATCCTTACCGCAGACGAAAGCTGGGGCATTGACTTCGAGGCGGAGGTTGCGGTCGTTCTCGACGATGTTTCGATGGGCGTGCGCGTCGTGGATGCGGAGTGTCATATCAAGCTCCTGATGCTGGTCAATGATGTGAGCCTGCGTTCGCTCGTTCCCGGCGAGCTCGCCAAGGGCTTCGGGTTTTTCCTGTCGAAGCCGGCTTCAGCCTTCTCGCCCGTTGCAGTGACGCCGGATGAGCTAGGTGCGGCTTGGCGGGGAAGCAAAGTGCATTTGCCGCTGCACGTGCATATGAACGGCAAGCTGTTCGGGGCGCCGAATGCCGGGGTAGATATGACCTTCTCATTCAGCGATCTCATCGCGCATGCCGCGAAGACAAGAGAGCTCAACGCCGGAACGATTGTCGGATCGGGAACGGTGTCCAACCGCGATCGGTCTGTCGGTTCCTGCTGCCTCGCCGAGCGGCGAGCGCTCGAGCAGGTCGAAACGGGGAGGGCAGAGACGCCCTTCCTCCGGTTCGGCGATCGCGTCCGCATCGAGATGCTGAATTCCGAAGGCCGGTCCATATTTGGAGCGATCGATCATGACGTCGTCCAAGCCGGTGTCTGATGGGCCCTTCGTGCTGTATGGCTATTTCCGCTCGTCGGCGTCCTTTCGCGTGCGCATCGCGCTCAATCTGAAGGGAATCCAACCGGAGTATGTGCCGGTTCACCTGCTTAGGAGCGGCGGCGAGCAGCACGGCGAGGCGTATCGTGCCGTCAATCCCCAGGGGCTCGTGCCAGCGTTGCGCCACGGGGATCATGTTATCAGCCAGTCGCTCGCGATCATCGAATATCTTGACGAGATCGTTTCGGAGCCGCCGCTCTTGCCGCGCGACGCCTTAGGCCGCGCGCGCGTTCGCGCGCTGGCCTATGCCATCACCTGCGATATTCATCCGCTCAACAATCTGCGGGTGCTGCGTCATCTGAGGTCGAGCCGCGGCTTCGACGATGCGGAAGCGATCGCGTGGCAGCGGCATTGGATCTCCGTCGGCTTCCAGGCGCTCGAAACGATGCTGTCACAGGCGCCGGAAACCGGCCGCTTCTGCCACGGTGACGCTCCGACGCTCGCGGATATCTGCCTTGTCCCGCAGATGAGAAACGCGCGGCGGGTTCAGCTCGACCTGGCGCCGTTTCCGACGTTGATGCGCATCGAGGCCGCAGCCTTGGCGCTCGCTGCCTTCGCACAGGCCCAGCCCGAGAACCAGCCCGACGCCGAGTGAGCCTCCGGCCCGAACATAAGCGGAACCGAGCTGTCGCGAAATGTGCATCCGGAGACAAGGGGGAAGACTCGCGGAGGATCGCTTCGGAGGTCATTATCTCTGCAGAGATAAAGCGCAGGGAGAAGGGCCATGAGAAACAAGAATCTCGATACGGTTGATCGTTTCTTCGCGGCGTATGGAAGCGGCGACAAGGCCGGGGTGGAAGCCTGCTTTCATCCGGATATCGTTGCCCGCCAGGCGGCCGGTCATCCCTATGGCGGGACCTATCGGGGGCCAAAGCGGGTGATGGAAATGCTCGACGCCATCGGGAGCACCTACTCGATGGAGCAGTTTGCGATTCCTCACACATTCTTTGACCAGGATCCCGATCATATCGCCTTTGAGTTTGCCCTTGGTGGCAAAGTGAAGGCAACGGGCAAGTCCTTCGACACCACCGTGATCGAGCACTGGGCGTTCAAGGATGGAAAAGTCATCGGCATCGGCGTTCATTGGTTTGAGATTCCGTGAAATCGAAGTTGAAGGAGGCCGAGGGATGACGCAGGTTCAGGACCTTCTCGATCATCACGAGCTCTGCACGATCATCGCGAAAGCGGCCCAGGCCCTCGATCGGCGTCGCTTCGACGACTGGCTCGATCTCTGCACGTCCGATGTGACGATGGTGTTCCCGGTCGATCCCGCGAATCCCTTCATCTCCGCGGGCAAGGAAGCCTTTCGTCGTCAGATGGAAGTTCTCCATCAATTCGCCTTTACGACGCATTCCGTCGGCGCGACGCTGAGCACCATCGAGGGGGATCGTGCGCGCACCGAAACGCCCTGCATCGCCAATCATTTCATGGGAAGGGGCTCGGCGCGCACCAATTTGCGCATGGGTGTGCGCTATCACGATTCCTTCGTCCGGATTCAGAGCGCCTGGCGCATGTCGAGACGCGAGCTTGCCATCGATTGGTCGGAGCTTGTGTCTTCTCCTGAAGCGACCATCGACGGTCGTCCGGCCGATTGACAGAGCGGGAACATCGCTTATGCCGAAAGCTTCACATGTGACGGACGTCTTGATCGTCGGCGCCGGCGCGTCGGGCGGCGTGGCCGCAAAGGAGCTCGCCGCTAATGGGTTGAAGGTCTTGTGCCTGGAGCAGGGTGAGTGGCCGGACGATTCCAAATATGTCGGCCGGAGAGAGGAATGGGAGCTTCTGGCCGAGAAACGGTGGAGCCCGAATCCCAATGTCAGGCTCCTAGAAAGTGACTATCCGCTGGATGTGTCCGAGTTTCCGGTCGATCCGATGCTCTACAACGCCGTCGGCGGATCCACGGTCATGTGGGCCGGTCAGTGGCATCGCCTGACACCATCGGATTTCAGGACCTACACGCTTGACGGCGTTGGTGCCGATTGGCCGCTCTCCTACGATGATCTTGCTTCTTACTATGACCGTGTCGAGACCGATATCGGCGTGGCGGGATTCGACGGCGATCCCGCCTATCCACCACACACGCCTTATCCATTGCCGCCCGCTCCGATCGGCGCCGGCGGTACGAAATTCGCGCAAGCCATGAATCGCTTGGGCTGGCACTGGTGGCCCGGAACGAACGGCATTCCGTCGCGGCCTTACAAGGGGCGTAATGCCTGTGTGCGGCGCGCCACCTGCATGATCGGTTGCGCCGACGGTGCGAAAGCATCGACACATCTCACACATTGGCCCGAGGCGATCGAGCAGGGCGCTCAAATCCTGACAGGAGCGCGCGTTAAAGAAATCACGGTCAACGAGAACGGCTTGGCCACCGGCGCGGTGTACATCGACCGGTCCGGCGAGGAGCACCAAGTGGCCGCGGACGTGGTCATCCTCTGCGGCAACGGCGTGGGCACGGCGCGCATGCTTCTGATGTCTCAGTCCAAGCGGTTTCCGAACGGCCTGGCCAACTCTTCGGGCCTTGTTGGCCGTGGGCTCATGTGTCACCCCACGGGTTCGGTCTTTGCCGTGTTCGACGAGCCGGTGGACAGCCTGGTCGGGCCGCAAGGTCAGCTTCTCTACAGTCTGCAGTTCTACAACACCGATCTCTCGCGCGGGTTCGTGCGCGGCAGCAAATGGAGCCTCATCCCGCATGGCGGCCCGCTCGGCTTCGCGATGACGATGGGCTACGGCGTCGAGCTGCAGCAGGGGCTGTCGTCCAGCTTCGGCCGCTCGCTCATCCTTGTCGTGTTCGCCGAAGATCTCGCTGAGGATCACAACCGCGTTGTCCTCGACAGCGAGTTGACGGATTCCGATGGTCTGCCAGCGCCCAAGCTTATCTACACGGTGGGCGAAAACACGCGCAAAATTCTGGAGTTCAACAACGCCAAGGGGGTTCATGCGTTGCGCGAGGCGGGTGCGATCAACACCTTCGGCATGACATTCAACCCGGCGTTTGGCGGCGCCCATCTGATGGGGACGGCGCGCATGGGAACCGATCCCGCTCGATCCGTCGTCAACGCGTGGGGGCGCACCCACGACGTGCCCAATCTCTACATCTTCGACGGCAGCATTTTTCCGACCTCCGGCGCGGTCAATCCGACCGGTACCATTTGCGCGCTGGCGCTGCGTTGCGCCGAGCATCTTCATCGGGAGCGCCGCGCGCAGGAGATCGCGGCATGAGCGGACGGATCGGAGCGGAAGATCGCGAAGTTTACCGGGGACTTGTCGAGGTGCTGCTTCCCGCCGCCTCGGGCATGCCGTCGGGGATTGAGGTGGGCGTCGCCGATGCGGGGCTGGATCGTGTGCTCGGCGTCCGCGCGGATCTCGCAGCCGAACTTTTGGAGGTTCTTCGTCAGGCGCGCGGCAAGGAGGCGGGCGCGGCCGTGAAGTCGTTTCAGGAGGAGAACGGCGTCGCCTGGCATGCGCTTCGTCTCGTCGCGTTCGGCGCGTATTATTTATCTGCGCCGGTGCAGCAGGGCCTCGGTTATACCGGACAACCGGCTTCACCCTATGATCCGGACAAGATGCCGAGCTTCGTCGAGACCGGCCTGATCGATGCTGTCGTGGCACGCGGGCGCCTCTGGCGCTCGCCAGAAAACAAATGACGGACAAAACGCCATGAACCTTCCGAGAGAGAGAATTATCCAGATTGCCTATCTCACGACTCCCGACAGGTTTGACGACTGCCTGGACTATTGGCGGACGGCGATGGCGGCAGGCCCGATGTTCCTCGGCGATTTCCGTCTGCAGAACCAGACCTATCGCGGCAAGGCGACCGATGTCGCGATGACCGTCGCGCTCTTTTTTCAGGGTGATGTTCAGATCGAACTCATCAAGCAGACGAACGATGCACCGGGGGCCTATCTCGAAGTGTTGAACAGGCACACGCGCATTCCCCGCGCGGGCATCTTCCACCACCACGCCATCGCCGTTGATAACTTCGACGAGACCTATGCGCGTCTCTTGGCACGGGGTGGGAAGGAGTCCTTCATGTCTAATCTGCCCGGCGCGGGCCGGCTCACTTATGTCGACATGACGGAGACGCTCGGTCACTACATCGAGTTCTGGGAAAACAACGAAGACTTGAACGCGATCAACAGGCGCATGAAAGACGCCTGCGCTCAATGGGACGGAAAAGATCCCTTCAGGGCCTTCGAGAGCCTTTACGCGCCCGGCGGTCCATCCCTTTCGGCCAAAAATTAAGTCCGCCTGACCCGCCGATCCCGGCGCAAGATTCGGCTTGACTCATAAGTAAGTCATAACTTACCGTTAGTTATGGCTTACGAAAGCGCTCTTACCGTCCTCGCCGACCCTACCCGCCGACAGGTTTTCGAGCGACTGCGCGCCGGTCCCCACCCCGTGAATCAACTGGCGGCCGGCTTGCCCGTCTCGCGGCCCGCGGTCTCCCAGCACCTCAAGGCGCTCAAGGAGGCGGGCCTCGTTCAGGAGCGAAGCGAAGGCGTTCGCCGCATCTATTCCGTTCGCCGCGAGGGACTCGCCGAATTGCGCGATTGGCTCGACAGCTTTTGGGATGAGGCCCTGGACGCGTTCAAGGCTCACGTCGAAAGCATTGAAGGAGAAAAGACATGACCGCCACCGCGATCGCGCCTGTGCGCAAGACCCTTCACGTCAAGGCACCGATCGCGCGCGCGTTCGACGTCTTCACCGCCGGATTGACGCGGTGGTGGCCGCATAATCACGGCGTGGGCAAGAAGCCGATCAAGAAAGTGATGATGGAGACCAAGCTCGGTGGGCGTTGGCTCGAGATCTCCGAGGACGGAACCACGACAACGGTCGCCACCATCACCGCCTGGGAGCCGCCGCATCGCGTGGTTCTGGTTTGGCAGGTGAATGCGCAATGGAAGCCCGATCCGTCGATGCGATCGGAAGTCGATGTGCGATTCACCGCCGAAGGGCCCGATGCCACGCATGTCGAGCTTTTGCATCACAAGTTCGAGACGATGGGTGCGGAAGGTGGAACGTCCATGCGCAACGATGTCAACAATGGGTGGCCGCCGTTGCTCGAGCGCTTCGTCGCCGAAGCGGAAGGCCGCGCGCTTTAGCTGGAGTGTCGTCAAACTCAAATGTGGAGACCGCAATGAGCGAGTTCGTCATTTATGGCCTGTCGGCCAGCCCGTTCGTCCGCAGCGTGCGCATGGCGCTCGAAGAAAAGCGCCAGCCCTATCGTCTTCACGAGTTCGCAATCAAGGATGTCCGCGGGGAAGACCATTTGAAGGTTCATCCGTTCGGTCGCATGCCGGCGGTCGATCATGACGGGTTCAGGTTCTATGAGACGCAAGCCATCCTTCGGTATATCGATGCACTCTATCCCGAGCCCGCGCTTCAGCCGACCGGGGCCCAAGCAATTGCGCGGATGAATCAGGTCATCGGAATCAATGACTGGTATCTGTTTCCGCAGGTCGCGCGCGTCATCGTGTTTCAGCGCATTGTAGGGCCGATGCTCATGGGGCTGACGCCCGATGAAACGGCGATCGCCGCTGCGGTCCCGGATGCGAAGCTCTGCCTTGGCGAACTCAATCGCCTTCTCGGCGCCCAGGAGTTTTTGGCCGGCGATGAGCTGTCGCTCGCCGATCTGATGATCGCGCCACAGCTCTTTCTTCTCGCCGCAACACCGGAAGGCAGCACGATCCTCAAAGGAACTGCCCTCGAAGCGTGGCTTGGGCGGATGAACGCGCGGGACAGCATGAAGGCGACGCTTCCGCCTTCGGCCGTGCGCAGCGCAGCTTAGACGGCTGATTGCCCGACAAACGCGGAGAGATAGCTCACGCAGCTCTCCGCAAGCGCCTCCAGATTGTAGCCGCCTTCGAGAACGGAGACGACGCGGCCCTCGCAACTATTCTGTGCGACGGTCGCGATCTGCTCGCCGATCCAGCGATAATCCGCCGCGGTCAATCCGAGATTGGCCAAGGGATCGTCGCGATGCGCGTCGAAACCCGCGGAGACCAGAATGAATTCGGGCCCATGCGCAAGAAGCGCCGGAATGACATAGTGCTCGAAGATCCTGCGATAGCGCGTGCCGTCGGTTCCGGCCTCGAGCGGCAGATTCAGTATGTGCTCGGTCACCGAGCGGCTGGCTTCTCCCGTGCCGGGATAGAACGGCCATTGGTGGGTCGAGATATAGAGAACGTTTGAATCACGCGCAAAAATTGCTTCCGTGCCGTTGCCGTGATGCACGTCGAAATCGACGATTGCAACGCGCTCGAAGCCATGTTGCGCGTGCGCATGCCGCGCCGCGACGGCGATCTGATTGAACAGACAGAAGCCCATGGCGCGGTTGGACGGGGCGTGATGCCCGGGCGGACGCGTCGCGCAAAAGGCTGCGGTGTGTTTGCCCGCCACGATGCCGTCGACGGCGGCGCAGGCGGCGCCCACCGCACGCAGCGCCGCCTGCAGGCTTCCCGGGGACATGATCGTGTCGGGATCGAGCGCTATGCGCGAGCGCGTCGGTGCGTTCGCCTCGATGTCGCGCAAATGCGCCTCTGTGTGGGCGAGAAGAACCTGGTCGCGCGTGCCGAGAGGCGCCTCGACAAAGGCAAGCCGATCCGCAAAATCGCAGGTCTTCAGCGCTGAGAGAACCGACGACAGACGGGCAGGGCTTTCCGGATGCCCCGCACCCGGATCGTGGGCAAGGCAATCGGCATGATGGAACACCGCGATCGTCATGACTTGCTCGCTGAAACTAGGACTTCCTGCCCGTGTGCAGATCCATCACGAGCTTGGTGTCCTGCCACATGGCGAAAATCTCGACGACCTTGCCATCCCGGCAGGTCCAGTACTCGACGAGGGGAATGCTGAAGCGCCCATGCGCCGCGTCGCCGCTGATACGAGCGGCAAACGCAACCGTTGTGTCGTCGGAAACGATCGAGATCGGTTGGGAATGGAAATTCTTGAAGGTCTTGGTGATTTTACCCATGAGTTCGACAAATCCCTCCGGGCCTTTCCAATCCCCGCCGAACGGCAGGGACGGCGCTTCATGGACGACGCAGTCGTCGGCAATGTATCTGCGCGCGCTTTCCACCGTGAGATCCGCGAAGCTTTTTTGAATGGCTTCCGCAAGCTGGCGCGGTGTCAAAGGTTTGGACATGGCGGTTTGCTCTCCCTGTGTGTGCCTCACCCTTAATAGCGCAAGAACGGCTGGCGCTCGTGAAGCCAAGCCTGCTCGTCCCGTTGGGCGAGGACATCGAGATCTTGAGGCCCCGCCGCCTTGTCGTCCACCCATTCGCGCAGGAGCGGGCCACCGTTGATCACATCGATGGCAAGACGGCCTTGCTCATATTCGTAGGCAAAGTCGCGCCACAAGGGATAATCGGGTGCCAAGCCGCGGATCGCCTTGAACGCAAGCGCCTGAAGGCGCCAGGGCTTGAATGCGAGCGGATCGTAGCTCGGATCTTCCGTGTGGATTTGCACACCGCTACACAATTTGCCGAGATGCTTGTGAAAGGTGGGCTCGAACCAGCATTCGCGGAGACGGCAGCCCTTGAGCCAGTCCGGCGCGAGCGCACGCATCTCCTGCAGCACACGATGTGCCTCGATGTCCGGAGCGCCGAACAGCTCCAGCGGGCGCGTCGTGCCGCGACCTTCGGACAGTGTGGCGCCTTCGAGCATCACGGTGCCTGCATAGGCGCGAGCCATCCAGAGGTTCGGCGCATTCGGGCTCGGGTTCACCCAGGTTCGCGCGCCGAGCGGCCATCCAAAGCCGGGCGCCGCGTCGGGTTGCCACCCCTGCATCAGGATCACGCGGTATTCGACATCGAGCTTGAGCGTGTGAATGAACCAGAACCCGAGCTCGCCAAGCGTGAGCCCATGACGCATCGGCATCGGACCGGCGCCGACGAAGCTCTCCCAACCTTCGCGCAAGCTGAGGCCTTCGACCGGCCGGCCCACGGGATTTGGCCGGTCCAGTACCCACACGGCTTTCTTATGCCGTGCAGCCGCTTCAAGCACATAGCGCAGCGTCGTGATGAAGGTGTAAATGCGGCAGCCGAGATCCTGGAGATCGACGAGCAGGACGTCGAATGTATTCATCATCGCATCGGTTGGCCGGCGCACATCGCCGTAGAGACTGAAGACGGGGATGCCATGGACGGGATCGCTGAAGTCGGGCGATTCCACCATGTTGTCCTGCTTGTCGCCGCGCAGGCCGTGCTGGGGTCCGAAGGCGGCCGCGAGCGTGATGTCGCGGCAAGCGGCGAGGGCGTCGAGCGAATGGGTGAGGTCCGCGGTGACCGAAGCCGGATGCGCCAGCAGCGCCACGCGGCGGCCTTTCAACGGCACGCGCAGAGGAGGCTCGGAGAGAAGGCGGTCGATGCCAAACTTCATGGGGTCCACGCTGCTGGATGTTCAAGCGCAAAGCAATCGGAATGATGGAAATCGGGCTTGCCGGGCGGATGCACCAGTGCCCAATAGGATGTGTCGCCGTTCGTGTCTTCGATCACGGCGGACAGGCCGAGACGAAACGCTCTTCCAGTGCCCAGTCCGCCGAGCGTCGCTCGCAGTTCGAAAGATGACACACCTGTTACGATTTCGATCGTGGGCGCGGGGACCGTGTCCGCGACGCTCATCTCCGTTCGGTAGCTGCTGAAGGCATACGCCGCCCATTGCGTCGATGGCGCGAAGTTGAATTCAAGGTAAGCGGAGCCAGGCAACGCCTGAACGAAAGCTTCGAAGCAGGTATGCCGCCAAAGTTCGTCCGCGCGCACGCGTTTGGTCGGTACCGGCAAACGCAGCTTGCTGATCCTGCCCGTCACCAGATAGCGAAGGCTGATCGCATCCGCTTTCAAACGGTCGATGTCGACTTCGATCCGATCCACCGCGGAGCACCGAGACTGCGGGTGAAGTTTGAGCTCTTGCTTCATGGGGCGAGTGTAGGCTGGCGAGGTTGCCCGCGCGTTAGCGGGCTTCTTGCCGCTTGATGAGTTCGAACCGCTTATTGATCAGGTCAGGGCCGGGGGCCGTCGACGTGGACTGGGACCCCAAGCCGAGTGCTGCGCCCTCGCGGCGCGGGTCGGCGGCGCCTTCGAGGCCGTTAGGCGTCAAGGCAATGCCGTGCAGCCCGCTGTGGAGAGGTCTCACGGTGACGGTGTGCCCCATGGCTTCGAGGGCCGGCTTGAGTCGCTCGAGCTCCGAGCCCTGCTCCAATTCGAGACCCTTGTTCATATCGATGTGGTGGGGCCGCGCGACGGCCTCTTGCAGCGGCAGCTTCCAGTCGAGGCGATTGACGAGGCTTTGTGCGACATAGGAGATGATGCGTGCACCGCCCGGCGAGCCGATCGCAAGGATTGGCTTTCCAGCGCCGTCGAACACGATGGCAGGCGACATCGCGCTGCGCGGCCGCTTGCCCGGCGCCACCGCATTGGCGACGGGCTTTCCCTTATCCGTCGGGAGAAAAGAAAAGTCCGTGAGCTGATTGTTGAGAATGAAGCCGCCTGTCATCAGGTTCGAGCCGAAGTCCGCCTCAACCGTCGTTGTCATCGAGACGATATTGCCCTTCTTGTCCACGATGACGAAATGGCTGGTGGACGGCACTTCCGGTTGCGGTGTGTCGGCGCGCACCTGGGCGCCGGGGGGTGTGCCAGCGGAAAACGCGCCGGCATGATGGGTGCGATCGATAAGCTTCCGGCGCGCGTCGAGATATCCGGCGTCCAGCAGGCCTTGAACCGGCACCGCGACATGATCGGGATCACCGACATAGCGGTCGCGATCGACATAGGAGAGAGCGCTCGCTTCGGAGAAGAGATGCACGGCTTCGGCGGAGGCCGGATGCAGCGAAGCGAGATCCGTGGGTTCCAGCAGCTTCATGATTTCGAGCAGCGTCACGCCGCCGGAGGGCGGCGGCATGGTGCAGATCTTTTCGTCGTGATAAGGCGCGCACAGCGGCGCGCGTCGCTTGGCGGTGTAGTTGGCGAGATCGGCCAGCGTCATCCCACCCGGCCGGCGCGGGGCGCCGGTGACGGTGGCGACGATGCCTTGCGCGATGGGGCCTTCATAGAAGGCGCGCGGGCCTTTTGCCGCGAGATCTTTCAGTGTTACGGCGTAGGCGGGGTTCTTGAGCAGAGTGCCGGCGGCGAGCGGCTGGCCGTCGGCATCGAAGTAAAGCGCACGTGCCGGTGCGTTCTCGTCGAGCGCCGGTGTGCTTGCGATCACGTCGTGCAGTCCCGGCGTGACTTCGAAGCCGTGTTCGGCGAGGCGGATCGCGGGCTGAAGCAGCTTCGCCCAGGGCAACTTGCCGTGATCCTCGCGCGCCAGGGTGAGCAGCGAGACCACACCGGGAACGCCCACGGCGCGACCCGTCTTAGCGGCGGAATAAAATTCGAGCGGCTGGCCCTTGTCGTCGAGAAAGAGTGTGGGCGTAACGGACGCGGGTGCCGTTTCACGGCCGTCATAGGCCTCGAGCTTCGCAGCCTCGGCATCCCAATAAAGCATGAAGGCGCCGCCACCGAGGCCGGAAGATTCCGGTTCGACCAGACCCAGCACCGCTTGGACGGCCACTGCGGCGTCGACGGCGCTGCCGCCCTGCTTCAGGATATCGAGGCCTGCCTCGACCGCGAGCGGATGAGCCGCCGCCACCATCGCCGTCGGTGCCTGCGATGTGCGTGCGCTGACGCAGGCGGAGAGCGCAAAGCAAAAGAAAAGAGCGAGGGCCAGGCGTCTCACGTCTTTGTGCCTTTGAAATCGGCGCCGACCGCTTCAGCGATCGACGTGAAGCCGTCGCGCGTCATCAATGTCAGCAAATCGCGTTTGATCTCTGTCACGAGTGCGGGGCCCTGAAAGGCGAGTGCGGTGTAAAGCTGGACGAGCGAAGCGCCCGCGCGGATCTTGGCATAGGCGTCCGCGCCTGACGAGATGCCGCCGACGCCGATCAGGACGAGCCGGCCTGCGGCCAGCTTCGCGACTTGGCGCAATTTCTCCGTCGAGGTCTGGAACAGTGGCTTTCCGCTGAGACCGCCCACTTCGCCCGCATGCCGGCTCTGGAGCTTGGGTCGCGCAATCGTCGTGTTGGACACGATGAGGCCTTCGAGACTGTAGGCAAGTGCTGTCTCAACGACGGCCGCAAGCTCGTCGTCGTCGAGATCGGGCGCGATCTTGAGCAGGATCGGCGTGGTCAAACCGTCCCGGGCGCGCGTCGTCACAAGCGCGTTCACAAGGCGCTCCAGCGGCTCGCGCGCCTGCAGCCCGCGCAGGCCCGGTGTGTTGGGCGAGGAGATGTTGACGGTGAGATAGGCGGCGAGCGCGCCCAGCTCTTCGAGCCCGCGAATGTAGTCGCCGATCTTGTCGACGCTGTCAGCATTGGCGCCGACATTGGCGGCAACGATGCCGGGGCGGCCCGATTGCCGGGCGAGATGGTCCCGGACGGCCGGGAGGCCTTCGTTGTTGAACCCCATGCGATTGATGACCGCGCCGTCTCTCTCAAGCCGGAAGAGCCTCGGACGTGGCTT